>Ga0207428_10004913_pt1 | contig 12601 bp, 8 predicted proteins | sample RhiMethybrSRZTD1_FD_187600 | JGI IMG/M metagenome (GOLD analysis project Ga0207428, IMG submission 187600) | Populus rhizosphere microbial communities from Tennessee, USA - Rhizosphere MetaG P. TD hybrid SRZTD1 (SPAdes) (version 3) | ecosystem: Host-associated > Plants > Roots > Rhizosphere >... | reverse complement strand
TGCTTAGAACGCGGATGACGCGGACGAGCGCGGATCATCACAGATAAAACCAAATGAGATCAGCGTCAATCCGCTCTATCCGCGTCATCCGCGTCCATTAACCCGTATACTGATCTGAAACCCGCTCTAGTATTTCCGGCTCAGCCGGCGCGGGCTCCGTCAGGGACCGGTCTTTCAGGGACGGCCAGCGCCGAGAGGACGCCGTCGGCGTAACCGATGTCGAACAACATCCCTTCCGAAACCTGCCCCATCATCTTTTTCGGCGGGAGGTTGACGACGAACAAAGCCTGTTTTCCCTCGATCTCTTTCAGATCATCGCGCTCCTGTTTCAGACCGGCCAGGATGGTTCGTTTATGGTCGCCGAAATTGACCGTGAGTTTGACCAGCTTGTCGGAGCCCGGCACGTCTTCCACTCTCTCGATCGCGCCGACTCGCACATCAATTTGATTGAGCGTGTCGAATGAAATCTCCGGTTTGACCGGCGCAGGTTTGAACGTTTCCATAAGCGCAACAATACTACTTGAGCAGCGAGTTCAACAATCGCTCCGCTTTCAAGTGCAAGTCCTCGGGCGCGCCGTAGAAGACCTTTGCCGTCTTCCCCTCCCTGTCGAAGACGAACATCGTCGGCACGCTGCTGATCGTACCGAAAGACGCCGCCAGGGCTTCCGTCCCCATCACCACGCGCGGCGCCTGTTTGAGCGACTGCGCCTGCTTGCGCGTTTCAGACTCTTCGGATTCGATCGCCACGGTGACCACTTCCACCCGGTCGCCGTAACGCTGTTTTACCTCGCCCAGCCAGCCCAGCGTTGAACGACAGGGCGGACACCACGTAGCCCAGAACTCGACGATCACCACCCGGCCCGCCAGATCGGCGGACTCGATCCGCCGCCCTTCGACGTCCCTCAGGTCCAGCGGCGGCAGCGCGGAGATCTCGCCGACGGCCTCCGTCTGCGCCTGAGCTTTATTTGGCGCCGGCGCGCGGCCACGCAGCGTCAGGTCAATCATCCGCGCCAGGTCTTTTTTGAATTTCGCCTGATTGGCCGGGGCTTTCCACGGGTGATACTTTCCGCTCGTCGCGCCCCATCCGCCGAAGTCCTCAGGTCTCGCGACCATCGCATCATTCACGAAGACGACCGGGTACCGCTTCACGCCGTAGCGCTCCGCCAATTTGGAATCGCCCCAGTTCTCGTTAACGAACCGTACGCGCCCTTTGTAACTCTCCACGACATCTTTGATCAGCAAACTTGCCGGATCGGAAAGCCCTCAGGTGTAAGGCCAGCGCGCCAGCGTCACCGTGACGTCCCTGGCGACGACCTTCGGCGCCGGGCCTTCCTTGAGCCTAGCCATGTATTTGATATATCGCGGGGCCACGTGATGCAGAATCACGGCCGCCTGTTTCAGATCGTTCACACCGCCGGATTCCAGCGCCGCATGCGCCATCTGCCAATACAGCCAGCCGACGCTGTGATCGGTTTTGCCGCTCGACAACTGCGCGCGAAACGACTCGCTCAGTGATTTCAACGCGTCGGGTGCCAGGCTCTCGGCAGGCATTGAATTGAGGGCCTCCAGCGCGCGGCGAACTTCGAGGTATTGCAACAACGCGCCGCCGAACCGCCGTTCCCGCTCCAGGTCCTGCGCCACTTTCAACGACGCGTTTATTCGAATGAAAGCGTTGTCCTGATCCGCCGCGCCGAGCCGGCGGTAGGACTGCATGACTTCCCTTTCCAACTCTTCCAGCTCGGGCGCGAGCGAACGCAACGACGGAGCCGCGCCCGAGGCGACGGCATCGAGGCCGCGACAGAATAGCGCGAATTCGAGCTGCGCCTTCGCCCTGCCGAGGTAGAACAACCCCGCCTCAACCGTCCACTGTTCGCCGTACAACCTGCCTGACTGGTAATGCGGCTGAACCTGCGTCAGCGCCCGCTCAAGCATGGCCTGCACGACCAGCGGCGACCGGCGCGCGGGCGAGGCTGTCAACCGGCGCTCTTTCTCCGCCAACTCGCCGCCAAGCCGCCTCCATTCCCGCTCCAGCGCTTCAAGCCCGCCTTTCTCAACGTCCGCCCTGGCTTTTTGATATTCGATGGCGGGCAGCGTCGCCGCGGACGGGTGGAGCAGAAACAGGCTCAAGAAAACGTGTCCGGACTGCCTGGCTCCTTCGACCCGGCTGAAGGCGCCGGCATATGTTTCACTATCCGCGTCGGGAAGTTTGAGTGAGGTGAGAACGCCCTTCAACCGCGTGGCTTCCGCCGCAATCGAAGCTCCTGTCCGATCGCCAGGGCGCTCCGGCGGCGATTGCGCCAATGCGACAGGCGTAATGAGGACGATGAGCAGGGCTGTCGAAACAAGTCTCTTCAGCATACGCCTCCTTCGTTCACTTATCGGTATTGAGTAAAACCATGAAATGACGGAGGCAGCATGACTAAAGCGCCAAACGCAATCTTCACCCTAATTGTAAAAAGTCATTTGACTAATTGTAAAAACTTTTCGACCAGCGCAAGTAGGCGCCCGAATCAGTACCGTGAACGGCACTGATAACGGCAGTGGATAACATTTGGTTTATCGCCCGCTTCAGCGCGGAACATTCCCGTCGGCATGGTTGAACTGAAGTTTTAACCCGAGCATTTATCGAGTTTGTTGGCGTGGGATTCAGCTGTCATCCCTGATCCGGAGAGCGATTCATGGACTCGCGAATCAGAGCGTCTATGTGGACTCTGGCGCAATCTATTGTAGGAAAGCCACACTCACGTCCCTCGAATGCGAGAAAAAGATCAGTACCGGCCAGCACGACGGCCTCCGCTCCCTGCTTCCCACACAGATCGTTCCCGACGGAAAACAACAGTTCACGCTGCTGATCGTCGGCCTGACCGGCGGCGGCCATAGCGACATATGCGTTATGGGTCGCATCGAAGCTCTCCCCTTGAGGCGCAACAACATCAACAGCGTTGACGCCACCGTATATACGGGATTGCATCACGACCCGCGTCCCCAATAGACCGACTCGGCGCAGCCCGCGATTGACAAGCGCCGCCTCGATCTCGGGAATCGCGTTGATGACCGGCAAGGGAGACAGCGCTTCCAATTCGCGAATGCAAAAATGCCCGGCGATTGACGTAACCGCCACCACCTCGGCTCCCGCCGCCTGAAGCCGCCGCGCCAATCGCAAAAATATCTCCGCCTGTTTGTCCGGGGCGCCGTCGCTCATGTTCTGAACAAGGTCGCGTATATCGGCTTGAACGATGGTCAGCTCCAACACGCGGCTCGCGGCGACATGCGCCCGAACGAGGTTCCGGTAGTAGAATTCCGTCGCCGCCGGCCCGATACCTCCAATTAGCCCGATATGCATCTTTTCTCCATGTACTTGAGCGGATTTCAAATCAGTGTACGTGTTAATAGAACGCTGATGACGCGGATGGAGCGGATTGGCGCTGATCTTTTTTGGTTTTGTCCGCGATGATCCGCTCCATCCGCGTCATCAGCGTTCTATTGATACGTTCTTTAGCGTTCTATTGATACGTTCTTTGCCTAAAACAATAAAGGCGGGGCGTAGAATTGCAAACTTTATCGGGTTGAAAAAATGCGGCGCCGAAGCTCCGACTCAAAAAATTGGAAACGCATTCGACATTAGTTTCAAGCGGCGCTGGTCGTGACTCGCGCCACTTTTTCGAAAACGGGAACGCCGCGTCCCACAAACGCACACTTCATTCTTACCAGTGCTTGGCAGGCTTGATGACAAGTTGGTCTTTTTCAAGGCGATAAGGTTGCCGATGCAAGTGGTATGCGGTTTGTATCTATGATTCGCAAGGGTAAGTGTCATCTGGCGGGTGAGCCGAGCCGTCATTGCCTCACCGATCAGTTCTAAGGTTTCGTCTGAGAGGAGAGATCATGAATCAACTCTGGCAGGACTTGCGCTACGGCGCGCGAATGTTGATTAAGCAGCCGGGCTTCACATTGATCGCAGCGCTGACGCTGGCCCTGGGAATCGGCGCGAACACGGCGATTTTCAGCGTCATCAATGCGCTGATTCTGAATCCGCCGCGCATCGCCGAAGCCGATCGCGTGGCCTCGATATGGCGAACCGAGAAGGACAAACGCTCTGAAGGCTACGTTTCTTATCTCGACCTGCAGGATTGGCGCTCGCAGAGCCGGAGTTTCGAGGCGATCGCGGGTTACAAGCCCAACGGATTCATTCTGCTCAATAATGAGCAGGCCGAACGCCTCCAAGGGATGCGCGTGACCGCTAATTTCCTGTCGCTCCTCAAGGTCAAACCGCTCCGAGGCCGCGATTTTCGGGTAGAGGAAGAGAAACGCGGCGCCGAAGGAGTGGTAATGATCAGCCACCAGTTTTGGCAAAACCGATTTGGCGGCTCCGAAGCGGCGCTCACGGCGAGGCTCGATTTGAATGGAAAGCCGTTCACCGTCATCGGCGTTCTGCCGCCTGGCTTCGAGTTCCCGCTGGCTCCGAAACAGGCAGAACTCATAACCACCATCGCGGCGGAAGGAGGAAATCTGGATGAGCGAGGCGCGAAGGTCCTGAGGGCGGTCGGCCGCTTGCGGCAAGGCGTGACGTTCACACAAGCGCAGGCAGAGTTGACCAACATCGCCGCGAATCTGGAGCGGCAATATCCGCAACACAACCGCAACATCACCGCTTACCTGACGCTAGTGGATGAACAGATCGTAGGCTCCGAGGCGCGCCGCGCTTTGTGGGTATTGCTCGGGGCGGTCGGTTTTCTTCTGCTGATCGCATGCGTGAATGTGACGAACCTGTTGCTCGCGCGGGCGGGCGCAAGGCGGAAGGAATTGGCCTTACGCGTCGCGCTGGGCGCGGGAACGTGGCGGATCGCGCGCCACTTGCTGACCGAGAGTTTGCTGCTCGCTTTTCTCTCCGGCTGCGCGGGCTTGCTCGTGGCCGCGTGGGGGATAAGCGCGATCAAGTATTACGGCGCTGAGCAACTGCCGCGACTAGATGAAGTTCAGATTAACGCGCGGGCGCTCGTCTTTACGCTGGGGGTGTCCGTGTTGACCGCCCTGCTCTTCGGACTGCTGCCGATTTTCAAAGCGTCGCGCCCGGACATAAACGAAGTTCTGAAAGCTGGCGCGAAGACCGCGACGGGCGGCGGCTCGCTGCGGTTGTGGCGCGACTCGCTGGTGGTGGTTGAGGTCGCCCTTGGATTGATGCTGCTCATCGGCGCCGGTTTGATGATCCGCAGCTTCGGCTTGCTCGTGAACGTGCATCCGGGCTTCGAGCCGGAGAACGTGCTGACGGGACAGGTCAGTCTTACGAGAGCCGCCTATGAAGATCACGAAGAGCGGTTGCGCTACGTCAATCAAACGCTCGAAAGGCTCCGCAGCCTGCCCGGCGTCGAGAGCGCCGCGTTCGTCGCGCCGATGCCTTTCAGCGGCGGCAACGTGAGTAGTGATTTTAGAATCGAGGGCCGCTCCAGACCTGAACCCGGTCAGGAGCCGGACGCCGGGAACCGCAGCGTCACCGCGCAGTACTTTCAGGCGATCGGGATTCCCTTGCTGAAAGGCCGCTACTTCACCGAACAGGATCGCCGTGGAGGCCCCGTCGGCGCTGCCATCATCAACGAGGCGCTCGCCCGGCGTTACTTCCCGAATGAAGATCCGATCGGGAAATACGTCTCGAACGTCGGCGCGAATCAGAATGACGGCGATCCGGAGCGATGGGAGATCGTAGGCGTAGTCGGCGACGTGCGTCACCGCAGTCTGACCAGGCCGACGGCGCCGGAACTCTACCTGCCCTATCAGCAGAACAGTTGGAACTGGGGCAATTTCTTCGTGCGCACGACGAACGCTCCCGAGGCCTTGACCAGAAGCTTCACCGAAGCCGTCCGCTCAGGCGACAAGACCGTGCCGGTGATCAACGTCCGGCCATTGACGCAGGCGATTTCGGACACGGTGGCGCAGGCGCGGTTTTACACCTTGATGTTCGCGTTGTTCGGCGCGACCGGATTGCTGCTGACGCTGACGGGGGTTTACAGCGTGATTTCTTACACCGTCTCGCAGCAGACGCAGGAGATCGGAGTTCGGATGGCGCTGGGCGCGCAGGCGCGCGACGTGTTGAAGCTTGTCGTTGGGCATGGGATGGTACTGACCCTGATCGGCGTCGGCATCGGGCTGCTCGGGGCGTTGGGGCTGACGCGGTTGATGCAAACGCTGCTCTACAGCGTCAGCGCGACTGACCCGCTCGTGTTCGCGGGCGTGGCGGCGCCGCTCATCGCCGTGGCGATGGTGGCCTGTTACGTTCCGGCGCGACGCGCGACGAAAGTTGATCCACTGGTCGCGTTGAGATGCGAGTGAACGCGACCGCGACAAAGGATGGGAGATGATCAGTAATTACTCTCAGGACTTCGGCCCCTTCGAAGGCAAGCTCTGGCTCAACTGCGCGCATCAGGGGCCGTTGCCGCGAGTCGCCGCCGCCGCGGCTGAGGAGGCCATCGCCTGGAAGCGCGCCCCTTGGCTTCTCACGACCGAGCGCTTCAGCGGCGTCCCGCAAAAATTGAAGCAATCGCTCGGCAGGCTGATCAACGCTCCCGCCGAAGAAATCATTCTCGGCAACAGCGCTTCCTACGGGCTGCACCTGCTGGCGAACGGCATCCCTTGGCGCGAGGGCGATGAAGTCCTGCTGATGAAAGGTGATTTTCCATCCGACATTCTGCCCTGGCTGATGCTAGCCGAGCGTGGCGTCAGAACGCGGTTCATAGAGCCACGCGACCATGTCCCCCAGGTGGACGAGTTACTCGCCAACATCACTCCCGCCACGAGAGTATTTTGCGTCACGCTGGTACATTCCTTTTCCGGCTATACCGTGGACGCGCGGGCGATGGCGGAGGTTTGCCGCGCGCGGGGCGTCAAGTTCGTGTTGAACGCTTCGCAGGCGCTCGGCGTTCGCCCCTTTAACGTGGAAGACACGCCGGTGGACGCGGTGGTGAGCGCCGGCTGGAAATGGACATGCGGGCCTTATGGAACAGGCTTCTGCTGGCTGCGCCCCGAACTGCGCGAATCGCTCAGGCGGACGCAAGCATATTGGCTCTCGATGCAGACGGCGGATGAACTGGGCGAAGAACATGGCGCGCCCGCGCTGCGGGACGATCTCGGCGCGCGCGCTTTCGACGTTTTCGGCACGGCCAATTTCTTCAACTTCAAAGCGTGGACCGCGTCGGTAGATTACCTGCTTTCGCAGGGCATCGAGAATGTCGCGGCGCATAACGACCGTCTGGTATCGGAGTTGATCGCAGGTCTTGATCGAAGCCGCTATGAAATTCTCAGCCCGCTGGACGGGCCGCGGCGTTCGACCTTGGTTCTGATCTCGCACAAACAGGCAGAACGAAACGCGGCGATCTATGAGCGCTTGCTGCGGCAGGGCGTCTACGTCGCCATGCGCCGGGGCAGGCTCAGAATCTCACCGCACATTCACTTGACCAGCGAGGACATCGCGCGAGCGCTTGAGGCGCTGAACGACTGTTAAATCAAACCGGAATTTGTCGTTTGCGGACAGGCCGTCCACGCAGTAGCGACTTATGGCTTTTGAAGATTAAATGCGCCCATGCAATCCGACGTAGGGGCGGGTTTTCCCCGCCCCATCGGCTGGAGCCCGGACAGGGGCGGGGAAAACCCGCCCCTACAATCCTGGGCGCGACTCCATCGATGGGATCTTCCGGGAACCCCAGGCAAATTGCCAGGTTACCCTACCCTGTTCTGAGGAGAGACTATGCAAAACATATTGCAGGACCTGCGCTACGGGGCGCGAATGTTGTTGAAGAAACCGGGCTTTACCGTGATCGCCGTCATCACGCTTGCGTTGGGCATTGGCGCGAACACCGCGATCTTCAGCGTCGTCAACGGCGTGTTGCTGCGCTCGCTGCCGTATAAAGAGCCGGGGCGGCTGGCGCGCGTTTACAGCGAGTTCCCGACGATGAACTTGCGCAAGTTCTGGATTTCGCCTCCGGAGTTTCTGGACATTCAGAAAGAGTCGAAGTCATGGGAGTCAATCGGCGCATGGGCGACGGGCGGCGTGAACCTGTCGTGGACCGGCGATCCGATCCGCGTCACATCGACCTCCGTAACGCGCAGTTTAATCGACACGCTCGGCGCGCCGCCGATGATGGGGCGCAACTTCACGCTGGAAGAGGAGAGGCCGAACGGGCCCAGGGCCGTGATCATCTCCTACGGCCTCTGGGGCCGCGCATTCGGCGGGCGGGCCGACATCATTGGCCAGACGGTCAGGATCAACGCGGCGCCTTTCACCATCGTCGGCGTGATGCCGCAAGGCTATGTCTTCCCGCCCGGAAGCAACGAACCTACGGATGTGTGGATTCCTTTTCAATTCGACCCGGCCAATCCGGGCAGCAGGGGCAGCCACTTCCTGAACATCATCGGTCGGCTCAAACCGGGCGTGACTATCGAGCAGGCGCGCGGCGAGATGGAATTGCTCGAAGCCGGATGGCGGAGCGAGAACCGCGCGCAACACCTCCTCAATCAGCAAACTCATCCGGTCTTGATGTTCGCGTTGCACGAAGACGTAGTCGGGACGGCGCGCCGGGCCGTGCTGACGTTGCTGGGCGCGGTCGCGTTCGTACTTTTGATCGCGTGCGCAAACGTGGCCAGCCTCTTGCTGGCGCGCGCCGAGGCGCGGCGGCGCGAATTTGTGGTGCGGCTGGCGCTCGGCGCGGGGCGCGGGCGGATGCTTAGACAGTTCCTGACCGAAGGATCAATTCTGGTGTTGCTCGGCGCGGGATGCGGACTGGCGCTCGCGCGACTCGGGCTTAAAGTGATTATGGCCGCCGCCCCCGGAAGCGTGCCGCGCACGGGCGACGTCGGGATTGATCTGTGGGTGCTGGCCTTCACTCTGGGCGTTTCGATCCTGGCGGTCTTCATCTTCGCGCTCGCCCCGATGGCGCAAATGCGCGAAGGGAACCTGGCCACGTGGCTGCACGGCGCGAGTCTGCGGACGACCGGCGCGGGCGGCCATTTATTGCGCAAAGGGCTGGTGGTCACTGAAATCGCTCTCGCCGTGGTCTTGATCGTGGGATCGGGGCTGATGATCCGCGCGTTTTGGAAGCTGCGGAATGTCGAGCTGGGATTCGATCCGACAAACGTGTTGTCATTTACAGTCGCGCTCCCGGGCAGAGCGTATCCGGTCGCGGAACAACTCCGTTTTTCCCGCACGTTACGGGAGAAACTGGCGGCCTTGCCGGGCGTGAAGTCGGCCGCGATGTCCAGCGGGTTGCCGCCGTTGCGTCCGATCCTTGCCAACGACACTACCATAGAAGGTTTCGTGCCCACGCCCGACGGGCCGGCCCAGAACGTCGATTTCTGGAACGTCGTCAGCGAGGAATATTTCAAGACGCTTGGCGTCCGCGTCGTGGAGGGGCGCGCGTTTGAACCGTCGGATCGCAACGAAAACGCGCAGCGCGTCGCCGTCATCAATCAGGCGATGGCGCGCCGCTTCTGGCAAGGTAGCCCCATCGGGCGGCGCCTCGACCCGCCGGTTTCCGACCAGCCCAACTGGTTCACCGTCGTCGGCGTGGTCGAAGACACCAAGAACATCGGCGTGGACAAACCAGCCGGGCCGGAGCTTTATCTTCTGGATCAGCAGTTCGTCCCTCTCTCCGGCGGCAATACCCGCCAGAACTTCACCGTGCGCGCCACGGGCGATCCTACGCTGGTGGTCTCGGCCGTTCGCTCGGCGGTGCGAGACATTGACCCCGCCCTGCCCGTTTTCGGCATGCAGGTGATGACGGACCTGGTGGCCGATTCGCTGGTCAGGCCGCGCTTTCTCTCGATCCTGCTCGGTTCCTTCTCGGTCATCGCGCTGGTTTTGGCGGCAGTGGGCATTTACGGAGTCATGGCTTACTCAGTCTCTCAGCGCACTCAAGAAATCGGCGTGCGAATGGCGCTCGGCGCGCGCTCGTCCGACGTGATGGCGATGGTGTTAACGCAAGGGACGAAGCTGGCGGCCGTCGGCGTGGGCATCGGCCTCGCCGGCGCTTTCGCATTGACGAGGTTGATGTCCACGCTGCTTTTCGAGGTCAGCGTGACCGACCCGGCGACGTTTGCGGCCGTCGTCGCGCTGCTCGCCGTCGTCGCGCTCCTGGCTTGTTATGTCCCCGCGCGGCGGGCGACTAAGGTGGACCCGATGGTCGCATTACGAATTGAATGACCTTTACTTAACTCCAGTCCGGGGTTGAGCCAAAAACCACGGGGAACACGGGAACACGGGGAAAAAGAGGAAAAGGCTTTATCAGTACCGCTCGCGGTACTGACCAGGATTATCCCCGTGTTCCCCGTGGTTCCCGCCTCTTCTGAGTTCAACTCAAAACTGGGATTAACTTACTTCTTGCGAGACAAATTGGTTGTAATCCTATGATTACCAGTAGTTCACGCGAACGGAGCTGGGAAAGACCGCCATCCCATCGCGCGTGACATTGGGCGATCCCCCGATGGTGATCTCTCTGAGCCGTGGTAGTCCGGCCAGCAAGACGACGCCCGCATTACTAATGCCCGCGCACTCCCAGAACTCGATTTTTTCGAGCGACGGCATGCGACACAGGATTTTCATGCTGCGATCGGTGATCCTGGTCTTGCCTGCATAGTAGGTCTTCAGCCCGGACAAACCGGCGATGAACTCGGTCGCCGCATCGCTCGTGTCGCGGCAGTACATGAGCCAGAGGTCTTCCAATCGCTCGCAGCGGCCCACATGGCGGAAGCCGTCGTCGGGCACGTCCATCGGCATCAGCCCCTGGAGAGCCGGAAAGCGCGGCAACGCGGACAACGCCGAGTCATCCACGTTCTTGCAGCTCACCGCCAACCCGCGTAGCGCCGGCATCGCCGCAAGCGCCGTAAATCCGCGTCCGCCGAGGTTCGGGCATTCGCGGCCCCAGATGTATTCGATGGTCTGCGAGCGACTAAGCGCCACGAAACCATCGTCGCTCGCCACTGTGCCCTGGCCCATCAGCATGCGAAGCCGTGGGATCGCGGCGATGTGACGCATGGCTTCGTCGTTGCAGAGTTCCCCCTGGCAACCCAGAAACCCCAGGTTGGGAAGCCCCGCGAGCGGCTTGAGGCCGTCGGCAGTCAAAGCTAAGGCGTGCCAGAAAAAGCTCAACCCGAATAGACCTTCGAGTCCCGCGACGCTCGCGAGCCCCTTGTCAGTAAATGGCCCGTCCAGCAAGAGGTCGGTGGGTTCGGCGTCGAACGACATCAACCCATATTTGATTTCGCCGCCCTGCCACGTCTTGAACATGGGAAACTGGTGAAGTAGCGGCAGCCCGGCGTCAGTGACTAACCTGCCTGTCTTGAATAGGCGCAGCTTGCGTTTGCCGGCGAGCGCTCTGATCGCGCCGTCGCCCGTGGGTGTGCCCATCAGGTTTACGCTCTCCAGGTGATCGCATAAGGCCAGGTTGGCCATGCCGGCGTCTGTGACGCCGCTTTGCCAGCACATCTGAAATCGTTTGAGACGGGTCAGATGGCGCAACGCCTCAAGCCCGCGATCGGTGATCCGCCCGCCAGGATATTCGCTCAAATCGAGCTCTTCGAGCTGCGGCATGCGCGCCAGGCGCTTGAGGCCTTCGTCCGTGAGCCGCTTCGATCCGCCGAGGTTGAGATATGTCACGTGATCCAGCCGCGTGAGACCTTCCACAACCTCGTCGATCATCTGACCGTTGGCTTTCAGGCCGGTGATGCGCAGTTCCTTCATCACGTCGAAGATCGTATCCCAGTCCTTCGCGGACATAGGCGGGCGCGGCTCGATCGTGTTTTCTTCCCAGTCGATTCTGTAGAACGGCGGCGTCGAACTTAACCCGAGCGGGGTGGAAGGCGGGACGGAAGGCGGCTGGGCGATCATCTCTATAAGGCGAGCCCAACTCTCGAAGCCATACTGCCGGGCTACGAACGATAACGCGTCGGCAAGCGCGAAGTCGTAGGACTCGCCGGACGGCGCGCTCATGCGTTGTCGGACCAACTCGCGCAATTGTTCCGGCGTGAGCGAGCGCGGGAAGATATCGTTGAGGCGCTCGATAGCCTCGGCGTCGCCCTGATAGGCGGCGACAAAATCCTTTGCCAGTCGTTCAAATTGCCCGAGGCGGTCTTCGGCCAACTGAGTGGCCGCGACGTGATGTACGAGCTCCGCCCAGTTCTCGAACCCGTACTCGCGGGCCAGGACGAACTGCGCGTCGGCGAGGATCATCTTGTCGGGCGGGCCAGGATCGGCTAAGCGCGGGATGCGGGCGCGGAAGCGCTCTAAGGCGATGGCGTCGCCCGCTTGGTAGGCGCGCAGGAGTTCTTTGGCTTGTTTGCGGAGATGCTCCAGCGACGGACGCGCGGGCAAAAGAGAAGTTGGATCAGACATGACAATCTCCTTTCGGTAATGCCCGCGTCCGCACGTCGGGCGGAAAGAAGATTGAAGTTATACCAGCGAAATGCTCAGGAGGGCTCGGCCCTTTCCGCGGACGGGATGCGTCCTGATTACGCGGATGAACTCTAACACGTCAGACGGGTTTGCGAAAAGAGAGAAAGCAGTTTCGCAGGCCGACGCAGGCAGGCAAAAAACGGACGGCGGCTGTCAATAAAGGGCTCCAGT
>Ga0207428_10004911_pt1 | contig 12602 bp, 16 predicted proteins | sample RhiMethybrSRZTD1_FD_187600 | JGI IMG/M metagenome (GOLD analysis project Ga0207428, IMG submission 187600) | Populus rhizosphere microbial communities from Tennessee, USA - Rhizosphere MetaG P. TD hybrid SRZTD1 (SPAdes) (version 3) | ecosystem: Host-associated > Plants > Roots > Rhizosphere >... | reverse complement strand
ACATGGAAGTTGCCTAAGCCAACTCCTCCAAAGCCATTCCAGCCACCCCCTGTAGGAGCGAGCCTGCTCGCGAAAAACCCAAGGCAACCACCACTCCCGCTGAATGCCCAAACCCACCGCGACCAAACCCGTCTCTACAAGCGCTATGCCTAACGTCCAAAACCCAAAAGCTACCCTTCAGATTCCGTCGCTCGCTTGGACATCGGCGCAACAGCCCGATCCCGCGTCAGCACCTTCACCGCATCATCCACCAACGCCTTACTCATCGACGTCAAATAATGCGCAGCCCAGGCGTGACGGTCGGTGTCTGTGGCGCAGGCAGCATCTTTGGTGAGCGACTTTGCCAGGAACAGAAAGTCAGAAGCCATCGACAACGCATCACCGAGCGGAACACCGCGAGTGACGTGGAACAGGGGTTGATCGGAGCAGTAGATGGCGGGGGTTAAGCCGATGGTTTTGAGTTCGGGTTGTTCGGTCATTGGCCACCTCCGAGGATGGAGATGTGGTGGGGGAGGGTGTTGCGCAATGGGGAATTGCGATGAGGGAAAAGCCAAATTTTGTACGGATCCATACTGCGCATTGCAAAGCTCCTTAATTTGAAGAGCTGCCACAATTCGTTACCAAGCGAATGGGTGGCAGCTGTGCGCAGGTTGGTAAACCGGGAAATCAAGGAAACCGGCACGTCCGAAGACGTCCCACGCACAGCCGCCATAACGCAGATCGCAGGCGAAAAAAAAGCGCCTGCGAACGCATGGCACTGTTGCGCAGTGATTTACCTCGGGTTACCAAGCCCGGTCACTGAGTTTGCAGCGACGGCGGAAGGGTATCGTCCCGATCTTTTTCCTGCAACCTTTGAGGGCCTCGATCCCAAATCACCCTAGACGAAAGATGTGGTCTGTCCTCGATTTGTTCGTTGCGCGTGTGGCAGCCGCTACGCTCATAGTCCGCTTTCAGCCAAAAGCAGACACTCAAAGCATCTACTAAACTGATTTCGATTCACTGACGCAGGGCTCAATGCTGAATCGGCAAGATCGTATAGAAATTGCTTGACCGATGCGCTGCCAGACCTGCTCATAACATAAAACGTACCCGTGCCATTATCCCTGAAGAATACTGGAGACTGCTGGAATGGCAGATGTAAAGGAAGGTCTGCCAATCACACCCGCCCTCGTCCAATGGGCGCGCGAGCGTGCGGGCTATTCTTTGGAGGATGCCAGTCTGATCTTCAAGAAAATCGCTACCTGGGAATCTGGAGAAGCACGGCCGTCCTATGCACAGGTTGAGGAAATGGCCGACAAATTCAAAACACCTGTCGCCGTATTCTTCTTCCCCGCCCCGCCGGTGCTACCTTCAATCCAACAATCTTTCCGTACGCTTCCTGCCGATGAGTTCGCCGCGATACCTCGCAACATTCGGCTGCTGCTACGTCGTGGCCAAGCGATGCAGATCAACCTCGCGGAGTTGAACGATGGAATCAATCCTTCAAAGAGCTTGATAACCCGGGACTTGAAGTTTTCACCCAACACTTCGATTGATGACATCGCAGCCGGTGTACGAAGCTATCTCGGTGTCTCCATTGAGGAGCAAGCGAGTTGGAAGAGCATGGATGAGGCACTCGATAATTGGCGTGAGATAGTTGCGGCTCGGGCGGGAGTAAATGTATTCAAGGACGCCTTTCATACCACGAACTATTTCGGATTCTGTCTCTACGATACCGAATTCCCAGTCGTGTACATCAACAATAGTGCAACAAAGTCGAGGCAGATATTCACGCTGTTCCACGAATTGGGACATTTACTTTTCCATACCAGCGGAATCGACATTCTTGATGACTCCTATCTAAATTACCAGAACGATGAAGACCGAAAAATCGAAGTCATCTGTAATGGTTTAGCTGCTCGAGCCTTGGTCCCCGACGATGTACTCGATAAAATGCTTATTGGAGTTCAGGTCAGTCGATTATCCGCAGAACAGATTGCCAAATACTTCAATGTCAGTCGTGAGGTGATCTATCGAAAGTTTCTTGACAGGAAGATGATTAGTGTTGGTGAATATTCAGTCGCCGCAGATGCATGGGCTGCACAGGTAAAATCAAAGAACTCGAGTTCTGGCAATTACTACAACAGCCATCGAGCCTATCTTGGGCAACGTTACATAGATCTTGCGTTTACCAGGTACTATCAGAATCGTTTCGATCAAGGGCAGCTAGCCGAGTATCTGAACCTTAAAGCTAAGAACCTGCCTACCTTCGCAGAAAAATTCGCGTGGGGTGGACTCTAATGTACGTACTTGATACCACTGTTATTTCGGCTCTACATAAAAACTACTACCGCTCACGCTTCGTGTCGCTCTGGAAGCAATTCGATCAACTGGTTGCTAACGGCATGATTACGTCAACTCGCGAGGTATATCGTGAGTTACATGATGGTATAGGTACCGATACTGACTGGGCGCAAGCAAATACCAATCTATTCGCCATCCCAGATGCCACTGAAGCGGGATTCGTCGCAATGATCTACGCTGTCCCTCACTTTCAAGCCAATATTGAAAGGCAAAAACTCATCAAGGGAGGTCATAATGCAGACTCGTTCCTCATTGCACGCGCGTTTGCTACTGGTGGGACACTCGTAACGTTAGAGCGGCATAAACCAAATGCGGTAAAGATCCCCAACATCTGCTCTCACTTCAATATCCCATTCTTAAGCCTCGAGGGATTCATGGAGAAAGAGGGCTGGATATTTTAGGTCGGCCATATATAGCCTGCCGCAACAGACTCTATACGGCCATGCACTTCCTAGGGGGTGAGACAAAACTCTCGAATGGTTAATGAAGCAGAACTGACATAACCAAACTTCATAGTAATCGTTCCTTTTTGATTCAGACGTAGCCCTGAAATATGCTAAATCAGGTCGCCCGTTGCACTCCGACTCCAGCCGCTCTGCAACCACACTCGTCTGAGCATTTTTGATTTGCGTGCATGAACTTGAATCAAAGATGATCGATTATGTACCTGACACCACCCACCAATGCGCTGATCACACATCCAAAAATAACCATGTTCTTGGCTGTAACTACTATCGCCTCTTTCGCTATTGCCCGCATTTCCTTTTCTTCGGGCATAGTGGGATTAACGCCAACCAGAACCATGTTCTGGGATAGAATTAGCGCTCTATTCAATATCCAAACCACTATGGCTCGCTGGAAGCGTTCAATGATGTTTAACCCGAAGTAGCAAAATAGACCCAGCCCTATAGTTAATGACGCCAACGTAGCCTCGTACCCTATGGCTTGGGCAGCAAACACTGATTTGATTCTTAGCAATTTTTCTGATGTGTCTATGTGGTAGGCTATAAACAAAGGGAAAAGCATTGAGAATGGCAGTAAAATATATTTATTGGTCTCGGCACTTCTTTTTTGATCTTGAAGAGCGTTTCCGGTAGCGGCCAAAAAACCCAATGAAAGAAACATTGCTGGGGCTGCAGGCGCCAAGAAATCGGAAAAGAAGAACTGAAGTAATAGCAAAAATAAAAACACAATATTAACTACTTTATAAACCCCGCTCGACACGCCCGAAAGCCTAGCGTGCTTGACTCCAGGCCAAATTTTTTCCAGAAACTTGTTGATTCTTATTTGAAGCGAATAATGCTTAAGAAACGCCTCGTTTTCGATGATCTTGGGCTGATTATCCAATATTACGCTAATCAATTTTAGCTGGTATGCGGCGTAAGCGACTGCGCCCACTAATACCGTATATCCACTAGCTATTATCCAAAGCATTTGGTGATCCTAAAACTCGTTAAGTAAGGCGTAAATTAGCTACGCTTTGTATATCAGAAACTTATTTGGTCAATGATGTCTAATTGCCATTAGAGGCTATGTTCAATAAAAACACAATAGAAACAGATCAAGGCGCTGTTCATTGGGACGCTGGAGGAGCGCAATAAGCTAACCTTATTGCTCCTGGCCAGAAGGCAGTCCTTACCAATCGCGATCCGCAGTCTAACCGGAAAACAGACTGGTCGCGATGCAGCGGGGGGGCATCTTGCAACCGTTTTATGCTGAATGTGCGCCGACCGAGAGCCCTTAAATCTAGCCGCTGCGAAAACTTGAAATGAAAATCAGCCAAGCTCTATGGGTCGGTGCAACATTCCTGTAGTGCCCGATATCAGCAATCCGCTCAACCGCTGCGCCTGAAGGTTGATTATTTGGGCTTGCATGAATGAGCAGAGTTGGTGTGCCGTACCCCAACAGGTCGCGGCTACTACCTGGGGCACACTGCCAAGAATGTCTTATCGCACAAAGCATCCCTGTTGCTTAGCCAAGATTCAGTTTGAACGCTCGTATACTGAATCTCGACTTATGGGGGCGAAAATGCCGTATAGACCTGAAGCAGTTCATCGACGCAATGCACAAGGTGTACTGCTGCCTTTAACTGCCGCGATCCATCGAGTGTTTGGTCATCGAGCTCAAGACTTGGGGCGTCCCATTGGCGCCTTCTACACCGTCAATGTGAGCTCGATCGTCTGGCAGCATTTCGGGGGGGGGGGGGATTTGGTACAGGGCATCGGATGAGCAAAGGGGTGTGAATCGAAGCGTCAATGAGTCTGTGGTGCGAGCTTTCTCCGAGAGCATCATTACTGGAGAAGCAGTCTATCTACCGAGCTGTATACGCATAACCAGGGAGGAAATTTCACTTTTCGAAGCGGTACAATTATCTCCACCTCTCACCGTGTGAGCATCGCGGTTAAGGCCGTTGAAAGGTCTGCGTAGTTTGGACAGAGTCGTTTACTGACCTTAACGACAGGCGACAACCGGCAAATTTCGGCCAATGCTGACCGACACCTATTGGCCTTTTTCTGCCTGTCGCGAGGGGCAGAAAACGGCCAATAGCGGACGCTCCCAAGCCACGACTGAAACAACACAAAAAAAACGATCCTAGGCTCCACCGCGTAACCCTTTACGACCGCTCTCTAACTTTCCGTGAACATCACGCAGGGTCTGCTGATACCCTTGTCAGGAGGCTTGGCCCTGACTCTCTCCAGATCGAGCACGATTATCGTACAATCCTGAAAGTGAGCCCGCATGACTCAGCGTGAACTAGTCATGGAAGCGAAGCGGTCCTTTGATGAACGCATCCCTGGCATCGAAAGCCGTTTCGATAGGAGTAAACATGGCCCATCAAGAAGCCCAGGCGCAGCCCGAAGGTACGGCGGAAAATCATCCGTTCCAAAGCGTGATCGACGAATTGAAGTCCGGCGGTGTACGCATCACTGGCTCTGAAAATCCCCACAAGCTCTTGTACAAGCTATGCATACTCAAGGGCTTGCAAATGAATGGCTCAGCGACGACAGCGGCGAAGAACGGCGGATTTCAAAGAAACAAGGTGATCGCCCAGGCACGGGAACTACTTCGCGAGTACATGACCACGGGGCTCATCGTTCTGCCAGGACACATCAAGGCCAAGGGCTCCAATAACAAATACAAGTATGATGGAGAGGCCGAGGCGAACCGGAATTTTAATGGCCATGGATGGAAGGCACCCAACCCGCCATTGCCAAAGCGCGCTACTCCAGCAGCAACCCTTGGCGGCATCCAGTCAGGCCAGAAGCAAGTCCGAAAGGCCATCAGCAATGCCAGCAAAATGGCTGTCATTGAGGCTTACGCTAAGGAACATAAATGCACAATTGCACAGGCCATGGTCACACTTATGTGATCGAGTGTGCATTCACTCTAGGACATGGGGCCTAGGCACACTACAGCCCCTTTATTGGGGCAAAGCCCGCAGTGGACGCTCATTTTCGCGTCCACGAAATCAGACGGAAAACCAAAGGAGTAAACAGTGGACCTTTTTGAAGAAGACAAGCGTTTGACTCTCAAGCCGGTGAGGGCATTCGGAGACTTGCTGCTGAAAGCCTTCGCCAATGGGCCATGTACTTGCATCCGCTGCCGGGAAAGCCACGGCAGCCAGGAGGGATACGAGTACTTGCATACGTTTGAGATTGATGGAGTTGTGCTCAACCGCCGCTTTGCTATTTCTTCATATTCTGACGTGCGCGGCGCTCTGTCCAAGGCTTGGGAGGCGTACTTCAAAACTAAATTACCTGAGGACGGGCCGGTCGACATGGAGGCCATTTCAGTCCTGGTGCAAGGAGAGGCTTCCCGACGTTTGCGGCCCATGCTCTACGCGGCTGATGTGGTAAGGGACATCGAAGACGCTCCGCACTTTTCCGCAGGAATGTTTTGACGGGTGCCTAACTAATAACCGGAAAGAACCAGCCATGCAGATCGAGCGCCCAAATATGCGTTACCGAAATGGCCTGCTAGGCTCGAGCGTCAGTTTTGATAATCACAGATGGGCATCGCTGCGAGACTGGAACCTTTTCTTAAGCGGATAATCCGCGGCATATTGGCGAGGACTGCCCCTCCATTTTCTCAACGAATTTGTGCGCTGGACGTAAGAGCATGTACAAGTAATCTTGATATCGGCCGGGTGTAACAGGCATATCGGCTATTGGTCTACGTCGTGTCCAGCGACCGGCTTCTTTTTCTTGAACTCTGTCTGTTGCAACGGGTAGAAGTCTGCCACTTTCGGAGCTATTTATGAACCATGAACCATGAACCATGAACCATGAATCATGAATCATGAATCATGAATCATGAATTATGAATTATGAATTATGAATTATGAATTATGAATTATTAGCTGATTGGGGATTGTCGATTTATAACCAATGCTTGATTTATTAAAAATCATTGTGTAGTGTGCCAGCCCATCACAAGCAGGCAGATCTTGCTTTATTGCTAAAGTAGTTGTTAAGTGCGAGTTGCGGTGCTTGCATTGCTTACATCAATACCGTTGCGGTGTAATGTAGTGTCTACCAAGGTTAAATTGAACAAGTTAGCGACGAGGTATCAGGCATGAAAGAAACAAATGAGGCATTAACATCCACTTCTCACCTTAAAAGGAGCGAATTCAAATCTATTTCGATCAGCCTGCCCTATGATCTATCGCGAAAAATCTCAAAAGCGGCGTATAAAAATAAGCGTAACGGAGTCGGCCCAAAGTCTGTCAGTGCAATTGTTCGGCAAGTTCTTGAAGCTGCAGGTTATTAAGCTAAATAAGTTTTCCGCGCACTTTTGACATACAAGAGTTCAAATGTCTGCTTCTGGCTGATTCCTGCCTATCATCACCAGCAGGAGCCGAACGACTGCTGCATACGCCAGGATGTAAGTTAGTAGCTATAGTCACTGACCACTTCCTGTGTTGTGCAAGAAGGGACCAGATTGGCATGTTGGACCGTAACCACTGAAATCTACCATCAGGGGGAACAATGAACCGGGACTTTAGGGCAATCCGCCGATGCATAGTTTTCTTTGACGGTCCGATCGCAACGGCGATTGTTGGCGCTATCGGCATGATGGCTTTTGCAGACTACGATACTCACAAAGTAGGTATGGCCGCGATCTTGGCTGTGATATGGAAGCCGATTTTTTGGTTATCGGTCTCTCTGGAAATGGTGTCTGCTGTTTGGTGGGCATACAACTTTTGGCAGCTGCACCGTTGGAAGAACGGCGAGTTGCTTGGCGGGTGTCACACTGCGGCGGTGCCTTGGATCATAGATACGGCCGTTACGGAGCCCATAGCATCTGCAAAATGTGCGGGTCTAAGCAGCGCGGTTGGCAGTGAAGGATATCAGCGTCAGCTGGTATCTAAACGCACCCTTACAGCTGGAATCGGCCTCATCAATTTAACGATGGACTGGCGCTAGTGCTGATCTAAAAAGTTTAACGTTTTGTCCGGGATTAGTTAATCACTACACTTTACCAACACGCTTCTTGATCGACTCGGCAAGGCGAAGCTCCTGATCGACCTGATATGTTGCAAAGTACTCTTCTGTCGCAGACCGAGCTTCAAGGGCACGCCCAAGGTGCGTGAGGCAGAGCGTGAGACGATCAAGAGCTTGTAGTTCACCCGAGTAGCCGAACTCCTGCTTTTCCTCGTCCAGCAGGAGGCCGATCAATCCGCGCTCAAGTTGCAGTGAAGCGTATGCCCAGGTGTTGGCAATGGCTTGGTAGTAGCGCGAGATGGCGAGTTCTGGGTCCGACTTTTCCAATGATCGCGTCGCCACAATGAGTTCGTGGTTTGCATCGCGTAGTGCGTGGTACTTACTCAGTGCATCGTAGTCAATCTTTCGTCCACAATTGATCCAGTTGACCAAGGTCTCTGACTCTTGGGCAATCCATTCATTTTCGAGGTTTTCGGCCTGCGCAGAGGAGAGGTTGTCTGCAAGTATGCGGATCGTGTATTTATCTTTGAGGTGATGCTCTACATATCGATGCCAGAGCCGATGGCGCGAGTTGTCCCATGCTCGTCTCGCCACCCCCTTTCCGATATAAAAGGGCGTGCCTTTCTCATCATAGTGCGCGTAGACATAGTTGCGTCTGGGCGAGACTTGATTGGCGTCTGCGGATGGTTCAAGTCGCTGACACTCTGGTTCGCCGAAACATGGCCTAAGACCTTCACCGGTGATTTCTATCCGGAGCTTCATGTGTCAGCCCTCGCGGTGGCTTACTGCCGGATACCAAGGGTTTTGCATAAATGTCCCCTTGGTAGATGACATTTTCTTGTTGGACAAAGTGAGACCTCCAGAGCCAGCTTTGGGGGCCTGCTCAAAAGCGTTGTAGCATCAGCCCAGTTGGTCCATTTGACAGCATCGCTGACGTAGGGTGGGATAGTATGAGGGCCCTTGGAAGAATAGGCAGGATGCGTGACCCTGTCGAACAAACTAGGTCAATTGGTCATCTCGGAAGGCCCCTACGCGCACCGGGTTAGTATCGCTGACGTAGTCGTCAAGGCTCTCGGGAAGCAAGATGCTTTGGCCGCTATGTTCGCCTTGGATGAAGCGTTTCATTGACGATCCCTGAGTTAAATACCTCGGAAATCATAGCAAAGGTGCATGGCGGTATAGGTTCCCTGACAGAGGCGGACTTCAGTTACCCCTCTTACCGGCGAAAAATTTTGAGGTGCTGACGATGATTCGAGCGTATTGCCGGTGTGGGGTTGATCGATTACTCACATCGACAAATTCAGCCTAAGGCGGTTGGGGCGGAGATCGGTTTTTTGGCCGATCGGTTGAATCCACAACCCAAAGCTGCCACCCACGAGCCTGGCACCGCCATGTGGGATAAGTGTTAACCCTGAGATCGCGACCGAGCGAGTTTCTTAGCTCACCAATTCCTGAAGAAAATCTGTGAGCGCTTTCTTTGGATCGTCCTCTTCCGAAACGATCATCTCGATTCCCCACTGACCCAACACCTCCTGTGCGACAGGATTCGGTCGATTCGTGAAGACGTAGGACTTTGGTCTGGCAGATGGCAGCACCGAGCGCCCCCACATCTCCGTCAATCGATAAAACAGGAGTCGAATGTTGATATCCGAAATGCTGTATCCGATGAAGAGAACGGAATTCCCCAAGACATCGTTGCTGAGCTTGATGTCCAGCGGAGAGTCATAATTCAATCGCTGAAAGTAACTGGTTTCGTCGAGAACGATTGATGTCTCGTCATCGAAGTCCCCATGGAATTTCACTATCTGACGCCGGCCCTCAGTGGCAGATACGAGGTCGGCAACGCTTGCGATCTTGTCGTATGGCACCTCGAACTTGTCGTGGGCCATTTCCAGCCATCGATCGTAGTTGGTGGTGTAGATACGCGAAAATCGTCCAAGGGTAATCAGTCGATGGATTTCAGAAGAGGAGATATCTGTACTGGGCTTGTGCCATTCGCGATCCATCCAGCTCCGAAGCGGCCCAAGAGTACCTTTCTTCCTCTTGTAGTACTCCGCAAGCGCAAGCGGTGTTCCGTAAGTGGAGAAGATCTTCGGGTCGTAGCCCAGGTCCTGAGCGATGCGTGCGATAAGCTCACCCCAGGTAGGCAGGCTAAGATTGGCAGACACCCCAGCGCCTACAAAAAGCATTAGCTTGCCGGTGCGGTGCGCACGTAGCAACTCAGCGTTCATCTTACGCCCTCACAAGTTTTGAGATATTCGGCGAACTGGTCGAGAGCTTTGCGGCGCATGGAAATTGCGTCCTTGGCCGGTCCCATCTCAGCGAAAGTTTGGGTGTGCCCGTTCGGGACGAAAACGCAGTCCCATTGAAAGTCCGTTGGACCGGCCGGTACAAGAGGCACAGTTCCCTCGATGGAGCCTTCGAACAGGCGAATCTCGCGCCCATCACAATACCCGAGCACCGTCTTTGCGGTCACTGCGGCATCTTCGAGACCCGCTACAAGCTTAACGAATCGATCTGCCTCCAGCTTGTCCCAAAATATCTGGGTCAAGCCTGCAGGAAGCCCATTGAGACCGCTCAGGTAGAGCCCTGTGTGCTCGACGAAGAGCGGGCGACCTATAGCCTCAAATGCCTTGGTCAACTTGTCGCGCACCAAGCTGTGGACATCCTCGGTCTGCAGCTCTTCAATTTTCCGCGACACCGACACGACTTCCACTCCGACAGGGGCAAGAATTCGCTGCACCTCGTTGACCTTGTGCTGATTCCCGGACATGAATCGGATTTTCAATCTAGACCCTCTATGAATGAGTACCGCTTGGCGACGTCGAACTGTTCGTAAATATCACTGGCGGAGAGTCCCTCGGTCATTGCCGTCGCATGATCATCTGCTAGGCCTCGCTGATGAATCGCTGGGTTGTCCGAGCAAATTACAAAAGGGACCTGGTGACGCCGAAACTCCAACAGAGGATGGGCCTCGTCGACAGGAACAGCTCCGGTGAGCCTGTTGCTGATTGGGCATACTTCGATGCAGATATCCTGCCTTGCCAGGAGGTCTAGCAGGTGAGGGTCCTTGCTAGCCGCTGTTCCATGGCCAATACGATCTGCGCCAAACAATTCCACGGCTGCCCGAACATTGTCCTCGCGACCAGTTTCGCCCGCATGGATGGTGATCCCGAGTCCGAATCGATCCTTCGCCTTTCGAAATAGCGACGGTAATTCGGCTGGATACGCAATTTCCTCGTCGCCCGCTAGATCAAGCCCCACCACATCACCCGGTTCACCGAGATCTTGGTAGGCCTGTAGAAGTGTGGACAAGCCAACCGAGCTGTAATCGCCGCGTGTCACTGTGAGGATCAAACCGAGACGCATACCGAAGCGGTCAGATGCAGCTCTAGACGATTCTAAAAGGCGCTCCAGGGCTTGAGTGGGCGAGCAGTTTTGCAGAGCGGCAAGGTACAAAACGCTGCTTCGGAGTTCTACGAAGCGCACGTTGTTCTGCGCGAGGCTCGCAACGACTGCCAAGGAAAGGCGATCCAGGTTCTCGCGTTTTTTGGGGAAGAGCCGCAACACCTGCCAGGGGGTCAGGTATGACGCCAACGACTGACACGGTGTGTGTCGCAACAAGTCCCGCTCAACCAGGAAACCAGGCGGCAGCTCTGTTAATTCGTCCGCAAAGATGTCTTGAATAGTCGAAACCGGGATTGCTCCGTTCATGTGTACATGAAGTTCTGCGCGATCCCGCTCGCTGAGTTCCGCCGCTAAGCTCTTGTGCACAATCTCTTGCCCGATGGCCCCTTTCCGCGTCTTTGCTAGGTCAATCTGGCATTGATTCAATCGCTATCCTTCGTCGCTAGTCGTAAGTCTCGTTTTCACGTCCCCCCCCCGACTGCCTGCTTGTTTACGACAATCTCAAAAAGCCACCCTATGTATCAGTTAGTCAGGTAGTTCGTCTACAGCTGCTGACTCAGTATTTCTTCACAGCCAAGGCTCGAGGGGGGTGTCTCTTTAGAACCAGATGTGGGTCGGTGGCAGTTGAGAAAATGATCATTTAGTGTCGCGACAATGATGCTGGACGCAGCGCCACGGGCACAGATGGATTTTCAGAGCAGCTTTAGCCGAAGACTCCAAAGCTACCTGATCGTGGATGACCGCTTTTGGCTGGAAGCGGACTTGGCTAAACGCTAATAGACGGTAAAAAAAACTGGGGGAAAGGGGGGGCAGACTTTTTATCGGTTAAGACGCGGCGACCAACGTCGGTTCGGCTATCGGGCACTACCGCTTTAAGGCCCCCCGTTTTCTTCATTGAATATCTTTTAAATAGTCCTTCAACGCAACGAGCGGGACATCAAGCTGCTCCATCGTCTGAATACTGGAAAATTCAGCCGCCAACCTCTGCAGTTCCCGCCCGAGCGGCTTATCCTCACCGCCAATGGCTTCCAGCGCTAATCCTACGCACTCATCCACCTTCACCTGAATCCCCTCAACATCCCCCCGACGCACCAGCAACTCAAACACATCCCGCTGGTAATCACCCATGACCAAATCATCCCGCAAAATCGGACTCTGACCTTCCGATTCATAAGCCAGTTTGAGGGAGAAGAGGGCAACGGTTTCCAGCTGCAATTCCATGGGGGGAATCCTTGATGAGTGTCTTACTGACCGAGGGGGTGAGAAATCAAAAAAGCATCGCCAGCAAGCCAGCTCCTACACAGGGCGGTGGGGTGTCAGGTGCTTTTCTGCGGGCGAAAAAAAAGGCCTTGCAAAGCAAGACCTTTCTTAATTTTGGTGCCCCGAGGGAGACTCGAACTCCCACTC
>Ga0207428_10004909_pt1 | contig 12605 bp, 9 predicted proteins | sample RhiMethybrSRZTD1_FD_187600 | JGI IMG/M metagenome (GOLD analysis project Ga0207428, IMG submission 187600) | Populus rhizosphere microbial communities from Tennessee, USA - Rhizosphere MetaG P. TD hybrid SRZTD1 (SPAdes) (version 3) | ecosystem: Host-associated > Plants > Roots > Rhizosphere >... | reverse complement strand
AGTTACGGGGCCGTCGTTCTCGTCGTCGCGGAAGCCCTTGGTGTCGGCGCAGACCAGTTCGGCGCGGTTCGATACGTAATAGAGCCTGTCGCCCTCGATCAGCGGAGACGAAGCCACGCCCTGGAACGGCCAATCGTTGACACGGCCCGCGGACAGTTTCTCGTGAGTGATCTGCCAGAGGAATTCGCCGGTCTTTTCATCGAATGACATCACCACGCCGCGGTCGCCTGCCTGCTTCGGATCGCGCAAACCTTCATTGTTCGTGCCGATGAAGACCTGCCCGCCCGAGACCACCGGATTGCCGTAACTCTGCGAGCCGAGCGCCGCCACCCATTTGACGTTGGTCTTCTTATTGATGTCCCAGGTCTCCGGCAGACCTTTCATGCCTGAGACCATGTTGCGGTCTGGAGTTCCGCCCCACATAGGCCAGTCGCCGGAGCCGGGGTCGCCGGAGCCGTAATAAGCCGAAACGATGCGGGCGCCAACGATGAGTGTGATTGTGAATGCGGTCAGTAACAGAAACGATCTTGGCCTGCTTGATTTCATAAGACCTCTCAAAAATGTCTGGTTGACTGCGTCAGCAGAAATATTCCTGCGGAAAATCATCCACAAAGCCACACAAAGGATCACGAAAATGTAATCAATCCTTAGTGACTCTTTGTGTGGCTTTGTGGACGAGTCACTTGTTCGGAGTGACTTTAATGTTATCAATAAAGAGTTCATTCGCGCTGTCGGCGAAGATGCCCGCGCTGCCCGTTCGATTTCCGACCGGATCGGTCCATTCGATCAGCCACTCAGCGGGTTCCGCTTCGCTCGCCAGCCATGCCTTGCCGCGCGCGCGGGTCTTGCCGCCGGGCAGATTCTCGACCTGCAGCTTCAACCGGTACCAGGTGTCGGCCTTCCATGCGAACGGCTTGCTGAAGGTGCGCTTCTCCTCGATCTGCCACGATCGCAACTCGATCTTCTGGAGGTTGCCGAACAGCACCAGCTCGTAACGTTGAGCGACGACGCCCGCGTCGCCCATCTGGCGGCGCTTTTCGATGGCGCGCACATCGGCTTCTATCGTGTAGTTCGACGTGTCGGCCGCGCCGAATGGCGAGCGCGTGCGTTTGAAGATGCCGTTGTCGGGGGTCTTGACCAGAAACTTATTGCCTTCCGCTTCGCGCACGGTGTATTTGATCGGCGCGCCGTCGGTGTTGAGCCAGTAAGTCGGAGCCTTGTCCACCGGCACGTTGCTGAAATCTTCAGAGTATGGAAACGCAGGAATGACGCGGATGCGCGCAAAACCGGAGAGGCCACCGACCGTGGCTTTCAATTGTCCGCCCTGCAATCCGCCGTCAGACGCGGCGGTGAATTTGTTAGCGCCCGCTTCTCCCTTCAATCCGGCCAGCGACCACTGGGCGCCCGCTTCTTCGCGGATGAAGCGCCCTCGGTCATCGAACAGGCGAACCTTGAAGTTTTTCGTCTCTCCGGGCTTCATCACGAGCTCGGCCGGTAAAACCTGGACGTGCGCTACCGCGGCGCCGGCGGGCGCGCCTTCAGCTTTCTCGGGCGCGGGCGGCAAAGCCGGAGTCTTCTTCTTGCCGATGGCGTAGACGTTCTTGGTCGAGACCAGATAGATGCGGCCCCGCGAGACCCCCACGCCGGCGATGATCTGTTCATTCGACGCGATCATTTCGTCGCCCTCAGCCGTCTTGAGATCGATCTTGTCCACCGGCTCCAGTTCCTCTTCATCCAGAACCTCGCACCCGTTCGGAAGGGGTTTCAGGATATAGAATTTCCCGTTTTCAGTGCCGACGTAAATCTTACCGTCGGCGTATACGGGCGACGCTTTCTGAATCGTGCCGAGCTTCTTCTCCCAGAGAGGCTTGCCGTCGGCGAGATTGAAGGCGTGAAGACTCGCTTCCGCCGTCACGGCGTAAAGCGTACTGCCCTCGATGACCGGCGAAGACGGGCCGAGCTGGTAATTCGTGAGGGCGTATTTGATCTTGTCCTGATTCGAGGTTTTGTTGATCGCGCCTTTGGCCGAAATGTCAATCGCCGCGAGCTGTCCCATCTCGCTCACGTCGAGGTTTTCTTCCTGGTGCGTCATGTAGGCGACGCCATCCTTAACCACCACGCCCGGATTGACGCCGCGCTTGGACATCGGATAGTTCCAGACGGGTTCGCCGGTGTTGACCTTCATCGCCGAGACCGAACCGTCGCCCCCTCCGGCAATCATCAGACGCATGCCGCCGAGGGTGGTCACGACCGGCGTCGAGTAGGTCGTGTCGAAAGGCCGCCCGCCCGGAGTGCTGATCCAGATGTTTTCGCCCGTCCGTTTGTCAAACGCGTAATAGCGATGGCGGCGCGACGCGATGTCGCCGAAGCCGTCGGTCACGGTGCTGACGATCACCATGTCTCCCTCGATGATCGGAGAAACGGTGCGCCCGCCGTGCGTCGTCCACGCGCCGTATTCATCGGTCAGCGAGCGCGACCAGAGCGGCTTGCCGTCCCAGGACAGGGCCACAAGCTCGTTGCACGCGCCGAAGACGTAGACGACGCCAGTCGCCGGATCGCCGACCGGCGACGACCACGCGATGCGGCGCGGAGGGACGTCGGTCGAGTAGACGTTGAAGCGATACTCCCAAATCTTTTGACCCGTCTCGGCGTCGAGCGCCAGAACGCGCTCCTGCAGCGTTTCTCCTTCGCCCGCCGAGTTGAACAGGAAGAGCCGCCCGTTCATCACAATCGGCGCCGAACGCCCGCCGTATGGCGCTTTCCATAGCAGGTTCTCGCCCTGCTTCGACCATTTTTCGGGCAGACCCTTTTCGTAAGAATGGCCGTCGCGCGTCGGGCCTCGCCAATCGGCCCAATCGCTGCCCGATTTGACGCGCCCCGGAGATTGGGCGGAGGCGCCACGGTTCGAGGTCGAAATGAAAACAATGAGAGCGGAAAAGATAAAGAGCGCGAACAGGGCGCTCTGCTTAATCGAAAGTTTCATATGCGGATTTCCGTGAGTTTGCGGTCTAAGAAGCTCCAACTGTAGTTTTAATCGCTGAAACTTCATTACCGATTTTATAGCCTCGTGGTTGCGGATATTTCCCCGCGCCTTGACTCGCCAGCTTGACCCATTTGAAGCAAAACTATAATTTGGCGCGGGCGTCAGTTCAAGGCGAGTTTCCGGAAACCCGGCAGTTAATCGGTTCGTTTCTGCGACTAGCCAACCGATATTCCCGGCGTCTTTGGGTTGGAATTTAAGACACATTATTGGAAGGCGAGCGGCGCCCCGTCACCCCCCCGGCTTTGAAAAGCCGGGCTAGGATCAACCGTCGCTGCCGCGACGAAGAGGTGTTGTTGCATTTATTTTTCAACGACCATTAGTCTGTCCCACGGAGACACCTTTAATGAAATCACGTGATCTAGTTTTATCGTTTCTCGTTTTACTGACTCCGGTCATGGCCTTCGCGCAGAACCTCAACGACGACCTGCTCGCCGCCGCGCGCAAAAGCGATGTCGAAGCGGTCAAAGGGCTACTGGCCAAAGGCGCCGATCCGAACGCTAAATCTCCATACGGCGCGACGCCGCTATTTTTCGCCTGCGACCGGGGCAATCTGGAAATCGTCAAAATTCTCATCGAGCGCGGGGCCGACGTGAACGCCAAAGACACCTTCTACAACTCGACGGCGGTCATATGGGCCCTCTCGAAAAATCACACGGCCATCGTCAAACTGCTGCTCGAAAAAGGCGCGAACAGTAAACAGATCGTCATGCGCTCCGCCATCGGCGAGGATAAGCTGGACATCGTCAAGATGATTGTGGAAATGGGCGGATTCAGCCCGGAAGACATGACCGCTTTCCTGACCGTAGCCGAAAGAAGCAAACGGGTCGAGATCGCCGAAATACTCAAAAAGGCGGGCGCGCAGCCCAAGCCCAAAATCGAATACAAAGTCGAGCCGGAGAAACTGAAGTTATACGAAGGCAATTTCAAGGGTGAGCAGTTCGAGATGGCCGTCAAGATCAAGGACGGCAAATTGACATGCTCCATCGAACGGCAATTCGAAAGCCCGCTCAATCCGGTTGGAGAGCATGCCTTCGACGTCGAGCAGGCCGGCGGCGCCGTCATCACGTTCAAAGTCGAAGAGAATAAAGTCACGGGCTTGAGTTGGAAAAACGCCGGCAGGGAAATCGTTTTGAAGAAGATGGAGGCGAAATGAGGATCAGGTTTATTCTTACAATCGCTTTGCTGATTTGCGCGGCAGCGTCCGCCGCAGCGCAGAACTGGCCGGCATTCCGCGGTTCTAACGCATCGGGCGCGGCCGACGGCCAGAACCCGCCCACCACCTGGAACGTTGAGAAGAACGAAAACGTCGTCTGGAAGACGCCGATCCCAGGACTGGCCCATGCGAGCCCGATCGTCTGGGGCGACAAGCTTTTCGTCGTCACCGCCGTGAGCGGCGCGCCGCAGGGCAAGTTTCGACACGGCCTTTACGGCGACGTCGATTCGGACAAGGATCTGTCGAAGCATGCCTGGAAGGTCTATTGCCTCAACAAGAAGACCGGGAAGATTTTGTGGGAACGCACGGCCACCGAAGGCGTGCCGAAAATCAAGCGCCATATCAAATCGACCCACGCCTCGCAATCGCCCGTGACTGACGGCAAATACGTCGTGGCCTTCTTCGGCTCAGAAGGACTTTTCTGTTACGACTTCAACGGCAAGCTGATCTGGAAACAAGACCTCGGCATTCTGGATTCGGGCTGGTTCTTCGATCCCGATTATCAGTGGGGCATGGCCAGTTCGCCGATCATCTACAAAGGCCTGGTGATCGTGCAGTGCGACCTTCAGAAGGGCTCGTTCATCGCCGCGTTCGATGTAAAGACCGGCAAACAGGCATGGAAAACGCAGCGCGCTGAAATCCCGTCGTGGGGCAGCCCGACGATCTTCGAGAGCAAAGGCAAGGCGATGGTCGTCACCAACGCGACCAAACGCATTCGCGGCTATGACCCGATGACCGGCAAAGAGACGTTCGAGCTTTCCGGCAACTCCGAAGTCACCGTGGGCACGCCAGTCGTGGGCCACGACCTGGTCTTCGTCACGGCGGGCTATCCGCCGATCCAGCCGATCTACGCGATCAGGCCCACGGCGACCGGGGACATTACGCTCGCAGAGGGCAAGGAGTCGAACGAGCACATCGCCTGGAGCAAGAAGCGCGGCGGCACTTACATGCCGACGCCCATCGTCTACGGCGACCACCTTTACACCTGCTCGAACAACGGCGTGTTGACCTGTTACGACGCCAAGACCGGAGAACGAATCTATCAGGAGCGCGTCGCCGGACAATCGAACGCGTTCACGGCCTCGCCCATCGCCGCCGACGGCAAGCTCTATTTAGCGGGCGAGGACGGCGACCTCTTCGTGGTCAAAGCGGGGCCGAAATACGAACTGATCGCGACCAACCCGATGGGCGAAGTGATGATGTCGACGCCCGCGATCTCGGATGGGATGATTTTTGTCCGCACGATCGGCCATGTTTACGGCATCGCCGACGCTTCGGCGACGAAGCAGAAGGCATCGAAGTAAAACGCCGCGTTTCAACCTGGAGCGATTTGCAAATCAATGTAGGGGCAGACCTGCGTGTCTGCCCCGGTGTCGCGTGTAAACTAAATCCGGGGCAGACACACAGGTCTGCCCCTACTACACACGCAATCGCAAACCGATATAAATCTTGATCAGGAGACACAAGTCAATGAGACGCCTCGCAATCAAACTTTCATCTTTGTCATTCATCTGCCTGTTGTCATTTCTCGCGGCGCAAACTTCAAGCGGCGACGCCGCCAATTCACCCAACTGGCCCCAGTGGCGCGGCCCTGACTCTCAAGGCGTCTCGAACGACAAAAATCTGCCGACTGAATGGAGCGAGACGAAGAACGTCCTGTGGAAAACGGCCCTCCCCGGTAAAGGATTTTCGCAGCCGATCATCTGGGGAAAAAAAGTCTTCCTGACCACCGACATTGAAGGCGGCCCCGAACCCACGGGCTACAAACCGCCGAAGCGGATGATGGGCAATAGAGAGTTCACACATCCCGAATGGGACGGAGTGGACAAACTCCACACTTTCAAAACTCTTTGCCTCGACCGCGATACCGGAAAGATCCTGTGGGAGCAGACCTCTTACGATGGCAAAGTTTACGATTACCGTCACAAACGCGGCAATTACGCGGCCCCCACGCCAGTAACCGACGGCAAATACGTCTATTCTTACTTCGGTTCGGAAGGCGTTTATTGCTACGACGTCAACGGCAAGCTGATCTGGAAAAAATCTCTCGGCGCCATCGGCACAATGGGGATGGGTGTTGGCGCCTCGCCCGTGTTACACGAGAACTTGCTGATCCTGCTTTGCGACCAGGAGTTCGACGGCAAAGACTCTTTCATGACGGCTCTGGACAAGAAGACGGGCCAGGAAGTCTGGCGGGTCAAACGTCCGATCTCGGTGAGTTGGGCCACGCCGGTCATAGTCAAAACCCAACAACGCGCGGAGTTGATCGTAAGCGGTAACGAGTTCCTGATCTCCTACGACCCGAACACCGGCAAGGAGATATGGCGAACCAAAGGTTTGAAGAGTCACGCCATAGCCACTCCGGTGGTGGGGCACGGCATGGTGATTCTCTCATCAGGTTTCCCGTCGAAGGTGATTACTGCCGTCAAGCTCGGCGGCCAGGGAAACCTGGATGACACGGACAAAATCGCATGGCGTTATAACAAAGGCACTTCCTATGTGCCTTCGCCGATTCTGTACGGAGACTACGTCTACCTGATGAGCGACGGCGGCATCCTGACCTGCCTGGACGCAAAGACCGGAGAGATGATTTACGAAGGCGGGCGCGTGCCCGTGGCCACGAAGTTCTACGGCGCGTCGCCCGTGGCGTTTGACGGCAAGATTCTACTGACCAGTGACGACGGCGACACCTTTGTGATCAAAGCCGGGCCAAAGCATGAAGTGCTGGGCACTAATTCAATCGGCGAGCCGTGCCGCACGTCTATTGCAATTGCTGACGGAAAGTTGTTTATTCGGGGGGATAAGCATCTGTTCTGCATTGGAAACAAAGGATGAGAGCTTATGACCTGGGAAGAAATCATCAACGACCCGACACTGCAAAACCTCCCTTTCAAGATCGAGACGAACAGGTTCGGGCAAATCCTGATGAGTCCGGCCACGAATAAACACGGCATCATTCAATCCGATGTCGGATACGAAATTCGCCGTCGCCTCAAAGTGGGGGTGGTCATCAACGAGTGCTCAATTGATACTTCCGACGGGGTGAAGGTTGCGGAAGTGGCCTGGGCGTCTGACGACTTTTTCGCCGAATATGGCGATGTAACGCCGTATCCGAAGGCGCCGGAAATCTGCGTTGAAGTCACGTCGCCTTCCAATTCCAATGAGGAGATCGAACACAAGACCGAACGTTATCTCGCTAAAGGCGCCCTGGAAGTCTGGGTCGTTAATCAAAAACGTCATGTAACTTTTTATTCTCACACCGGACAACTCAAAAAATCGAAACTCGTTCCCAATTTCAAGCTTTAACCGATGAGTGTTTTCGTGGCCTGACCGTGATCTGATCCTGCGCATTACCAAGACAGGAGCCACAAACATAATGATACGTGTATCAACTCTATTGCTTTCCGCTTTAACTCTGTGCCTGTTTGCGCTGGCCGCATTCAAGCCGTTCTCGGGCGCGGCGGCGCCCGGCGCAAATTGGTCTCAGTGGCGCGGTCCTGAAGGGACGGGGGTTTCATCCGAATCCAACGTCCCAACCGAATGGGCCGTCGATAAAAACATCAAATGGAAGACTCCGATCGCGGGCCATGGCCATTCGCAGCCGATCGTCTGGGGGAATAGGGTTTTTCTGACCACCGACGTCGAAGGCGAAGTCATCCCGGGCGCGAAGGCCGTCGAGCACAAGATCGAAGGCCAGGTCTTTGTCCATCCCGACAGTGTGGGCGCGAACCGCAAACACATATTCAAAGTCGTCTGCGTCGACCGCGACGCGGGAAAGATTTTGTGGGAACAGACCGCTTACGAGGGCGCAGTCTACGACGACCGCCACCGCAAAGGCAGCTACGCCGCGCCGACGCCGGCCACTGACGGAAATTATATTTACGCCTGGTTCGGCGGCGAAGGCGACGGGCTATATTGCTATGACTTCAAAGGCAAGCTGGTCTGGAAGACCGCCGTCGGCAAAATCGCCAACATCGGATTGGGGCCGGGGGCTTCGCCGGCGCTTTTCGAAAACCTCGTGATCCTGCAGTGCGACGAGGACGAAGGCAAAAATTCCTTCATCGTCGCGTTGGACAAGAGGACTGGGAAAGAGGCCTGGAAGACTCCGCGCAAAGTTCAGGCGAGTTGGTCAACGCCGCTGGTCGTTCGCGCGGAGAAGCGCGCGGAATTGATCACCAGCGGCAATGAGCTGATCATCTCCTACGATCCGAAGACCGGCAAAGAATTGTGGACGGCTAAGGGTCATGGCAGCAACGCCATCGGAACACCGCTCGTGGGCCACGGAATGGTCTTCGTTTACGCCGGCTTCCCGGTCAAAAAGACGATGGCCATTAAACTCGGAGGTTCGGGCGACATCACAAACTCGAATGTCGCATGGCAATACGACAAAGGGACGGCCTACGTGCCTTCTTCGATACTCTACGGCGATTACATCTACCTGATGTCCGACCGAGGCATTTTGACATGCCTCGACGCCAAGACCGGCAAGGTGGTTTACGAAGGCGGTCGCATTCCCGCGCCCGCCACATTCACCGCTTCGCCGGTGGCCTTCGACGGCAAGCTGTTGTTGATGAGCGAAGACGGCGACACATACGTCGTCAAGGCCGGGCCGAAGCACGAAGTGATCGCGACCAACTCGGTCGGCGAGCCCGTCTACGCGTCGCCCGCAATCTCGGACGGAATGATCTTCATTCGCGGCGAGAAGAACCTCTATTGCGTCAGCGCCAATCCGAAGGCGCCGGGGAGGTAAGAATGAAACTGAAAACATTGCTCGCTTGCCTCGCGCTTCTGCTCTACACTTCCGTCTCCGGCTTCGAAGGCGAAAAGGCGAACCTGAGCGGGACCTGGACGCTCGATAAAGCAAAGAGCTTCAGCAACGGCCCGGAATTCGATCAGACAATGACGATCGCTCATTCGGGCGAGAAGGTGAAGCTCGACGCGAAGCAAAAAAGCCCGCGAGGCGAGGTCACAATCAACGAAGAGTACACGCTTGACGGTCGAGAAGCCGAGTTCACTCCCCAGAATCCTCCGAACGCCAAAGGCAAGCGTAAGGCGACGTGGCTCGTCAACGGCCGTGGCATTCTGGTCGAGGACGAGATAGTTGATGGTCAGGCGACGAGACGGGTCGCCCGAAAAATGACTCTATCGCCCGACGGAAAGGTCTTGACCATTGATTATTTCATCGACGACAGTCGAGGCTCGTTCGAGTTGAAGCGTATTTTCAACAAAGTCTGATAGTATTGGCCACTGGCTATACCAGTTTTCAAATGTATAAGGACTGTTAGCCACCGCAGGGCACAGAGAACACCGAGAAATCATTATGTCCTGCGGCGCCCTCTGTGCCCTCTGTGGCTATTCATCCACATGAAAATCGCTGTATTGAACATATGAAGACAGCAAATTTCACCCTAGCATTGTTATTGGTTATCAGCGTCGCCAGCGGTTTCAACGCCCTCGCTCAATCGCGCGACGGCGCCGCAAACTGGCCGCAATGGCGCGGCCCGCAGAGCGCGGGAATCTCCGAAGAGAAGAACCTGCCCATCGAGTGGGGCGCGGATAAGAACGTCGTCTGGAAAACGGCGCTCCCCGGCCGCGGCCATTCGTCGCCGATTGTCTGGGATAACAAAATCTTTTTGACTACATCGATCGAGGGCGAAGTCGTTCTGGGAGCGAAGGCCGTTCATCACGTCAGAAAAGGCGAAACATGGGTTCATCCGGACAGCGTCGCGGGCGACAGAAAACACACGCTGAAGGTGATTTGCCTCGACCGTGACTCGGGAAAAATCCTCTGGGAACGCACGGCGTACGAAGGCATGGTTTACGACGACCGCCATCGCAAGAACAGCTACGCCTCGAGCACGCCGGTGACCGACGGCAAGTTCGTTTATGCGTTCTTCGAGGCCGAAGGGCTTTACTGTTACGACTTCAACGGCAAGCTGATCTGGAAAACCGCCCTGGGCAAGATCGCCAAGATGGGAATGGGGCCCGGCACATCGCCGGCGCTTTACGAAAACCTGTTGTTTCTGCAATGCGACCAGGAAGACGGTGGGCCTGACGTCTCATTCATCGCGGCGGTGGATAAACGGACGGGCAAGGAGGCCTGGCGGGTGAAACGCGATCATCGGAAGACGCATGCGACTCCGATTGTCGTGCGCGCCGGCGGTCGCGCCGAGTTGATCGCCAGCGGCGCGGAAACGATCATTTCCTACGACCCCTCAACTGGCAAAGAATTGTGGCGCGCGGGCGGGGTCAAAGGCCACGCGATACCGAGCGCCGTGGCCGGGCATGACATGGTCTTCGTTTCAGCGGGTTATCCGAGCAAACGCGCGATGGGGATCAAGCTAGGCGGAACTGGCGACCTGACAGGCAAATCAAATGTCGCCTGGAGTTACGACAAAGGGACTGCCTACGTCACGTCGCCGATCTTTTATGGAGATTACGTCTACCTCGTCAGTGACAAAGGCATTCTGACCTGTATCGAGGCCAGGACCGGCGAGATCAAATACGAAGGCGGCCGCGTGCCCACCCCGGCCAGCTTCAGCGCGTCCGCCGTGGCCTTCGACGGCAAAATCTTTCTGACTAGCGAAGACGGCGACACATTCGTCATCAAAGCCGGGCCGACGCACGAAGTGATCCGTACCAACTCCGTTGGTGAGATGGTTCTCGCCTCGCCCGCGATCTCGCGGGGGAAAATCTTCATCCGCGGCGATAAACACCTCTACTGCATCGGCGAATCTCCTAAGAAGTCGTTGGGTAATTGATCCAAACTCGGCGCGACCAGATCGGCTTTCAACTCGCGGTGCGTGGTCAACACGCCGACGGACTTCATCCCGGCGCGGCGCGCGGCTTCAATTCCGGCGGGGGCGTCTTCGATCACGACGCACTCACGCGGCGCGACGCCCAGCTTCGACGCCGCGGCCAGAAAGACGTCAGGCTCCGGCTTCCCTGCCCTGACCTCTTCCGAAGAGATCACCGCGTCGAAATACTCGCCGATGCCGAGCGCGGCGAAGACCGCGTCAATATTGCCTCGCGGCGCCGACGTGGCGAGCGCCTGCAGACATCCTTCGGCCTTCAACCGCTCCAGCCAATGGCGCGCGCCGGGCAGGAGCTCCAGCCCTTTCTTCCGAATCAAACCGCGGTAGGCCTCCTCTTTCGCGAGCGAGACGCGGGCGATGAATTCGTCTGGCAAATCCGCCCCCAGACGTCCGCGCAGAATCTCGTCATTGCGCTTGCCGAAGTCGGCTACGTATTGCTCGTAAGTCAGCGCGATATTTTCAGCCTGTATCACCTTCTTCCAGGCCTCCCAATGAAGGTCGGAAGAGTCAATCAATGTTCCATCCAAATCCCAAATTACTGCCCGTTTGTGATTATTTGTCATAAAACTCGTGCGCTCGAACCGGTACAGTACAGAGCGTAAGCAATCGGCTCTCCTGCGCGCAACCGCTTGCTTACGCGCGCGGCGCTGTACCAATCTCGCGTGGTTTGATTTAAGTGCGAGAGCCGGAATAGCGAAATAGCGAATATATGAAAAATGAGGCGGTATTCTGCTTGATTAACGTCGGGGAGCGCAAATTGACAGTTCTCGGCAACGCGTGCTAGCTTCGCCCGCCTTGTACCAGTTGAAGATCGACAAAAATCAAAACGGCGCTCAAAGCGAGGGCGGCGTCCTGCGGGTCGCTGAACGGCGGGGGCTGGCGCGCACCTGGATCGAATACGCCGCCGCGCGGACGATCCTGAAGGTCGTCAGCCTGGCGCCGCGCGCGTTCGCGCTGAGGGCCGGGCAAGTGGTCGGGGCGTTCGCCTGCGCTGTTCTGCCACATCTGCGCCGCCACGCGGAGATTAATCTGCGGCTGGCATTCCCCGATCTCGATGAACGCGAACGCGCACGGATCAGGCGCGGCGTTTTCCGCAACCTCGGACGACTGCTTGGCGAGGTCAGCCAGTTCCCACGACTCAACCGCGAAAATATCCATTCGATAGTCGCCTACGAAGGCCTGGAAAATTACCTCGGCGCGGTGGCCGCAGGGCGCGGCGTGATCTTGCTGACCGGCCACATCGGCGCGTGGGAGTTGTCGGTCTACGCGCATTCGATCTACGGCCACCCGATGTCGTTCCTGGCGCGGCGCATCGACAACCCGCTGGTCGAACGGCTGGCCGAAAGTTATCGCGCCCGGTACGGCAACCGCAGCATCGACAAAAGAGGCTCGGTGCGCGAAGTGTTGAAGACGTTGAAATCGGGCGGCGTCGTGGGCATTCTGGCTGACCTGAACGCTTCGCGCGAAGAAGGAGTCTTCTGCGACTTCTTCGGAGTCGAGGCCTGCTCGACCGCCGGGGTGGCGACGCTGGCCC
>Ga0207428_10004900_pt1 | contig 12611 bp, 14 predicted proteins | sample RhiMethybrSRZTD1_FD_187600 | JGI IMG/M metagenome (GOLD analysis project Ga0207428, IMG submission 187600) | Populus rhizosphere microbial communities from Tennessee, USA - Rhizosphere MetaG P. TD hybrid SRZTD1 (SPAdes) (version 3) | ecosystem: Host-associated > Plants > Roots > Rhizosphere >... | reverse complement strand
GGATCGGGGCTGGGTGCGCGTCAAGTGCTCGGTCGAGGCGGACGGCGTCGTCATCCTCGTCGAGGATTCCGGCATCGGCATTCCGGCCGACAAGATCGAGCGCATCTTCGATGAGTATTACCAGGTCGACACCCATGGCACCAAGCGCATGGGCGTCGGATTGGGCCTGGCGATCGTCAGGGAAGTGGCGCGCCTGCTCGGGTTCTCCGTAAAGATCCAGTCCGCGGTGGGCGAGGGCACGCGCGCTTTTTTACGGATCCCGAGCAAATATCGGGTGGCGACTGGACCTGCGCACGTCGAGCCCGCTGCAACGCAGGCGCCGGCGGCGACGCCGCGCAAGGCGCGGCTGATTTTGGTCGAGGACAACGATGGCGTGCGTCTCGCCACCGAGTTGTTCCTGAAGCTCGAAGGGCACGAAACGCTGAGTGCGCGCACCGTTGCGGAGGCAGAAGCGCTGCTGGAAGGACTGGCTCGCGGCGACGTGCTGATCGCCGACTATCACCTGGATGGCAAGAACACGGGCCTCGACCTGCTGCTGCGTTTGCGGCAACGGGTCGGCTACGACGTTCCCGGCGTCGTGCTGAGCGGCGATCTGCCGTCGGTGTTGCGATCTATCAAGTCGCCGGTGGTCGCCTGCCATTTCCTCAGCAAGCCCGTGAACATCCAGGCGCTCGTCGACGCAATCGCGGAGCTCAGCACTGCCCGCGCTCCGGGATAACGCGGCAGCGTTACGCGGATCCCCCCATACCTGCTGCACGTGGCCGGACGGACACTGCGGCGCATGGGCAAATCCATTCGCAACGTGCAACTCGCGTTCGCGGCGCTTGTCTGCAGTGCTTTCGCCTCCGCTTCGCCGACTCGTGTCGACCAGCTCGTGCGCACGGCTTTGCAGCTCGATCCGAATCCATCGCACGGCGCTGCCTTGTATCTGCAGAACTGCGCCCGGTGTCATGGGCCGGTAGCCATTGGCGATGCGCGCAACGTGATTCCGGCGCTGGCAGGGCAACGCGAAGCCTACCTGATCAAGCAGCTCGCGGACTTCGCCGAGCTGGAACGCGAGAGCCAGGAGATGCACGCAGTGGTCGCCAGGGCTGCGCTGAACGAGCCGCAAGTCTGGGCGGACATCGCCGCTTACCTGGCGGCGCTCCCCGTTCTGAATGTTCCGGAGACGGCCGATGGCAAGGGCGTCGAGCTCGGCGAAGCGATCTACCACGAGCAGTGCGCCGCCTGTCACGAGGAGGACGCGCGTGGCGACGACGACGGCTTCATTCCCTCGCTGCGCGATCAGCACTACTCGTACCTGGTGCGGCAGATGCGCAGCCTTGCTGCCTCGCATCGTCTCAACGTAGACGCCGACCTGGTTCGCTTCATCGACAGCCTCGACACCGAAGAGATGACGGCCGTCGCCGACTACCTGTCGCGACTGCGCGATCCGGTCCGCGACCGGGCCAGGCTGCGCAATGACGGCAAGGTGCGCAATTGAGAGGGCGGGACGCATGAATCCGATCAAGAGCATTCTGGTCATCGTCGACCCGACGGCGGAGCGACATCCTGCCGTAGCGAAGGCCGCATTTCTGGCGCGGCAGCTCGCGGCACGGCTGGAGCTGTTCATCTGCGATACCAGGGCGGCCCGCGAGATGCGGTGGGCAGCGCACGCAGCCAAGCGCGCCGAGCAGCCATTCGTGATGAACGTCAAGGCTTTTCTCGAAGATCTCGCGCAGCCGATGCGCGAGCGGGGAGTTGACATCACTACGGAGGTCGAGTGCGCAGATCCGCTGCACGTTGCACTGATCGATCGAGCGCGCCGCACGACGGCAGATCTGATCGTCAAGGACACTCATCATCACTCTCTCGCCCAGCGCACGTTCCTGACGAATACGGACTGGGAGCTGATCCGCGCGTGCCCCGTGCCGCTGCTGCTGACAAAGGCGAACGTCTGGGCGAGCGCTGCGCGAGTGTGCGCAGCGGTCGACCCCGGGCATGCCAACGACAAGCCCGCCGCGCTCGATAACCGCGTCGTGGACCATGCCGCGCTCCTCGCGAAGAAGCTCAATGGCGAATTGCATCTGCTGCACGTGTATCTGCCGGCCGCGATCGTGGCCTCGGCCGCGGCAGGCAGCCCGCCCATGGCGATGACCGTGTCGGCGGAAGATCTGGCTCGCGAAGCCGGGCAGAAGCGCGAGTTGCTGCAGGATCTCGTCGCCGAATACCGCGTTGCACCGGGCAACGTGCATCTCGAGGTTGGCGGGCCGGCAGCGGTCATTCCGCGCGCGGTGGGCGAGCTGCGGGCCGATATCGTAGTCATGGGAGCGATCTCGCGCAGCGGACTCGAGCGCATCTTCATCGGCAGTACGGCGGAGGATGTTCTCGAGCGGCTGCCCTGCGATGCGCTCATCGTCAAGCCGCCCGACTTCGCATCCACGCTGCCGTTCTAGCACGCACATGAGGGCGCATAGCTCGCTGTGCCTGGTCAAAGTCGGGCACACGATCGTCTGGGCGATCTTCGCTGCCTGCATTCTTGCGATTCCAGTGCTGGCGTGGGTCGGGCAGCTGCAGCACGCCGCCGCACTGATCATGGTCGTCCTCGTCGAGCTGCTCGTGCTTCTGGTCAACCACGGCAACTGTCCGCTGACTGCGGTCGCTGCGCGCTACACGACGGATCGCCGCGACAATTTCGATATCTACCTGCCGGAATGGCTGGCGCGCCACAACAAGCTCATCTTCGGCTCGATCTATCTGTTCGGCGTCGCTTTGACGTTCGTCCGCTCGACGGCGTAGCCGGTGCGCTCTCCGGAAAAGACCGGAGGGACTAGCGGATGTTCCGCGGTGGAATGCCCGCAGAAGAATGGCAGGCTGCCGGCATGAGAAGCGTCGTCCTCGCAAGCCGCGCTCTGGCCATCCTGAGTGCCTGCGCCAGCAGCGAACGCACCACCTCCGGCAACTGACCGGCATGAGATGTACCAGCAACTGTGCGCGAGTTGTCACGGCGTCGACGGACACGGAGACGGCCCGGTCTCGTCGCTGATCAGAATCGGCGTTCCGGACCTCACTCGCATCGCGCAGCGCGACGGCGGGGAATTTCCCGCAGAGGACGTCCGACGAACGATCGATGGCCGGTGGGACCGTCGCGCTCACGGCGCGCGGGACATGCCGGTCTGGGGTTGGCAGCTCTACGACGTTGCATCGACCCATGATGCGGAAGAGCGCGCAATCGTCGACTCCATGATCGGGCGTCTCGTCGACTACCTGCGCAGCATCCAGGTGGAGTGAACCATGTACGAAAAGATCCTTGTTGCGGTGGACGGCAGCGCGACCTCGTTGCGCGGTCTGGACGAGGCCATCAAGGTCGCGAAGAGCACCGGCGGGCGGCTGCTGCTCGTGCACGTGGTCGACGAGCTCGTGATCGCTACGGACTACGTGCCGACCGTGTATTCGGCACCGATCTTCGAGGCATTGCGCGAGTCGGGTGCAAGAATCCTGGCGCAGACCGCGACGGTCGTCCGGCGCGCGGATCTGTCATGCGAGCAGAAGCTGGTCGAGACGCTCAGCGGACGAGTGGCCGATGAGATCGTGAAACAGGCAGGGGAGTGGCGCGCCGACCTCATCGTCATGGGGACGCACGGCCGACGCGGCCTCAAGCGCCTGGCGCTGGGCAGCGATGCGAGATGGTGCTGCGACTGTCTTCCGTGCCCGTGCTGCTGATCCGTGAGCAATCCACAGGGCAAGCGGCGGCATAGAAAAGGAGCGTGTCATGAAAGTCGGAGAGTATTGCAAGAAAGCGGTCGTCGCGATCGCTGCGAACGCAGATGCGGCGGAAGCAGCCAAGCTGATGCGGGGGCGACATGTCGGGTTTCTGATCGTGTATCACGAAGGCGACGCGCTGCATAAGCCCGTGGGCGTGCTGACGGATCGGGATCTGGTCCTCGGCGTGATGGCGCGTGATATCGATCCGCACGCGGTCACCGTCGAAGACATCATGAGCCGGCAGCCGCTCATCGCGAGCGAGGGCGACGAGCTCAGCGAGTTGCTGCAGGCAATGAGGCTCGCGGGCATCCGGCGCGTCCCGGTCGTCGACATTCGCGGCGCGCTGACGGGCATAATGGCTCTCGACGATGCAATCGATGTCGTCACCGGCCTGATGTGTGACATCTCCGGATCGATCAAGAGCGAGCAACGGCAGGAGTGGCGCACGCGCGCCGGTTGCTGAGATCACAGCACCATCGCAAACTAAGCGCATGGGGAGGAAGGTTGCGAGGGCCGCCGGTTGATCGCTCTGCTCGAGGCACACCGGGCCGGCCTGCTGAGTCGCGCACATTGGCTGCGTAACATCGTTGCGGGCGTCGTCGTCGGCGTCGTGGCGCTGCCGCTGGCGATGGCGTTTGCGATTGCTTCCGGCGCGAAACCCGAGCAAGGGCTGTACACGGCTATCGTCGCCGGCCTGCTGGTCTCAATGCTCGGCGGCAGCCGCGTGCAGATTGCGGGTCCTACCGGCGCGTTCGTCGTAATCCTTTCCGGCATCACGGCGCAGTACGGCGTCGACGGTCTGCAGATTGCAACGCTGCTGGCCGGCGCGATGCTGTTGCTGCTCGGGCTTGCGCGGCTCGGCGCGATCATCAAGTTCATCCCGGACCCGGTCATCACCGGCTTTACGGCCGGCATCGCCGTAGTGATCTGGGTCGGGCAATGGAAGGACTTCTTCGGTCTACCCGCGGTCTCCGGCCAGCACTTCCACGAAAAATTGTGGCACTCGCTGCAGGCGTTCCCGCAGCTGCACCTCGCCACTACAGTGCTCGCGGCGATCACGCTGGTAACCGTCGTAGTCGCGCCGCGCCTTCCTTTCATGAAGCGCCTTCCCGGTCCGCTGCTCGGCCTCCTCGTCGCAACCCTCACCCAGTCGATGCTGCAGTTTCCCGGCGTTGCGACGATCGGCACTGCGTTCGGCGGCGTGCCTGCCGGACTGCCGTCGTTTCAGCTCCCGGAAATCACTGCGTCGCGCGTCATCGAGCTGATCGGTCCCGCGTTCGCGATAGCGATGCTCGGCGCGATCGAGTCTCTGCTGTCGGCTGTCGTCGCCGATGGCATGGCCGGAACGCGCCATGATTCGAATCAGGAGCTGATCGGGCAGGGCGTGGCGAACATCGTTGCACCGTTGTTCGGCGGCTTCGCGGCGACAGGCGCGATCGCGAGAACTGCCACCAACGTGCGTAACGGCGGCACCAGTCCGCTGGCCGGCATCGTGCATGCGCTGACGCTCGTGCTCATCATTCTGCTGCTGGCGCCGCTCGCCTCTCACGTACCGCTGGCCGCGCTCGCGGCGATTCTGTTCGTCGTCGCCTGGAACATGAGCGAGGCCAGGCATTTCGTGCGGATGGTTCGCCGCGCACCGCCCGCGGACGTCGTCATTCTGCTGGTGACATTCGCGCTCACGGTGTTCGTGGACCTCGTCGTGGCGGTGAATATCGGCGTGATCCTGGCGACGCTGCATTTTCTGCGCCGCATGGCGAGCAGCGTGGAAGTGCAGGCGCAGACGGCGCAGCAACTCCAGGAAGAGTTCGGTCACCGTGGCCTGAGGTTTCCGCCGGGCGTGGTCGTCTATCGCGTGGAAGGGCCGTTCTTCTTCGGCGCGGTGGAGAATTTCGAGCGTGCGCTCGCGAGCACGCACACCGATCCGGAAGTAGTGATCCTGCGTTTGCGCTGGGTGCCGTTCATGGACATTACCGGGCTCCAGACATTGGAAGAGGTCGTGCGAGACCTGCAGCGGCGCAAGGTGCGAGTGATGATCACCGGAGCGAATGAGCGCGTTGCCGGCAAGCTTGAGAAGGCCGGCCTGATCGAGCTGCTGGGTCGCGAGAACTTCTGCGTCGACCTGCCGCACGCGCTGCGCGTGCTGAGCGGCGCAGACGGCTAAGATGCCTTCCTTCGTCGTGCAGGAGGACTCGAAGTGCTACAGGGCAAGCGTATTGCAGTAACCGGCGCCTCTGGCGCCCTGGGTACTGTCGTGATGCAGGCACTGGCAGCTGCCGGTGCCAGTGCGGCGGGCATGCCCCGCGGCACGGACCTCAGTGATGCATCCATCGCCGCAGCCGCTCTGCGCGCGATTGCGCAGAAGCTCGGCGGTCTCGACGCGCTGGTGAACGTGGCTGGCGGCTTCGGCTTTGGAAAAGTTGCAGACGGCGGCGCGGAGCCGTGGGAGCTGATGCACAAGGCGAACCTGATGACCGCGGTCAACGCCACCCAAGCCGCACTGCCATTGCTCGGCGCGAACGGGCGCATCATCTACATCGGAAGTGCCAGTGCGGCGCAGGCGGGCGTCGGCATGGGGCCCTACGCGGCGTCAAAGGCCGGCATCGAGAAGCTCACCGAAGCGCTGGCCGCAGAAGTAAAGGATCGCAGCATCACCGTCAACGCCATTCTGCCGAGCATCATCGACACGCCAGCCAACCGCGCGGACATGCCCAAAGCGGATTTCTCGCGCTGGGTGCAGCCTCAGCAGGTGGCGGACCTGATCGTCTTCCTGCTGTCGGATCGCGCGAGCGCCATCACCGGTGCGCTGATCCCGATCGTCGGCCGGGTCTAACACCTTGGTGTAATCGAGCCGGCGCGTCGTGTCTGGTTAGATCCGTGGCGCCTCCAGCTCCGACGTTCCAGAGGATCACCCATGAAGCGCAACAGCAGACTCACGATAGCGATCGCAGCCGCAACGCTCGCAGCGCTGGGCGGAACAGCCGCGTCCGCGCAGGACAAATACTCGCTGAAATCGCCGGGCGGCATCGCGTTCGCCGACTTCAAGGGCTACGAAGACTGGGCGACGATCTCGACCGCGAAGACCGACGTGCTCAAGGTGATCGTCGGCAATCCCGCCATCATCAAGGCGTTCAAGGCCGGCGTGCCCGGCAACGGGCAGCACTTCCCGGACGGCTCGAAGATGGTGAAGCTGCAGTGGAAGACGAAGAAGAGCACCGACGCGCAGTTCGACGTCGACGTGCCCGATACCTTCTCGCAGGCCTTCGTCATGGAAAAGGACAGCAAGCGATTCCCGAACAGCGGCGGTTGGGGTTACGCGGTCTTCAACTACGACCCGAAGACCGACACGTTCACGCCCGATGCCAACAGCCCGGCAGATTGCGGGAACGCGTGTCATACGAAGGTGCAGGCGAAAGACTACGTCTTCCACCCGTACCAGAAGCGTTGACGCGTCAGGTGCCCGTCGCCGTCGGCCCGGCGCCGCCGAGCGCGAGCATCAGCTGCGCAGTGTCCATGTAGCGCTGCGCTTGTGCGCGCACGTAGCCGAGGCGTGCTTGCTGATAGCGGCGTTCTGCGTCGAGAACCTGGAGCACACCGACGTTGCCTTCGTTGTAGCTCTGTCGTGTCATCGTGACGGTGTCGCGTGCGGCAGCTTCAGCGTTCGCTTGCGCGCGCAGCTGATCGGCGCCGTTATCGAGCGCTTCGAGCGAGTCCGCGACCTGGCTGAAGGCCGTGAGGACAGTCTGCTCGTACGTCGCGCCGCTGGAGCGCATTGCGTCGACCGCCGCGCGCTTCTCGGCTCGCAGCGTGCCGCCATCGAAGACCGGCGCGACGAGTCCGCCGACGATGCTCCATACGTTGCTCGCCTTGTCGAAGAGCGCGCCGCTCGAGATCGCCTGCTGACCGATCGTACCGGTGAGGTCGATGTGCGGATAGAGATTGGACGTCGCAACGCCGACGGCCGCGGTCGCCGCATGCAGCTGCGCTTCTGCCGCGAGAATATCCGGACGTCGCCGTGCCAGCTCGGACGGCAAGCTCACCGGTAGTTGCGCCGGCAAGTTGAGCTGCGCGAGATCCAGCTCCGGAAGCGATGGATCTGCAGGCGCCGTGCCCAGAGTCAGGGCCAGCGCGTGACGCGCCTCTGCGAGCTGTTGCCTGAGCGGCGGCAGGACCGTCGTGTCGCTGGCGAGCTGCGACTGCGCGCTCACGACGTCGAGTCGTGAGACCGAGCCTGCTTCGAATGCGAGCTGCACGAGCTTCAGATTCTCGCGATCGCGATCGAGCAGCGCTTCGGCGGTCGCGATCTGCGCCCGCAGCGACGCGACTTCGAGCGCCTGATTCACGGCATTGCCCGTCACCATGAGTTGCGCTGCTTCGACCTGGTGCTGCTGATATTCGGCCAGCGCATTCTGCTGCTCGATGGAGCGAGTCAGTCCGCCGGTGATGTCGAGCGAATAGCTCACGGTCGCGCCGACCGAGAAGTAGGTGAACGGCGGCGGCTTCGGCAGCGGCCCGAGGAATTGCGAGCCGTACTTCTGCCGCCCGGTGCCGGCGCTTGCATCGATCTGCGGCCAGCGCTCGCCGGCCTTGGCGCTCACGAGCTCGTGCGACTGCGCCAGCGACCACTGCTCGGCCGTCAGGCGGCGATTGTTCGTGAGCGCTCGCTCGACGATCTGGTTGAGCGCATCCGATTGGAAGAAATGCCACCACTGCGTCGCGGGACTCTCGCCCAGCAGGAGTTCCTGGCGATCGGCGGCACTCGCATCGCTCGTTGCAGCTGCCTTGGGCGCGACGTACTGTTCCGCATGCGGCGGCTCGGGGCGTTTGAAATCAGGACCGACAGCGCAGCCCGCGAGCAGGGTCGCGACGGCGGCAGCGATCAAGGTTGCAGGTTTCGGTGTCAGGCTCATCGGGAACTCGAAGTAGTTACTCCGCAATCGCACGTTGTGCTGGCGATGCTGCTGTTCGCGGCGGCGCCCGCAGCAGCGCGACGAACGGGATCGCGATCACAGTCAGGATCAGCATCAGCTTGAAATCGTTGTTGTACGCGATCATCGCCGCCTGCTGCGTCACGGTTGCATTGAGGCCGGCGAGTTGCGTTGCCGTCGGCACGCCCCCGCTCAACGACTGCGTCAGCCCATCGCTGAAGGGCGTTATGTGCTCCGCGAGCCGCGAGTGCATGATCTGCGTGTTGCGAACGAGCAGCGTCGTCACCGCGGAAATACCGACGCTCGAGCCGAGATTCCGCATCAGACTGAAGAAGGCGGTACCTTCGTTGCGCAGGTGCGGCTGCAGCGTCGAGAACGCGATAGTCGACAGCGGCGCAAACACGCAACCGGTGCCGAAGCCCTGCAGCAGCCCCGACCAGACCACTTCATTCGATCCCATCTGCAGGTAGAAGTTGGTCATCCACCACAGCGACGCCGCGGTGAGCGAGAGCCCGATCGCCATGACGATGCGGCCATCGACGCGATTGGCAATGCGGCCGACGATCGCCATCGCGATGAGCGTGCCGACGCCTCGCGGCGCAGTGACCATGCCGGTCAGTACGACCGGATAGCCGAGCAGGTTCTGCAGCAGCGGCGGCAGCAGCGCCAGCGTCGCGAACAGCACCACGCCGATGAGGAAGATGAAGAGGTTGCCCGTGAGGAAGTTGCGATCCTTGAACAGCGCGGGACTGATGAACGGCGTTTTGCGCGTCGTCAGCACGTGGATCGCGAACAGATACACCGAGACGGCACACACGCCGGCCTCTATCCAGGTCTCGATGTCGCTGAACCAGTCGTTCGACTGACCGCGGTCGAGCATCAGCTGCAGGCTGCCCACTGCGAGCGCGAGCGATGCGAAGCCGAAAAAGTCGAAGCGCGCTGCTCGCTTCACCGTCTCCTTCATGAACGACAGCACGCCGAAGAAGCTGAGAATGCCGAACGGCACGTTGATGTAGAACACCCAGCGCCAGCTGTACTGCTCCGTCAGCCAGCCGCCGAGCGCGGGCCCGAGGATCGGGCCGATCGTGACGCCCATGACCCACACAGTCATCGCGCGTCCATGGCGCTCCGGCGGATTGATGTCGAGGAGCGTGGCTTGCGACATCGGGATCAACGCTGCGCCGGCCAAGCCCTGCGCGAGACGCGCAAGCACGATCTGCGGCAGCGACTGCGCGAGGCCGCAGAAGGCCGAGGCGAGCGTGAAGCCGAGAATCGAGTACAGAAAAACTTTGCGGCGACCGAAGCGACCCGCGAGCCAGCCGGCCAGCGGCGTCATGATCGCTGCGGCGACGATGTACGACGTCAGCACCCAGGACATCTGATCCTGCGTCGCAGACAGAGTGCCCTGGATGCGCGGCAACGCGACGTTGGCGATCGTGTTGTCGAGCGCCTGCATGATCGAAGCCAGCATCACGGACAGCGTGATGAGACCTCGATGCGGCACCTCGTGCGCGGTGCCGGGGATTGTGGCGGCAGCGGCGCTCATCGACTCGCTGTTGCAGACCTGGCGTCGCCGCCGGGAACCTCGGTGAGCTGCTCGTTCGCACCGAACAGATGGCGCTGATAACCGGTGTCGACATCCACCACGGCCGAGAGGCCGGCATGCAGCGGATACGCCGCGTCGTGCTCGTCCAGCTCCACGCGCACCGGCAGGCGCTGCACGACTTTCACCCAATTGCCGGTCGCATTCTCGGGCGGCAGCATCGAGAACTGCGAGCCCGTCCCCGGGCTCACGCTCACGACTCGGCCCGTGAAGGTCTTGCCGGGATAGCTGTCGATTCTGATGCGTGCCGTCTGACCTGCGCGCATGTGCCCGAGCTGATCTTCCTTGAAGTTCGCTTCGAGCCACATGTCGTGCGTGGAGACCAGCGCGAACACCGGCGTCGATGCCGCGACATAGTTGCCGACCTGCAATTGCTCGACGCGCGTGACGACGCCGTCACTCGGCGCAGTGATCGTCGTGTACGAAAGATTGAGGCGCGCGCGATCGAGCGCCGCCTTCGCCTGCTGCACGCTCGGATGCTTCGAGGGGTCGATATTCGGATCGCCGCCCAGTTGGGCGATCGCGCCCGTGATTTCGTGCTGGACGCTTGCCAGGCGCGAGCGAGCCTCCTCGAGCGAGTGGGTGGCACGATCCACCTGCGCTTGCGATGCGATGCCCGAGGCAATGAGCCGCTTCTGCCGGTCGAACTCGCTCTGCTGGTAGGCGAGAGTGTCCTTCGCGGAGGCGAGATCGGCTTGCCGCTGCAGGTACGTCGCCTTGAGCGATTCGATCTGCAGCGTTGCGGTTGCGAGCTGCGCTTCCGCCTCCTGGACGTAGATGCGGTACGGCGCGTCATCGAGCCGATAGAGGAGGTCGCCACGTTGCACGGCCTGATTGTCGTGAACGGCGAGCTCGACGACGCGACCGGGCACATTGGCGCTGATTGCCGTGCGCGCTGCCATGACATACGCGTCTTCGGTTTTCTCGTGGCGGCCGCCGCTTACATAGAAGTACGCGGCCAGCACGACGGCGACGACGGGGCCCGCGACGAGCAGCGGCAAGCGCGCTCGCTGCCAGCGGTTCGGCGGTCCTTCGGCGATGGGAGCAGTGGGATCGGGGGTAGACATGGCTGGAGTTCGTCTGGTCTAGGTTCGGGCGCGTTGGCTGCGCGGGCGTGCTGCAGGAGCTGGTGTTGCTACATCGAGTGCGCATGCGTTCTGGTGCACGTGCTCGAGCACCTGGAGGAACGCTTCGCGATCGGTCTTGCTTACGCCGGCAAAGAATTCGTTGCGCGTCAGCTCGCTGATGCGGTCGATCTCATCGAGCAACCGCGCAGCCTTGCGCGTGAGGTACAGCCGTCGCGCACGACGGTCCGCCGGATCGGGACGGCGCTCGAGCAGCTTGTCCGCCTCCATGCGGTCGAGGATGCGCACCATCATCATCGGCTCGATCTCGGTCAGGTCGCACAGCCGGACCTGGCTCGCACCCTCGTTCTTCGAGAGGTACAGCAGCACCTTGCACTGCATGAGCGTGAGCGACACCTCTTCGGCATGAACCTCGAAGCGCGCCGCGTAGCGGCGACTCACGTCTTTCAGCAGGTAGCCGACGGTTTTGAACGGATCCATGGCGGGCGCACGCTCCTGGCGGCGGGGGAGGGGTTCAGATAACGGCGGAGATAATAACAGATGTGACAATCGCAGGTGATGCTTTGGTCACGAAAGGCGCATGAAGACGCTGTCACGTTCGCGCCGGCGCGCCCGGCCGACGTGAGCAAAAACAGCGACCTACGCGCGTTTGCTGCGCTTATGGGTCGCTTTGCGCTTCGCCGGGGTCCTGCTCTTGCGCCGCTCGGCCAGCGAGATCGGCTCGCCGGCGCCGGCACTGCTGACGACGGCGTTCTTCGACAGGCTCTTACGCAGGACTTCCATGAGGTCGATGATCTGCGCGCTGCCGCCTTCGCTGGCTTCCGCATCCTCCAGGCCATGCTGCTGGATGACGTTCTCGCCGTTCTTCTGCTTGCTCTCCGCCAGCTCTCGCAGTGCCTGCGCGTCCCGATCCTCCAGCTCCGACAGGTCGAGCTTGCTCTGCTTCAGTCCGTCGATCGCCTTGGTAAAGCGGGTGACCTTGGCGGCGGGGACCTTCTTCGACTTCGGCAAGCCGATCGCTTCGGGTGTGCGAATCTCGTCTGCGTACCGCAGCGTATCGGCTCGCAGCACGCCGTTGTCGGCAACGATTGCGACCAGATACTCGTGGCCGCGCATGACGAAGCTGCCGATGCCCACGCGACCGGTCTTCTCCATCGTGATGGCGAGCAGGTTGTACGCCTTGGCGGTCTTGCCGGAAGGCGCGAGGAAATACGGCTTCTGGAAGTACATCGGCGGAATCTGCGCGAGCGG
>Ga0207428_10004894_pt1 | contig 12616 bp, 10 predicted proteins | sample RhiMethybrSRZTD1_FD_187600 | JGI IMG/M metagenome (GOLD analysis project Ga0207428, IMG submission 187600) | Populus rhizosphere microbial communities from Tennessee, USA - Rhizosphere MetaG P. TD hybrid SRZTD1 (SPAdes) (version 3) | ecosystem: Host-associated > Plants > Roots > Rhizosphere >... | reverse complement strand
ACCTTGGCCTGGTCGACGTCGATCCCTACCACCCGGTGGCCCAGCAGCGCCATGCACACGGCGTGCGTGGTGCCCAGATACCCGGTCCCGATGACGGACAGGGAAAGCGAATCGGATGGGAAAGGGCGTTCGGAGGGTGTAAAGGCTGACGGCGGGGTCTGCTGCGGTTGAGACAGGTTCACGTCCGGCTCCATTCTGTGGGCAGTTGGGGTGTGCGTGGCAGGGATTGAGGTTCGCGCAAGGTCAGGTCAGGTAGCTCACTGCCCGGGGTCCCCAAGGCGGCCGGAAGGAATACAGGCAGGCAAGCCGAAGGCGGGTGGAAGCGCTGTAGGCGGCGAACCGTTGCGGGCTGACCCGCAGGTGGTTCGCTGTGGCCAGGACATGGTGGTGGGCGATGGCATAGCGCCGCCCGGTGAGTTTGCCTTGACGGTGCCGCAAGGCGAGGTGCACATCCAGGTTTGCCAGGTCCAGGGCCGCCTCAGCGACGCAGGCACCGTCGAAATCGAGCAGCCCGATACGCGGCTCGTCGCAGGTTCCCAGCAGTTGCTTGTCGTGCAGGTCCCCGTGAGCCCAGACCAAAGGGTCGGCCGGTGTCCGCAGGAGCTCGTCGGTTACTGCGCGTGCCCGCCATGCGAGTGCTGACCGTGTTGCGGCTGCCTCAGGGACGCCGGCGCTGTGGTGGAGCCAGTGGCCTACCCAGCGCAGGAGAACTTCGGCCTCCGTCGAGGCAGTATGCGTCGGCTGGGCATCGGGGTTCCCGCTGCACCCTGATCCGGCGGAGCGCGAAACGGTTGCGGCCCATTTCCGGGACCATCGGGACCAGTGGTGGGCGAACACGGCGTCCGTTACCTCGGCGTGGTTTTGGCCCAAGTCGAAGAATGACTGTCCGGGCAGGGCGCTGAAAACGATGGTATCCGGCGCCGTATCCAGGATGGCCGGAGCGTCGAAGATCCCGGAGATCAAGTCAGCAGCAAGCCCGTGGCGGAGCGCGGCATGCGTAGCCCGGCCGGGGCGGAAGACCTTGATGTACTGCCCTGCGGCACGGATCACGGCGCGCTTGTGGGCCCGGTGGACCACCGTGGTGCCTCTCGCAGCCTGTCGGGCCAGGGACGGAAGGCCGGGATCGTTCAGGAGGACGGGTTCAAAAAGACCCCGTTCGATTCGCCCGGCAGCAACGTCCGCGCTGCCCGGCTGTTGGACTTCCACGATGTAGTCCCCGGCTTCGGTACCCGGCCACGCCCGGCGGATCAGCCACGGGTTTCCGGCAGCGTCCGTGACACGGCCGGGAACAGGAGGGTGCCAGAGGGTGCTCATGGGATTAGTTCCTGGGCCCGGCGAAGGTGCCAGTTCAGCTCGTCTGCCCATGCCGGGGACCTGTCCCGGAACGGGTCGACGCTGCCGGTGAAGAGCCGGTAGGCGGCCCAGGCATCAACAGCGTCCTGGGAGAACTGTCCGCCCTGGTGCAGGTAACCGCGGGTCAGGCCGGCGGTCTTGGGTCCTCCCGCGTGCGGTGTGCCCGGACGGGCCCCTGCTGATTCTTCGACGGCGGCAAATGAGCCAAGGTCAGCTTCCGCCGGTCCGGTCGAGACCCGGTCGAAGTCGATGAGGCGGATCTCTGATTCGCCGACCAGCACCTGGTCTGCGGAAAAATCCCCGTGGATCACGGCGGGGTGCTCGCAGCCGTAGGCGGCGAGCCGGTGGCCGAGGACGGCTTCCAAGGCCCTGGCCGGCTTTTCGAGGTCAGGCAGAAGGGCAGCGATCATGGATCGCGTTACGGCAAGCCTGTCCCCGAGACTCTTCTGCGAGCTGCCTGTATCCGCACCCGTGCAGGGAGTGCCGTGCAGCCGGGCCAGGGCCTTTCCGGCGAGTTCTGCACTGCCGGTAGTCGTTGTTCCCGCGAGGTCGCCGTTTCCCCATGAGGGTGCTGCAGTGATTCCATGCCGTGCGCATTCGGCATCGCCGAGCGAGGGGAGCACCGGGACGCCGTGAAGGGTCAGGTGCTGCCGGAGGCGTTGAAGCTCTTCGAAGTCGGCCGGTCCGGACGCGGTTTTGATGACGCTGGCGCTACCCTGTGTCTGCGTAGCGAAAACCAGCCTGCGTCCGGGTTTGTAGCGCAGGATCCTCATGCTGCAGGCCAGTGCGCTGCCCTCCCCGTTGCCGTGTCCGAGCCGCTGCATGCCCCGGGTGCGGAGCCAGGCCAAATTCCGTTGCAGTGACGGGTCGTCTCCGGCGCCGCCTGTGGCGATCAGCGTGGCGGGGCGCCGGTTATCCGCCCGGACGACCTGGACACTGCCGCCCCGCGCCCGGGAAGCCCGTGCACGGTTGAGGAGCTTGCTGTTTCCTGCCTCGGCCCGCGTCATGGCCCAGCCATATTCCGTGCTGCCGTTCCGGAGGCGGCGGAACGCAACCAGCAACGAGGTGCCCGGCTTGTACCGGAGTCGGGTTACCTGGACCGTTTCCCCGATCAGGGCGGACAGCCTGCCGTCGTCCAGCAGGTGGGGCAAACCGGGCAGACCGCGATCGCGGCTGGCCAAGGCCCGGTCGTGGTCATTGAGGTCGAACGGTTCCGCGGTCATGACACTCCCAGCCGTGCCAGCGGACGGTCCGGGTCCTGATCGCCTATCCAGCGGGCGAACCGCGTCCCCGGCTCCCGGAGCAAGGCATCCGGCCGTCCCTCCTCGACAATCCGCCCGCCTTCGAGCCAGATGACCCGGTCGCAGGAGCGGGCAGAGTGGGCGTCGTGGGTGATGGTGATGGACGTGCGGTCCCGCGTAAGGGCGGCCAGGGCAGCCAGCACCGATTCGCGTGCGGCCGGATCCAGCCCGGCAGTCGCTTCATCCAGAATGACAATGGGTGCCTGCCGCAGGATGGCCCGGGCGATGGCGATCCGTTGGCGCTGGCCGCCCGAGAGATCCTTGGCCGCTTCGCCGAGGACGGTGTCGTAGCCGTTCGGCAGGGCGCGGACGAAGGCGTCGGCCTGCGCCAAGGCTGCTGCGTTCTCGATTTCCGCATCCGTGGCATCGAGCCGGCCGAACCGGATGTTGTCCCTGACTGTGGTCCCGAAGAGGACGGAGTCCTGGAGGAGGATGGAGACATGCGAGCGGACCGAGGCGATCTTCAGTTCCCGCAGGTCCTCACCGCCCATCCGGACGGACCCGGTGCCGGGATCGATCATGCGGAGGATGAGGCTGGCCAGGGTGGACTTGCCCGCGCCGGAAGGACCGAGGATGGCCAGGTGTTCGCCAGCAGTGATACTGAGGTTGATGCCGTGCAGCACGGTGGTTCCTTCGCCATGGCCGGCGGTCACATCGTCGAACACAATGTCAGGATGCGTGCTCGTCAGCGCGCGGGCGTTCGCGGCTTCCGGCAGATCGGTCTGGGCCTCCAGCAGATCGGCCACTCGTTCCCCGGAGGCCGTGGCGCGGGCAATCCGGCTGGTCTGCTTGGCCAGGTCCTTCAGCGGTTTCATTCCGGTCTTCAGGTACGTCAGGAAGACCACCAGGTCGCCCGGTGTGATGGAGTGCTCGAGTACCCGCCAGCCGCCTCCGGCGAGGACGATCGCCGTCGCCGCGCCGATCAGCACGTCGGTGCGGCGTTCCAGCCCGGCGGCCAGCCGCAGCGCGGCCACTCCTGTTCCCAAGGTCTTCCTGTTGCTGGAACTGAACTGGTCGCCGATGGTGTCCTCGAGGCCGTAGGCCTGGACTTCGCGCATGGCGTTCAGGGTCTGGGCGGCCGTGCTCGCCAGTGCACCTTCGCCCTTGCGGGACCTGCCGGCGGCCGTGGTAATCGATGCCGAACTTCGCTGGGATGTCACCGCGAAGACGCCGCACGCAATGAAAACAACGAGTGCGAGCAGCGGATCAAGCCACACCATGATGCCCGTCATGGCAATCAGCGTGGCCATGTTTCCCAGCAGCGGCAGCCCGGCCGTGATGGCCACTTCCTGCAGGCGGGAGACGTCACCCACCAGCCGCTGGACGGTGTCCCCGGAGGAAGCCCGTGTGTGGTGCCTCATTGAGAGGCTCTGCACATGGCGGAATGTCCGAGCCCTAAGGTCGGCAGCCACCCTGGATCCGATCAGTGCGAAGGACACGGCCGACCAGTAGTTGGCTATCGCCCGGACCAGGCTGATGGCAACAATCGCACCGCCGCACAGCAGCAGCGTCTCCAAGCTGGCGTCCATCGTGGGTCCCGGTTTGTGCAGTGTTGCGCCGAGCGATCTCGACACCGCGTCAACCACCAGCTTGACGGGCCAGGGTTCCAGCAGGCGGAAGAGAACGTCCGCTGCGAGGCCCGCGAACCCGCCGGCCATCAGGAATCGGTGACCTTTCAGGTGCGGCCGCACGCAGCGCAGCGTCCGCCTGAGCCCTGATTCCGGGGTTCCCCGATCAGCCGGGCGCCGGGAAGGCCCTGAACCCGGGGGCGGGTCCTTGCGGAAGGAATTCGAAGTCATGCTCACGCCGCCTTCTTTTTGGAGGCCAGTGCTTCGGTCATGGTGGCGAGGACGCCGTTCCAGCTGTAGTTCCGGGCGGCGGCCCGGGCGCGGACCCCCAGCGTCTCTCGGAGTTCCGGGCCCTGCGCCAGTTGATTCAGCGCGGCGGCCAACGCCGGTATGTCCCCCGGCGGAACCAGAAGCCCGGAGTTTCCGTGCCCGAGAATCGACGGGATCTGGCCCACGGCGGACGCGACGACCGGCATGCCCGCGGCCAGATACTCATAGACCTTCAGCGGAGAGAAATAGTCTCCGTGGCCTGTGGCCGGGTGAGGATACGGCGCCGCGGCCGCGTCGCACCCGTGAAGCAGGGCGGGGACGGACTCGGGCCGGACTGCTCCCGTGAATGCGGCGTCCACGCCCAGCTCGGCGGCCAGCCGTTCAAAGTCCTGCCGCCCCGGCCCGTCGCCAATAATCCGTACCGCCCAGCGGTTTGGATCCGCCGCCGCGGAGTTGGCAACGTCCACGGCGTTCAACAGGTCAGCGACGCCGTGCCATGGTTTTAGGGTGCCCACAAAGGCGACCGTGAGGTGATCGGAGTTTGCCCGGCCGCCCGGCCGCGGGCTGATGCGTTCGGTGTTGACGCCGTTTGGTGTGAGCACCGTCCCGGCGCCGGGTACCCGGCTGCGGACCCACCGGGCGATCGGCTCCGAAACGCAGGCCACGACGTCCGCGCGTCCTGCGTTCAGGCGCAGTGTCTTCTCGGCCAGGTCGAGGTCGTGGAGTTGCCGGTACTGCTGCTGTTCCTCGATGAGGGGGGCGTTGACTTCCAAGACGGCTGGGATCCCGAGCGCGTCAGTCACGACTGCCAGCGCCGGACTGAACAGCGAATAGCGTTCATAGATGACGTCGCAGCCCTTCCGGACGGCTGCCACGGCAAGCTTGATGGCAGCTTCTTCAATGGCCCGTTCCCGCTCCGCCGCAGACGCGGGACGGGGTGGAATTTCCACGACCGTCAGATCAGCCAGGTCAGCCGGCCGGTTCGTTCCGGCCCGCGTGCAGTAGACGGTCACGTCGGCTCCTCTCGTTCGCCAGGCGCGGACGATTTCCTGGACGTGCACGGAGGAGCCCTTGGTGCCGAAGACAGGGACGCCGGGGTCGGCGCAGATGTAGGCGACGCGCATCATGCCACCGCCGGGGAGTGAAGCGCTAAGGCCCGGAGCGTGGCGGCCTGTCGGCGCGCGTCGTAGTCCCGTTCAATCAGTTCGCGGGCCTTCCCGGCCAGGGAGGTCCGGTCGACGGAGGCCGAGGTGATGCGCCGGATGGCCCGGGCAAGGCCGCCCGGGTCCGCTGGTTTGGTCAGGATCCCGGTGCGCCCGTTGCTCACCACCTCGGGGATGCCTGTAACGGCCGTCGAGACGCACGGCGTGCCGGTCGCCATGGCTTCCAGCAGGACGGTCGGGATGCCGTCCGCATTTCCGTCGGCACCCACGACGCAGGGCGCGGCGAAGACATCCGCGGATTCAAGCAACTCGTGGACCTGGTCCTGGGTCTGCGGGCCAAGGAACCGCACATGGCCGTTGAGCTTAAGCCGTCTCGCGGAAGCTTCCAGCTCTGCGGCCATCGCTCCGGTGCCGGCAATCCTCAGGTCCAGGCGGGCGCCGTTTGCGACCAGTTCAGCAACCGCGGGCAGCAGGTACTGGAATCCTTTCTTTTCGACGAGCCGTCCGACGGCGGCAACCCGCACCGTCGGGCCGACGGGACGCGGTGCCCGGTAGGGGAAGCGGCCCAGTTCGAGGCCGTTCCGCACGAGGCAGAGCCGGGCGGTCTCGTCCGGGAAGTGGCTGCGCAGGTAACTGACGTTGTAATCGCTGATTGTCACGGCATGATGCGCGTGCGCAAGTTTTGCCCGCAGATCGTCCCTGCTGACGGTCTCGCGGAAGATGTCCGCCGCGTGTGCCGTGAACGAATAAGGAATGCCGGAGATGGCCGAGGCGAGCCGCGCAACGCTTGTGGCGGCGGACGCGAAGTGGGCATGCATGTGCCCGATGTTGCGGTTCTGCATGGCGGTGGCGAGAACGACCGCCTGCACGGCATCGTCCGGATCTGCCGCAGTGAGCTCGGCGAACGTCCGTGATACCGCTGTGACCAGGCCGGCCGCCTCGGCCGTCCGGAAGATGTCCCATGCGCCGGAGGTACTTTGAGGCCGGCCGATGTACGTGACGGGCGCCTTAACGCGGGCGAGCTCGGGGTGGAAGCGCTCGTCAGTCGTCGGCCGGAGGGCGAAGATTTCGATCCTCTCTCCGGCGGCCTCGCGTGCCAGGATTTCCGAGACGATGAAGGTCTCGGAAAAACGCGGGTACATCTTCAGGACGTAGGCGGTGACCGGTTCAGACGGTGACATGTGCCGCACCTCCCCGGATCCGGAGTGACTGGAGCCCGACGTGCATCTCGACGGGGTGAAGGCGTTCCGGGACGCGCAGCAGCAGGTCAGCTGCGAGCGGGGGCACGCGGGACAACCCGTTGAGCTGGGCCGCGCCGCGGTCCACCCTGGTACCGACCCGATCTGCGAGCCAGCCGGCCAGAACATCCGGCGTCAGGGCGGCGATGTCATAGCCCTCCAGGTAGCCGGCCGCGGCGAGTGAGGCTGCCCGGATTTTTTGCTCGCAGCGTGGGTGGCTGCGGGGAACGATGAGGGCGGGCACGCCGGTGCTCATGATCTCGCATACGGAGTTATAGCCGCCCATCGAAACCACGGCCTCAGCGCGGCTGAGGTGGAGCAGCATGTCATCAAGTGCCTTGACCACGATGACGCCGTCCCTCGCGTGGCGCCGCAGGTCGCGGCGGTCGGCTTTGGCCATCTGGGGGCCGGCGACGATCAGGTGCCCTACTCCGGCAGGCAGCGCGGCCGCGGCAGCGACGCGGGCCAGCGCATGTCCGTCGGAGCCTCCGCCCACGGTGGTCATGACGTAGCGGCCCGGCATCCGCAGTTTTCCCGACCCCGGCGGCCGGCCGGCTGCAAGGTAGCCCGTGTAACTGACTATCTTGGCCAGGGCGGAGGGGACTTCCCCGGAGGCTACCGGATCGTGAACGGCCCGGTCCCCGTAGATCCAGATCGCGTCGAAGAGTTCTTCGACCCTGCTCGACCCTCCCATGCTGTCCCATTCCGCAATGGCGGCTTCAGGGGCGTCAAGTACTTCGCGCAGCCCGAGCACGATTCGCACGGGTCCCAGCGCACGCAGACAGCGGAGCGCCGACTCCAGTTCGCGGTGGATTCCCGTCGCGTGGCGGTCCACGACCACCAGGTCGGGCCGGAACCCGCGTAGCAGCGTGTCCAGCAATGCCGCCCGGAGCGAAACCACCTCCTGCAGGGAAAGCGACAGGTTTCGGGGACGGTAACCGCCCGAATCCTTGTCCACGCCGGGCAGTATCACCCAGTCCCATCCCTCGGGAATCCTGAATCCCGGCGCGAGGGCTGTCCCGGCCACCAGGACACCCGTCACTTTCCTGCCGGTCAGGCCAGGGAGTAGCTCGCTCAGGGAATTCGCCAACGCCAAATTACGCCGAACGTGTCCGAGACCGAGCGAATCGTGCGAATAGAGGACTATCTTTATGTGCTTCATTTTGGGCCCCACAGCCTACCGAAAATGCGGATGAGAAGTGCCTAATTGGGTCGGGTCGGATATCAACAAATCCAACCGGCGGCGAATTACCCATACATCGGGAGCTCCTGACTGTCCCGGAACTCCAACGGCCCCGGCCTGTTATTCCGCGGCGTCGGTTATGCCGCGGGATCTGCTGAAGTATTGTTTTGAACGGTTTAGGAATTCTTGTCCGTGCGGCGGTCCGCGAAGGTGGTGCTGGCCACCCCGAACCCCTCAACTTGGCCGCCACGAATTGTGCTGGCCGGCCGCTGCCCGTGGTTTCATGGCTCAACGCTAGGAAATCCCGCTCGCGGATAGGTGCAGAGCAAATCCAAGGTTTATCCAAGATTGCTCCGGAGATTGTCCTTGGCTCTCGTTGTGTCACGACACCTGCAGGGATGAAAGGCGGCAATAACCGCCGGAGTGTACGGTTTGCAGCCGGCGCCGCGCGGCGTAGCGTTGGCCGCATGCGACTCAAAATGTGCAGCATCCATGTCCAGGACCCTGCCGCGGCCCACTCCTTCTACACGGAGACCCTCGGCTTCGAAACGCTCATGGCCATGCCTGAGCACAACCTGTTCATCGTGAAGGATCCCGGTTCCGACGCCGGCAGCGCGGGCCTCCTTCTCGAGCCGAGTGACAACCCGATCGCGGCGGCGTACATGAACGGACTTCACGACGCCGGCCTCCCGGCCATCGTTTTCGGCGTTCCTGACGTGCGGGCCGAGCACCAGCGGCTCACCGCCGCCGGCGTCCGGTTCCAGGGCGAGCCGTCCGAGAATCCGTACGGGATCACGGCCGTGTTCGACGACGGCTGCGGCAACTTCGTCCAGCTTCACCAGGACTGACGCGCCCGCTGTATTTTGACGCCGGAGCGGCTGGGAAGGGGACTGCATGGACGCCGTTGATGCCCTGAACGAGATCGCGTTCTGGCTCGAGCGCGGAGCCGCGCCAACCTTTAAGGTCCAGGCCTTCCGGAAGGCGGCCGGCATCATCGGCGGCGTGGACCCGGACGAAGTGGCGGGACGGGCCCGGGACGGCCGGCTCAAGAGGACGAAGGGGATCGGGGACACCACGTTCCAGGTCATCCGGCAGGCGGTGGACGGTGCCGTGCCCGACTATCTGGAGAAGCTCAGGCAGAGCGGTGCGGAACCGCTGGCCGCCGGCGGGAACGGGCTGCGCCCGCTGCTGAGGGGCGACCTGCACAGCCACAGCGACTGGTCAGACGGCGGATCGCCCATTGAGCTGATGGCCGACGCCGCCCGGCTCCTGGGCCGTGAATACCTCGCCCTGACGGACCATTCCCCCAACCTCAAGATCGCGAACGGGCTGACCGCCGAGCGCCTCAACGATCAGCTCGACGTCGTGGCCCGGCTGAATGAAGCCAGGGTGAATGAGTCCAGGCCGAATGAGGCCGGCGGAGCGGACTTCAGGCTGCTGAGCGGCATCGAGGTGGACATCCTGGAGAACGGTGAGCTGGACCAGGCCCCGGAGATGCTGGACAGGCTGGATGTGGTGGTGGCCAGCGTGCACTCCAAACTCCGCTCGGACCGCCGCACCATGACGGACAGGATGCTCGCCGGCATCGGCGACCCGCACACAAACGTGCTGGGCCACTGCACGGGCCGCCTGCTGCAGGGGTCGCGGGGGACCCGTCCCGAGTCCGAATTCGACGCCGAACGGGTGTTTGCGGCATGCGCGGAGGCCGGGGTCGCCGTCGAGATCAATTCCCGGCCCGAGCGGCAGGATCCGCCGGACAACCTCATGAAGTTGGCGCTCGACGCCGGCTGCCTGTTCAGCGTGGACAGTGACGCGCACGCCCCTGGCCAGCTCGACTTCCTGCAATACGGTGCCGAGCGCGCGGAACTGAACGGGGTGCCGGCGGAACGGATCATCACCACCTGGCCGCTGGAACGGCTGCTGGACTGGCTCAAGTCAGGGCGCTGAATACGCCCGAACCGGACCGGAACCACGCCCGGAACGAAGCCGGAACAGCGCCGGAACGGCAATTGATAAGCATGGTGACTATTAGGTTGCAGAGTGGTAAACCTTAACTGTTCCGCTGAGGAACCCCGGCGGGCCCGTTTCTAGGAGCGAGGTGCACCATGACTTCCATGAATCCTGCCAACCAGCTGGACGAGCTGGGTCAAAGAACCCTGCGGAAAGTGCGCGGACGCCTCATGCCGCTCATCGTGCTGCTCTACTTCGTGGCCTATCTGGACCGGAACAACGTAGGCTTCGCGAAGCTGACCATGAGCGCGGACATCGGGCTCAGCGCTGCGGCATACGGACTCGGTGCCGGCATCTTCTTCCTGGGCTATGCGCTGCTGGAAATTCCGAGCAACGCCGGCATGTACAAGTTCGGTGCCCGGAAGTGGATCGCGCGCATCCTCATTTCCTGGGGCATCTTCGCCACGGCCATGGCCCTGGTGAACGGTGAGACAACCTTCTACGTCATCCGGTTCCTGCTGGGTGCCGCCGAGGCAGGGTTCTTCCCCGCCATCCTGTTCTTCCTGACGCTGTGGTTCCCGGCGGCGCAGCGCGTCACCGTGCTCGGCATCTTCATCCTGGCCCAGCCCGTTTCCAACGCCCTGGGCGCTCCGGTCTCCGGCCTGCTCCTCCAGATGGACGGGATCATGGGCCTGCAGGGCTGGCAGTGGCTGTACATCATTGAAGGCATCCCCGCCATCCTCCTCGGCCTGCTCACCCCGATCCTGATGACCGACCGCCCGAGCCATGCGCACTGGCTGGCCGACGATGAGCGCGAATGGCTGACCAAGACCATGGACGAGGAACTTGCCCACAAGCAGAAGGGCCAGCCGCACCACTTCCTGGCCGGCCTCAAGGATTCCCGCACCATCGCCTACTCAGCGCTGTACTTCGGGCTGGTCTGCGGCATCTACGGCCTGGGCCTGTGGATGCCGACCATCGTTGCCGCGCTGGGGAAGTTCAGCACCACGGAAGTCGGCTTCATCGTCGCCATTCCGTACACCATCGCGGCCGTCTTCGTGTACTTCTGGGGCCGCCGCTCCGACCGCACCGGCAACCGGGTCATGCATGCCAGCATCAGCATGGTGATGGCGGCCGTTGGCCTCCTCGCCGCCGGCTACCTCGTGCAGGTCAACGCAATCCTGGCCCTGATCGCCCTGACGCTGGCGGCCATGGGCATCTACTCGGCCATTGCTCCGTTCCTGGCGATGCCCTCCACGGCACTGGTCGGCGCGGCTGCAGCCGCCGGCCTGGCCATGGTGAACTCGCTGGGCAACCTGGGCGGCTTCGTGGCTCCGTACGCCGTGGGGCTGTTCAACGACGCCACGGGCGACAACCGTTCGGGCCTCGTGTTCCTCGCAGCCTGCCTCGGCATCACGGCCGTGGCCACCTTCCTCTACGCACGCAAGCGCCCCGAGGGCCACGTGAAGCCGGGCACGCCTTCCACGGTCGGTGAAGAAGCCGTCGCTGCCGACGAATTCGACATCAAGAACTGACACCCAGGCGACAAGGGGCTGAGGAACATGAGTCACCACGAAACGTTCCCGGCCAAGCGGACCGCGGTGCTGACCGGCGCCGCGTCTCCGCGAGGCATTGGCCGCGCGACGGCGGAAATGCTGGCCAGCCAGGGCTGGGCGGTGGCCATTTTGGACATCGACGGCGATGCGGCGCGGAGGGCGGCGGAGGAAATCACGTCCGTCTACGGCGTCGAGGCCCTCGGAGTAGGGGCCGACGTCTCCGACCAGGCAACCGTGAACGCGGCCATCGACGAGGTCGAGTCGACGCTGCCTCCGATTGTGGGCCTGGCCAACCTGGCCGGCATCAGTTCGCCCACGGAGTTCATGGACGAAACGCTCGAAGCGTGGGAGCGGGTTTTCAAAATCAACATGACCGGCACGTTCCTGGTTACCCAGCGCGTGCTCAGGGGGATGATCGAACGCAAGCTCGGCAGGATCGTCAGCGTCTCCTCGATTTCGGCGCAGCGCGGCGGCGGCACGTACTCCAAGGTGGCCTACAGCGCCTCGAAGGCCGCCATCATCGGGTTCACCCGCGCCCTGGCCCGGGAAATGGGCCAGCACGGCATCACCGTCAACTGCATCGCCCCGGGTCCGGTGGACACGGACATCATGGGCGGCACCCTGACGGATGAACGCAAGGCGGCGATGTCGGCGGACATCCTGATGGGCAGGGTCGGCACGGTCCGCGACATCGCAGCGCTCATGGTGTTCCTGATGGGGGAGGACGCCGGGTACATCACTGCCGCGACGTACGACATCAACGGCGGCCTGCAGATTTCCTGACGGTGCCGCATGTCCTGAGGCGCTGAAAGGCTAGCCGCGCGCTGCCTGGATGGGCGACGCTGCCGGGCTCGGTGACATTTCGGCGGCCTGGCGCAGCGCCTCGATCATGCTTCCCACTTCAACGATGCCCTTGCCGGCGATGTCGAAGGCCGTGCCGTGGTCCACGGAGGTGCGGATGACGGGCAGTCCGACCGTGATGTTGACGCCGGCTTCGATGCCGAGCACCTTGACCGGGCCGTGGCCCTGATCGT
>Ga0207428_10004886_pt1 | contig 12628 bp, 9 predicted proteins | sample RhiMethybrSRZTD1_FD_187600 | JGI IMG/M metagenome (GOLD analysis project Ga0207428, IMG submission 187600) | Populus rhizosphere microbial communities from Tennessee, USA - Rhizosphere MetaG P. TD hybrid SRZTD1 (SPAdes) (version 3) | ecosystem: Host-associated > Plants > Roots > Rhizosphere >... | reverse complement strand
AGCGTTCGAAGGCGTGCCGCCGCGTCGGGTTCGGGGACCGACTGGTCGTAGCTGTCCGCGATCGCGTCGAGCGCGGCCGCGTCCCGGGCGCCGAGCGCGCGTTCGACGTCGGCGTCCAGCCCCGCCTGTCGTCCCCGGGCGGTGTCGCGATCGGCGTCCAGCAACCGCGCCGCCTCCTCCAGCGCCTCGGCTCGCGGACGTGGCCGGAACGACGAGACCTCGACCCCCGGCGCCACCACGCGGACCAGGTGATCGATCCCCGGGACGAGTGCTGCGCATCGTTTCAGGACGTCGTTCGTCGGACCCACCACGGCCCGCGCTGGCCGAAGCCCCTCCGCCGCCAGCTCGCGGTACCGCGCCTGCGGCCGCACCGCGTACTCGAGGTCGCTGCCGTGGATCTTCGCGACGTACCGGCCCCCGCCGAGCGCCCGGGCGCCGATCGCCGATCCCGGGATCGCGTGACCGGTGAAGGCGATCTCGGTCCCGTGTGCGGCGGCGGCGGCGCGTGTCGCGTCGGCGTTCGCGCGTAGGTAGGCCTCGAGCTCGTCGTCGGTGAGGTCGACGAACCGCACCACGCGCTCGAACCCCTCGTACCGATCCAGGACGAACACCGGCAGCGTGCCCCCGATCCGCGGACGCAGCAGGACGCACCGGCCCGGAGCGGGCCTCGCCTCTTGCGACGTGAGGTCCGAAGACCCGTGGCCGTCCACCTCCCCGAACGCATCGATCCACCGGTAGCGTTCCGGATGGCGCTCCTGGCACAGGAGCACCACGTCGTGGCCGAGCGCACGGAAGTGCTCGGCGACCCTGGCTGTCGCGACGTTGGAGCCCGAGCCCTCCAGCAGCCAGCCGTGCCACAGCAGGATGCGCATCAGCGGATGCTAGGCGAGCGCCATCCGGGCGATGCGGAGCGACGCCCATGGTGTGCGGCCCGAGGGCCGGAGCTCAGCTGGGAAGGGTCTTGACCTCGGACGCCTTCAGGCGACGGGTGCTCGGCTGCAGCCGCAGGCCGATCATCCCGAGCGGGGCGGCGGTCCAGGCGCCGTCCTTGAGGATCTCCACGCTCAGCATCCCGTCTTCGGTCTCGCCGATCCGAAGGGTCTTGCCTTCCTGCGTGCGGTAGAAGTCCACGGTCCTCAAGGATACCTGAAGCTGGGGTCGCGCTTCCGCGCAACGGGTTCGGGCCCTATCGTGGGCCCATGGCCGCCCGTAAGGAGATCCTCGAGGTCGCGGGGCGCGAGGTCACGGTCTCGAACCCCGACAAGGTCTTCTTCCCCAAGACCGGGCACACCAAGCTGGACCTGGTCCGGTTCTACCTGGCCGTCGCCGAGGGCGCCATCCGGGGCATCTCGGGCCGGCCGATGGCCCTGAAGCGGTTCGTGAACGGCGCCGAGGGCGAGTTCTTCTTCCAGAAGCGTGCCCCAGCCTCCCGCCCGGACTGGATCGAGACCGTGGAGCTCAGCTTCCCCTCAGGCCGAACCGCGGAGGAGATCGTCGTACGCGAAGCGGCGCAGCTGGTCTGGATCGTGAACCTCGGCTGCATCGACCTGAACCCGCATCCGGTCAGGGCCGACGACCTGGACCATCCCGACGAGCTGCGGGTGGACCTGGATCCCGTTCCCGGCATCGAGTGGCCGCAGATCCGTGACGTCGCGATGGTCACCCGGGAGGTGCTCGAGGAATTCGGGCTCCGGGGGTGGCCGAAGACCTCGGGCTCGCGCGGCATCCACGTGTACGCGCGCATCGAGCGCTCGTGGACGTTCCCCGAGGTGCGCCGCGCAGCGCTCGCGCTGGCTCGCGAGGTCGAACGCCGGGCGCCCGACCTGGCGACCAGCAGGTGGTGGAAGGAGGAGCGCCACGGCGTGTTCCTCGACTACAACCAGAACGCGAAGGACCGGACCGTGGCCTCCGCGTACTCGGTGCGGCCGACGCCCGACGCGCGCGTCTCGGCGCCGCTCCGTTGGGACGAGGTCGCGGACGTCGAGTCCGAGGCGTTCACGATCGACACGGTGCCCGAACGCTTCGCCGAGATCGGCGACCCGTCCGAGGGGATCGACGAGGCTGCCGGATCGCTCACGCCGCTGCTCCAGCTCTCGGAGCAGCACGAGGAGGCGGGGTTCGGGGACGCGCCCTGGCCGCCGCAGTACGCGAAGCAGGAGGGCGAGCCCGCGCGCGTGCAGCCGTCGAAACGGCGCCGGGGCACGCCCGAGAAACAAGGCGTGGTGCCGGCGCCGGCGCCCGGGAAAAGGGCGGGGCCAACCGGCCGCCGCCGCACCACCGCGCCGCTGATCGAGATCGCGCGCGCCGAAACGGAGCCCGAGGCGCAGGCCGGGCTCGAGCGCTGGCGCGCCAAGCACCCGGCCGCCGCCGAGCACCTGAAGCCGGCCGACGTGATGGTGGACGCGATGCGCGGGCGGTTCACCGCCTGGTACCGGATCCGCGTCAACCTGCGCAACGTCCCGGAGGAGCAACGGCCCGAGCAGGAGGCGCTCGAGGTCGACTACGACCCGTGGGAAGGGTTCGACCCGGCGGAATGGGAGCGGCAGAAGGACTCCTGACCAGCCGGAACCTCATTCCCCGACGCGTCGCTACCTTCGGAAATCGGGCGTGCCTCCGTCGTTCCCGCCCGGGAAGGAGAACCCATGAGACGCAGATCCCGCTGCACGCGATCGCGAACGCGCCGCTGCGGTCGGGGTTCGTCGAGAACATCTACGCGAACGGCCCGAAGGTGTTCGCGCACGAGGTCTACGTGGTCAACGGCGCGCTGCCGAACACGACGTTTCAGGTCTCGATCGCCGTCTCGCTGAACGACCCGACCTGCACGGCGGCGCCGGTCTCGTTGGACACCGCGACGCTCACGACCAACGCCGCCGGCAACGCGAAGGGCCAGGTCTTCTTCACGCCCGAAGGCGCGGCCTTCCTGCGCCACGCGTCGCACGGCGCGATCTGGACGCTCTCGACGGGCGGGGGTCGCGACCTACGGGACGGACTGCACCGAGATCGTCCTGGACTGACCTGCACGGGTTGAGGCGGCCCGGGCGTCCGCCCGGGCCGGCCGTCGCGCACCCGAACCGTGCCTGCCGGACGGAGGCAGCAGGTATCGTCCGGGCGTGATCACCTGTCCGTCCTGCGGCACCGTGAACCCCGAGGGTTCGAGGTTCTGCAACGCCTGCGGGACGGCCCTGGAGGCGCCCGAACCGCGCCGCAAGGAGCGCAAGTTCGCGACCGCGCTCTTCGCCGATCTGGTCGGCTCGACCGCGCTCGCCGAGGCCGAGGATCCCGAGGTCGTGCAGTCCGTCGTCGGGCGCACGTTCGACCGGCTGGCCCAAGAGATCGCGCGGTACGAAGGACTGCTCGAGAAGTTCATGGGCGATGCCGTCCTCGCCGTCTTCGGCGTCCCACGCGCGCACGAGGACGACGCCGAACGCGCGGTGCGCGCCTCCATCGAGATGCACGCGGTCCTGTCCGAGCTCAACCGCCGCTTCGCGGCCGAGGGCAAGCCCACGCTCGAGATGCGGATCGGCATCGAGGCCGGCGAGGTCCTCGTGGACGTCGAGCGCGCCAGCGGGCCGCGCGACCGGATGCTGACCGGCGACGCGGTGAACACCGCCGCCCGCCTGCAGTCGTCGGCGGAACCCGGCCACACGGTCGTGGGCCCGGCCGTCTACACGAGCACGAAGGACGTCATCGACTACCGCGAGCTGGAGCCGAAGGCCCTCAAGGGCAAGGCGGAGCCCGTCCCAGCGTGGCAGCCCCTGCGCATCAAGGCGCGCACGCGCGGCGAGCGGGCGCACCTCGGCCTGGAGTCGCGGCTGGTCGGTCGCGACGAGGAGCTCGCCGTCCTGAAGCAGACGCTCCAGCGCGTCGAGTCGGAGGGTCGTCCGGCGCTCGCGACGATCGTCGGGCCGGCCGGGGTCGGCAAGTCACGCCTCGTCATGGAGCTCGAGCGCTTCGCCGAGGGCCTGCCGCAGATCGTGTACTGGCGGCGGGGCCGCTGTCTCGCGTACGGCAACACCTCCTACTCGGCGTTCGCCGACGCGATCAAGGCCCAGTGCGAGATCTTCGAGGACGACACGTCGGAAGTCGCCGCCAAGAAGGCGGAGGCCTCGGCGCGTGAGCTCTTCGGCGACGACAGCGTCGTCCCGCAGCTGCGAGCCCTCCTGGGCGCCGGCGAGGTGCGCGCGATGAGTCGGGAAGAGTTGTTCGAGGCGTGGCGGCGATTCCTCGAGCGCCTCGCGGCCCGGTACCCGCTCGTGCTGGTCCTGGACGACATCCACTGGGCGGACGACGGACTGCTCGACTTCATCGACCACGTCGCGGATTGGGCCCAGGGCCCGATCATGGTGGTCGCCACCGCCCGCCCCGAGCTGTTCGACACGCGCCCGACCTGGGGCGGCGGCAAGCGGAACGCGGCCTCGATCTACCTTGACCCCCTGTCCGAGGCCGAGGGCGAGGCCATGGTCGACGGCCTGCTCCCCGGCTCGATCGATGCTGCCCTGAAGCTGGCGATCGTGGAACGGAGCGAGGGCAACCCGCTGTTCGTGGAGGAGATCGTCCGCAAGCTGATCGACGACGGCGCGCTGCGAGCGACCGAGGCCTCCAGATGGGAGGTGGCGCGTCCGGTCGACGACGTCGAGCTGCCACGCTCGATCCAGGGGCTGATCGCGGTGCGACTGGACGGGCTCCCCGATGACGAGAAGGCCGTCCTTCAAGACGCGGCGGTCGTCGGGAAGGTCTTCTGGATCGGCGCGGTGGCCGAGCTCACCGGCCGTCCCGTCGCGGACGTGCGCGATGCGCTCGGGCGGCTGCGCGTGAAGGAGCTGGTCGTCCCCCATGAGCCGTCGTCGTTCTCCGACGAGCACGAGTTCGCGTTCCGCCACGTCCTGATCCGGGACGGGGCGTACGACTCGCTGCCGAAGTCGCTGCGAGCCGACAAGCACGTCGGCGTCGCCCGTTGGGCCGAACAACGCGCCGGCGACCGCGCCGAGGAGATCGCCGAGCTGGTCGCGACCCACGAGGTCGAGGCGCTCCGGTATCTCGACGAGCTCGGCGAGGAGCGGCCCGAGCTACAGCGGAGCGCGTGCGAGCACGCCTGGGCGGCCGCCCGACGCACCGGCGCCCTGTGGCAGCGCGCGGAGAGCACACGCTGGTACCGCGAGACCGAGCGCCTCGCCGGCCCTCTCGACGTCTCGCCGCACGATCGAGTGACGCTCGCCCGGGAACACACCGTCGCGTCCTGGGGCGCGGACACCGTCGTCGAGAGCGAACGCGTCGCCCGTCATGCGGTCGAGGTCGCGACGGCCGCCCAAGACGACGCGGCCGTGGGATGGGCGAGCGCACGACTCGTGCTCCCGCTGATGCAGGAGGGACGGCACGAGGAGGCCGAGCAGGACGGCCGCACCGCCGTCGACACGCTCGAACCGCTCGGCGACACCATCGAGCTGGCCGACGCGCTCCATCGACTGGGCTGGTTCCTGTGGCGACGCGGGCAGGAGGATGAGGCGGACCCGCTCCTTCGCCGGGCGATCGACATCGCCGATCGGGTCGGCGACCGGCTCATTCGCGCGGAGGCGACGCAGACGCTCGCGGTGTGCCAGCTTTCCCGCCCCGGTCACGTGGCCGAGTCGTACGCGCTCATGGAGGAGGCTTTCGCGCTCGCCAAAGAGGTCGGCGACACCACGAATCTCATGCGCGCCTACAACAACATCGCGGCCACGAGATCGACGACACAGGGTCCGGGACCGACAACGGAGGTCCTCCGCGAGGGCCTCGAGCTGGCCCTCCGGTCGGGCACGATCGCGAACGCCGGATGGATCGCCGGAACCCTCGGCGACATGCTGCAACTGCTCGGCGGGCTCGAGGAGAGCGAGGAACGAGAACGGTTCGCGCTGGAGCTCGCCCGGCGGGTCGGCGACGAGCCGCTCATCGGTCAGAGATTGGCCAGCCTGGGCATCGTCCTCGTGATGCGCGGACGAGGGGCGGAGGCGATCGGCTACAGGGGCGAGGCCGCACCGATCCTGGAGGCGAACCCCGAGCCGCAGGCCGGCAGCTTCATCCCCCAGCTGGACGCGTACCTCGCCCTCGATCGCGGGGACCGACACGCGGCGGCGGAGCATTTCGCGGAGGCCGCCGAATCGGTCCGAGCGTTCAGCGTGGACACGTTCCCGGAGATCGTTCCCGAGTGCGCGAGGGCCTTCGTCCGACTGGGCGATCGTGATCGAGCCGAGACGTACCACGATCTCGACCGGGCGACCGGCGCGGTGGTGAGTGCGGTACACGCGCGCAACGTAGCCGGCCTCCTGGAACGAGACCCAGCACGTGCCGTCGAGACGCTCCGAGAAGCGATCGACGGCTACGAGCGCCTCGAGATGCGCCCGTTCCAGGCTCGGGCGATGGTCGACCTCGGCCGCGCGATGACCAGCAGCGGCCAGGACGCCCGCGCGGTGCTCCAACACGCCCGGGCGATCTTGCTCGAGTGCGATGCCAAGCTCTACCTGTTCGAGGTCGACGAGGCGCTCGCCGAGATCGATCGATAGCCACCGCCCCCTGGCCGTTGGGTGGCGCGCGGTCGTTTGCCGGTCGTACAACGGGGTAGGCCCTTTCGGCTCGAGTCCGATCGCGCGGCGCCAACGCGCCCATCAGTGCAAGGGGGAACGCGGATGCGACGAGGCATCGTCCTGTCGGCTGCGGCATCGATCCTGTTGCTCACGGCCATCCCGTCGAGCGCGGCGGGGACCGACGTTCGACTCACCCACGACGAAGGGGCGCCCGGGTACGTCAGCGCGTACACCCTCGCGACCGGCCAGGCCTATACCGACGACGTCCTGGACGAGTGCTCGATCTCTCACGGCAGGCAGAACGAGCCGGCGATCGCCGTCGATCCGCGGGACACCCGGGTCCTGGTCGGCAGCGCGAACGACTACTGCGGCACGTACGCGGGCACGAGCGAGGACAACAACTTCGGCCAGCCCGGCCCCATCTGGCTGGGCTACTACCGCTCGGAGAACAGCGGCGGAAGCTTCGTGAGCTCACTCGTTCCCGGCTATCCCGGCGACGAGTCCCCCTTCGCCGACCAGGCCCACATCCGAACCGCCTCCGCGGGCGATCCCGTCATCGCATGGGACGACGAGGGCCGCGCGTTCTTCGGCTCCGAGTCCTCCGACGATCCGGCCGGATCCCTGAAGACGTTCGGCGACGAGTGGGTGGCCGTGTACAAGAACCCCGACGGGCGGAACGGCAACACGATCAACGACGGCAAGGCGTACGTGAGGACCGAGCTCGTGACGAAGGGTTCGTCCGCGCCGTTCCTGCTCGGCAAATTCAACGACAAGACGGCGATCGAGGCGGATCGCACCCAGAGCGAGTGCAACGACAACGTCTACTTCTCGTGGTCGCGGTTCACCGGCAACGGCGGCGTGGGGATCTACTTCTCGCGCTCGACGGATCACGGGCGGTCGTGGAGCTCGCCGATGAAGCTCACCGCGAGCACGCACGACGTGCAGAACCCCGACATCGCAATCACGGGTTCGGGGACGGTCTACGTCACGTACACCAGGCTCGAGGACGCCCAGCAGACGACGGCCGTCGGGTGGGCGAAGTCCACGGACTGCGGCCAGACGTTCACCAAGGGCCGGGCCCTGGTCGACCTCACCAACTGGGAGATGCACGATCAGGCGGACCCGGTGCCGTTCCCCGAGTCCGCCGACGAGAAGGGCGGCGGCAAGAAGACCCAGCACGAGTCGCCAGACGCCCTCGAGGACGACGCACCCACCGGCACGAACCGCGACTGCGGCGACTTCCTCGACGCGTGCGCCGGGCCGTACACGTTCCCGCGCGCCGGGACCGGCGTGCGGTCGACGGCCGACCAGTACGACACCGATACCGAGAACGTCTACATCGTGGTCGAGGCGACGAAGCCCGGCACCGAGGTCGACACGGGGACCACCTACTTCACGGTCGAACCCGGCGTCGGCAGCCAGGCGGGGATCTTCTTCATCCGCCTCGACGGGGCCACGGGCGATTTCACCGGGCCGACGCTGATCGACGACGAGGAGACCGGGCACCAGTTCTACCCGGACATCTCGGCGGACGGCGGCGTCCTGCACGCGATCTGGTACGACACCCGTAACGACCCCGAGTACTCGGCGACGCGGCCGATCTGCAACGACGAGGACGGGGTCACCTCAGCGTGTCTCGACGTCTTCGGCACGACGTCGACCGACGCCGGCGAGACGTGGGCGACGGCGACGCTCATGACGGACGAGCCGTCGAACCCGAACTACGAGCAGTACGATGACCGCGCCGTGCCGTTCATCGGCGACTACACGTGGGTCACCTCGATGGGCGCGTTCGCCTACGGCACCTGGACGGATCTCCGCAACGTGGTCCAGGGCGAGGACCCGCGCGAGGCCGAAGAGGGCGAGGACGCCGACGCCACGACTGCGGACGTCAAGCAGTGCCGGGAGCACACAGACGAGGGCTGGACCGGCGATCAGTGCCCGCACGACGGAGGCCTGGACGCGAACATCTACGGGGACACGGCTCCGTAGAGCGTGGGGTGGGCCGCGGCGTCCGACGTCGCCGCGGCCCATCCACGCCACGCATATTTTCGCCGTCCCTGCCGATCCTGAGTAGGCTCCTTCGCGCATGACTCCCACCTCCGCGTCGGCCGGCTGCTCGGTTCGCGGCAGCAGGTCCGGGTGAGCACCTCCCTCCTCCTCGACGTCTCGAGCCTGATGTACCGGGCCTTCTTCGCCTGGGGGCAGGAGCTGCGCGCGCCCGGCGGACAGCACGTGGGCGCGGTGCACGGGTACCTCGACATGATCACGCGCCTGCTCGTGAACCGGCGTCCCGACGAGGTCGTGCACGTGTACGACCACGAGTGGCGGCCCGTCGCCCGCACCGACATGTACGCGGACTACAAGGGCAACCGGCAGCCGGACCCCGAGGGCCTGCCTGAGCAGTTCCCGATGCTCCGCCAGGTGCTCGACCTCAGCGGGATGTCGCAGGCGATGACCCGCGGCTGGGAGGCCGAGGACGCGATCGGCGCGATCGTGGCGAGCGCATCCAAGAAGGAGCGCATCGAGATCGTGAGCGGCGACCGCGATCTGATCCAGCTCGTTCACGACCCGCAGGTCAAGCTGCTGTTCACGCTGCGAGGCGTCTCGGAACTGCTGGAGTTCGACGAGGCAGGCGTCCAGGAGAAATACGGCGTGCCGGCCGACCGGTACGTCGAGTTCGCGATCCTGCGCGGCGACGCGAGCGACAGCCTGCCCGGCGTCCCAGGCGTCGGCGAGAAGACGGCGAGGGCGCTGATCCAGGCCTACGGCTCCCTGGAGGAGATCGTCGCGGACGCGTCGTCGTCGCAACCGAAGGCCGGGCCGATGAAGGGCAAGCCGGCCCTGCGGTCCCGGATCGCCGAGAGCGCCGGCTACATCGCCACGATGCGAGACCTCGTGCCGGTCAACGCGGTCGCGCCGGTCGACCGCTGGCGCGGCGAACGCGACGACGAGGGCCTGGATGCCCTGGCCGAGGAACTCGCGCTGAAGGGGCCGGTTCAGCGGATGAAGGCGGCGCTCGACTCGCTCGCCAGCAAGGGCTGACCTCAGGATGGCGCGACCGCTGCAGATCGGCGTCCAGCTCCCCGAGGTCGAACGCGACGTGCGGTGGCCCGAGGTCCGTTCGATGGCACGAGCCGCCGAGGAGGTCGGGTTCGACTCGATCTGGCTGGGCGACCACCTCCTCTACCGCGACGACGGGCGTCCCGAACGCGGTCCGTGGGACGCATGGACGACGCTCGCGGCGCTGGCGGCCTCCACCGAGCGCGTGCGGCTGGGGCCGCTGGTCGCGTGCACCGCGTTCCACCCCCCGGGGATCCTCGCGCGCATGGCCGCCACGATCGACGAGGCGAGCGGCGGGCGGTTCGTGTTCGGGATCGGCGCGGGGTGGAACCGGACGGAGTTCGATGCGTTCGGGATCCCGTATGACCAGCGGGCCGCTCGTTTCGAAGAGGCGTTCGAGATCGTCCGGCGCCTGCTCGCGGGCGAGCGGGTGACGTTCGAGGGCCGGTTCTCGCAGGTCCGGGACGCCGTGTTGATGCCCGAGCCGGCGCGACGCGTGCCCCTGATGATCGGCTCGACGGGCCAACGCGTCCTTCGCGCCACGCTGCCGCACGTCGACGCGTGGAACACCTGGTACACGGGGTTCGGCAACACGGCCGAGGGACTCGGCCCGGTGAACGAACGCATCTCGGCGCTCGCGAAGGAGGTCGGCCGCGACCCGGGCGACATCCGGCGGAGCGTCGCCACGCTGGTCGTGCTCGACCCGGATGCGCGCGAACGCCCGGTCACCGACGACCTCGTCCCGATCGACGGCCGCTCGCCCGACCAGGTGGCCGAACGCCTGGGCGCGCTCGCGGACGCCGGCGCGCAGGAGGCGATCCTCGTGCTGTCCCCCATCACCGAGCACTCGATCCGCGCGATGGGCGAGGCGATCGCGCTCCTGGGTTGAGGGATGACCGAACCCGGCCCGCTCGCGCTCGTCGGAGGGGACGAGCTCAACCCGGGCAACGAGCCGCAAGACCGGGTGCTGGTCGAGGCCGCGGACGACGGGCCGGCGTTCGTGCTGGCGACGGCGGCCGGACGCCAGCGGCCCGAGATGGCGGTCGCGAACGCGGTCCGCTGGTTCGGCACCCTGGGGCTCGAGATCCGCGAGCTCCCCGCCACGACCCGGACGCAGGCGAAGAATCGCGCGAACGTCGAGGCCGCCCGAGGCGGCCGCTTCTTCTACCTGGTGGGCGGCGACCCGGGCCTGGTTCCGAAGACGCTCTCGGACACGCCGCTCTGGCACGCGATCGTCGAGGCCTGGCGGGACGGCGCGGCGCTGGCGGGGTCCTCGGCCGGCGCGATGGCGTTCGGCGAGTGGACCCTGATCAAGGAGCGGATGCCGGGCGACGACCGACGACGGTACGCGCCCGGGCTCGGACTCGTCCCGAACCTGGCGGTGCTGCCGCACTTCGAGACGTTCGGTCACCGGTGGGTGGACAGCGCGCTCGCGAGCGCGCCCACCGACGACGCGGTCCTGCTCGGGATCGACGAGCGCACGGCGGCGGTATGGCGATCCGGTGGCTGGACGGCGCTCGGGCACGGCGGCGTTACGGTGATCGCGAACGGCGCCACGACCAGGTTCGGGTCAGGCGCGTCGATCGAAGGCGTGCCGGCGCCCCCGCTCCGATGACGCGCGCGTAACGGATGTTTCCTTCGACGGCGCGGAGCGGATGTTTCCTCGCTCGTCGACCAGGGAAGTGACAAAGACCGGGAAACCTCGAAGGAGGTGAGCCGCTGTGGCGACCAAGAAGCAGACCCAAGCGGCCAAGCGCAACATCCGCAAGGCGCAACGCGCTGCGAGATCCAAGCGAACGATCTCGCGCATGCCCAAGAGCACGCGTCGCGCGCTCGGGCAGCAGGCCGCCCGAGGACGGGCGCGTCAGGGCAAGGCCGGTGCCGCGCTCGAGGACCGCAACCGCACGCAGCTGTACGAGACGGCCAAGAAGATGAACATCCCCGGCCGATCCAGCATGGGCAAGTGGGATCTCATCGAGGCCATCCGCCGCGCGCGGTAACCCGGCGGGGGGTGACGCCCCCGGTCCCAGCCGAGAGCATGGAGGCGTGAACGAACGCGCCTGGAACTTCTCGCCCGGACCGGGGGCGTTGCCGTTGCCGGTGCTCGAACAGGTCCGCGACGAGATCGTCGAGCTCCCGGGCGTCGGGGCATCGATCCTGGAGATCTCGCATCGCTCGAACGCGTTCGAACGCGTGATCGAGGAGGCGGAGGCCAACCTCCGCGACCTGCTCTCGATCCCCGACACGCATCGCGTGCTGTTCCTGCAAGGCGGCGCGTCGCTCCAGTTCGCGATGGTGCCGATGAACCTTCTGCTGTCCGGGGCCGACTACGTCGTCACGGGATCGTGGGGAAAGAAGGCGTTCGCCGAGGCGGCGATGCGGGGGAATGCCCGGCTTGCGTGGGACGGCGCCGAGGCAGGGTTCACGTCGGTGCCCGATACCCTGGACGACTTCTCGTCGGATGCCGACTACCTCCACGTCACATCGAACGAGACGATCGAGGGCGTGGAGTTCCCGCCGGGGTTCGAGCCTGCCGACGGGCCGCCGCTGGTGTGCGACGCCTCCAGCGACTTCCTGTCGCGGCCGATCCCCGTCGAGCGCTACGGGCTGCTGTTCGCCGGCGCGCAGAAGAATGCCGGCCCGGCCGGGCTCACGGTCGTCGTGATCCGCAACGACCTGCTGCAGACGATCCCGCACGGGGTTCCGACGATGCTGGACTACCGCACGTTCGCCGAGCACCGCTCGCTGTACAACACGCCGCCGGTGTTCGCGATCTACGTGCTGATGCTCGTCACCCGCTGGCTCCGAGACACGATCGGCGGCCTGGACGCGATGGCCAAGATCAACGATGAGAAGGCCTCGATCCTGTACGAGGCGATCGACGGCTCGGAGGGCTTCTACCGTGGCGTGGCCGCGCCGCAGAGCCGCTCGCGCATGAACGTGACGTTCCGCCTGCCGAACGAAGACCTCGAGCGCGCATTCGTGGAACAGGCGGCGGCAGACGGATC
>Ga0207428_10004883_pt1 | contig 12630 bp, 8 predicted proteins | sample RhiMethybrSRZTD1_FD_187600 | JGI IMG/M metagenome (GOLD analysis project Ga0207428, IMG submission 187600) | Populus rhizosphere microbial communities from Tennessee, USA - Rhizosphere MetaG P. TD hybrid SRZTD1 (SPAdes) (version 3) | ecosystem: Host-associated > Plants > Roots > Rhizosphere >... | reverse complement strand
CACCTTGGCGACCTTGCGCAGCGCCGAATTCGGCTTCTTCGGCGTGGTGGTGTAGACACGGGTGCATACCCCGCGGCGCTGCGGCGAGCCACCGAGCGCCGGCACCTTGCTCTTCTCGGGTGAGGGCGCCCTGCCTTTGCGTACCAATTGATTGATCGTCGGCATATCTCTTGTTTACTTTCTTGCTCGCTCAGTCGGCCTGACAACAGCTTGTCGGCAAAGCGGTCCGAGCCGGGCAAAGCCTTGAATTCATTGAATTCAGGGCCATGCCGACTGCCGTTCCACCGGCTCCAAAAAAGCGGGGACGGCGTTGTCACCGTCCCTGCTGTGCTGCGTCGCGTGGCGCCCGCGATCCCCCGCAAGGGGGATTGGTGGCGAAAAAGACTGTGGATTCTAGGGAGTTACGTTACCAGTGTCAAGCAACCTGCTCCTGATTTTCGGTGGTCGCGACCACTTCTTCCGTCGGCGGCAGGATGGTTTCTCCCAGTTCCGCAGCAAGCGCCTGGCGACGGCGGATCCGGTGATACGCGAGTCCCGTGCCGGCCGGGATCAGCCGGCCGACGATCACGTTTTCCTTCAGCCCGCGCAACTCGTCGCGCTTGCCCATGATCGCCGCCTCGGTCAGCACGCGCGTGGTTTCCTGGAACGACGCAGCCGAAATGAACGAATCGGTCGACAGCGATGCCTTCGTGATACCGAGCAGCATGTAATCGTAGATCGCCGGCTTCTTGCCTTCGCGCTCGACCTTCTCGTTTTCCTCCAGCACCTCGGCCCGCTCGAGCTGCTCGCCGGTGATGAACCGGCTGTCGGCCTGATCGCTGATGGTCACGCGGCGCAGCATCTGGCGCACGATCACCTCGATGTGCTTGTCGTTGATCTTCACGCCCTGCAGCCGGTAGACGTCCTGCACCTCGTTGCAGATGTAGCGCGCGAGTGCTTCGACACCAAGCAGCCTCAGGATATCGTGCGGATCGGCCGGGCCGTCCACGATCATCTCGCCTTTGTTCACCACCTGGCCGTCGTGCGCCATCACGTGCTTGTCCTTGGCGATCAGAAACTCGTGCGCAGTACCGTCGAGATCGGTGATGACGAGACGCTGCTTGCCCTTGGTGTCCTTGCCGAACGAAACGGTCCCGGTCACCTCGGCCAGCATACCGGCGTCCTTGGGCGAGCGCGCCTCGAACAGCTCCGCGACCCGCGGCAGACCGCCCGTAATGTCACGCGTCTTCGAGGTTTCCTGCGGAATCCGCGCCAGCACCTCGCCGACGCCGACATCCTGCCCGTCGCGCACCGTGATAATGCAGCCGATCTGGAACGTGATGTTGACCGACTGGTCCGAGCCCGCCATCTTGATCTCGTTCCCGGCTTCGTCGGTCAGCTTTACCTGCGGGCGCAAGCCCTTGGCCTGGACGCTGCCGCGGCGCTTGGGATCCACCACGACGAGGGTCGAAAGCCCGGTGACCTCGTCGATCTGGCGGGCCACCGTGGTGCCTTCCTCCACGTTCTCGAACCTGACGCGGCCGGCGTACTCCGTGATGATGGGCCGCGTGTGCGGATCCCACATCGCCAGCACCTGCCCCGCCCTGACCACCTCACCGTCACGACCGAGCATGGTCGCGCCGTAGGGAACCTTGTGGCGCTCGCGCTCGCGATTGTTCTCGTCGTGTATCACCACTTCGCCGTTGCGCGAGATCACCACGAGCTCGTTGCGCGAGTTCGTGACGTAGCGCATGCCGGCGCTGTAGCGGACGGTGCCGTTCGACTTGCTCTCGACCTGGCTCACCACCGCGGTGCGCGAAGCGGCCCCGCCGATGTGGAAGGTGCGCATGGTGAGCTGGGTTCCCGGCTCGCCGATGGATTGCGCGGCAATGACGCCGACCGCCTCGCCCACGTTGATGGGCGAGCCGCGGCCGAGGTCCCGGCCATAGCACCGGGCGCACAATCCGTAGCGGGTGTCGCAGGTAAGCGGCGTGCGGACCTTCACCTCGTCGATGCCGACCGCCTCGATGCCGTCCACCGCGTCCTCGTCGAGCAGCGTGCTCGCCGAATACATCACCTTGCCGCTTTCCGGATGGATGACGTCGTTCGCGCTGACACGCCCGAGGATGCGCTCGCGCAGCGACTCGACCACCTCGCCGCCCTCGATCAGCGCCTTCATCGAAACGCCCTGCACCGTGCCGCAATCGTCCTCGGTCACCACCAGGTCCTGCGTGACGTCCACCAGCCGGCGCGTCAGGTAACCCGAGTTTGCGGTCTTCAACGCGGTGTCCGCCAGACCTTTGCGCGCGCCGTGCGTGGAGATGAAGTACTGCAGCACGTTAAGCCCCTCGCGGAAATTCGCCGTGATCGGCGTCTCGATGATCGAGCCGTCGGGCTTGGCCATCAGGCCCCGCATGCCGGCCAGCTGGCGGATCTGGGCTGCAGAGCCGCGGGCGCCGGAGTCGGCCATCATGTAGATGGCATTCAACGATTCCTGCATCACGGGAGTGCCCTTCTTGTCCTTGCGGACCGTGCCGTCCAATTCCTTCACTTCCTCGACGCCGAGCTGATCCATCATCGCCTTGGCGACGAGGTCGCCCGCACGGCCCCAGATGTCCACTACCTTGTTGTAGCGCTCGCCCTGCGTGACCAGGCCGGAGGTGTACTGCTTCTCGATTTCCTGCACCTCCTTCTCGGCGTCGCCGATAATCTCCTGCTTCTGGGTGGGGATCAGCATGTCGTCCACCGCGATCGAGATGCCGGCCCTGGTCGCCATCGAGAATCCGGTGTACATCAGCTTGTCCGCGAAGATCACCGTTTCGCGGAGACCGCAGCGGCGGAAGCTCGCGTTGATGAGGCGTGAAATTTCCTTCTTCTTGAGCGCCTTGTTGATGAGATCGAACGGCAGCCCGACGGGCAGGATGTCGGAGAGCAGCGCGCGTCCCACGGTCGTCTCGTAGCGCGTGACCTTCTCCCGTTTCTCGCCATCATCGTCGAGCTCGTACTCCTTGATGCGCACCGTGACTTTCGCGCTGATCTCGACCTGCTTGGTGTCATAGGCGCGCGACACCTCCGCGACGTTGGTGAACCTGGAGCCCTCGCCGCGCGCGCCCACTTTCTCGCGCGTAACGTAATAGAGGCCGAGCACGATGTCCTGGGAGGGCACGATGATCGGCTCGCCGTTCGCGGGGGACAGCACGTTGTTGGACGAGAGCATGAGCGTGCGCGCTTCCATCTGCGCCTCGAGGGAGAGCGGCACGTGCACGGCCATCTGGTCGCCGTCGAAGTCGGCGTTGAACGCCGCGCAGACGAGCGGGTGGAGCTGGATCGCCTTGCCTTCGATCAGAACCGGCTCGAATGCCTGTATGCCCAGGCGGTGCAGGGTCGGCGCGCGGTTCAGCATCACAGGGTGCTCACGGATCACCTCTTCCAGGATGTCCCACACGATGGGCTCCTGGCCCTCCACCATGCGCTTGGCCGCCTTGATCGTGGTGGCGAGCCCCATCACTTCGAGCTTGTGGAAGATGAACGGCTTGAAGAGTTCCAGCGCCATCAGCTTGGGCAGCCCGCACTGGTGCAGCTTCAGCTGCGGCCCGACCACGATCACGGAGCGGCCCGAGTAATCGACGCGCTTGCCGAGCAGATTCTGCCGGAAGCGGCCGCCCTTGCCCTTGATCATGTCGGCGAGCGACTTCAGCGGCCGCTTGTTGGCCCCGGTCATCGCCTTGCCGCGGCGGCCGTTGTCGAGCAGCGAATCGACAGCCTCCTGCAGCATGCGCTTCTCGTTCCTGACGATAATCTCCGGCGCCTTCAGCTCCAGCAGCCGCTTCAACCGGTTGTTCCGGTTGATGACGCGGCGGTAGAGATCGTTCAGGTCGGAGGTCGCGAACCGGCCGCCGTCGAGCGGCACCAGCGGCCGCAACTCGGGCGGCAGCACGGGCAGGACTTCCATGATCATCCACTCCGGCTTGATGCCGGACTTGTGGAACGCCTCGAGCACCTTCAGCCGCTTGGCGATCTTCTTGATCTTGGAGTCCGACGTCGTCCCCGCCAGCTCCTCGCGCAGCGTGTCGATTTCGCGGTGCAGGTCGAGGCTGCGCAGGAGCTCGCGTATCCCTTCCGCGCCCATCATCGCGACGAACTCGTCGCCGAACTCCTCGACCTTGGCGAGGTAGTCGTCCTCGGTCATGAGCTGTGCGCGCCGCAGCGGCGTCATGCCCGGATCGATCACGACGTATGCCTCGAAATAGAGCGCCCGCTCGATGTCGCGCAGCGTCATGTCGAGCACCATGCCCATGCGCGAGGGAAGCGATTTCAGGAACCAGATATGCGCGACCGGGCTCGCGAGCTCGATATGGCCCATGCGCTCGCGCCGCACCTTGGACAGCGTCACCTCAACGCCGCACTTCTCGCAGATGACGCCGCGGTGCTTCAGGCGCTTGTACTTGCCGCACAGGCACTCGTAGTCCTTCACCGGGCCGAAGATCTTCGCGCAGAAGAGACCATCGCGCTCCGGCTTGAAGGTCCGGTAGTTGATCGTCTCGGGCTTCTTCACTTCTCCGTACGACCACGAGCGGATCTTCTCGGGCGAGGCAAGCCCGATCTTGATGGCGTCGAACTCTTCTTCCTGCGTGACCTGCTTGAACAAATCGAGCAGTGCTTTCATTTACAACCTCCGCTTGTAGCTGTCAGTGGTGAGCTGCCAGCGATCTGCTTCCTACTACCCCTGTCCCCTGAATCTGTGCGCTTCGTCGTCAATAGCGGTTCCGGTCGAGATCGATGTCGATGGCGAGCGAGCGTATCTCCTTCACCAGCACGTTGAAGGATTCGGGCATGCCCGCCTCGATCCGGTGATCGCCCTTGACGATGGACTCGTAGACCTTGCGCCGGCCCTCGGTGTCGTCCGACTTGACGGTCAGCATCTCCTGCAGCGTGTAGGCCGCTCCGTAGGCCTCCAGCGCCCAGACTTCCATCTCGCCGAAGCGCTGGCCGCCGAACTGCGCCTTGCCGCCCAGCGGCTGCTGGGTCACCAGGCTGTACGGCCCGGTCGAGCGCGCGTGCATCTTGTCGTCCACGAGGTGGTGCAGCTTCAGCATGTGCATGTAGCCGACGGTGACCGGGCGCTCGAAGGCATCGCCGGTGCGTCCGTCGTGGAGCGTGACCTGCCCGCTCTTGGGCATTCCGGCGAGATCGAGCATCTCCTTGATTTCCTTCTCGGTCGCGCCGTCGAAGACCGGCGTCGCGAACGGCACGCCGTCCTTGAGGTGTTCCGCGAGCAGCTCGATCTCATCATCGTTCAGAGAGTCGATGTCTTCGGTGCGGCTCCCGTTGCTGTTGTAAACCCGATGCAGGAGCTTCCTCAGCTCGGCGTGTTTCGTGCGGCCCTTCACCAGCTCGCCGATCTTGAGTCCCAGCCCCTTCGCCGCCCAACCGAGGTGCGTCTCCAGGATCTGGCCGACGTTCATGCGGGAAGGCACGCCGAGCGGATTCAAGACGATGTCGACGGGTACGCCGTCCGCCATGCACGGCATGTCCTCGACCGGCACGATCTTGGAGATGACGCCCTTGTTGCCGTGCCGGCCTGCCATCTTGTCACCGGGCTGCAGCCGCCGCTTGACTGCCAGGTATACCTTCACCATCTTCTGCACGCCCGGCGGCAGCTCGTCGCCCTGCGTCAGCTTCTTCCTTTTCTCCTCGAACGCCTTGTCGAACAGCGAGCGGGTCTGCGCCAGGCTCTCGCGCATATTTTCCACCTGCTCCGCGAGCTTGTCGTTCGCCACTCGTATATCGAACCAGCTGTGGCGCTCGACCTCGGTCAGGTAGGCCTTGGTGATTTTGGCGCCCTTGGCGAGTTTTTTCGGACCGCCGTTCGCCGTCTTGCCGATGAGCAGGCGTTCCAGCCGCTCGAAGGCGTCGTTCTCGACGATGCGCAGCTGGTCGGCGAGATCCTTCTTGTAGCGCTTCAGCTCGTCGTCGATGATCTGCTGCGCGCGCTTGTCGCGCTCGATGCCCTCGCGCGTGAATACCTGCACGTCGATCACCGTGCCCGACATGCCCGAGGGCACGCGCAGTGACGTGTCCTTCACGTCGGACGCTTTCTCGCCGAAGATGGCCCGCAGCAGCTTCTCCTCGGGCGTCAACTGCGTCTCGCCCTTCGGGGTCACCTTGCCGACCAGCACCGCGCCCGCCTCCACCTCGGCGCCAATGTAGATGATCCCCGACTCGTCCAGGCTCGCGAGCTGCGATTCGGACAGGTTGGAGATGTCGCGCGTGATTTCTTCCGGGCCGAGCTTGGTGTCGCGCGCGACGACCGAGAGCTCCTCGATGTGTATCGAGGTGAAGCGCTCATCGGCCACGACGCGCTCCGATATCAGAATGGAATCCTCGAAGTTGTAGCCGTTCCAGGGCATGAAGGCGACGAGCATGTTCTGGCCCAGCGCCAGCTCGCCCATGTCCGTCGAGGCCCCGTCTGCGATCACGTCGCGTGCCGCGATGCGGTCGCCCACCACCACCAGCGGCCTCTGGTTGATGTTCGTGTTCTGGTTGGAGCGCTGGTACTTGACGAGGTTGTAGATGTCCACGCCCACTTCACCCGGGGCGGTCTCCTCGTCGTTCACGCGCACGACGATCCGCGACGCGTCGACATAGTCCACCACCCCGCCGCGGCGCGCCTGCACCGCGGTGCCGGAATCGACCGCCACCGTGCGCTCGAGCCCGGTGCCCACCAGGGGCTTTTCCGGACGCAGGCACGGAACGGCCTGACGCTGCATGTTGGAGCCCATGAGCGCGCGATTCGCGTCGTCGTGCTCGAGGAACGGAATGAGCGAAGCCGCCACCGACACTGCCTGCGACGGCGCCACGTCCATGTAGTCGATGCGGTCCGGTGTCGACATCGTGAACTCGTTGCGATGCCGGCAGGAGACGAGCTCGTCGGTGAAGCGTCCCGCCTTGTCGAGCGCCGCATTCGCCTGCGCGATCATGTACTGCCCTTCCTCGATCGCCGACAGGAATTGAATCTCGTCGGATACTTTCGCGTCGCTGACCTTGCGATACGGCGTCTCCAGGAAGCCGTAGTCGTTGGTGCGGGCGAAGAGCGCGAGCGAGTTGATCAGGCCGATGTTCGGGCCTTCCGGCGTCTCGATCGGGCACACGCGCCCGTAGTGCGTCGGGTGCACATCGCGCACTTCGAAACCGGCGCGCTCGCGGGTGAGGCCGCCGGGTCCCAGCGCCGAGACCCGCCGCTTGTGGGTGATCTCGGAGAGGGGATTGGTCTGGTCCATGAACTGCGAGAGCTGGCTCGATCCGAAAAATTCGCGGATCGCCGCCGATACCGGCTTGGCGTTGATCAGGTCGTGCGGCATCAGGTTCTCGGACTCGGCCTGCGAGAGCCGCTCCTTCACCGCGCGCTCGACGCGCACCAGGCCCGCGCGGAACTGGTTCTCCGCGAGCTCGCCCACCGAGCGCACGCGCCGGTTGCCGAGATGGTCGATGTCGTCGATCTCGCCCCTGCCGTTGCGCAGGTCCACCAGTATCCGGATCACCGCGACGATGTCCTCGGCCGACAACGTCGCCTTGCCGAGCAGCTCAGTACGCCCCACGCGGCGGTTGAACTTCATCCGTCCGACCTTGGAAAGATCGTAAGTGTCCTCGCTGAAGAACAACCGGTTGAACAGCGTCTTGACGGCATCCTCTGTGGGCGGCTCGCCAGGGCGCATCATGCGGTAGATCGCGATCTGCGCCTGCATCTGATCGGCGGTCTCGTCGATACGCAGCGTCTGCGCGATGTAGGGGCCCTGGTCGAGATCGTTCGTGTAGATGGTCTGGAATTTCGCTGCGCCGGCCTCCTTCAGCTTGGCGAGCAGCAACTCCGTGATCTCGTCGTTCGCATTGGCGAGAACCTCGCCCGTGCCCTTGTCCACCACATTGTGCGCGAGCAGGCGCCCGATGACGAACTCGTCGGGCACGCCGATACGCGAAAGGCCCGCCTGCTCCATCTCGCGCACGTGCTTCACCGTGATCCGCTTGTCCTTCGCGACGATCACCTTGCCGCCCTTGGTGGTGATGTCGAAGCGCGCCATTTCCCCGCGCATGCGCTCGGGCATCAGCTCGAACTCGATCCCCTCGTTCTCCAGGTGGAAGGTGTCGAACATGAAGAACTCGGCGAGTATCTTCTCCGGCGTGTAGCCCAGGGCCTTCAGCAGTATCGTCACCGCCATCTTGCGGCGGCGGTCCACCCGGAAATACAGGTAGTCCTTCGGGTCGTACTCGAAATCCAGCCACGAGCCGCGATAGGGAATCACGCGGGCCGAAAAGAGCAGCTTCCCGGAGGAATGCGTCTTGCCGCGGTCGTGCTCGAAGAAGACGCCCGGCGAGCGGTGCAGCTGCGACACGATGACGCGCTCGGTGCCGTTGATCACGAACGAGCCGGTGGTCGTCATGAGGGGGATCTCCCCCATGTACACTTCCTGCTCCTTCACCTCCTTGGGAGTCGGCTTCGCCGCTTCCCGGTCCATGATGACGAGGCGGACCTTGGCGCGCAGGGGCGCGGCATAGGTGAGGCCGCGCTGCTGGCACTCCTTCACGTCGAACGGAGGCTCACCGAGCGTGTAGCTGACGAATTCGAGCCGCGCGTTCTTGGAATGGCTCTCGATCGGGAAAATGCTCCTGAACGCCGCCTGCAGGCCCTCGGTCTTGCGGCTATCCGGCGCGACGGCCGCCTGCAGAAAGCCCGCATAGGAATCGAGCTGCGTCGCCAGCAGAAACGGCACCGGCAGCACGTTGTCGCGCTTGGCAAAGCTCTTGCGGATGCGTTTTTTCTCGGTAAAGGAGTACGCCATGTCAGCTCCAGTTAAGGATCACGTTCCGGATACAAAAGACGAAGCCGCGACCGGCCGTGCAGCGCGCGGCTGCACGGCAGATCGGGGAATTACCAGCCTGTTCAAGAAAATCCTGGCGAAGAGCGCCCACTCTCGCTATGAAGGTTCTACTTGATTTCCGCAGTCGCCCCGGCTTCGAGAAGCTGCTTCAGAAGGCCGTCCGCGTCTGCCTTGGATACCCCTTCCTTGACCGGTTTGGGAGCACCGTCCACCAGGTCCTTGGCTTCTTTCAGCCCGAGCCCGGTAACGGCACGCACGACCTTGATTACGTTTACCTTATTGGCACCGGAGCTGTTCAGCATCACGGTGAATTCGGTCTTTTCCTCGGCCGCAGCCGCAGCTCCCCCTCCGCCACCGGCCGGGGCTGCAACAGCGACGGTCGCAGCCGCGGCGGATACCCCGAACTTGTCTTCCATGTCCTTGATAAGCTGTGACAGCTCGAGGACGGTCATGTTCGCAATCGCGTCCAGTATTTCTGCTTTGGCAACACTCATTGTTTACTCCTGTCGAATCTGATAGTTACAGTTTGAGATGATGTAAGCCGCCAGCCCGCTCAGGCAGCCTGCTTCTCTTTCTGATCCCTGACCGCCGCCACCGTCCGCGCGAACTTCCCGGGCACTTCGTTCAGTGTCCGCACGAACTTCGCAATCGGCGCCTGCATCATGCCCACAAGCATCCCGAGCAGTTCGTGACGGCTGGGCATCCTCGCGAGATCCGCCACTTCCCGCGGCGTCATCATCACGTTGGGCATTGCCCCGGCCCGGATCACGAACTTATCGTTCTCCCTGGCGAACTCGTGCAGCACCTTCGCTACCGCCACGGGATCGCTCGAGATGCCGTAGGCCAGCGGCCCCACCATCTTTTCGGACAGTCCCTTGAACGGTGTTTCAGCGACGGCGCGGCGCGCCAGGGTATTCTTCAGCACGCGCAGATAGATCCCCGCGGTGCGCGCCTTCTTGCGCAACGCAGTCATCTCTCCAACGCGGAGGCTGCGGTACTCGGCCAATATCACCGCCTGGGCCTGGGCAAGCTGAGTGCTCACTTCGGCCACGACCGCTTGTTTCTGTTCCAGATTAAGACCCAAGGTCTACCTCCTTTTCGATAAAACGGCGACCATGGATCCAGGAGTAAGACATCACGCCATTCACCCATTACCGGTTACGCCGTCTGCGCAGGGTTCGGGATGCAGTAGCCACCCCTTCAATTGAGCGTTTCGAAACCCGCGAAGCACGATTCGGAACGTCCTGCTGAATCCCGAATCCTGAATCCCGGATCCTCTATACAGCCCCTACGGTCTCTGACAACCCGCCCCGGCTTGCGCCGCAGCGGCCCTAAGCTTCATTTCCCTCGCTCTTCAGCCGAGCAGGCTCGCCTGGTCGATGCGCACGCCCACACCCATGGTGCTCGACACGGAGACCTTCCTGAGATAAATCCCCTTCGCGTGCGACGGCCTCGATTTGTTGACTGCATCCACCAGCACCTTCAGATTCTCGGCCAGCGCATCCACCGAAAAAGACGCGCGCCCGATCGTGCACTGCACGATCCCCGCCTTGTCGGCGCGATACTGAACCTGGCCCGCCTTCGCGTTCTTGATTGCAGCCGCCACGTCCTGGGTAACCGTTCCCACGCGCGGATTCGGCATGAGCCCGCGCGGCCCCAGGATCTGGCCCAGCCCGCCCACGACACGCATTGCGTCGGGCGTCGCGATCACGACGTCGAAATCCATCTTCCCGCCCTTGATGTCGTTGGCAAGGTCCTCGAAACCGACGATGTCCGCCCCGGCATCCTTGGCCTGCGTCGCCTTGTCGCCTTGCGCGAAGACCGCGATCCGCACCGTCTTGCCGGTTCCCTGGGGCAGGACCACGGAGCCGCGCACGTTCTGATCGGATTTCGAGGCGTCTATGCCGAGATTGATCGAGACGTCGATCGACTCGTTGAACTTCGCCGTGGCGTTGGTCTTCACCATCGACAGGGCTTCCTGCATCGGGTAGACCTTGGCGGGATCCACCTTGCCCCGCATAGCCTGGTAGCGCTTGGACAAAGCCATGGCTAGCCCTCCACTTCCACACCCATGCTGCGGGCGCTGCCGGCGATCGTGCGGACCGCCGCTTCCAGGTCTGCCGCGGTCAGATCCGGCGCCTTGGCTTTGGCGATCTCCTCGGCCTGCGCGCGCGTGATCGTGCCGACCTTCTCGGTATTGGGGCGGGAACTGCCCTTTTCGATCTTCGCCGCCTTGCGGATCAACACGCTCGCCGGCGGCGTCTTCATGATGAACGTAAAGCTCTTGTCGTGATACGCGGTGATCACGACTGGCAGCGGCAGCCCCGGCTCCATCTTCTGCGTCTGGGCGTTGAACGCCTTGCAGAATTCCATGATGTTCAAGCCCCGCTGACCGAGCGCAGGCCCGATAGGCGGGCTCGGGTTCGCCTTTCCCGCCGGCACCTGCAGCTTGATGATGCCGACCACTTTCTTCGCCATGCGACTCTCCTTCCGGGTTCAAACGGGCGCCGATTCGAAAATGCGGGCGCCCTCCCCAACAAAAAAACTGTGACTCGTGACTGGTGACTCGTCACCAGTCCCCCTGCAACACTCTGCCTACGCCTTCTCGACCTGGCTGAAATCCAGCTCCACCGGAGTCGAGCGTCCGAAAATGGTGACCGACACCCGCAGCTTGTTCTTGTCGTAATTGACGTCCTCGACGTTGCCGTGGAAATCCGCGAACGGTCCTTCCTTCACGCGCACCGCCTCGCCCACTTCGAACAAGACCTTCGGACGCGGCTTTTCCACGCCCTCCTGGATCTGATGCAGGATGTTCTGCACCTCTTTCTCCGAGATCGGCGTGGGCTTGGTGGCGGTGCCGCCCACGAAGCCGGTCACCTTCGGCGTGTTCTTCACCAGGTGCCAGGTGTCGTCGGTCATGTCCATTTCGACGAGCACGTAGCCGGGGAAGAACTTGCGCTCGCTGATCGCCTTCTGGCCGCTCTTCATCTCGACCACTTCCTCGACCGGCACCAGGATCTTGCCGAAGCTTTCCTGCATGCCGTTCCTCTGGATGCGGTCCTGCAACGTGCGCGCGACACTCTTCTCGAATCCCGAGTAAGCGTGAACGACATACCACTTCTTGTTCATGTTCGTCTCTAGCCCAGCAGCTTCTTCACGACCCATAGCAGGCTCGCATCCACCATCCAGAGAAACAACGCCATGATGACCACAAACGCAAAGACGATACCGGTGGTCTGCAGCGTCTCCTTGCGCGTCGGCCACACCACCTTCTTCGTCTCGGCGATCGACTCCTGGGAGTAATCGTAGAACTCCTTGCCCGGCTGCGACGTTGCGAAGACGCCCGCGGCCGCGGCGAAACCGAGAAGCACCGCCGCTACGCGGATGATCATCGCCCGCTCGCCCAGGTAATAGAATCCGGCGACGCCCGCGACAACGAGAAGCGCCGCCGCCACAATCTTGATCTTGTCAGCCATCAATCGAGAACCGCGTCCCGCATCCCGGGTTACTGCTGCCGCCTCTTTCATGCTCATGATCGTTCAAAACCCGGTATTCGTGGAATGCGCGCTTCGTAACCAGTGCCCCCGAATGGCAGGCCAGGAGGGTCTCGAACCCCCAACCTTCGGTTTTGGAGACCGACGCTCTACCAATTGAGCTACTGGCCTTCTGTTACTCAATCACTTTCGCTACCACGCCGGCACCGACGGTCTTACCGCCCTCGCGGATGGCAAAGCGCAGCCCCTCTTCCATCGCGATGGGCTGGATCAGCGCCACC
>Ga0207428_10004874_pt1 | contig 12645 bp, 11 predicted proteins | sample RhiMethybrSRZTD1_FD_187600 | JGI IMG/M metagenome (GOLD analysis project Ga0207428, IMG submission 187600) | Populus rhizosphere microbial communities from Tennessee, USA - Rhizosphere MetaG P. TD hybrid SRZTD1 (SPAdes) (version 3) | ecosystem: Host-associated > Plants > Roots > Rhizosphere >... | reverse complement strand
CACAATCATCCTAGGAGGGGGACCATGCCTGTAAGAGCCCGAGGTGTACTCGGCATCATGGCACGCGCGCTGGGCGCCATACTGACCGGCTTGATACTCGCCGGCGCCGCGTTCGCGCAGCAGCCGGCGCTCAGGATCGGCTTCGGCATGAGTCTCACGGGGCCGCTCGGCGGCAACGGAACCGCGGCATTGATCGCGATGGAATTGTGGCGCGACGACGTCAACGCGAAGGGCGGTCTCCTCGGCCGCAAGGTCGAGTTCCTCTATTACGACGACCAGACCAATCCCGCGACGGTGCCGGGCATCTACTCGAAGCTGCTCGACGTGGACAAGGTGGACCTGGTCGTGTCGGGCTACGGCACCAACGTGATCGCGCCGGCCATGCCGATCATGATGCAGCGCAAGCTCACCTTCATGAGCCTGTTCGGGCTGAACGTCAACGAGAAGTTCAAGTACGACCGCTATTTCCAGATCATGCCGGCCGGGCCGAATCCCGCGATCGGCTGGTCGCAGGGGTTCTTCGACACGGCGATGGCTCTCAATCCCAAGCCGCAGACCGTCGCCCTGGTGGGAGCGGACGCCGAATACCCGCACCTGGCGCTGGAAGGCGCGCGCGCGCATGCCAAGAGGACGGGACTGAAGGTCGTCTACGACAAGACCTACCCCCCGAAGACGGTCGACTACGCACCCATCGTGCGCGCCATCCAGGCGACGAATCCCGATATCGTCTTCGTCGCGTCCTATCCCCCCGATTCCGTGGGCATGGTGCGCGCGGCGAACGAGGTGGGCCTCAAAACGCGCATGTTCGGCGGCGGCCTGGTCGGTCCCCAGTTCGCCGCGCTGAGGAGCCAGCTCGGCCCCCTGTTGAACGGCGTGGTCAACTACGAGTTCTACGTGCCTGAACTGAGGCAGCAGTTCCCGGACCTGCAGCGCTTCCTGGCAAAGTATCAGGTGCGCGCCAAGACCGCGGGAGTGGACCCCCTGGGCTTTTACCTGCCGCCCTATGCGTACGCGATGATGCAGGTCCTCGAGCAGGCGATCGCCAAGGTCGGCAGCCTCGACCAGGGGAAGCTCGCCGAGTACATCCACAAAAACGAGTTCGATACGTTCGTGGGCAAGGTGCGCTTCGCCCAGAACGGGGAATGGGCCACGTCGCGGGTCATCATGACGCAGTACCACAGCATCGCCGGCAACGACGTCGATCAGTTCAAGTATCCGGGCAAGGTCACGGTGCTCTACCCGAAGGAGTACCGCAACGGGGACGTCAAGGCGCCCTATCACGAAAACAAGAAGTAGCAACTGACAGGACCGGCGGAACAACCGCCGGTTTTGTTTTATCGCCATGGAAATCTCGCCGGCGTTGTTGTTCAACGCCATCATCGCCGGGCTGCTGCTTGGCGGGCTCTACGCCGCGATGAGCGTCGGCATCTCCATTTCGTTCGGCATGCTCGACGTGGTGAACATCGCCCACCCGGGCTTCATCATCCTCGGCTCGTATATCGCCTACATCGTCAACAGCCGCTACGGCTTTGACCCGATCGCCGTGGCGATCATTCTGTCGCCGCTCTTCTTCCTGCTCGGCAGGATGCTGTACCGCGTCTACTACGTCTGTTTCGAGAAGCGCGGGCAGGAGTCCCTGCGGGGGCTCGCGTTTTTCTTCGGCATCCTGTTCATCACCGAAGTCGCGCTGATCCTCGTCTTCGGCGTGGACTACCGCACGGTGAGCGGCGTCTACACGGACGTGACCTGGCGGCTCGGCGTGGTGGATTTCCCCCTGCGGATGGTGGTTCCGTTTCTCGTCTCGCTGGTGATGGTGATCGGGCTGCAACTGTTCCTCACGCACACGTTCTTCGGTCGCGCCGTGCTCGCGGTCGCGCAGGACCAGCTCGCGCTGCGGCTGATGGGCGTCGATCCGGTCCGGATCAAGGAACTGGCTTTCGCGCTATCCATCGCCACCGCGGGAATCGCGGGCGCGCTCCTGATCGTGATCCAGCCATTGGAGCCATCGGTGGGGCGCGAGTACATCGGTCTCGTGTTCGCGGTGTGCGTGCTGGGCGGGATGGGATCGATCTGGGGGACGCTCGCCGGCGCCCTCGTGCTCGGCCTCGCCGAGTCGTTCACGGCCACGTTCTTCGGGCCGTCGTGGGCGCCCGCGGTCTCCTTCGGGATGCTGCTGCTCGCGCTGGCGTTCAGGCCCTCCGGGTTGCTCGGCCGATGAGCAACCCCGTTTTTGCCGCAGTCGCGTTCGCGGTAGCGCTGGCGCTCGCGGCGGGCTGCCAGCTCATTCCCAATGAATTCTTCTTCTCCGCGGCCTACACGGTCCTGTTGTACGTGATCCTCGCCACCGCCTGGAACATCCTGGGCGGCTATACCGGCTACGTGAACTTCGGTTCGGCCGCCTTTTTCGCAATCGGCGCCTATACGACCGTCGCGCTCTACTATGCGTTCAAGCTTCCCCTCGCCGTCACGATACCGGCGGGAACCGCCGTCGCCGGCCTGGCGGGCCTCGGGCTTGGTTATCTCACGCTGCGCCTGCGCGGCGTCTTCTTCGCCATCGCCTCGCTGGCGCTGGCGGTGGTCCTGTTCACGTTCGTGGTCAACTGGGACTACGTCGGCGGCGCGCGCGGCGCCTACGTCCTGCAGCCCACCGATGTTCCGTTCGGCCTGCCGCGCTACATACACCTGCTGTTCGCGGTCGAGGTGCTGATGGCCGCGACGGCCCTGGTAATCGCGCGCACGATCGAAACTTCCACCATCGGGCGAGGGCTTGCCGCGATACGCGACGACGAGATCGCTGCCGAGTCCGCCGGGGTGCCGACGCTGCGCCTGAAGATTTTCTCGGCCGCGGTGAGCGGCGCGCTGATGGGGATGGCGGGGACCACCTTCCCCTACTATCTCTCCTACATCGAGCCGAGCTCGGCGTTCAGCCTCTCCTACGCGGTGAACAGCATCGCGATGCCCCTGATCGGCGGCATGATGACCTGGACCGGTCCCTTGATCGGCGCGGTCCTGCTCGGCACCGTGCAGCAGCTCGTGCAGGTGACCGTGTCCTCGGCATGGAACCTGCTGATCGTCGGCGTGCTGCTGGTGCTGTTCGTAACGCTGGCGCCGGAAGGCATCATGGGCTGGGTCCAGGCCTGGCGGCGGCGCGCGGCTCGCGGAGTTCAAAAGCGTGATTAGCGATTGGCGATTGGTGTTTAACGGCAAAGCAGGCATGCGGGGGCCTTAACGGTGGCGAGTCCAATCACGAATCACGAATCACCAATCACGCCGTTGGGTGCCAAAGGCGATGCCCTCCTTCGCATAGACAACGTGTCCAAGAGCTTCGGCGGCTTCGCGGCGCTCACCGACGTCAGCATCACGGTTGCGCAAGGCGAGCGCTTCGGCCTGATCGGTCCCAACGGCTCGGGGAAGACGACGCTGATCAACTGCGTATCGGGCGCGCTGCGCAATGACGCCGGGACGATCACCTTTGCCGGGGAGGACCTCTCGGCGCTTCCCGCCTACCAGCGCGTTCGGCGGGGCATCGCCCGCAGCTTCCAGATCCCCCGCCCGTTCACCAGCATGTCCGTGCTGGAGAACCTCGTCGTCCCCCTCGAGTTCGTCGCGCACCGCGGCTCCCTGCACAAAGCGGATACGGAGAGTGAGGCCATGGAGCTGCTGAAGGGCATGGGACTCGCGGACAAGGCACGCGCCCAGTCGAACACCCTGTCGCAGGTGGAGCTGCGCAAGCTGGAGCTGGCCCGCGCGATGGCGGCCCGGCCGCGCCTGCTGATCTCGGACGAGGCCATGGCGGGACTGGCGTCGAACGAGATCGGCGAGGTGCTGGAGATCCTGTTCAAGCTGAACGAGTCGGGCATCACGATCATCATGATCGAGCACATCATGCAGGCGGTGATGCGCTTCTCACAGCGTGTCATCTGCCTCGACGCGGGCAGGATCATCTGCGAGGGCACGCCCGAAACGATCGTGGCGAACGCCGACGTGCAGCGGGCCTACCTCGGTGCCTGATATGACGTTGAGCCTCAGGATCGAGAACGTCGACGCCGGCTACGGCGCAGTGCGCGCGCTGCACGGGGTATCGATAGCGGTGGCCCAGGGCGAAACCGTGACGCTGCTCGGCACCAACGGCAACGGCAAGAGCACGCTCCTGAAATGCGTCATGGGCATGGTGCGCCCGACGCGGGGCTCGGTCGTGCTCGAGATCGACGGCGTCCAGCACGATCTCACCCGGCTTTCCACCGAGGAAATCGTGAACCTGGGCATCGCGCTGGTTCCAGAGGGCCGCCGGCTGTTTCCCAAGCTGACGGTCGAGGAGAACCTGCTCCTCGGCGCCTACCGGCCGCTCGCCCGCTCGGCGATCGGCAGGAACACCGCGTTCTGCTACGAGGCGTTCCCCCTGCTCCAGGAGCGCCGCCGCCAGCTCGCCGGCTCGCTGTCCGGCGGCCAGCAGCAGATGCTCGCGATCGCGCGCGCGCTCATGTCCTCGCCGAGGCTGCTCGTGGTGGACGAGCCTTCGGTGGGGCTCGCGCCCATACTCGTCTCGCACACCATCACCAAGATCAAGGAGCTGAAGGAGCGGCAGGGGCTCACGGTGCTGATGGCCGAGCAGAACTTTCACCAGGCGATCCGCATAGCAGACCGCGGCTACATCATCGTGCACGGCGAGATCGTGTTCGAGGGCAGAACGGTCGCGGAACTCGAGCAGAACGAGCTCGTCAAGAACTATTACCTGGGCACCGCGTAAAGCTCTCTCTCGCCCCGTGTCGACAGCAGCGACCGCACCTGCTCTATGAGCACCTCGCGGCGGACCGGCTTCGACAGGAAGCCGTCGGCCCCCACGGCCCGTCCCCGGATGCGGTCGCATCCGGTCTCGGCGCTCGTGAAGAGCACGACCGGGATGCGGTGCGTAGCGGGGTTGGATTTGATCCTGCGGCAGACTTCCAGGCCGTCAGCGCCGGTCATCATGACGTCGAGCAGTACCAGCGCGGGCTGCGGTGGCGCAGCCAGAGCCGCGAGCGCCGCCTCACCGCTGCTCAGAGACTTCACTTTGTAGCCTTCCCGGCTCAGAAATCGGCCGATGATGGCGACGTTCATTTCCTGGTCGTCCACCAGGAGCACGTCGACCGCCCCGCTTCCCGTCGTCGCACTGGCGGCCGGGACGGCGCCCGCGGCGACAGCCGGCGCGGCCTCCGCGATTTCCACGCGCGACAGGTAGTCCTCGATGCGATTCAACTGCCGCGCGATCTCGACGTGATCGGCCGCCTTTGCAGCGCGCTCGATGTCGGTGCCGATGGCGGAGAGCTCGTCGAGCCCGAAGCTGCAGCCCGACCCCTGCATGTTGTGCCCCATGCAGCCTATCAGCTCGAAATCGCCCCGCACGAGAGCCGCTGTCGCCGTCTCGACGTCCTTGCCGCGGTTCGCGAGGTAGCGCGGGATCAGGTCGCGCAGCTCCGCGTCCACGTTGACGAGGATTCTGCCGCGCTTGCCGGTTGTCACCGTTCGCGTGCCTTCGACCAAGCCGCAAGATCGTCGGCAATGCCGGCAAGTCTCGCGTTGAGCGCCTTCACGGCGTCCTCCAGCGCTGCATAGGCGGCTTCCGCGGTCCCGGTCGGCACCGCGCGAAGGTCGATGCTCCCCAGCGTAGCGGCCGCGTCCCGCGCGGCGTACGCCTCGAGATTGGTAAACATGCCGTGCAGGGAATGCACCGCAAAACGCAGCGCGTCCGCATCGTGCTGAGCGACGGCTTTACGCGCGCTCGTCATATGCTTCTCGCAATCCCTGGGAAAGAGCTTCGTCACTTCGGCGAGCAGCTCCCTGTCGCCATCGAAGCGCGCCAGCAGTGTGTTCCGGTCGAGCACGAGGGATTGCACAGGCGGCGCCTCGCCCCCCGCTTCCGGGCAGACCCGGTCCAGGGCTTCCAGCAGCGCCGCCGGCCGGAGCGGCTTGGAGAGGTAGAAGTCCATTCCCGCGCGCAGGCAACGCTCCCGATCTCCGGTCATGACGTGAGCTGTCAGCGCGACGATCGGAACGTGGCCGCCCGACTCGCGTTCCTTTCTGCGCATGGCGCCGGCCGCCTTCAGCCCGTCCATCCGCGGCATCTCCACGTCCATCAGCACGAGATCGTATCGCCCCGAGTCGAACATCTCGAGCGCCGCCGCGCCGTCGTCCGCCACCGCCACGCTGTGCCCCTGCTTCTCCAGCATGCGCCGGGCAAGCAGTTGATTGGCCGCGTTGTCCTCCACCAGCAGGACGTGGAGGTTCTTGTGCTCCCCGTTTCCCGCTGCAGGCGACGGGGCGGGGCGCGCGGCGCTGCCGGCGCCGATCGACTCCTTCTGCGCGGCTTCCCGCAGGCCGAAGCGCGCGGTGAAGTGGAAGGTGCTGCCCGCGCCGGGTTCGCTTTCGACCCACAACCGGCCATGCATCATCTCCACCAGCCGGGCCGAGATCGCCAGCCCCAGGCCCGTGCCGCCGTAGAGCCGCGTGGTCGACGAGTCGCCCTGAAGGAACGGCTCGAAGATCGCCTTCTGCTGCTCGCGGGGAATGCCGATTCCGGTATCGGTAACCGTGAAATGACATGCGGCCGCATCGCCGTTCCCGGCCTCCGGCACGATGCGCAGCACGACCTCGCCCCGCTCCGTGAACTTGATGCCGTTGCCCATGAGGTTGACCAGGACCTGGCGCAGCCTGGCGGGATCGCCCAGGAGCGCGTCGGGAACGTCCGAGGCGCACTCGTACGCGAGCCTCAATCCCTTCTGGCCCGCCTGCAGCGTCAGCGTCTTCGCGGCGTCGGCGAGCACTTCCCGCAGGGAAAAGGCGATAGTCTCGAAGGCAAGGCGGCCCGCCTCGATCTTGGAGAAATCCAGGATCTCGTTGATGATGCCGAGCAGGGAATCGCCCGACGCCTTCACCAGGTTCAGGTACTCGCGCTGGTCGGGGGTCAACTCCGTATCGAGCGCAAGCTCGGTCATGCCGACAATGGCGTTGAGCGGCGTGCGGATTTCGTGGCTCATGCTGGCAAGAAACGCCGATTTCGCGACGTTGGCCGCTTCCGCCGCCTGCTTCGCCCTGCGCAGCCCCTCTTCGGCCTCCTGGCGCATCGCGTTTTCGCTTCTCAGGAGATCATTGGCCACCGTCAGGCTGGCCGTGCGCTGGCGGATCACGATCTCGAGGTCCTCATTGGCCTTCGCGAGCGCGCGCTCGGCCAGCCGCCGCTCGAAATTCTGCCGCGCAAGCTCCGCGCTTTTCCGGTGCAGGTCGACGAATATCGCCACCTTCGACTTGAGCACCTCGGGCACGACCGGCTTCACGATGTAATCGACGGCGCCCGCCTCGTAGCCGCGCACGATGGAGTTTGCGTCTTCGTAGGCGCCGGTGAGGAAGATGATGGGAGTGGAACGCGAGTGCTTGCGCTGGCGGAGAAATGCGGCGGTCTCGAAGCCGTCCATTTCCGGCATGTGTATGTCGAGCACGATCAGCGCGAAGTCCTGCTTGAGGGCCTGGCGCAGCGCTTCGGCTCCCGATTCCACCGCCACGACGCTCTGCCCGGGGCCTTCGAGGAGCTGCCGCAACGCCTCGCGGCTGCGCGGGTCGTCTTCCGCGATCAGGATCGCGGCGTTCCACCGCGCGTGCGCATCCGCGATGGCCGGTGGCAGGCTGCTCTCCGGCCTGACATTCCCGCCCCCTGCATGCTCGTTGCCATCCGGAGAAAAGGTGTGCTCCGTCATCACTGGCAGTTTCCGTTGTTTTCCAGTTGGGCCCGGTACTCGAGGTATTGCACGAACTGCGCATCCGGCTGGTAGTGCTCCAGGTCCGGCGCGACGACGGGCTCCAGCGCGGAACTCCCCGGGGCCAGGCCCGCCGCGATGAGTGCCATCAGGACAATGAGAAAGCCGCCCGTCACCAGCAAGCTCTTGGTATCGCGCTCCATTACGGACAGCTCCCCTGTCTCCCTTGAGACCCGCCCAGCGTAGGGTGCGGCGGTCCCGCCTGCCATCGGAGAATGAGAAAGTTCCTGTAGGGAGGCGATGGGCCCGTTGTAGTGGTCCCTCTACAGGCGATCCGCTCGGGGAAACGGCGCCTCGTATGCCAAATGGATATAGAGTAGGCGCCGGAAAGCGTCCGCGAGAAATGTCACAGCTCGCGGATCAGAACCTATCTACTGCACGAGCTGGTGCTTGACAGCGTAGTGAACGAGCTGAGCGTTGTTCGTGAGATTCAGCTTCTTCATGATGCGCGCCCGATACGTGCTCACCGTGTTCGGGCTCAGGAACATCTCTTTCGCAATCTGATTGATCTGCTTCCCTGACGCGAGCAGCCACATTACCCGGTATTCCCGGTCCGACAGCGTCTCGTGCAGCGGCTTCTGCGCGCCGGGCGCGAGCTCGAACGCGAGGCGCTCCGCCAGGGCCGGGCTCACGTATTTGCCTCCGGCCACGACCTTGCGTATCGCGGCCGTCAGCTCCTCCGAGGCGCTTTCCTTGTTCACGTAGCCCGCCCCGCCCGCCTTCAGCACGCGCGTCGCGTGCAACTCCTCCGGGTGCATGCTCAGGACCAGCACCGGGCGCTGCGGGTATTCGCCCTTGATCTCCTTGATCAGGTCGAGGCCGCTTTTCCCGGGCATCGAGTAATCCAGAACCGCAACGTCCCATTGCAGCCGGCGCGCCAGTTCCAGCGCCTCGTTGCCGTTCTTCGCTTCGCCCACGAGTTCCAGGCCGGGGTCGGTCGCCAGTATCTGCTTCAGGCCATGCCGCACCACCGGGTGATCGTCCGCGATCAAGACTCGCACAGCGGCTCCTTCCTTTGTCTGCAAGTGAGGCTCGTCAAGAAAATTCAGGCAACGAACGGACAGAATACTCCGATGGGATACCCGTGGCTAACGGCCGGTTCCCGCAGTTACGGTCTTCGAGTCCGCGACCGTGACATTGTTCCGGAGCGTGTAGTGAGCCCGCGACATGGAGCCATTGAACGACGACACGAGAATCGAGGTTCAGGCAATGGTCAGCCGCAAACCTCGCCACTAAGATTGGCCCCGAACCTAGTTCTGCCTGCAGACGCACACCCCCTCCCTCCCACGTGCTCCCGCAGGTATTCCAGCCCCGGCACATCGCCGGGGCTTTTTTTTCAGGCTTCGTGGTAGGCTTTTGAGCAGGGCCGCGGCTGCCGGCGCGCATTCCATCCGCATCTGCCGACGGTCCGGCTGCAAGTTCAAAAGAGGAGTCTGTGCCGGAATTGACCGCCTCCCGTCGGCCGGCCCGCCAGATCGGGCAAGCACTCCTGCTCGCTGCCGCGTACTTTGCCGCTGCGAAGCTCGCGCTGCTGATCGCCATACCCCCCGGCTACGCGACTCCCGTCTGGCCTCCTTCGGGAATCGCGCTCGCGGCCATGCTCCTCGTCGGCGGTCGCGTCTGGCCGGGAGTGTGGCTGGGCGCGACGCTCGTCAACCTCACGGTCGAGACTTCCCTCGCCGCGGCGCTCATGATCGGCACGGGCAACACGCTCGAGGCCGTCGCCGGCGCCGCGCTCATCAGGCGCTTCTGCGGCGACTTCCGCTGCTTCGAGCGCGGCGAGGAAGTGCTCGGCTTCGTCGCGGCGGCCGGCTTGAGCGGCACGATCGCGGCGACGGTCGCGATGATTTCTCTCGCGACGGGCCACGAGCTCACTTCCTCCCAGCTGCTGTCGAACTGGTGGACCTGGTGGCAGGGCGACGTCTCGGGAATGATCATCGTCACGCCACTGATACTCTCCTGGAGCACGCGCAGCAAGGTCGTCTGGTCGCGTCAAAAAATAGCGGAGGCGATCTCTTTCGCGCTGCTGCTGCTCGTCGTCGCGCACGTCGCATTTCGTCTCGACCCGGGCGCCGCGTCGCTTTCTCCCCTGATGTTTCTGATCGTACCGTTCATTATCTGGGCGGCATTCCGGTTCGGCCAGCGCGAGGTCACCACGGCGACCGCGGTCGCGTGCTCCCTCGCCATCTGGGATGTGTTCGAGCGCTCGTACGGCGTCGCCAACCTCAACGAATCGCTCCTGCTCCTGCTGGCGTTCAACAGCACGGTGGTCGCAACCGGTCTCGTGCTGGGCGCCGTGCTCACCGAGCGCGATCGCGTCATGCAGGCGATCCGCGGGCACCGGGACGAGCTCGAGGTGCGCGTGGAGCAGCGCACCCAGGAACTGGCGGTCGCCAATCAGACCCTCCAGAACGACATGAAAGAGCGCGCGCGGATGGAGACGCTGGTGGTCGAGAGCGAGCGCCGCTTCCGCTCGATGATCGAAGCCGTGCAGGACTACGCGATTCTTCTGCTCGATACGGAAGGACGGGTGACGAGCTGGAACCGGGGCGCCGAGCGGATCAAGGGCTATACGGCCGAAGAGATCATCGGCCGCCCGTTCATGTGCTTCTATTGCCCGGAAGACATCGCGGCCGGGCGGCCGCAACGGGCGCTGGAGCTGGCGGCGCGCGACGGCCGATTCGAGAACGAAGGCTGGCAAGTACGCAAGGACGGCTCCCGGTTCTGGGCGAACGCGATCATCACCGCGCTGCGCGACGAAACGGGGCGTCTGCGCGGCTTCGCCAAGGTCACGCGTAACCTGGCACGGCAGAAGGAAACGGAGGAGGCCTTGCGCGACGCTATGGCCGCCGCAGAAAAAGCCAGCCAGGCGAAGTCCGAGTTTCTCGCAAGAATGTCGCACGAGCTGCGCACGCCGTTGAACAGCCTGCTGATCCTCGCCAAGCTCCTGGCCGACAACGCGAGCGGAAATCTGCAACCGAAGCAGGTCCAGTTCGCCCGGTCCATACACGACGCCGGGATGGATCTGCTCAACCTCATCAACGACATTCTCGATCTCTCCCGGATCGAGTCCGGCGCGGTAACCCATCTCGAAATCGGACCCGTCCGCTTCAGCCGGCTGCGCGACTACCTGGAGAGCAATTTCCAGCAGGTGGCCCAGAGCAAGGGCCTTGCTTTCTCGATCACGATCGACGAGCGCCTGCCGGCCGCGATGGAAACGGACGAGCGCCGGCTGCAGCAGATTCTGAAGAACCTGCTGTCGAACGCTTTCAAGTTCACCCGGGAGGGCGGAGTATCGCTGCACATCGCGCCGCCGGTCGCGGGAGGGAGCGCAGTGCAGCCGGACGCCGCGCACCGTGCGGTTGCCTTCTCGGTAACGGACACGGGGATCGGCATTCCGCCCGACAAGCTGGAAGTCATTTTCGAAGCGTTTCAGCAGGCGGACGGAACCACCAGCCGCCAGTTCGGCGGTACCGGGCTGGGCTTGGCGATCAGCCGGGAGCTGATCCGTCTCCTCGGCGGGGAAATACGCGTGGAGAGCGAAGCCGGCCGGGGCAGCACGTTCACGGCTTGCCTGCCGCTCCAGCCGCAGGCTGCGAACTCCGAGCTGCAAGCTGCGAGCAGCGCGGGGTGACCGGCTGGCAGCCGGTAGCTCGTAGCCGGCGGGATCTCAGGCCGCCGAGGCGCGCGGCTGCGGTCCGCCGGGGTTCAACCGTATCACGGACGCTCCGGCCTTGTCGGAGGGCGCGTTGCGAGCGACGGCAGAAACATGCCGGCCCGCGCCGTATATGGGCCATTGCGCATTCGACAGGCTGAAACGGGGTTCGGGCCCCAGGACGTCGTTCTGGGCCGCGCGCAAGGCCTCCAGCGTGCCCACGTCGCGCCAGTACGCGCGCTCCTCGTGGGTCAGGACCCCCGGGATGTAGTTCCGGGCGAAATCGTAGGCGTAGATGCGCTGGCGCCCGGGCAGCTTCGGCAGGATATCGTTTCCGAAATCAGTGGCGCCGCAGCGCGCAGCTGCCAGCAACAGCCCCGCGAGCACGTCCGGGTCGAACAGGTAGTTGCCCATCGAGGCATAGGCATGCGCCGGGTCGCCCGGTATCGATGCGGGCATCGGGGGCTTTTCCTGGAAGCTTTGCACCTCTCCGTCGAGACCGGACTGAAGGACACCGAACGCGGGCGCCCGCTCCACCGGAACCCGCGCCGCCGCTACCGTCACGTCCGCGCCGCAAGCTTCGTGAACCTGGGCCATCTGGCCGACGTCCATGCGGTACACATGATCGGCCGCGAAGACGGCCACGAGGTCGGGATCGTGATCGTGGATCAGGCCAAGATGCTTGAACACCGCATCCGCGGTTCCGCGATAGGGCGAGCCGTTCGTCTGCGGCAGCAGTGCCCTGACGAAGCCCTTTCGTCGCGCCAGCAGCGGCGCCCAGGCCGTCTCGATATGCCGGATGAGTGATTGGGGCTTGTACTGCGCCAGCACGTAAATCGACTCGATACCGGAGTTGACGAGGTTGCTCAACACGAAATCCACGATACGGTAGCCGTCGGCGAACACGAGCGCGGGCTTCGAATCTTCCACGGTCAGCGGATGGAGCCGGGTCCCTGAACCGCCGGCGAGGACAAACGCGAGTGTCTTCATGGGTTCTGTGCGACCGGATGTAGGCACGGCAATGGGGCGGGTAGGGCATCCTAGATTGGCCTCCCGCGTCACCCTGTCGGCGCAAACTGATTCTTTTGTAGTGGTCCGACTACACCGCCTGCAGCCGCTCCCTCAGCCGAAAGGAATGGCGACGCGCACGCGGGTGCCCTTGCCGGGCATACCCTCGATCTCGACGTTGCCCTCGAACTGCAG
>Ga0207428_10004873_pt1 | contig 12647 bp, 9 predicted proteins | sample RhiMethybrSRZTD1_FD_187600 | JGI IMG/M metagenome (GOLD analysis project Ga0207428, IMG submission 187600) | Populus rhizosphere microbial communities from Tennessee, USA - Rhizosphere MetaG P. TD hybrid SRZTD1 (SPAdes) (version 3) | ecosystem: Host-associated > Plants > Roots > Rhizosphere >... | reverse complement strand
GCGGAACAGGAACGCCGCCGGCAGCGCCGCGGCGGCGGCCCCCAGCGCCACCTTGGAGAGGATCTGCCCGATCGTGGCGTCGGTGAGGCCGAGATCGCGAAGGTAGAGATTGAACAGGAGCCCGAAGATCGACTGCCCCACCCCGAAGAGGAACATTCCCGCGAGGTAGAGGCGAGGATTTCGGCTCGCGCCCCGCACCTGCGCGGCGTACTCGCGCAGGAGCCCGATCGGGTCGGCCATCTACCAGCGGCCCCGGGCGCGCTCCTTCGCAGGAAGGATCTCGAGGCAGGTAGTCCACCAGCCCGTGCGGATCGTCGCGCCGAACTCCGGGGGCAGTCCTTCCGCGTCCATCTCCGCGGCCACGGCCTCCACGTCGTACGCGACCGGAACGAACTGCGCGTCGTGGCGGTCACCCGCGAACCACGCGTACCACGCGACGGGAGAACCGTCGTTGGCCGGGCGTCCGATCGCGCCCACGTTGACGATGCGCACGCCCGCGTGGAGCTCCCGCTGCCAGTGGAGTCCCGTATGGGTACAGAGGACCTGATCCGCCTCGGCGTCCCGCGCGAGGCGCTCGAGGAACGCATCGGACGAGGCCGAATCCCAGAGGAACTCGTTCGTCTGTCGGGGCGAACCGTGGCAGAGGAGATAGCGTCGGCCGCCGCGATCGAGGCGCAGGGACTCCGGCAAGCGGCCCATCCACGCGCGGTCACGATCGGACGATCGCGCGTCGGTGTACGCGTAGGCGATCCGCGCGTACTCGTTGTCCTTGGGATGCGTGTAGCCGCAGCCGCAGTCCGGTATGCGCTCCGCGAGCGCCCGGTCGTAGTTCCCCGCGACCGTGACCACCTTGTATTCGTCGAGGAGCGGAGTCATCGCGCCGGGGCGCGGACCGAAGCCGCCCAGGTCGCCGAGGCAATAGATCGCCGCGGCCCCGCGCCGCACCGCATCCTCGAGCACCGCTCGAAGCGCCAGGTGATTGCCGTACGGGCCCCCGAAGACGGCGATCGGCTCCATCAGTTCCGGCACGTCGCCCCGGTCGCCCAGCAGGTGTGGCAGGCGCCGTGCGCCAGCGGGAAGGAGCGCAGGGAATCGCTGAGGGTCGGGCCGAGCCGCGCGTCATCGCTGTCGATGAGGATGGGGCAGACGTAGACGCCGCGGCTCGTCACCATGCGGCTGGTCGAGCACTGGAGCTTCCGCATGTCGAATCCTTCGACGTCCTCCAGAGTCAGCCGTTCCCGCGCGCCATAGCCGTGGGTGCGAACAGCCTCCCGGCCGACGCGGAACATCGGGAGCACCTTCACGCGCGGGCGCACGAGCCCGACGTCCCGGAGCGTGTCGTGGAAGCGCGCGCGCATGGCGGTGTCGTCCGCGTCACGCCAAGAGCGGGCCACGGTCACGATGGGATCGAAGCCGGCCTTGGAGAGCTCGCGCAGTCCGGCCAGCGCCTCCGCGAACGACCCTTCCCCGCGCAGCGCGTCGTTCGACGCAGGGTCGAGCCCGTCGAGACTCACGCGCATCTCCAAGGAGTAGCGACTCTCCTTTTCGAGCGCGCGAAGGCGCGCCGCCTGCGCGGCATGGATCAGGGTCGCGTTCGTGAGGACGGTCGAGGGGGCGATCGCGAGCGCGTCTTCGAGGATCGGGAGCAGCTCCCGGTTCAGGAACGGCTCGCCGCCGGTGAAGTAGAAGTCGCGCACGCCGAGCGCGAGAGCTTCGTCCAGGTAGGGTCGCATCTCGGCGCGCGACATCATCTCGTGCCGGCGATTGGTCGGCCCGCAGGTGATGAAGCAGTGATTACACGAAAGATTGCACAGCGTGCCCGCGACCTGAAACCAGACCGTGTCCAGGGCGAGAAGCGGCACCGAAGGCACGACGGCGATCGGAATCGCAGCGGGCTGGGGCATTCGTGGAGCGTAGCACGCGCCGGGCGAGGCCGTCCCGGCGTGCTATCATGCCGGGCCGTTCCGCCCCGCTCTCCCTGGATGGGATCACCCATGGTCTGGGATGTCGTCATCATCGGTGCCGGCCCCGCCGGGCTCTCCGCCGCGCTCTTCACGCGCATGCGCCGCATGTCGACCCTCATGATCGAGACCGCGGTCGCCGGCGGACAGCTCGCCTCGCTCTACCCCAAGAAGCCGGTCCACGACATGCCCTCCTACACGTACGTCATGGGCGAGGATCTGGGACGCAACTTCGTCGAGCAGGCGCGTCACATGGACGTCGAGATCCGCGAGGGGGAGCACGTCACCTCGATCGCGCGCGACGACGGTGCCGCCCTAGTCCGGATCGTTTCGACCAAGGGATCGTACGAAGCGCGGAGCGTCATCGTCGCGACCGGCGGCGGTGCCTTCGAGCCGCGGAAGATCAACAAGCCGGGCGAGGCCGAGCTCAAGGGACGCGGCGTCACCTACGGCATGCCGGACATCGAGGAGAGCCGCGGCAAGCGCGTGCTCGTGATCGGAGGGGGCGACAGCGCGCTCGAGTCGGCGCTCTCGCTCAAAGACGTGGCCCAAGTCACGCTCATCCACATGCTCGACAAATGGCAGGGCATGGACGGCTACGTCGAGGACGTTCGAGAGTCCTCGATCCGGGCGCTTCTCGAGACCGAGACGGTCGAGATCAAGGGGAATGGCCGCGTGGAGACGGTCGTCGTCCGGAACAAGAAGACCGGCGACACGGAGGAGCTCCCGATGGACCTCGTCTCGATCAACATCGGCTATCTCATGGACACCAAGATCGTGCGCCAGTGGGGACTCGAGCTCGAAGGGAGCCAGATCAAGGTCGATCCCGTCATGAAGACGAACATCACCGGGGTCTTCTGCTGCGGCGACATCGCGACCTACCCCGGGAAGTACAAGCTCCTCATCACAGCCTGCAGCGAGGGAGCGGCCGCGGCCAATACGGCGTACATCCACGTGAAGCAGCCGAAGAAGTTCACCGTGGGCGAGCTCTACGCGGCGCCGAAGGAGGAAGGCGACACGCAGCCGAAGGCCGAGGAGTAGCTAGGCACCCGGGCGGCTCGGCTCCGCCCCGACCGGGGTCAGTCCCCAGGGACGCGGATCGGGCCGGGCTTGTGCGGCTCGAATGCCTCCTCCGGCACCGCTTGGCCGAAACTCACCTCGCGCACCCGTACCTCCGATTCACCCAGATCATCCGTCACGAGGGTCCGAAACGGGATCACCCAGCCGTCGACGTTCCGGAAATCCTCGAGCGACTCGACGGTCGAGCCCCGCTTCCATTCGACCATGAGGAAGGTACGCTCCGAGACGAGCCATGTTTCGGGCGTTCCCACAGAGGGGCTGGCGACCACCTCGAGGAATCGGTCCTGACCGCGGTGGATCCGCCCTCGAACCTCGATCTGGGTGAAGGCGCGACGCGCGTCGAGGAGCCAGGCGAAGGCCGCGTCGCGCTTCGCGTCCTCGAGGGATTCCCCCGAGTATTCCTTGTCCTGGCCGAACGTGGTCTCCTGCGCCGCCCGGTGTCCGTCGCAGTAGGTGCGCACCGAGCCGATGAATCGACCCGACGCGGTCCACCGCTCGATCATCTCGAGCCTACCGGGAGCCTGCCTCCGAATGCGCTGCTCCGCGTCCACCCCCTGATTCAAGTAGCGGCGGGTGCACCGGAGCTCGAGCGATCTCGGACGGCCGAGGTTCCGCTCGCCGCCGGCCGCCCGGATCATCCGGGTGAGCAGATCGTCGACCGCCGGAAGCCCCACGGTGTCGGCTGAAGCCGAGTCCGCCGCAGCGGGAGGCGGCGTCCTGGACGGCGTCGGCACCGAGCCTGTTCGGGACGGCTCGCCGAGAAGGATGGGCCAGAGGATCTTCCCCGCATGGCCGACGGCGTTGAGCGAGTTCGGTGACGCGTTCATGAGGATGACGAAGCCCATCTCGCGCTCGGGCATCATGCTGACGACCGCGCTGATCCCGCTCGAGCCGCCGTTGTGCTCGACCACGCGATGTCCGTTCGAATCGTAGAGCGCCCATCCCAGCCCGTAGGAGAGCGACGGATTGATGTCCATGTGGGGCGTGATCGCCTCGCGCACGCCCGCCGCCGACGTGATCCGGCGTCCATCCAGCATCCCCTCGCCCAGCATGAAGCGGATCCAGCGGGTCATGTCCGAGGCCGACGCTGCGATCGCCCCCGCCGGAGCTAGCGCATGAACGCTGGCCGGCGGTGGCACCGGCTTCCAGTGCCCATGGCCCTCGGGGTCGTCGTATCCCGTCGCGTGATTGGGAAGGCGTGCCAGATCGTCGAGCGACGCAACGGTCGAGGTCATGCCCAGTGGGCGGAAGAGGAGCTTCTCCACGGCACGCTCCCAGGTTGTGTTCTGAACCTTCCCCACGATCTCGCCGGCAGCGACGACCATCGCGTTCGAGTACTGGAATCGTTCCCGCAGGCGGGCGACCGGCTTGGCCGCGGTGGCGGCCCTGAGATACTCCTCGCGCGTGAGGACGCCGGGCTCCGCGGCCAGGTCCGCGTACGCCCGGAGACCGACGCGATGGGAGAGCATGTCGCGGATCGTGACGATGGCGTCCGCTTCGGGATCGCGTAGCCGGAACCAGCTCAGGTACCGTTTGGGATGATCGTCCAGCGACAGCTTGCCCTGCTCCTGACAGATGATCGCCGCCATGGCCGTGAATGCCTTCGTGCACGAGCCGATCGGAAACACGGTGCCGGAGTCGACAGGCTCGTCGGCTTCCACATTCCGGACTCCAAAGCCACGCATCAAGACGACGCGATCCTTCTCGACGATGGCCAGGGCGAGGCCGGGAATCCGAAGCCGCTGACGTTCCCCGTCGATGGCAGTCGCCGCTCGAGTGAGACGATCCCCCAAGGGCTCGCGAGTGGGTGTCGCGCGCCTCTCTGCTCTCGGCGCGGCCACCGCCGTAGTGACGGTCATGCCGATGAGTAGGAGTGCCCAAGCACCGGATCGATGGTGCGGTCGGACGAACGTGGGACGCAGCCTCATGTGGAGGCTACGCGCGGAGGGTCTACTGAGTTTCGGCTAGGAGAGGCGGGAGCTACCCGCCGCCGACCGTGAGCTCCTTGAATCGGATGGAGGGCGAGCAGAACTGGGACCGGAAATCGAGGTCCCGCCCCACGGCATCGATTCCCGTCAGCATGTCGGAGATCTTCCCGGCCACCGTGATTCCTTCCACCGGGCGGCCGAGCTTCCCCTTCTCGATCCAGTTCCCTTCGACCTGCTGCGAGTAGTCCCCCGCCGCGAGATCGAATCCAAATCCGGCCGTGCCCGTCACGAAGAGTCCGTTCGGCACCTGCTCGATCATCGACGAGGGCTTGGACGAGCCGTTCTCGATGTAGAAGTTGGAGGCGCCGACCGCGGGGAGCGAATCGTAGCCGCGCCAGGCGCTTCCGGTCGGGTTCACGCCGTCGCGCCGGGCGGTGGCGGCGGTGTGGAGATAGCGGGTCAGGACGCCTCGATCGACCACGACGTTGCGGCGGGTCTGCGAGCCCTCCCCGTCGAAGGGGCGTGAGCCTAGCCCGCGGCGGAGGATCGCGTCGTCCACGATCGTGAGCAACGGAGACCCGATGGCCTGCCCCTTCTTGCCGGCGAGGAACGAGCGCTGCTCGAGCACGTTGAGCCCGCTGAAGGCGCCGAAGAGACCGCCCAGGAATCCTCCCGCGGCCTCGGCCTCGAAGATGACGGGGACGCGCGCGGACGGCACGGGCTTGGCACCGAGACGCGCGACGGCGCGCTCGCCCGCCTTCCGCCCCACGCGATCCGGGGTCGTGAGGTCCTGGAAGTTGCGCTTCTTATCCGTGAAGGAGCCGACGCGCTTCTGGCCGCCCTCCATCGCCACGGCGGCGCAGTAGAGCCAGAACTGGGTGTTGCGGTAGGTCAGGTACGGAATGAACGTGTTCGAGAAGTGGGTCTCGCCGACGACGTAGCCGGCGCGCGCGGTCTGGGTGGTCTTGACCTTGTTCACGAGGAGCGCGTTGTCCTCGAGCGCCTTCGCGAGCGCGATCAGATCTTGCGGTGTGATGCGGTCGGCGTAGGGATCCTCGATCTCGAGGTTCGTCTGCGGCGGAAAGGCCTGGTCCGGGAGCCGGTTCTCGTCCCGCGGCGTCGCCTGCGAGGCCAGCGCCACGGTCCGGACCACGAGCTCGTCGAGGACCGTCCGGTTGAGGTTCGTCGTGTAGACGAAGCCCATCTTCTGATCGCGCAGCACCCGGAGACCGAGCCCCGTGATGGCGGACTGCTGGAGCAGCTCCACCTCGCCCTCGCGGTAGCGCACTTCCACGAAACGGACGAAATCGAAATAGACCTCGGCCTCGGCGGCGCCGGAGCGTTCCGCCATGGTGCGAACTTGGTTCAGGACCTCTTCGGGACGGGAGATGGGCATGCTAGATCGCGGTGCCTCCGACCGTGATCGAGGCGAAGCGGACCGTGGGCTGGCCCACGCCGACCGGAACCAACTGTCCGTCCTTCCCGCACATGCCCCGGGTCTGGTCGACCTGGAGGTCGTTGCCGATGCCCTCGATCCGCTGCATCGTCTCGAGGGAGTTGCCGATCAAGACCGCGCCGCGCACCGGCTTCGTCCTCTGGCCGTTCTCGATCAGGTAGCCGAGCTGGACCGCGAAGTTGAAGTTGCCGCTCGTCGTGTCCACCGACCCGCCTCCGAGGTCCGCGGCGTAGAAGCCCTTCGTGATCCCGGAGAAGAGGGACGCCGGGTCGTCGGTGCCCCGGTCGATGTAGGTGTTCGTCATGCGCGGGAGCGGCCACTGCCGGTAGGACATGCGGCGCCCGTTCCCCGTCGACTTCTGATTCAGGTTGAACGCGCTCTGCCGGTCGAGGATGTAGGACTGGAGATAGCCGCCGTCCACGAGCACCGTTCGCTGGCCGGGCATGCCCTCATCGTCGACGGTGTAGGAGCCGCGCCCGTTGGGCCAGAGCGCGTCGTCGACGACGCGAAGGCGAGGCGATCCGATCTTCTGTCCCAGGAGCCCGCTCAGGAGCGACGTGCCGCGGCGGATCGAGTCGCCTTCGAGCGCATGGCCGAAGGACTCGTGGATGAGGACACCTCCCCAGCCGGGTGCGATGACCACGGGCATCGATCCCGCCGGAGCCGGATCCGCCCCGATGAGCGTCATCGCCTGCTGCGCCGCCTCCTTCGCGACCGCCTCGGGATCGCGTCGCAGGAAGTAGTCCTCGCCCACTCGGCCGCCGAGGAAGCTTCGTCCCGTGCGCCGGTCCGATCCGTTCACGGCCGTCGCGGAGCAGCTGATCGAGACCAGGTACTGGCGATCGATCGCGTATCCGCCGTCCGAGGTGCCGATGAGCGTGTCGCGCGCCTCGTCCTGGTATTCGATCCGCACCGACACGATCTTCGGGCTGACGCTGCGCGCGGCGGCGTCCATGCGGCGAATGATATCGAACTTCGTGTTCTCGCTCATGAGTGCGACCGGATTCATGACCGAGAACGGGGGCGTGAGGACGCGCGGCCGAACGTCGACCGGGGCGACGGTGCCTTGATTGAGGACGACCGCCGATGCGACATGCGCCGCGTCGAGGAGGTCGTTGTAGGCGATCTCGTCCGAGAACGCGTAGCCGGTCTGCTTCCGGAAGAAGACGCGCACTCCGGCGCCGCGCGGAAAGCCGTACGTGACCGAGTCGATCTTCTGATCGTCGAGCACGATCGTCGTCTTGAAGCGCTGCTCGGCAAAGAGGTCCGCGAAATCCCCGCCCCGCTTCAGGGCCTCGATCAGGATCCGGTTGACCGTCTCGAGATTGAGGACGTCCCGGAGCTCTTTGCCGATCCCCATGATCGCCGCGTCGGCATCGGGGGGCCTGAGGAAGGAGAGGCCGGAGGCGCCGGCGGCCAGGGCGGCACCCGAGAGGACGGCGCCGTGACGCAGGAAGTCGCGGCGCGAGATCGGTTCGTCGATCGGCATCGGGCTGCAGCCTCTCAAAAAGGTCCGTTGGTTGCAAGCTCCCCCGACCGATGCTACTTTAGGCCGCAATGGAGCGAATTCGGAAGCTCTTCTCCGTGGATGAGGCCAACCTGCTCCTTCCAGAGCTGGAACGGGCGCTCGACGGGCTTGCCGCGCTCGGCAAGGAGATCACGGTGCTCCGCCGGGAGATCGAGGTCCTCGCCGCCATCGAATCGAGCGGCGCGGATGCCGCCAACCCCGACGTCCGCGAGCTCAGGGACCGGGAGAAGGCGTGCGCCGCCCGCATGGAGATCTTCCGCCGCTCTCTGGAGGAGATCTCCCGCTACGGCTGCATCATCCGGGACCTCGACATGGGCCTCGTGGACTTCTACACCGTATCCAAGGGCCAGGTCGTTTGTCTTTGCTGGAGGCGGGGGGAACCCCGTATCGAGCACTGGCACCCCGTGAACGAGGGCTTCTCCGGACGTCGTCCCCTCGACGACCTCGCCTAGCCCGGACCGAGCCAGACCTAGAGCCCGGGAGGCCACCCCCGTGGACAAAAGCCAGGTCGCCCGCACCCTCGAAGAGATCGCCATCCTGCTGGAATTGAAGGGGGAGAACTCCTTCAAGATCCGCGCGCACGAGAATGCCGCCCGGGCGGTCGATGGCCTGGCCGAGGACCTCGCCCTGCTCGTGAAGGAGGGGCGGCTCACGTCGGTCCCGGGGATCGGCGACTCGATCGCGAAGAAGATCGCCGAGCTCTGGACCACGGGCCGGATGAAGCACTACGACGAGCTCGCGGCCGAGGTCCCCCGGGGTTACCTCGACATGATCCGGGTGCCGGGGCTCGGGGCGAAGAAGATCCGCGCGCTCGGCGAGGCGCTCCAGATCACGTCGCTCGCGCGGCTCAAGGAAGCCTGCGAGGCGGGCGAGGTGCGGGTCTTGAAAGGGTTCGGCGAGCAGTCGGAGCGGAAGATCCTCCAGGGCATCGCGCTCGTGGAGCAGGGCGCCGGACGCTACCTCGCGGCCGACGTGCGCCCCATGGCGGAGGAGCTTCTCACGTACCTGCGCGGCCACGCCTCGGTGAAGGCCGCCGAGGTGGGCGGGAGCCTGCGCCGCTGGGCGGAAACCGTGAAGGACGTGGATCTGGTCGTCGCGACAACCAAGCCCGCGGCGGTGGCGAAGGCCTACCTCGAGATCCTCCCCATGCACACGATCGTCGGAGCCGGGGACACCAAGACCTCGGTGCGCTTGCCGAACGGCCTCGCGATCGATTTGAGGCTGGTCTCGCCGAAGGAGTTTCCGTTCGCGCTCCACTACTTCACCGGCAGCGCCGCCCACAACATCCGCGTGCGCGGCCGCGCGCTCGACCGGGGATGGAGCCTGAACGAGTACACGCTCCTGGCGGAGGCGGCGAAGGTCAAGAAGGCCCCCTCCGTCGCGAGCGAGGCGGACCTCTTCCGCGCCCTCGGCCTCGCGTACATCGAGCCCGAGCTGCGGGAGGATCGGGGCGAGATCGAATCGGCGGAGGCCGGCACGCTCCCCGACCTCATCACGCTCGCGGACATCAAAGGGATCCTTCACTGCCACACGGTCGCGAGCGACGGGAAGTCGACGCTCGAGGAGATGGCGGAGGCCGCGATCGCGTTCGGTGCGTCCTATCTCGGGATCTCGGATCACAGCGCGTCGGCTCGCTATGCGAACGGCCTCTCGGAGGAGGCGCTCGCCGAGCAAGGGGCGGCGATCGACCGCTGGAACAAGAAGTCCAAGAAGCTCCGGATCTTGAAGGGAACCGAGACCGACATCCTTCCGGACGGCACGCTCGACTATCCGGACCACGTGCTCGCGAAGCTCGACTTCGTGATCGCCTCGGTCCACACGCACTTCACGATGGACGAGGCGGCGATGACCGCCCGCGTCGTGCGCGCGCTTCGGAACCCGTACGTGTCGGTGCTGGCGCACCCGACCGGCCGGTTGTTGCTCCAGCGGGACGGGTTCAAGGTGAGGATGGACGAGGTCCTGCGCGCAGCCGCGGACAGCGGCGTCGTGGTAGAGCTGAACGCCACCCCCCGCCGGCTCGAGCTCGACTGGCGCCAGCTCCGCTCCGCGAAGGACATGGGGGTGAAGGTCGCCATCAATCCCGACGCGCACTCGGTGGACGAGTACGCGCAGCTCCGCTACGGCATCGGCGCGGCGCGTAAGGGCTGGCTCACGCGGCACGACGTGGTGAACGCGCTCGACGTCGAGGATCTGCTCGCGCTGTTCCGGAGCCGGCGCCCGCGGTGACCACGCGTTGGTGACGAAGCGCCCGAGGCCCGCGGGACGCCGCCGCACACCCGCGACCGGCGACGTCCGCATCTACCCCAACGACCCCGACGCTACGGTCGGCCTCGTCCCCGCCACGCCTTCGGCCCTCGAGCCGGGGATGCCCGCCTTCATCATCGAAGGACGACGCTACGCCCCCGCCGACTACGCGCCCGGAACGCTCGCTTTCCAGTACTGGCAGGGGGAGATCGCGCTCGAGCGCGTGATCCGCGTCTGGGAGGATCTCTTCGACCGCGATTTCGCCGCGTGGCAGGGTGGAAAGCCCTTACACGTAAAGCTACGCGCCGGGCGCGACCTGAATGCCTTCTACGATCGGAAGAGCCTCCAGTTCTTCTTCGACAAGGACAAGTCGAGCGGGCGCACGGTGTACGCGAGCGAGAGCCTGGACGTCGTGACGCACGAGGCGGGACACGCGATCCTCGACATCTATCAGCCCGGCTACTGGTCGAGCGTCGACATCGAGACCGCCTCGTTTCACGAGGCCTTTGCCGATTGCTCCGCACTGTTGACCACGCTGACCGATGTGGCCGTGCGGCGGCAGTTCCTCGTGGAGAGCGCCGGCGCCGCGCGGAGGAGCAATCTCGTGTCGCGACTCGCCGAGGCGCTCGGCCGCGCCATATACGACAACTACGGACCTGGCGCGGTGAACGATCCGACACGGCTCCGCGATGCGAACAACTCGTTCCAGTACGCGAGGCCGGATACCCTCCCTGCGGAAGCGCCGGACGATGCCCTGGCCGGCGAACCGCATTCCTTTTCGCGGGTGTTCACCGGGGCGTTCTACGATCTCCTTACGTGGCTCCTGGCTCGCGAAGCCAAGGAGGATCCGAGCGAGGCCGGGGTCGAGCGCGCGCGGCGGCTTGCAGGGCGGCTCTTGGGGCGCGCGATCGAGACGCTGCCGCCCGGCGAGGCGCGGTATCGAGCGGTCGCGTTTCGCATGCGCGAGATCGATCAGACGGAGGAAGGCGGCGTCGCGTCGATCGGGATCGAGCAGGCCTGGGCGGCGCATGGGATGAAGCTGCCCGCGCTAGGGACGCGCGGCGCCTGGCCGCGTGGGCGCGGAACAACACGCGGACCGGGTACGGACGGACCTGGACGACGGGGACGCGTCGCACCGTCGCGGGCGCTCCGGGCCCTCGATCCCGACCGCCCCGGTGGCGCGGCAGCCATGAACGCCGCGCTCGGGCTGCCCGGACACACGCGCTTGAAGCGCACGACTCTGCCCGGGCGCCTCGGAAGCGGAGTGCGGGAGCAGTTCATCCATCGGGATTGGATTCGCGTGCGGCATCCCGCATTTCGCAGGCGGGATGGCGTGCTCGTGAGGGTGCTCTGCGGCTGCACGTTGACTCGCGGCCCGTCGGGCGATGTCGAGCAGGCCACGATCGCGCCCCACCCACATCCAACCTCGGCCGAAATGACCCGCCGCGTGCGCCGCTGGCTCGCGCTAGGCGCGATCGACGTGGGCCGCAACGGAGCGCAGACCAGCCGCGCTCACTTCAAAGCGAGGACGCCGTTCCGCGTAGGGCGTGGCGGAGTGCTGGAGCGCGTCTACTTCGAGTAGAACTGGCCCGGGGCAAGTTGTAGCTACTCGCCTAGCGCGTGGCGGCGCGCTCCCGCAGCGCCGCCCGGCCACCCGCCTTCAACTCCAGGACCTCGATCCCGGAACCCTGAAGGTGCTCCTTCAACGCGGCGGGCGTTCCATGGAGCGCCGGGAACGTCGAATGGTGGATCGGCACCACGGTCTTCGCGCCGATCATCTTCGCCGCGAGCGCGGCTTCCGGCGGCGCCATCGTGAAGAGATCGCCGATCGGCAGGACCGCGACATCCGGCTTGTAGATCTCGCCGTGGAGCTTCATGTCGCCGAAGACGGCCGTGTCCCCCGTATGGTAGACGCGCGTGCCGTCCTCGAACTGGATCAGGAATCCGCACGCCTCGCCACCGGGAAAGAAGGAGTCCCCTTCGCGGATGCTGCTCGAGTGAACCGCGTGGAGCATCGTCACGCGGATGCCGTGCAGCTCGACCGAGCCCCCCTTGTTGATCCCGCTCACCTTGTCGATCTTCCGCATCCCCAGGTACTGGGAGATCTCGAAATTGCAGACGATGTCCGGGCCGTAGCGCCGGGCAATCGTGAGGCAGTCGTCGAAGTGATCGAAGTGGCCGTGCGTGATGAGCATGAGGTCCACCGCGCCGAGATCCTTGTCGGAATCGGGCGTCGCTGGATTGTGATCGAGCCAGGCGTCCACCAGGACCGACTTTCCGCGCGGCGATTGGTAGAGCACGGTCGCGTGGCCGAGCCAGGTGATCGAGAGTCCTTCGTGCTTCTCCATGACAACCTCCCCGGCCGCCGCGCGGCCGCTCAGCTTCGTTTGAGGCGGGGCGTCTTCCGGCCGCGTGCAGCCGGACGCGCCCCGCTCGCGCCGCGCTTCGAT
>Ga0207428_10004871_pt1 | contig 12656 bp, 9 predicted proteins | sample RhiMethybrSRZTD1_FD_187600 | JGI IMG/M metagenome (GOLD analysis project Ga0207428, IMG submission 187600) | Populus rhizosphere microbial communities from Tennessee, USA - Rhizosphere MetaG P. TD hybrid SRZTD1 (SPAdes) (version 3) | ecosystem: Host-associated > Plants > Roots > Rhizosphere >... | reverse complement strand
CAAGCCCACCGGCTCCGGCAAGTTCGGACTGGGCGGCCTGAATCCGCTGGGGCGGGAGAAATCGAGCTCGCAGACCGTGGCCTCGGCGGGATCGCGCGGCGTCAACCCGGATCGTGACGCGAAAGGCGGGCCGAACAAATCGGCCGTTGTCGTCGCGGTGACGGCGGCGGAAATCGCCGAGTTCCGAAAAGGCATCACCGGCTGACGTTCGTGGCCGCAGCCCATCCGACGGCGCATCTCATCTGGACGCTGGCGCTGGCGGCGGTGTCCGTCGCGCTGATGCTGGTCGTCCGCAACCGGCTGATCCGGCGGCAGCTGCTGTTTGCGACGGCGGTGCTGGCCGCAAGCGCAATACTCCACGCGGCGATTGTCCTGCTGCCCGACGTGGCAATCCTGCAGGCGCACGGGTGGAAGGTCGAAGCGCTCCTGATCGCGTTTGCCGCCATCAGGGTCTTCGTCACGCTGCTTTTCAATCCCTGGTCGAGAGACGGCGTCGCGGAGCGGGCGCCGGCGATCGTCCAGGACGCCATCGCCACGGCGCTGGTCGTCGTCGCCGCGGTCATTGCGTTCCGCATCTCGAGTCTCGACTTCCTGGCCGGATCGGCGATCGTCGCGGCGATTCTCGGCTTTGCCCTGCACGAAACGCTGGGCAACGCCTTTGCCGGGATCGCGCTTCAGATCGAGAAGCCGTTCCACGTCGGCCACTGGATCTCGGTCGGCTCGTTCGAAGGCATGGTCGTCGAAGTGACGTGGCGCGCCACGAAAATCCGCACGAGCGCCGGCAACCTGGTCATCGTGCCGAACAACCTGGTGGCGCGCGAAGCGATCAACAACTACTCGCAGCCCGTGGCGCCGACGCGTCTGCAGGTCGATGTCGGCGTCACCTACGACGCGGCGCCGAACGAAGTGCGGCGCGCGCTCCTCACCGCAGTCAGCCAGGCTCGACTGGTGCGGCAGTCACCGGCCGGCGACGTGCTCGTCGCGGACTTTTCGAAGTTGACCGTCACGTACAGGGTCCGGTTCTGGGTCGACGATCTCAGCCATGACGACGAGGCACGCGACGAAGTGCGGACGCTCGCGTACTACGAGCTGCGCCGCCGCGGTATCGAGATGGGCTATCCACGTCCGGAGCGCCCGGTCGATATGCCGGCCCGGCGCGAGCAGTTCCAGCGGACGATCTCGGCCGTGCCGGTCTTTGCCGGACTGCCCGACGACGGGCTCCACGCGTTGGCGATGGCCGCGGCGGAGCAGGTCTTCGCCGACGGCGAGGTCATCGTCCGCGAGGGCGATCCTGGTGCGTCGATGTTCGTCGTCTGCCGGGGCAGGGTGGCGGTGACGGTCGGCGCCACCCGCCGCGAGGTCGCGATGACCGAAGCCGGCGGCTACTTCGGTGAGATGTCGCTCCTCACCGGCGATCCCCGGACGGCGACGGTCGTCGCGCGCGGCGATTGCACCGTCCTCGAGATCGGCGGCGACATGTTCAGCGCCTACGTGAGGAGTAATCCCGACGTCATCGATCGCCTGGCGGAAGCGGCGGCCTTGCGCCGCCGCCAGCTGAACGAGAGCCGCGTGTCTCTCGGGCCGGCGGAGTCAGCGCGAGCCGACACACTCACGGAGCGGATGCGGCGGTTTTTTGGGCTGGAACACGCCTAACAGGCCGCTGAAAACCGCGGCCTGAATTTCGAACTTCAAACTTCGAACTTCAGAGAATCGCCAGATTCCGAAGTTCGAAGTTCGAAGTTGCTCTACTAGAAGGGCCACCAGGGTCTGTTCGAGTTCGTCGTGTTGCGGCGGCCGTCGACGTACCCGCGCTCGTAACCCTGCCTGAACGCTTCGCGATAATTCAGCTTGTACGTCTCTTTCGATCCGTACTGGCTGTTGTAGCCGCGATCGGCGCTGCGATAGCGGCTTTCCGCGAAGGGGTCGTCGCGGCGACGGGCGCGGCCGTCGTCGAGCCCGCGATCGTAGCCGTCGGTGTAGCCGTTCTGGAACGCGTAGTTGGAATTGACGTTGCCGTACGGATCACCATAGCGGGGATCACCATTGCGGCCTACACGTCCGTTCGCCCGGCCGTTGGCCCAGGGGGGCGGCCCGTTTCGCCGATCGTTCCCATAGCGATCGTCGTAGCGATCGTACCCGGCGCGATACCCCGTTTCGAATCCGCGGCGGAACTGGTCGCGGTACACGTCGAGGCTGCCATACTCCCGTCGATAGCCGACATCGCCGCGACGGAAGTCGGATTCATCCGCGTAGTTGAAGGAATCGCCGCGCCGCATGTCGTCTGCGCCGGCTCGCAGGCCGCGCTGATAGCCCTCGTTGTACGCTTGCTGGTTGCCGTACGCCCCCCATTGCTCTCGGGCGTGGAGCATGGCTGGCGCCCCGAGTGCGAGCGCGAACACCAAAGCAACGGAACGAACAAACATACTGACCTCCTGCCTGCACTGGCTGCACTCACTTAGTGCAAGAGGTGGGCCAAGACCTCGGGTTTCGTTTTTTGCTCTATAAAATACGAAAAAAAACGAAACCCGAGGTCTTAGGACAATCACTGCGTCCACAGGAGGACACGATCTCCGCTCGGCGCGCGGAAGTCGAACACGATCGTCGGACCGATCCGCTCGAGCTCGCTGACGTCGATGTTGAGCCGATCGAGATCAAAGCTCTCGCCACCGTTCGCGAAGTCCATCTTGCGTTTGCCGAGGCGGAGCAGCCAGAACGGGACGGAGATTTTCACCAGCCGTTCCTTGTCGGCGTCCCACGCCTGAATCCACAGATCCTTCGGCTTGACCGTTGAGGTCGGAATCTCCGAGAGCGGCCGAACGGCCTTCGCGCGCTCGAACGAGTCGATCTCGAACAGCGGCTTCTGTTCCTTGAACGTGGCCCGCACTTCGTCGAACGTCCGTCCGACGTCGCTCACGTTGGTTTGTTTGAAGTCGATGTGGTTCGACACGAAGTAGATCCCGGCGCCGGCGACCGCCATCATCGCGGTGACGCACAGGCCGAGGACGATGACGACGATCCAGATCCAGGTTCTGCGCGATGACATGGTCCGGGCCTATTTCCCGTACGGCCGGCGCTCCAGCCTCGACGCTTCGGCGGCGCAGGCGCCGTCGTCGACCGAGACGCAGATGCTCCTCGCGGCGCGGTATTCAGAAACGGCCTCGTCGCGCCGGCCGAGCAGATCGGCGGTTTTTCCCAGTTCGAGGTGAATCCGGCCGGAGATCCAGGTCATCGCCATCGTGCCTTGTGCCGCGTGCAGGTCGGATCGGGCGGGCTCGATCCGGCGCAGAATCACACGCGCCATCCCGCGCTTGTACAGCCAGTACGCGCGTTCGCCGGGCGTTTTTGGCCGGGGATCCTTTTCGAATTCCGCCAACCCGCGCGTGAGGACCGCCTCGGCATCGGCGGCACGCCCGGCGCGGATGGCGGCCGCGCCCTCTTCTAATAGGAAGAGACGGTTTCGCGGGAACTCCGTTCGAAGCTCGCGAGCCAGGGTGATGGCGTCGTTGTGACGTCCTTCGCGGCTGTAGATCAGCATCAATGCGGTCTGGGCGTCGGCGCGCGTGCTGGGATCGCGCGTCGCGTCCTCGAGCATGCTGATGCCTTTCTCCTTTCCGCCGCCAAATCCGGCGACATACGCCAGGACCCGCGTCGGCAGTGCCAGCACCGACACGAGATAGCGATAGAGACCAACCACCAGTGCGGCGTCGGTCCGTGACGGATCGCTGGTGAGCACCTGTTCCTGCGCGTCGTAGGCACGCCGCGCCGAGCGGAACGCCGCGGTCATGCTGCCTTCGATCGATGCGGTGTAGGACGCCTGCAGCGCATACGCGGCCCCGACGTCGAAGCGAGCCTGCAGGTCCTTCGGCCGCTCCGCGAGTCTCGCCTCGGCCAGGTCGATCGTCTTGGTCAGCTCGGTCTTGAACTCGGCGACGTCCTCGGGAGTGAGCTTCGGCGCCGACCGCTGTCTGGCGACGCTTCCCAGGTAGAAGTCCACCGAAACGGCGCCGCGGCGATACAGCAGGTTGAGCCAGAGAACCGCGGCGAGCGTGCGGTGCGCTTCCGACTCGTTCGGGGCCAGCGCCACGGCGCGCCGTGCGTGCATCAACGCTTCGTCGTGATCGAGGTTGTACGCCGCGCGAAACGCCTGGTCGCTGATCGAGGAAACTGCCGTGGCTGGCGGCTGGCGCGTGTCAATCGGGGAAGAAGGGGACGCGCGCAGCGTGCCGGAGACGACAAGCACGATTACCGCCAGCCAGGCGCGCGTGGATCGAGTCATCACGTCAGCTCGAACGAGGAGCCCAGCCCAGCCGCTCTGGCGCGCTCGACGACGAGCCTGGCGGTCACGATGTCCTCGACGGCCATGCCGAGCGACTTGAAGATCGTGAGGTCCGAATCCGTCTGACGGCCCGGAATCCGGCCGAGCGCGAGCTCGCCCAGCTCGCCGGCGATATGCCGCTCGTCGATGGCGCGCTCCTTCATCGGCAGCAGGAGGTCACCGGCCTCTTTGAGCGCGGCCTCCCGCGAGTCCACGAACACCCGCGCGCGCGCGATGACCGCGGTCGGCATCTCGCGCTGATCCGGCCGGCAGGCGCCGACGCCGCAGATGTGCGCGCCCGCCGCAACCGCTTCGTCGTCGAGGACCGGCGTCGTCGACGCCGTCGCCAGCACGATCAGATCGGCGCCGCGCGTCGCCTCGGCGGCCGATGCCGCCGCGCGAACGGGCAGCCCCATCGCTGTGCTCATGTCGGCGGCAAATGCGTCGCGATGCCGCGCGGTTGGACTCCAGACGCGCACGTCCGACAGCGGGCGCACGTGCCGAATGGCTTCGAGATGACTCCGCGCCTGGACGCCGCTGCCGATGATCGCGAGTGATGCCGCATTCGGCCGAGCCAGGAGCTTGACGGAAACCGCGGAGACGGCCGCCGTGCGCACCTCCGTGATGTAGCGGCCGTCCATCAGCGCGACGAGCGCGCCCGTGGCGTGATCGAGCACCACGATGCTGGCCAGGTGCGAGGGCAGTCCCCGCTCATGGTTGCGGTTGTAGACCGTGACCAGCTTCGCGCCGGCGACCGGAGGATCGTCGAGCGCGGCGGGCATGACGGCGAAGAGCCCTGAATCGGATCCGACTTCGAGGACGGTCCGGACCGGTTGCACGACTCGCCCGGCGGAATACGCGGAGAGCGCGCCTCCCATCGCCTCGATCAAATCGGGCATCGGGAGGACGGCACGAACGTCGCGTTCTGTCAGAAGAAGAGGCATGGGGCCTGGCTGACCCCTATTTCAGTTTTCTCAAATCCACGGCTTCGATCGCCTTCCGGACAGGATCGATGCCCGCCACGCGATGACCGGTCGCCTGCACCAGATACCGGTTGCTCACGACGACCGTGACCTCGGCCTGCCCGGAGTCTTTTTTCCATTCCTCGAATCCCGGCGCACCGGCAATGGTCATCGCCTTCTTGTAGCCGTCGTCCGATCGCTCTTCGTAACCCGAGGTCATGAAGACCGAAAATGGGGCAAAGATGAGCTGATTGAGCGCGCTGTCGGTGATTGTCACGTCCATCGTGCTCTCGCCGTTCGTGTAATGCGCCGTCGCGTTCGAGATGGCGAACGGCATGTTCACCTGCTCGCCGCGGGGCCGCCCTTTCGTCCAGCCGTGGATCTCGGGCAGCAGCGTCTTCAGCATCTCGAAGTCGACTGGCGTGGTCTGACTCTGTGAGAGCTGCCGCAACCCCTGCGCCACCTGCTGCATCTGGGCCGTCTGGTCGCCGGCCGAGGCCGGTTGTGTTTGCCCGGCCGCGGCGGGTTGGGCCGGAGCTGTAGCCGTTGGAGCTGATTTCGAGTTGTCTGTACTTGTGTTCGCGGGCGGCGGCGCGGGACCGCACCCGGCGGCCGCGATGATCACCAGGAGGGCGAAACGTCTCACTCCTATAGTTTACGGGAGCCTCAGCCAAAAACCCTGTCGGTTCCGGGGTTCCGGAGTTCAGGAGTTCCGAGGTTCTTGAGGTTCCGAGGTTCTCGGGTTCCGGGGTTACCGGGTTCAGGGCGCAGATTCTGCGATCTCTTCCAGCAGCGCCTTGCGAGTTTTTTCATCAAACGCTTCCGATCATCGTTCTACAACGCCGATTTGACGCGCTCAGTTGGTACTGGATCTGCGTTATCAGTGCGGCATGCGTGACCACACTGACCTTGATGCGTGGAAGCTCTGTAACGAATTGAGCGAGCGCGTCCATGAAATAACCGATAGGCCCACGTTCCGTGATTTGAAGCTAAAAGTGCAACTCGATGAGGCGGTCGATTCTCCGTGTCCGAATCTGGGTGAAGGTTTCTCGCGGTATTACCCTCGTGACAATGCACGATTCGTCAGAATCGCAAAAGGTTCGGTAACCGAAGTGATCGAGCACTTAAGCAAGGTCCCGCCGGAAGGGTTACGCCCAAGCGCCAGGCGGAAACGCCGAAAGAGAAAGTAGAAGGAATCCGGAGAACCTCGGAAATCCAGAACCTCGGAACCGCGGAACCTCAGAACTCCGGAACCCCGGAACCCGGAACCTCGGAACCGACAGTGTTCTTATCCGCCGCCCCTCGCCAGCGCGTCGGCCTTCAGAATTAGTTCCTGAGCGCCGGGGTAGGGGAGAGCGTCGAGCGCCTCGGCGAGCTCGAGCCACTTTTGCTCGCGATCTTCGCAGGGCACTCCGTCGCTCACGAACTCCATCAGAAAGTACTGCGCTCGCACGGGCCCTTTACGTCCGATGAAGTCGATGATGTCGAGCGGATCGCGCACGGTGGCGTCGACGCCGGCCTCCTCGAGCACTTCACGATGCGCGGCCTGAGACGGTGACTCGCCCTCTTCGATGCGCCCCTTGGGGAGGACCCACGCCCGCGATTCCGTCTTGGCTGTAACGACGAGGTAGCGGAGCGCCGGGCCGTCACGGCGGACGACGACGCCGCCCGCGTGCGTCGGCGGGCGCACACGCGGCTGCGACTGAGCGTTGGCCGGAACAACCGGCGTCGTCATGCGACCTCTCGCGGTGCGAACCTGCCGGCGCCGGTCGTGGGCGTGCCGGCGGTCGTCGCGCGCGTAGGAGGACCGAACCATCTAGCCACTTTGTCGGCTCCGCGTTGCTCAGACAGCAGTCATGTAACAAGAACGTGTCGGAACAAGGTCCGACAGGGTTCTAACTAGTTCTTTATTCTCTCTCTCACTCTCGCCGGCTTCGTCATCTTCTCCCCACCCACCTCGACGGTGACCAGGTAATCGCCGGGCGCGAGCGCGCCGCCGGCCTGTGCTGCCGCTTGAGGTCCGCCGCCCCCGCCGCGGCCGCCTCCACCACCGGCAAGAGGAATGAGCGCGCGATTCATGCCGTGGCGGCCGGGCCCGTCGAGCTGCCGGATCGGACGGCCTGACAGATCGGCGACCGTGACGCGCGCGCTGCCGGACGCATCCGCGCGCAGGTAATAGTTCACGGCGAGCGCTTCCGGCTCATTCGGAATCTCGATGTACTTGTCGCCGTACAGGTTGTAGTTGCCGATGGCGTTGAAGTTGTAGCGGGCGCGAGGCTCGATGTCGAAGAGATGCGCCGACTTCCCGAGGACCTCGGCCGACAGCTCCTGCAGCGGCGTGATGTCACCGGTCCAGATCGCGCGGCCGTAGGTGCCGAGCACGAGATCGTTCTCCCGTGGATGAATGGTGAGATCGTGCACGGCCACCGTCGGCAGGTTGGCCTTCAGCCGCACCCAGCTCTTGCCCGCGTCGATCGAAACGTAGACGCCCATGTCATTACCGACGATCAGCAGGTTCGCGTTCTTGCGATCCTGGACGACGACGTTGATTGGCGAGTTGGGAAGGCCCGCCGCGATCGACGTCCACGTCTTACCGAGATCGGTCGTACGGTACAGGTACGGCGTAAAGTCATCGTGACGGAATCCGCTCTTCGAGATGAACGCGGTCGCCGCGTCATGCGGCGACGCGAAGACGCGGCTGACGTAGCGGTCCGCGAGCGCGCCCGACGCGACGAGCGCCGGCGTGATGTCCGTCCACGCCGCGCCGTGGTTCTGCGTGAGCTGCACCTTGCCGTCGTCGGTGCCGATCCAGATGACGCCGGCCTTGACCGGCGATTCCGAGATCGTCGTGATCGCGCAATACGGGACTGAGCCGGAGTTCAGTCCGCACCTGCCAGCGTCGCTGGTCGTGAGATCGCCGCTGATCTGTTCCCACGCGTCGCCCCGGTTGAGCGATCGGAACAGCACCTCGGCGCCGGCGTAGACGATCTGCGGGTTGTGCGGCGAGAGCACGATGGGCGCGGCCCAGACGTACCGTCCGCGCGGCCGGCCCTGTGGGGCCGGCGGCATGATCACGGTGCGCTGGCCCGTTTGCTGATCCAGCCGGCCGTGATTGCCCATCTCGCGCGTGTTGTAGACCCAGCGTGAGTCGGTTGGATCGACCTGGTTGTACATTCCGTCGCCCGGTCCGACGGTCGTCCACTGTTCGAGCGTGATGCGCCCCGTCGGCGAATTCGACGGTCCCTTCCACGAGTCGTGATCCTGCATGCCGCCGTACACGGAGTACGGATCGTCCATGTCCACGCCGATCGCGTAGACCTCGCCGATGCGCATGTTCGGAAAGTAGTCGGCCGTGCGGCCGCCGTCGTACGAGACGTTCAGACCGCCGTCGCTGCCAATCATGATCCGGTTCGAATCCTCGGTATCCCACCACATGGTCCGGTAGTCGCCGAACACGCCGCGGAAAAAGCCGTTCGAGTTCGAGCAGCTCCACGTCGCGCCGCCATCCTCCGAGACGTACATCTGATCGCTGTTGATGACGAGCTTGTCCGCGTTGTTGGGATCCATTCGAACTTGATTGAACGAGTACGGCGCTTTGCCGCCGCCGACGTCGATGTCGTCGCCGTGCGTCTTGCGCCAGGTCTTGCCGCCGTCGTCGCTGCGATAGACCTCGTTGCCGACCCGCGCGCCGCCGGCGCGTCCGCGTCCTCCTTGTGCGCCTGTCGCGCCGCCCGCCGCCGCACCAGCTGCGCCTCGTCCCTGCGCGGCAGCAGCTCCAGCCGCGCCGCGTCCGGCCTGACCGCGCGCGCCGCGTCCCGCTTGCTGCGCCGCCGTGCACGCGTCGGTGGCGCCAGGCACGCCTTCTCCGCGCGGATTCACGTTCTCGACGAGGGCGTACAGCACGTTGGGGTTCTTGAGATTGATGTCGAGCCCGATGCGACCGAGTGTTCCGGTGGGCAAACCACCCTCGAGGCGCTGCCACTTCGTCCCGCCGTCGTCCGTGCGGTACACGCCTGTGCCGGGACCGCCGAGGACGAGCTGCCACGGCGTCCGGTGCTTCTCGTACATCGCGGCGAAGAGCACCTGCGGATTGCGGCGGTTCATCACGAGATCGATCGCGCCGACCTCGTTGTTCACGAACAGCACCTTCTGCCACGTCTTGCCGCCGTCCATCGTCCGGAACACGCCGCGCTCGTCGTTCGCCGAGAAGAGATGACCCATTGCCGCGACGTAGACGATGTCCGGGGTCTTGGGATGGATCACGATTCTCGCGATGTGATGCGAGTCCGGCAGCCCCATGAATTGCCACGTCTTGCCGGCGTCGGTCGACTTGAACACGCCTTTGCCCGAGTAAGACGATCGCGCGTTGGCCTGATCGCCGGTCCCCATCCACACGATGTTGGCGTTGCTTGGCGCCACGGCGACGGCGCCCACGGCCGCGACCTCGACGCTGTCGGAGATCACGTCCCACGTGATGCCGCTGTTCGTTGTCTTCCAGAGTCCGCCGCTCCGCGACGCGGCGTAGATCGTGTAGAGGTGCTCGCGCACCGGCGTCTCAGGCACCGCGATCTCGGTGATCCATGCCGCCGTGCGGAATGGTCCGATGTTCCGGAACGTCAGCGCGCTCACCACGTCGTCGAGCGGGGAAGGCTGCTGGGCGCGCAGTACGGTCAGCGGCGCCGCGAGGGATGCGGCGAGGCAGATGGCTATCAGAATCCGTTTCATCCGGGCATTCTAAAGGGAGTGTGCGGGATGCGGCTACATCCTCCCAATCATCTCCAGGATTCCCGTCGTGAGCCACGGCACGTACGTGATGAGCAACACGCCGATCGCGAGAATCCCCAGCATCGGCAGCGTCGCCCACGTCACCTCGAGAACAGGCTTCTTGAACCGGATCGACGCGAGAAGAAGATTCAGGCCGAGCGGCGGATGCAGGAAGCCCAGCTCCAGGTTGGCGATGAAGATGATGCCGAGATGCACGGGGTTGATCTGATACGCGTCGGCGAGCGGCAGAATCAGCGGCACGACGACGACGATCGCCGAGAAGATGTCCATGACGGTGCCGACGAGCAGCAGGAACACATTGAGCGCCAGGAGAAAGACGATGCGCGAGTGGACGTGTGACTGCGTCCACTGGATGAGATGCGTCGGCACGTCGGCGTCCATGAAGTAGTCGGTCAGACCGGCGGCCACGCCGAGAATCAACAACACGCCGCCGACGAGCGCGACGCAGTCGCTCATGACCCGCAGCACATCCTTCATCGTCGGCAGATCGCGATGGATGAACCGCTGCACGACGAGCGTGTAGAGCGCAGCCATGGGTGCCGACTCGACCAGCGTCGCGACTCCGCCGAAGAAGGTCACGAGCACGAAGATCGGGAGCAGCAGTTCCCACTTCGCTTCCCAGAGCGACGCGAGGGCTTCACGCGGCTCGAACGGAGTCCTCCGCGTCGCTTGCCGCACGCTCTCCCGGATGCCCAGCATGGCGACCAGTGCGAGCATGACGAGGCCCGGGAGCACGCCGCCGACGAACAGATCCTCAATCGCGGCCTTCTGAGACACGATGCCGTACAACATGAGCGGCAGCGACAAGGGGAAGAGCAATCCGAGCGAGCCTGACGCCGTGAGCAGCCCGATCGAAAAACGCTCGCGGTAGCCGTCGGCGACGAGCGTCGGGAGCAGGAGTCCGCCGAGGACGAGAATCGTCACGCCGGATCCGCCCGTGAACAGCGTGAAGAACGCGCACAAGGTTGCGGCGGCCCCGGCCGTGCCGCCCGGCGCCCATCCGAACCAGGCGCGCAGCACTCGCAGCAAGCGCTCCGACGATCGCCCTTCTGCGAGCAGAAATCCGGCAAACGTGAACAGCGGAATCGCCGCCAGCCCCGTCGACGTCGTGAGCTGCTCGTAGAAGCGAATCATCAACACGACCGGCTTGTTGCCGTTCGTGAGCGACGCAAACACGGCGATGCCGCCGAGCAGCACGAAAATCGGCGCCCCCAGCACGGCGGCGACGACGATCATCAGCAGCCACGGCCACATGGCGTGGCCTTCGAATGCGCCCGCCTGGCTGTGGATGACGATGCCGGCGACGATGCCGAGCGCGGCGATGGCGCGGCCCCACCAGGCCGGCGACGCGCGCCAGACGAGCCGCGCGGCAATGAGGGCGAACCCGATCGGGAGCGCGAGGTCCGCGATCCAGTTCGGAATGCCGACCGCGATCACGTCACCCGCCTGGCGATCGCTTTGCACGAGCGCGATGCCGCCGAGCACGAACAAGGTCGAGACGGCGGCGCCGACCGTGGCTGAGATGATGTGCGCGATGTCGCCGATTCGTCCCTTCGGCAGGAATTCGCCGGTGGCGAGCGTGAGCAGCTTGCCTTCGCGCGCGGCGATAGCCGCGCCGAAGAGTCCGACCCACAGCGTGAGGTTCTGCGCGATGGGCCCCGATCCGGGTATCCCGCCGCCCAGGAATTTTCGGGAAAAGATTTCGGCGAGTGGCAGCACCATGATGCCGCCGAGCGCCAGTGAGGCGACGAGGCCCTCAGCGCGGAGGGCGATCGCTTTCATTCAGGGATCCGATCGGTCAGCAAGTTGCTCGTCGCCGCTGCCCGTCTACAAGCACCCATGAAGGACATGAAGAGCATGAAGGGCATGAAGAAGAATCTTAGTTGGCTTTCTTCATGTCCTTCACGTCCTTCATGTTCTTCATGTGTGCTTTTGACATGCGCAGCGCGCAGGACCGTGGCTACTTGCCCTTCGACTTCCGGTACGCGTCGCGTTCGGCCAGCGCGAGGTCGAAGATTTCGGGCGGCACCATGCTGCCGCGCATCGTCTTGATGAGGTCGGTCGCCGCGGCGCGGAATTCCGCCGTGCCCTTCTGATCCAGCTTGATCACCTGGAGCCCCTTGGCGGTCATCGCGGTGATCGAATCGGCGTCCTGCTTCGGGGCCTCGGTCCGGATCCGCACCTCCATGGCACGCGCGGCCTCGGTCACCTTCGTGCGATCTTCCGGCGCGATCTTGTTCCAGGCGCTGGTCGAGACGATCATCGCGCCGACGAGCGGCGCGATATGGAGATCCATCATGTACTTGGCGTCGCCATAGATCTGCGTCGTCAGCGCCAGGTACGGCGTGTTCGGCGCCGTGTCGATCATCCCGGTCGGCAGCTTGAGCTGCGGCGCGATGTCGGCGATGAGGAGCGGCACGGGATTGAAGCCGTTTCTCGTGAACCACTGCACCATGCGGTCATCCGTTTTGCTCGCGTAGAGCTTGGCCGACTTCACGTCGGCGAGCGATTTGAGCGGCTTCTTCGAGAAGAGTTGCACCCAGCCGCCCGATCCCCACGCCACCAGATGAAAGCCCTTTGCCTGCAGGATCTGC
>Ga0207428_10004866_pt1 | contig 12661 bp, 13 predicted proteins | sample RhiMethybrSRZTD1_FD_187600 | JGI IMG/M metagenome (GOLD analysis project Ga0207428, IMG submission 187600) | Populus rhizosphere microbial communities from Tennessee, USA - Rhizosphere MetaG P. TD hybrid SRZTD1 (SPAdes) (version 3) | ecosystem: Host-associated > Plants > Roots > Rhizosphere >... | reverse complement strand
GTACATATTAATATATTCTCTTAAAAAAGATAAACTGTTCATTGATGCAGTAGCTGCCGCTAAGTCCCACTTAGGTTACAAGGTTATATCGATAGACCAAGAGCCTTTCGCGGGTTTGAAAGTAGACGAGCATATTCGTGACGCTGGTCCAATAGACTTCCTTGATCTTTTTATTAATGCTTCATTCATTGTGACTAATTCATTTCATGGTGCGGCATTTTCTACAAATTTTGAGATCCCATTTTTAGCTGTGAAGCCTTACTCTGGTGGGAATAGGGTTACAAGCCTACTAAATTTGGTTGGTTTAACTGAACGATTCGTGAGCTCTCATGAAGATATTGAAGGTGCTCTTAAAGGTAAATTAGACTTTTCCAGTTCTAGAAAGCTTTTAGCTGCTGAGCGGAAAAAATCGAATGAATATCTTGATAGTGCGTTTTCAATATAACGATTGTTGGTTAATAACCGTTAAATATAAAAACTTGTGGGGTGCTACGATGCTTCCACAAGTTTTTTGGGCTTGTATTTTATGAAAATCGCTTTACAAAAAAATGGTCGCTCGATTGATGTTTCACTTCTATTTTCTCTTTTTTTAATTATAGTGCTGCCTCAAGTTCTATTTGTTGAATTAAAGTTAAAGTCGCTGTCGCTAGGGTTATCTATTGCTGCTGTTACAACGATTTTATTTTTTCTCAAAAAGATACAGTCTATTACACGAAAAGAGGGTATTTATACGGCCGGATTTATTTTTTACGTGTTGCTTTTTACTTTAGCAACCTCAATGTTTAAAAGTAACCCCAAAGCTTTACTTAGCATCCCCGCTTTTATTTTGGTAGTTTCAACAGCGCTGTTGCTATCCCATTCTTTAAGGAAAGCTGATGCTGAAAATATAAAAGCTACGTTTGCGATCATATTTTTTACATTTTCCTTGCTCGGTTGGTTGGAGATAGTTGTCGGTGTACACATCCTGAACTACTCCAATCTAGAAAAGCCTATATTTCCGTTTTCAGAAGAAAGTCATTTTGCATTGGCATATGGCCCAATAGCTTGTGCACATGGCGTATCTAGAAGCACCAAACAAAAGGCTTTGGTCGTATTAAACTTGCTATGTATGTCTATTCTTCTTCCTAATCTGACGCTTTTTCTGTTTTGTATTGTTAGTTCGCTTATTTTTTTTAGGCTAAGATTTTTAGTAGTGCTTATTTTGATGATGTCAGCTCCGGCGTTGTTGATTTTGTCGTCGCTAAATCAGGATTTAATATATTCAACATCCGACTATTTCACCTCGAGGGTGTCAATGGATCAGGACTCAAAAAACCTAAGCGCGTTGGTGTACATTCAAGGCTGGAATGAAATATATAAAGGACTTACTCAGGATTATGGTATCGGTGCTGGCTTTCAAATGCTTGGCACAGGTGAGGCCTCATTAATAAGCGAGCGTATATACCATATCGCTGGAAAGTATCTTAATAGCGAAGATGGTGGTTTTTTAGCGGCAAAAATAATAGGTGAGTTTGGGTTCGTTGGATTGCTTGCCTGCATATACTATATTGTTGCTGTATGCAGGAGCGCCAAGATTATATCTTCCCAAACTAAGAGTGCTGATGTTTCGTTGGGTTTAAAGAAAAAGATATTCGCATCCATCGTTGTATCATATGTCGTTGAGTTTTACTTTCGGGGTTATGGTTACTTTTCTCCTGGATTGATATTGGCTCTAGCTGCCCTCATTGCTCTAAATCCCAAGGAATCAGTAAAGAAAGGTCGATTGAAAACAATCGCCCGCCATACTGATTTCTATCGCTCAGGGACTACGTAAACATAATCTACTGCGTAAGTACAAGGCAGTTCAGTCACTAGATAATGCTAATTTTAAGGGGCACTACAGCTATGTTTTTTTTGAACGGGAAACCTGTATCTTATTTGCTGCGAAACTCTTTTTTTTTATTGTATTCAAAGATTTTTATAGGGCGACAGATTCGTATAATTAAGGGCTTTCCAAGAATAATTAACAAAGGGCATCTAAAGTTTGGTAAAAATTTCACAGCTGGCATGGATTTAAGAGTTGAGATATTGGCGAAAAATGGATCAATCAAGTTTGGTGATAATGTAAAAATAAATGACTATTGTCATTTTGGAGCGATAGAGAAAATAGTGGTTGGGGAAAACTGCTTGATAGGAAGTTTTGTTACAGTGGTAGACCATGATCATGGTGTTTATAAAAGCTCAGACATGGAACCATCTTCTTCTCCTAGAGTTACTCCTGACGATCGTAAGATTTTAGGCTCGGCGATTGTAATCGGTGATAATACGTGGATCGGTGAAGGAGTAGTGATAGTTTCAGGGGTTACTATTGGAGAAGGTTCCGTAATAGGAGCGAACTCTGTAGTCACTAAAAGTATTCCAGCAAATAGCATCGCCGCTGGTTCCCCCGCCAGAGTTATTAAAGCATATAACGAGATCTCACAGAAATGGGAAAAATTACAGTAGTATCGGCTGTAAATATAGTAGACGGCGGCGCTTTAACGGTCTTGCAAGATGCCATAAGGGCATTTGATTCAAATGTTAAAGTCGGGGACTCTGTCATATTTTTAGTCGCTTCACCTGTTGTACATGCTTTTTTGGATGTTCAGAACATTAAGTTTCTGTATTTTCAGAAATCAAAGAAAAATTGGCTTTTTAGGGTTTTTTATGAGTACGTCTATTTTTATTTTTTGTCCTTAAAGATTCGTCCGGATGTTTGGTTTTCACTTCACGATATAACTCCAACAGTCAATGCCTCTAAGCGGTTCGTTTATTGTCATAATCCATCAATTTTTTTAAAATTCCCTATTTCCTCAATTCCGCTCGATCCTAAACAGTTCTTGTTTTCGAAGTTTTATAAGTATCTTTATAAGATAAATATCAAGAAGAACTCCTCGGTTATAACACAGCAAGCATGGATGGCAGACGAGTTTTCGAGAATATTTAAAATCAAGAATGTTCTTGTTGCTGAGCCTGACGTAAACGTAGACAAAAGCCCTATTGACTCCAAACAATATTTACCTGGGAGTGGGAAGGACTTTACTTTGTTCTATCCTGCATATCCTAGGTATTTCAAAAACCACTCTATTATTTTCAAGGCTCAGCCACTAGTTAGTCAGGCTTCTTTCTGGTTGACAATAACCGGTTCTGAAAACAAGTATTCAAGAAGTTTGGTGGAGCGACATCCGCTTATTAATATCAAACTTTTGGGGCTCTTGCCGAGGTCTCGTGTATTTGAGCTTTACCAAGAGTGTGATGCTTTAATATTTCCTTCCTTACTCGAAACATGGGGGCTCCCACTTACCGAATTTAAAGTATTCAACAAGCCGATTGTGGCTGCAGACTTGCCATATGCACATGAAACTATCGGGTTGTACGAGCATATATATTGGTTTGATCCGGAGTCCCCAGAGTCTTTGGCTGCAGCTATTGAAAGGGCAAAAGAAAATATAAGCCCGGACTTGCCTAAGACTAAACCATGTATGCATAAAAAGACTTATGGGTGGGAGCAACTCGCAATTTATATCATGGGGAGTTAACGGAAATGAGCGCAGTTATACATGTAGTTCTGGTTGATTACTTTAAAGCTTCTAGGGTTTTGGAAGCTATTAAAGTTCTTCGAGAGCAACTCTATGATCAATCAAAAATTTTTGTCACTGTCGTTGATAATTCATGTAGTTCAGAAAATTTTGAAGTTTTAAAAAAACTCGCTGGAACTGGTATTGAAATAATTAACAGTGGTAAAAACGTCGGGTACATTTCCGCAGTCAACATGGCAGTAAATATGAGGGTTGAGCCTTCAGATATAATTCTTTTGTTGAATCCAGACATAATTCTTAAAGATAAGCATACTATTTCTGGAATGGTTCGTAATTTTAAGGATCCTAAGTGCTATGTGGTTGGGCCTGCGCAGATAAATGATGATGGTACTATCCCTGATATAGCTAGAGGGTATCCGACAATTGCCGCTTTAGTTGCGAAGAGAACAATACTAGGGAAAACCTCTTGGGGTGAAAAAGCTGTTTCAAAATACCTTCTGTCTGGTTTCGACCCACAAAAAACCCAGACTGTGCCCTGGCTCCAATCATCTTGTGTATTCATAAGAAAAAGTTATTGGGATAACGTCGGTGGACTAAACTCTAAGTATTTTCTTTTTATGGCAGATATAGAAATTTGCAAAAAAGCATACGAGCATGGAGGGTATGTTATCTATGATTCCTCTCATACGGCTATTGCAGATGGAAAGCGCTGTAGTGATGGAGGGGTGATGGCACTATTCAAAAAGCGAGCTCTAAGAAAACACATCATTGACGCAGCCAGGTATTATATTAATTAATTATGAAAATTATCGTAACCGGAGGGGCCGGATTTATTGGTTCGGCTGTAATTCGACATCTTCTCAATCACACAAACCATGTCGTTACTAACGTGGATAAACTTACATATTCAGGGAATTTAGATTCGGTAGATACTGTATCGAATTTGTCGAATTATAGTTTTGCCCAGCTTGATATTTGTGATTCAGATGGCTTGAATAAGTTGTTTGACACTTTTCAGCCGGATGCTGTGATGCATCTTGCTGCAGAGTCTCATGTTGATCGCTCCATTGATGGCCCAGCTGAATTTATTCAAACTAATATCGTAGGTACTTACACTCTGTTAGAAAGCACTCGCCGTTACTGGAGTGGTCTTTCAGACAGTGCACGACAGTCTTTCCGCTTTCATCATGTTTCGACAGATGAAGTGTATGGAGATCTAGAAGGCACAGAGTCCCTTTTTTCCGAGACAACACCTTATGCTCCAAGCTCGCCATATTCGGCATCTAAAGCCAGTTCAGATCATCTTGTTCGGGCTTGGCACCGTACATATGGTCTACCTGTATTGGTAACTAACTGTTCCAATAATTATGGACCATATCACTTTCCCGAGAAGTTAATACCGCATGTGATTCTTAACGCTATCCATGGCAAACATCTGCCAGTATATGGTGATGGTAGCCAAATTCGCGACTGGTTGTTTGTAGAGGATCATGCTCGTGCACTCTGCGAAGTAATCTGTCGTGGCAATGTCGGTGAAACCTATAATATCGGTGGTCATAACGAGAAGAGTAATCTCGAAGTCGTCGAAACTTTATGCGATCTCCTCGAAGAACTAGCGCCTGCCAAACCATCAGGTATTAAAACTTATCGTGATCTTATTACTTTTGTTAAGGATCGACCGGGTCACGACTATCGCTACGCCATTGATGCGAGCAAGATTGAGCATGATTTGGGCTGGGTGCCGCAAGAAACATTTGAAAGTGGTATACGGAAAACGGTTAATTGGTATTTAGAAAATCAAGAGTGGTGGCAACGTGTGCTCAGCGGTCAGTACCAATTAGGACGACTGGGTGAAAACGTTTGATAATGTACATACTTCTCCATTTTTCTGTTTATCTTTAAAAGGAATTATCATATGAAAGGTATTATCTTGGCAGGGGGCTCCGGCACCCGACTTCACCCGATAACTAAAGGTGTCTCTAAACAATTACTACCAGTATACGACAAACCAATGATTTACTATCCATTGTCGGTATTGATGCTTGCCGGTATCCGCGAAGTATTAATTATCTCAACTCCGGAAGATTTACCCAATTTCCAAAACTTGTTAGGTGATGGGTCTTCATTCGGAATTGAGCTTTTTTATGCCGAGCAACCTTCGCCAGATGGTTTAGCCCAGGCATTTATTATTGGGGAAGACTTTATCGGTGATAGTAATGTTGCTTTGGTTCTGGGCGATAATATTTTCTACGGCCATGGATTTAGCGCCAACCTATTAGACGCAGCGCGCCGCCAGTCCGGTGCGACGGTATTTGGCTACCACGTTGCTGATCCGGAGCGCTTTGGCGTGGTCGAGTTTGATGATTATGGAAAGGCTATTTCTATCGAGGAAAAGCCCAAGCAGCCGAAATCAAATTACGCAGTTACCGGTCTTTATTTCTACGATAACGATGTGGTGCAGATCGCGAAGCAGGTGAAGCCTTCCCATCGCGGTGAGCTCGAAATTACCGACATCAACAACACTTATCTGCAGCGTGGCGATTTGCACGTCAGCGTATTGGGACGTGGCTTTGCGTGGCTGGACACTGGTACCCATGATTCATTGATGGAAGCCGGGCATTTCGTCCAGACAATCGAAGCGCGTCAAGGCTTGAAGGTTGCGTGCCTAGAAGAGGTTGCCTTTAATCAAGGCTGGTTAAGTGCCGCGGAGCTGGACAAGCAAGCCACCGCTCTACACAAAACCGGTTATGGCCAATACCTTGCGGGTCTGTTGGCCGCGAGGCCTTCAAAATGAAAGTCATCCAGACCCAACTGCCTGGTGTTCTGATTATCGAGCCTAAGGTGTTTGGCGATGAGCGCGGTTTTTTCGTGGAGTGCTACCAGGAGCCGCGCTATCGTGACGCCGGAATTGAGTTGCCGTTCGTACAGGACAATCACTCACGGTCTCAGTATGGCGTATTACGTGGTTTGCATTTCCAGCGTAATCGACCTCAGGGTAAGTTGGTACGCGTGACTCGTGGCGCAGTCTACGACGTGGCAGTCGATATCAACCCTGAGTCTCCGACCTGTGGAGAGTTCGTCGGCGTTGAACTGACGGCGGATAATCATCTTCAACTGTGGATTCCACCGGGTTACGCCCATGGGTTCTGTGTATTGAGTGATATTGCCGACTTTCAATATAAATGCACAGATTTGTATTACCCGGAAGAAGAGGGTGGTCTTATCTGGAATGACCCTGACGTGAATATTCCCTGGCCAGTGGAAACACCCAAACTCTCGGAGAAAGACCTGCGTAACCCGAGCTTGCGAACTCTACTGGGTGGGGAATGAGTATGCGGGTTCTTGTTACGGGCGCTCATGGCCAGGTGGGATACGAGTTGCTTCAGCGAGTGCCTGAATGTTTTGCTGTGTTCGGTTATGGATCGCAAGATCTGGACATCAGTAATGCAGAACAGATCCGGGTAGTGTTTGAAGCGGTTAAGCCAGAGCTGATCATTAACGCCGCGGCGTATACGGCGGTGGACAAGGCTGAAACTGACGTAGAACGTGCCTATGCGGTTAACTCGGACGGAGTGGGGTTTCTCGCATCTGCTGCGGAGAGCCTGGGCATTCCACTCCTGCATATCTCCACGGATTATGTGTTCAGCGGGGAGGGTGATAAACCATACACGCCCGATGACGTTACCAGCCCTACCGGTGTATACGGTTTGAGCAAGTTGGCTGGAGAGAAACAACTTCAGGAGCAATGCTCACGTCATCTGGTGCTGCGCACCAGTTGGGTGTTTGGTGCGCACGGAAACAATTTCGTGAAGACGATGCTGCGTCTTGGAAGCGATCGGGACACTTTATCTGTCGTCGCTGACCAGCACGGGGCGCCCACTTCTGCAGCCAGCATTGCCGATACGCTGTGGGCATTGGCGCTAATTTTTAAACAGGAAGGCCGTCTGGGCTGGGGGGTGTATCACTACAGTGGTGTCCCCGCTTGCAGCTGGTATGACTTTGCCAATGAGATATTCACCCAGGCTGTCAGCCTTGGTCTGCTGGAAAAGTTACCGAAGGTAAATGCAATAACCACCGCAGAGTATCCAACTCCAGCCAAGCGGCCTACGTGGTCTGTGTTGGACTGCAAAAAACTGGCGGATGCACATGGCCTGCTGCCAAGAGGTTGGCGAAAAGAGCTTCAGCATATTATAAATCAACTTATCTACGAGAAATGAAGCATAGCTTTCCGGTACGTCTATATATGTTATAGCCCAAGTTTATGCTTGGCTTTAGTTATGCGATAAGTTTTTTCAACGATCTTAGGATTTAACTTTTGGTGTGGGTGTGTTAATTCCATTGCTCGTCAAAAAAGTGGCGATCATAAATAGATCAAAATTTATTCAGTTGGAAAGATCGAATCTGTGGTTTGAGTGTGGCGGCGCTAGTGAGGTTACTGGCGCTGCCTTTAAGTTTGGAGTTCATGTTGTTTTATTTCCTTATAAATAACCTCATGACAATCCTGAAGTGATGCTGTTTCGATAAAAAATATCGCCGGTTGGAGAGTACGATTGTGGATGCGCTTATCGATCAGGAAAATTGCATAAGTTTTTAGGTTAAGAGTGCCGGCTAATATCATTTTAAACAAATCTCCACAACTAGGTGATTGTGGTATTTGTAGCGGATTCCAATATCCCGTTAGGTAGTATACGACCGATAATGTTAAATGCATTGATGTTATTCATGTTTGTGCGCATAGCGAGGACAGCCGATGCGAAATATTACTAGACGTCAACTACTCGGCGCTGCCATTTTAGGGGTGACGGGGGGGGGGGTGTGGAGGTTGTCTAGCTTTGACACCAAACAGCCGGTGGCGCAGTTTCGGGAATTTGACGCTATTCGTGCAGTCAACATAGCTAGTCAACAGTTGTTTAACAGCATAAATGTTAACATACCTACAAGTTTGGTGAGGATTTAATGTCTATACCTCCTTCCTTGGATGCGTTAATAGAATGTGCTGAGAAATTATCAAACGCCGCACAGCGTTCGGATGTTGCCTCCTCATTGCAACATCGATTTGTGAATGGCGGGGTAGATGAAGTTATCCAAACGGAGTCCGGCCCGTTACCTTCTTTGGCTAAATGGAAGGCAGACACGGACAGACTTTTTGCTGATGTAAAGGTCGTTGTTGATTCCAATTTTCGTCGTGAACCTGTTGACCCTGAATTTAGGTCAGATGGCAGTCCACTTCAGGTAGGCGACGAGTACTTCAATACCAGAGAACTGGAAAAACGGCTTTGGAATGGGGATGTATGGTATACCCCTAATGTAGACGGGCAGGCCATTCTTAGGGATCTTAGAGACCATAGTAATGCCTCAAGGGGGGCAGGGATGGTCGGATGGCGCAGGGTACCCCTAGATGCAGACTCAGCGCCGATGAGTTCTTTACTTCAGATATTATCTACTAAACCGATTAGTATCTGGGAATATGCGAAATATGTGACTTCTATGGGCGACCGTCATGATCCTTCAAGTTGGGATTGGACTCCCGCCATGACTCAGTTGGCACTCACCGGAAGAGACTGTCACTTTACGGAAGGGTGCTTCAAGTCAGATCCGATATCCTGGTTTCCAGGGGTACGTCTAATCGGAGAGGGGGGGAATCGGTTTGATTCAAACCGAACAGTAATTGAGTCACTAAGCCCCCGGCAAAAATTGTTTAGCACGACGCCATCTACTTCGAAGATGGAACGGGCAGCTATAGTAATCACTGGGATGGAGCTTTGCTCTGACTATCCGTTAACAATCGGTGATCCTAGCGTGACTATTCTGGATGGCGGAGCAAGCCCCTACGAGATGAAGCCATATCTTTCTGATTTCACGCTTCGGGCTAAGACAGAAGGGATAGGGGTGGGGTTGCTCTTGGCTAAATGCTTCGATCATGTAGTTGAGCATGGAGAGATAACTGGTTTTGCACGTGGAATTGTTGAAGTTGGTTGTGATCTCGGTTCAATAAGAAACTGTCGTATCAGATCCTTTTCCGAATATGGAATACTGCAGCTTTCTACAGCAACATTTGGTTCTCAATCGGATATTACAAAGAATGATATTCTTGATGGTGGAACTGATAGTGTTTATATAAAGTCTACGGCTAGACATGTTCGTATACATGATAATTATCTTGAGCGTGGTGGCGTTGGTAAAACATGTAAAGGGTTTATTGATCTTTCCGACATTGAGTCTCCAATCTATTGGGGGAATCTAGTTTCTCCTACCCAATTGCAAACCATATCATTGGCCGACAATCGAATTGACGGTATGATACGAGCGACTGAGTTCGTTCGTCGGGTCGATGCTGCCAAATCGGTTTCGATTTATATTAACGAACCATATTCGACTACTACAGGGGGGGTTAAAAGCGTAATCGTGAATGACGAGTTTGGTCCGAATAGGCTGGATATTTCCGTGCAGCCTAGGGATGTTAGAATTTTTGATCAGTCATTTGACCGGTGGCATAATTTTTCATCTGACAGCATTGAAGGCTTGGAGAGAGTGACTCCTGCATGTTTAGGGGCGATAAGTAGCGGGAAGGATCAGACCGCAAGCCTTAGAGTTAGATCGGGTACCCGGATAGTTATGCCTGTTACATTTTCAGCGACCTCGCGCGCATGGGTGCTCCAGCGGAAATCCACTGAAATTAATCAGTGGTTTGCCGAAGGCGTTAACTATGTCTGTCGGATTCGAGCTAGAACTACTTCTTTAGATGGGGACGTTTTATTCATGGCTGCGGGTTCCAACTCACATCTTGATGCCCCGAATGAGTTTATTTTAACTACGCAGTTTAAATCATTTTCTTTTTTCTTTTCTGGTGTGTCAGAAAGCTATATACGCTTCGGCTTTTTTCTCGGTAGGTCTACTAATAATGGAGACATTGAAATTGCATCTATTGACTGGAAGTGAAATATTTTTTCGATTACTTGTGCCTAGAGCGTATTCTCATTCTAAGTGATGAGGGCGCTCGTGTTGCTTTATTTTAAACAGTTATCCTGGCCAAAGTATTATTCAGATTCACTAGATCTACGTATCTGCTATTGCTCCAAAGTCTGCTTCAGTACTAGTAGCGAGGATAGACGTCTCATGTCGTAACTTTGTCCGTAGTAATGATCAAGGCGTAGGTTGCAGGATTCCTGGTCCTAACTAGGTCGATGGATCCCCTAAGGGGGCCGCCAATAACGCCGTTATTTGGATTTGCACGGGTGTTTGCACTGACAATTTATAACGGGTTGCTTGATCACCAATTGTTAAAAAACTATAAAATGATCAAAAAATGTCAATAACACTCTGAATTTCATAGAAAAAAATGAAATTATGGCAGTGGGTAAAACTAACGTTCGTTATGTGTCATTGGTGGAGTTCACCGTGATCACTGGCATCCATGATCTGTGAGTGACATCATCTCCAGAAGGTAAAGGATGGGCATGCGCAGTCATTTGATGCTTTTCATTTGGTGGTGTCTGTTCATTCTTTCGTTTTTGGTACTTAGTATCAAATTTGTATATCGAGAAGGAGTCTGATATGAAAAAGCTATTTGCTGTTTCGCTGTTGGGTATCTTGAGTACCTCAGCAATGGCGGCAGAGGAACCGCTGACTCTGAGTACTCCGTTGGTGGGTTCAGTCACTGTGGGTACCGGTTTGTTGGTCGGCGCTGCGGTGGTTGCGGGTGTGGTAGCCGCGTCCAACAGTGGCGGAAGTTCTAATGGCGGTACTAGTGGCACTACCGGTACCACTGGTACTACCGGAACTACCAGATAAAATAGTCGTAAGTGTTTAGGACAAGGTCACGCAGGATTGCCTGAGTGGCCTTGTTTTTTAGGATGTGCTCTCAACTAGTGTAGTGCCGATATGATTCGTAATTTTTCTGTTGCCATACTGACAAGTATTACTCTGCAAGGTTGTATGTTTTCCCCCGGTCAACATATGGACACCAGTCAAATCGTTCGTGATGGAACGCCTGAGAGCAGTCGTGTTGAGTTGATCCCAATCACGCCTAAATTGATCGCTATGAACGCGGCCAGTCAGGTAGGCGAGACCATTCCATCAGAGCTTTTGAGCTACTCTCCAGGCAGTTATCGAATTGGTGCCAACGATTTGCTGTTTATCACTGTGTGGGACCACCCAGAGTTGACAGCTCCTTCTGGACCACAGCAACAAATTGATGCGAACGGGCGTCTTGTTCGCCCGGACGGCAATCTTTTTTACCCCTATGTTGGCAATGTCGCTGCCGCAGGTAAAACTATTGAAGAACTGCGAGCTCATATTTCAAGTCGTCTATCGCAGTTCGTTGAAAGTCCGCAAGTTGACGTCAGTGTATTGAGGTTTGCCAGTCAAAAAGTTGTTGTCTCTGGCGCTGTCATCAAGGCAGGACAACAGCCACTTACAACAACACCATTGAGCGTCGTGGAAGCTATTGGCACTGCCGGCGTAGATCCATTGAATGCTGATCTTTCGAACCTGACCCTCACACGCGATGGCCACGAATATAAACTGGATCTGGACGCGCTGAACCGTCAGAACAGCTCCCAGTTGTCCAATGTGTATCTCAAGGGTGGCGACCAGTTGTACCTGCCTTACAACGACCGCAAGCGAATCTATGTCATGGGCGAGGTTACCCAGCCCCGCGCATTGAGCTTCAAAACCAAAACCATGAATCTGTCCGATGTGTTGGGTACGGTGGGTGGCTTGAACCAGACGACCTCTAATGGCAATGCCGTTTATGTGATTCGGGGTGTCGAAAACCTCGACAAGGAACCGGCGAAGATTTTCCAGTTGGAAGCTGAATCACCTTCCGCCATGGCGTTGGCCACACGTTTTGATGTGCAAGCGCAGGACGTGGTCTATGTAGGGCCTGCCAATATTACCCGCTGGAATCGCTTTATCAGCCAGTTGGTGCCTTCCGCATCCATCATCGGTATCGGCGCTTCTGCACAGAACAACTTAAGCGAAGCCAGCAGCAGATAAGGCCAATTTAAGCGTGATAATTTTGCGTAAGAGCGCCTTCCTGGCGATGGCTTTCATGCTGTGTGGGTGTAACCCACTGATGAAAGCCTCCTTCGATACCCTCAAAG
>Ga0207428_10004863_pt1 | contig 12663 bp, 13 predicted proteins | sample RhiMethybrSRZTD1_FD_187600 | JGI IMG/M metagenome (GOLD analysis project Ga0207428, IMG submission 187600) | Populus rhizosphere microbial communities from Tennessee, USA - Rhizosphere MetaG P. TD hybrid SRZTD1 (SPAdes) (version 3) | ecosystem: Host-associated > Plants > Roots > Rhizosphere >... | reverse complement strand
GCGCCTGTGCGATTGGCCTTGCAAATGGCCTGGCGCCATAAGCAAAGCGGAAGTAAAAAGGGCAAGAAGAGAAAAAAAGGCAAAATGCTCTTTTTGCCTCTTTTTCTCTTCTTGCCCTTTTTGCTTCCCTCTAATCGCCTCTCCATATCTACGGCTTCTGCAAAAAGCCGAGATCACCCAACCACTCCTCAAATCGCGTGGGCCATTTGCCGGCGGCGTCGGTGTTCTTGTCGCGCATGCCGAAGCCGTGGCCTGCGCCGGCGTAAATGTGCAGCTCCGCCGGAACGCCTACCTGTTTGAACTTCAAATATACTTCGGCCATCCCTTGCGAGATGTCGGGACGGTCTTTATATCCGCACACGATGAAGACCGGAGGCGAATCTTTGGTCGGGGCGAAGCGCCGGGAACTGCCAGGATAAATCAGCGCCTGAAATTCAGGCTTTGAACTTTCTCGCTCTATCGCGTCGGCGGCCTCTTTGTTACCGCCGTCGAAACTCATGCTGGCGAGCGCCGCCAATTCTCCGCCCGCCGAAAAGCCCATCACTCCGACGCGCGACGTATTGACGTTCCACTCCGGCGCGCGGCTGCGCACGAGACGGATGGCCCGCCGCATGTCGGCCAGCGCGTGGTCGTCCACGGTGTAAGTCGAGTTCGCCTCGCGCGCGAGCCGATATTTGAGCACGAAGGCGGCGACGCCGCGCGCGCTCAGGTAGCGGGCGACGTTGTGGCCTTCATGGTCGGTCCACAGCTCACGATGCCCGCCGCCAGGCGCGATGATGACTGCGGCGCCTGTGGCCTTCTCTTTCGGCGGCAGATAAGGCGTGATCGAAGGCTGATGAACGTTCGAAACGACGCGCTCGCCGTTCTCGGCAAGCCGCACCGCTTCCGGCCCGGACTTGCCTTCGGAGCCGGGCGCGCCGTTAGGCCAGAGCGGAATCTCCTTCGACTGGTTCGCAGGCAGAATCGTAGCGGGCAACAGCAACAATGCGAGAAGAGCGCGTCGGAGCGGGCTGTTTTTCATATTGGTTACCTTGACAGAATCGCGACGCCCCAGGGGCGGTCGCCGACTTTGATCTTGGCCGTCACTTTGAGCGTGGCGGCGTCTATGACAGAAACGTCGTTTGAAGGGCCGTTGGCGGTGTAGAGCGTTTTGCCGTCCGGCGTAATGGCAATGCCCCAGGGCCGTGTACCCACATCTACCGAACCGACCACCTGATCGGTCGCAGTGTCGATGGCGAAGACTTTGCCGAAGCGCCCCGTAGTTACGTAAATCTTCTTGCCATCGGGGGCGACCGCGACGCCCATCGGTTTGACGCCCTCGCCTTCAAAACGGATCGTCCGCAAGACGGCATGCTTCGCCGTATCAATCACTGTCACCGCGCTATCGTTTTCGAGCGTCACATACGCGCGCGAACCGTCCGGCAGAAACGCGGCCACGCGCGGACGGCGTCCGACCTTGAAACTGGTCACGAGGCTGTCGTCGCCGGTTTGGATTACCGAGACCGCGCCGTCGTCTTCCGAAGTCACATAGATCACTTTGCCGTCAGGGCTGATTGCCACGCCTTCCGGCTCGTCGCCGACCTGCAGGGTCTTGATGATCTGGCCGTTCCTGGCGTTCACAACGCTGGCCAACCCTACGTCTTCGTTGGTGACGTAGAGTTTGCCGCCGTCAAGGCTGATGGCGAACTCTTCGGGGTCCGAGCCGACAGGCATCACCTTGAGAACGGCGTTGCGGTCCGCGTCCACAATCCCGATGCCGTCGGCTTTTTTGTCGGGAGGCGGCAGCGTGTCTTCGTCAACGCCGGGAGGGGCGATCGGAGAACCGCTCAGGGCGACCAGAATATTCTTGCGGTCGGGCGTGATATGCACGCCCCTGGGGCGTTTGCCCAGCGGCAGGGTCGCGATCACCTCGTTGTTTGCGGCGTCAATCACGCTCAGATCGCCGGAAGCCTCGTTAGTGACATAGACAGTGACCGCAGGTCTACGCGTAGGAACTGTAGTGCCGCTGTTGCAGGAGAGAGAAATGAATGAGCAGATTATCGTGAAAAAGAGCAGGATTGTTTTCATAACTGACCACAGAAGGTTTTCCATTTACCGTATTTCATTGACACGACTTGCGTCCGTTGACCTGAAAATAAGGCGCCACATCGTCAGACGGCGTTTAGAGTACCGGCTTGCGGCCGGAATGGCTTGGCGCCAAGCCATTCCGGCCGCAAGCCGGTACTCTAAACGCCGTCCCCTTCAGGTTCGAGGCGCCCACGAGTTTTAAATGGCGCAAGTCGTATTTATCATTTTCCATTCGTCATTTGGCGGATTCGCGCCTGAACACAATACCAAATGACAAATGAAAAGGGGAAAACGGAAAATGGAAAATCCTCTTCCGTCATTTGCCATCCACGGTAAAAGCCAGCAGCAGGTTGCCCGGATAGCCTATGAGTCGGCCGTAGCCGGAATTTGTGTAGAGGATGCCGTTGGCCACAGTCGGCCCGCCGCCGTCTAGCGTCCCGCCCTTCGACTCTCCGGCGTTGACTGTGTTGATCGGCTGCGCGGTGTCGACTTCCCAGATGATCTCGCCGTCCTTGGTGGAATAAGCGCGCAGACGCCCATCCGCCGTGCCTGAAAAGACCACGCCTGGAATGACCGTAGCCGCGGCTGATTGAGAGTTGTTGCATCGCGTCGCGCCCCAACTGCATTTCGCCGGGGGCGCGGGGACATGCCAGAGTTGTTCGCCAGTGGTGATCTTCAACGCGGTCAGGCCGGGTTTACGCGTCGCCCCGCCAGGATCGGCGACGGGAATGTAGACGTTCTCCGCATCGGCCGCGAAGCCCCACTCGATGCCGCCGAGCGCGCCGCCGTTTCCGACTTTCATCTGCCACAAGACCTTGCCGTTATTGTCCGGATCGAACGCCCACATCACGCCCGATTTTTGGCCGCCCAGCAGTATTTGCTTTCCATTCGGAAGTGTGCGCAAGACCGGAGAACTGCCGAAGTCGTAATCCGGTCCGTTCTTCTCCGGGCAATTGCCCGCGCTGCCCGCACGACCACAACCCACCAGGAAGCTGTCTTTTGGAGTGACCTGATTCGCCCATTTGATCTTGCCCGCGACCATGTCGAAAGCCACGATCGCGTCCGTATGTTCTGACTCGATGTCGGTGTAGGAATTGCCAGTGCCGACATAGATCAATTTGCGCTTCAGGTCGAGCGTCGGGGCCGACCATATCGCGCCGCCGGCGGGGCCGTGCATCTGCGTCCCGGCGGAGTTCTTCTTAAAAGGCTTAGGTTCCTGCTGAACCGTGAAACTCTTCCAGAGTATTTTTCCGGTGTAAGCGTCGAGCGCGAGGAGGCTGCCGCGGAATGTGCAGCATTCGTATTTGGCGTCGCGGCCGGCGGTCTCTTCGAACGAAGAGACCGGCACGTAAAGGCGATTGCGGTAGAGTACGGGCGCGCCGGTGATGCGGGAGAGAAAATGGTCTTCGACTTTCGTCTTCCAGATCAGCTTGCCTGTGTCGGCGTCCAGCGCCTGAATGTTCGATTTCTCGTCGCCGAAATAGACCGCGTATTTGGCCTTCGATCCGGCTGGCAAAGGGCCGACGCTGAGGGCGGCGCGCACCGCGGCGCCCGGCTGCATCGCCCAATAAGTACAGCCAGTTTGCGCGTTCAGGCAGACGACCATTCCCGCTTCGATGGTCAGGTAGAGGCGGTCGCCGATGATCGTCGGCTGACCCGTCGCCATCGGCCCCGGGTGCGCCCACGCCCATTTGACCTTCAACTTCGGAACGTCTTCGGCCTTGATCCCCGGATTCGCTTGGAAGCGCGAATTGTCGAGATCGAATCCCCAGCCGTTCCATAACGACCCTTTCAGATTAATCGGCTTCGGCGGGACCGCGCATCGATTGGCGCCAAGGTTCAGGTCAATAGGAGGCCCCAGTTGTTTACCCGTCAGATGAATCGCAAGGGCGCGAATCTGCTCGGCGCTCAAACCCGCCGCCTGTTGCTTCATCGAGCCTGAGGTCAGTGTCATGACAACGTCTTCCGCCGAGCGGCGGCGAATGAGGAACAGCGGCGGAACGCGATCCTGCGGTTCGTCATGACAGATCGCGCATTTTTGTTTGTACAGTTCAGCGCCTTCGGGGGACGTGGCCGCGGCTTGCTGCTGCTGCATGAATTGGTTGGAGGAAGCGGCGTCGCTCTCTGAACGCAGAAAAACGGCGGGGAAGATGAGCGCGGTAAATAGAATTACGGCGAACAAACTCACAAAGAGGATTTTACTTGGCGCTTTCATTTGATTTGCTCTATCGGAACGCCGAGTCAGTACTGCGAGCGGTAGCGAGCGTGACTCCCATAGTCGCTTCTTCGCCGGAGCCACGCGCGGTACTGACTCGAATTGTTTATGGCTTCAGTTGTTTTCAGTCTTGCGGAACCACGGGTTGCCGAAATTGGTGTAAGGTCCGCCGTCAACCGAAATCTGAACCTGCAACCGGTAATTGGCCGGCGAGAGCATCAACGTCTTGCCTTTCAACTTTACCGTCTTGCCGTTTTTCTTGACCGGCTGTGTCTCCCAGAAGATAGTGTAATAGCCGCCGAGGTCGCCGCCGATCGGCCCGGTCTTGACGAGGGGGACGTCGAACAACCCCGTCTCGGAACGCGTGACCTGCCTTTCTTTCTCGTTGTAATTGGTGGTCGCGCGCGCTTTGAAAGCCCCAGCCGGACCATCGCCTTCGATCTCGCTCTCATAGGCTCCGCTGGCCGTCTTCTTATACGTCTCTTTGCCTTTGAACTTGCCAGCCGGGCCAAGCGGCGATTCGGGCACGTTCCATTCAAACGTCCACGAGCCGACGAAGTAATCCATGCTCGGCGGTGGCATCGGATCGTTCGGATCTGTGGGCCGAGAAGGCTGCTGGGCAGGTTGTTGGAACAGTAGTAGCGCGAAAATCAGGATGCTTATCATTTCGTTAGTAATCGGCGGTCACCGTCCGTGACCGAGTGTTGGCGTCAGTTGTGGTCGAGCGGCGGCGCAGAGGCGAAGTCAGCCTGCGCGTGCGCGCGCCGCAATGATTGTAAATACCCGATGCGGTATCTGTAACAAATCCCCTGGAAACGATTCTTCCAGTAATCGGGCAAGTTCGGCGTCAAAGGCTTCGACCTCGGCTGGCGCGAGACTGGCGCCGACGCCGGCGCTGGCCCGGATGCGACCCCGCCAAGCTTCAGACGTATACGGAACGTCGGGGTCGTACGAAAAAGTCTCGACCCTGGAGAAGCCCACCGCCTGTAAATGAGGCAAACTTCCGAGGTCAAAGCCGTTCCCGCCTCCGAAGCCCCAATTTCGGTTGTGCTTCATGATCAGCCGCTCCGTCGCCTCAACAACATTTCCGGGCAATGGAAGCCAGCTAAAATACGCGACTACGACTTGGGCACGGGGTTTTGTGATGCGGGAAAACTCCATCGCGGCTTTCGGGCCATCGAACCAATGCCAACATTGGCCCGCCGAAACAACGTCTGCAACGCCGTCCGGCAGCGGAATGGCTTCCGCAGACCCGATTTTATACTCAACCGTTGTGGATGCGGCGACGTCGAGTCTCCGGGCCTGATCGAGAAGCCGACCGTCGGGGTCAATCCCGATGACCTTACAACCGCGAAGAGCGAATCCGCGGGCGAGGGTTCCCGTGCCAGTCCCCACGTCAACAACGGTTTCTCCTGAAGCGCCGATTCCGAGCGCGGCCAATCGGTCAAAAAGGGAATCGGGGAACCCGGCGCGGAACCGCGCGAAATCCTCCGCCGCCGCTCCAAAGTTTGTCGCCGTTTGTTTCTTCATCCTACCGTCCGAACCGCGACCTCACTGCTTACTCGCGCTTTGCGAGGCTGGCTTCGTTAAAACTTTGCTGTCCACCGTGTACTCGAACCACGGGATGAACATCTCGTCCCAACTCTGCTCGCTCCAGAAGACCTCTTTGTCGGGAGCGGGGTTGTAGCGGTTCTTGATCGAGTTGTCGTAGTGGGCGAGGGAGACCAGTTTGCTGCCGGCGGGAATCTTCAACGGCTCGGTCAGTTCGTAATGGAGTTGCCAGTTGAAGTCGAACTTCGGCACGTCGAGCAGGATTTGTTGGCGGCCGTCGGGCCAGACGAGCGTGTATCTGATGTCCTTGCCGCGCAGGTGCATGTGCGGCGCGAAGGCGTAAAGCGTGATCGCTTCCTTGACCGTCATCTCGCCGATAATCTCCCAGTTGTCGACGCGCGGCGGGATATTGGGAATGCGGCCGCGAACTTTGACCTCGCGACCGTTGATCATGCGGGTTTCGCTCAGTTCCTTGCCGCCGACGTATACCGTATCGCTGACTCCTTTCGTGAGGACTTCGTGCGTTACTGGTTGTTTGGCGAACCAGAGGCCGAGCCGCGAGCGGTCTTTTTCGGGGCGTCCGCTCGGCTGGTAGTGCATGTTGAACTGAACGTACATCCCCGGCAGGATGCGTTTGGCCGTTCCCGGGTGATGCCTCTCGAAGCCTTTGCCCGGCGCCTGTCCGACCAGCTTGAACGCGCCGGCGCGTGTGAACGAGTCCTGGCTCAGGAAGACCTCGCGCGATCCGCCTTCGCTCAGGCCGCCGGTCTCGCGAGCCGATTGGTTGTTGAGTCGTCCGGCGGACGATCCGTCGGCGCGGACGGCCTTGCCGTCCACGATCTTCGTTCCTTCAGGAAGGCTGACCACGTTGGCGATCGAATGATGGACGACCGCCGGATTGCCCGGACGTAATTCCACCTTTTCGACCCATCGCTCTTCGGTGAAGGGAACCGGCGCATAGAAGTTCTGCATTGGCAGCTCGCCTTCGGCAGGAACTTCGAATTCGATCGGCATCTCGATCACCATGTCGGGTTCGCCGAAGGTCCAGCCGGGCGCGTATTTCGGGAATGGCGGCAGGTCTTTGTCATCGCCCTTCGGGGCCCCGGCGTCAACCCAGGCGACGATGGTCTCGATCTCTTTTTGCGAAAGCCTGCGGTCGTTGCTGAATTTGAGCGTCGAAGTATGCGGGTCGGCGAACCAGGGCGGCATCTCGCGTTCGACGATCGCCTCGCGGATGGCCTTGCTCCACGGGCGGACTTCGGCGTAGGAGGTGAGCGGCATCGGCGCGACCTCGCCCGGACGGTGGCAGTTGGCGCACTTATTGAAGATGATCGACGCGACGTCTTTGGTGAAAGTCACGCCCGCGGCCTCGTTCCTATTCATGATCAAAGCAGCGGCCGCCAGCAAGGCGACGAATAGAATTGCAGATAAGCGTTTCATCTCTTCCTCCGTAGTGTGCGCCGAGCTTCACGCTCGGCGAATAATCGCAGTCGCGGTGGCCGCCGCAACCATCTCGCCTTCTTGAAAAAGCTCGGCGGCGAGAAAACAAACCTCCTTGCCGCGCTTCAGAATGCGCCCTTTACCTTGCAACTTGCCGACTTTTGCGGGCCTCGCGAATGAAACATTCAGATTAAGCGTGACGGCGAACTCACCGGCGTCAAGTGTCGCCGCCAACGCAGGTCCCATTGTGTCGTCAAGCATGGCGGCCAGGAAACCGCCCTGAATATAGCCGACGTGATTGGTGAATTCCGGTTTGCCATCGAATTCCACTTCAATCGCGCCGTCTTCGGGGGAAACCGCTCGGAAAAAAATGCCGAGAGTAGTCGCCGCCGCTGGCGGCGGCGACTTCCCGTCCTGTATTCGCCAAAATAGCGCGTCCCTGTTCATCTTTGATTATTTAGAGGAACTGGAAGACGCGGCCTGTGGCTGCGCCTTGCGCAAATCCTGTTTGTCGAGCGTGTAATCGAGATAGCCGATCATCATCTCCTCCCAGGTCTGCGGCCCCCAGCGAACTTCTTTCGTCGGGTCGGGGTTGAACTTGTTGTGGATCGAGTTGTCATAATGCGCGACGCACGTCAGCTTGCTCCCCTTGGGCGCGGCGACCTCTTCTTTGAAGACGTAGGTCATTTGCCAGCCGAAGTCCCAGCGCGGCACCGACAGCAAGACCTTCGACGTCCCGTCGGGATAGACCAGCGTGTATTTGAAATCCCTGCCGCGCACGTGCATGTGCGGATGCAAGCTGTCAATGTGGCTGTCTTCCTTGAAAGTGAACTCGGATTTGACCTCGTAATTGGGGTCGCCGGGCGGGATCACGAAATTGCCTTGCGACGCGCCCGCCGTGATGACGCGCTTTTCGACAGGGTCTTTCGAGAAGATCAGGCCGATGCTGGTGCGATCGGTTCCGGGTTCGCCGGTCGTGACGTAGTGAATCTGGAAGACGAGCACTGAGCCTTTCTTGATCAGCTTAGCCTGGCCGGGCCTCAGTATCAGCGGCGCCTCACCGGGCGCCCATCCGACCAGGCGGCCGTCGGAATCGGCGGGACGTTCACCCCTTTGGCCGCGCGCGGAGAAGAGTTCGTTGGGCGGAATCTCGCCAGGCGCGGGGAGTTTGCCGTGATCCGGGTAACGCACGTCGATGATCACGTGATGCACGATGCGGCGATTGCCCTGGCGAATCTCGGCTAACTGCACGTACTTGTCCTCGGTGAGGTTGGTCGGCACGGCGAAATATTTGTACGGGATCACGCCCTCGGCGGGCACGCTGTATTCTGTCGGCATCGTGAGCACGACATCGGGTTTGCCGATCTGCCAGCCCTCGGCGTATTTCGGAGCCGGCGGCAAATCCTTCGGATCGCCCTCCTTCGCGCCGTCTTCGACCCAGGCGACTATGGCGTCGATTTCCTTTTGCGAGAGGCGCGGGTCGTTGGAGAAGTCGCCGTGGGCGGGGTCGGCGAACCAGGGGGGCATCACGCGCGTCACCACCTTTTCGCGAATGGCCTTGGCCCAGGGGCGAACCTCCTTATAGTTCGTAAATGACATCGGCGCGACCTCGCCGGCCCGATGACAAACCACACAGTTTTTCTGGATTATCGGCGCGACGTCTTTGGCGTACGTCACGGTCGCAGCCGAGGTCGCGTTGGGCGTGTCGAGCGATAGGAAGACGCCGAACGCCGCGAACGCGCAGAACAGGAAAAAGCCAAACGCGTATTTCATTACAAACCTCCCGAAAAAGGTGAAAAATCGACCGCCGGAATCGGCGACAGTCGCTATTTATTAAGACCGCGTGGAACGCGGCTCGGTCACAGATACTTAGAAAACCATTCGGCCGCCGCGTCGGCCGCCTTGTTGAACGCCGCGCCGCCGCCAATCTGGGCGTGCGTGACGCCCGGAAAGCGCGCGACCTCGGTCGGCCCTTTGAGCAGCTTCGACGCGGCGACGGCGTTAGTCTCGTTATTCACTCTGGCGCCATTCTCGGCGATGACGAACAGCACGGCCGTCTTCTGCGGAATCTGTTCGATGCTCCAGAACGGATGATACTCGGCCAGGGCGAGCCTGGTCTCGACGTCGTTCGAAGCGCGGGCGCCGGGCAGATAACCGGCGCGTGCCCGCTTCTGTTCGGCAAGCAGCAACTCGCCCGTCGGCGCGTAAGCCTTCCGCGGCGCGTCCTTGCCCTCGATGATCGGCGTCTGGGCGACCGCGGCTTTGATGCGGGCGTCGGTCGCGGCAATAACGATCACATGCCCGCCCGCCATGCCTGCGCCCCACACGCCGATGCGCGCGCGATCTACGCCCGGCTCGCCCTGCAGGTAGTAGAGCGCGTTGCGAATGTCCAGGACCTGCTCCCGAGGGATGAGCCGCTTGCGCCGTATGCGCACCCGCGCGGTCATCTGCGAGAAGCGGAGCCGGTCGTCGGTCTTGACCTCAGCCGCCGTTTGCGCGAACCCGCCGCTTTTCCCCCAGCCGCGGTAATCAATGACCATCGCCACTAATCCGCGCGATGCGAAATGCGCGGCGTATTTCTCGATCGACGCCGCCGTCTCGCCCCAGTCGGGCGCCAGCGCGACCGCCGGCGCATTGCTTGTGGCCGAGAAGTTTTTCGGCGTGAAAATCTTTCCGTGGCACTCGACGCCTTCGCTGTAGAAGCGGACGTCTTTCGCGGCGACGCCGTCCGGCAATGACTCTGGCGTCGTTACAATTCGGCGACGCATTGTTTGCCCCGTTTGCCCCGTTTGCCCCGTTTGCCCCGTTTGCCCCGTTTGCGAAATGGCGCGCGGAGGCAATGAGCTTGCCAGAACAATCGCGGCGAGAAATATGGCCGACATGCGTCTCATGCCTCGACGATCTCCTCAGAAAAGGGTAAGGCAAACTGCCTGGGAGCGCAGGCATCCTTGCCTGCCGGGTTTCCGGCAATGACCGACTGACCGAAGCATGCAGGCGAGCATGCCTGCGCTCCCAGGCAGTTTGCCCTCCCGATAAAGGTCATGATGTTTCTTCTTCCACCTCGGGCGCCACAGGCGCGCCGGTATCACGAATTCCCGCCCGCAAATGCCCTCGGGCCCGTTCCGCTATCCTCTCATAATAGGCGCGCATGCGGTCGAGTTCTTCATCTTCCAATTCCTCTAAATCAAGCAGCGCGTTGTGGGCGCCTTTGACCGCGCGAATCAGTTCATCCAATTTGATCTGTACGGCTTCCGAATCCCGGTTCTGCGTGTTCTGAATAAGGAAGACCATCAGGAAAGTGACAATCGTGGTACCTGTGTTTATTACCAATTGCCACGTATCGCTGAATCCGAATATCGGCCCTGTGATCACCCAGGCCAGAATAACCACAACCGCTATCATAAAAGTAACAGGTCTGCCGCTTATCCTCGCCGTCCATTTAGCAAAGCGGGTGAACCTTGATCTAGATTTTGGAGGTCTCATATGATTGGTTCCAGTAAGTTCCAGTAAGACGGACGACAGAAAACTACTCCGTCGCGCGCATTCCAAGATACTTCAGGAACCAATCAGCCGCTAGATTTGAACTCACCTCGAACCCGGCGAAAGAATAAATCTGAAAGTGCGTCAGGTACGGAACCTCCACTATCTGCGACGTCCCCTTGAACGCCTTTGACGCCGATTGAACGCCGCGAGGCGGAATCAACTCGTCCTTCTCGGCGGGAATCCAGAGAATCTTAGTCGTTTCGGGAATATGATCGAGCAATGCAGCCGGGCGGAACTCACGGTTGACCTGGCTGCTCCACCGATCGATCTTGCTGCGGAACGAGAAGCCGCCGTCAACCTCATCGCCCTGTCCCGTGCGCGCTCGCTTGATGCCGTCTTCGATCATTTGCGGCGAGATCGCCACGGGGCCGCTCGCGCCGAGGCCGCCAGCGCCGCCCACCTGCGCCACGACGGCCTTCGCCCGCGCGTCCAGCGCGGCCACCATCAAGACCACGCTCGCGCCGTTCGAAGATCCCCAGACGCCGATCCGCTCGGGGTCGACGCCCGGCTCGGTCTGGATGTAAGAGATAGCCGCGCGAAAATCTTCGGTCTCGCGGAAATTGTTCAGGTTAGTCCGCTTGATCTGGATGCGCGATTCCTTCTCCCATACCGCGCGTTCGTCGGTGGTCGTGTCCGGTTCGAGCAGCAAAACGTCGCCGCCGCTGTAGCCGTATGTGCGATAGTCAATCGCCATCGCCACGAGCCCACGCTCGGCGAAGCGGGCGGCGTATTTCTCTATGCCGACCGCCTGGGCGTTGATGCCATGGCCGACCACGACCGCCGGCCACTTGCCGCGCGCGTTGAACCCTTTCGGGAAAAAGATCCTGCCGTAGCAGGGCGCCCCGTCGCTGTAAAACGTGATCTGCCGCGACCTGACGCCTTCGGGCAGCGCGAATATCCAATCCTGTGGCTGCGTGCCGCGCTCGCGCTTCATCTCGGGTTCGGCGGCCTGCTTCCGCAACTCCGCGCGATACTTCTCAACGATCTCGGTTTTGATCTGAGCCGGCGCCGTGACGCCGGCCAGACACATCACGAACGCCGTTGCGGCGAATATGCTGACGCGAACTAAACGCGGATGCGATGACATAGGCTCCTCCTGACGCGAATAACTATTCCTTCTTGCCGGAGAAGTCCGCTTCGCCCATGTCGCCGAACTTAACTTTGCCCTTCATCGCGTCGCCTTCGACCGTTCCGGCGTATTCGAGTAGTAATTCCTGTCCCTGCGCGTTCACCTTGACGGTGAACTTGATCTCCTTGCCTTTGATCGCGCCTTCGAGCGGAAATTCGCCAAACCGGCCTTTGTACGTGCCGGTCAATTTCTCGCCCTCCTGCTTCAAAACGAGCGAGGGGTTGGCGGCGCCGTTCGGCGTTTCAAAGGTCAGTTTCCAATTGCCGGAAACGTTCGTGGATTGCGCGCCGACTGTCAGCGCGGTGGCGAGCAGGAAAGCGGCGGTAGTAATCGTTATGGCAGTGATGATGTATTTACGCAGTCTTTTCATAGTGATCCTCGGAAAAAAGGTTGATTTCAATTAGCCGGTGATAAGAGAAAGCCGTTCTCACCGCCGCAGGCGCAGGGAGCGCAGAGGTCTCGCAGAGATAGGAGAAGAAGAGGAGAGAGGAGGAGAAAAGTGGAAAGAAAACCCTCTCTTTTCTCTTCTTAATCTCCGCGAGACCTCTGCGTTCTCTGCGCCTCGGCGGTGAAAATGGATTGCTAAGTCGCACGAAAACTAGTCTTCAAACAATTCCTTTCCACTTAATGTTTTAGAGCGGATTGCAAATGAGTGTACGGTGTCGGGCTATTCGTTTATCGCCCTGGTTGCGGCGCGGTACAGTACCGGGAGCGGTAG
>Ga0207428_10004861_pt1 | contig 12665 bp, 8 predicted proteins | sample RhiMethybrSRZTD1_FD_187600 | JGI IMG/M metagenome (GOLD analysis project Ga0207428, IMG submission 187600) | Populus rhizosphere microbial communities from Tennessee, USA - Rhizosphere MetaG P. TD hybrid SRZTD1 (SPAdes) (version 3) | ecosystem: Host-associated > Plants > Roots > Rhizosphere >... | reverse complement strand
TAGCCCTCAGAAGCGAAAAGACTCCTCTCAATGAAATCCGCTCGCGCCTGATAGCCGAAGCCAGGCGGATGCACGACGAAGACATAGAAATCAACCGCGCGATGGGGCTGAACGGCGCCGAACTGATTCCCGACGGCGCTACCGTGCTCACGCATTGCAACGCCGGGGCGTTGGCCACGGCCGGATACGGCACCGCGCTCGGGGTCGTTCGCGCGGCCGTCGAAGCAGGCAAACGCGTCGCCGTTTACGCCGACGAGACCCGCCCGTTTCTGCAAGGCGCGCGCCTGACCGCGTGGGAATTGAACAAAGACGGCATCCCCGTCACGCTGATCACCGACAACATGGCCGGGCATTTCATGAAGCAGGGCGACATCGATTGCGTAGTGGTCGGCGCCGACCGCATCGCCGCCAACGGCGACGTGGCGAACAAGATCGGCACCTATTCCGTCGCGGTGCTCGCCAAAGAGAATGACATCCCCTTTTACGTCGCCGCCCCGATCTCGACCCTTGACCTCAACCTCGCGTCTGGCGACCTGATCCCGATTGAAGAGCGCAACGCGCGCGAAGTCTCTCACATAAAAGACGTCCGGCTCGCCCCGGACGGAATCAAGATCGCCAATCCGGCTTTCGACGTGACTCCGAACCGCTACGTTGCGGCGATCATCACCGAACGCGGCGTCGCCCGCCCTCCGTATCAGGAGAGTCTGAAGCGCCTGGCCAATGATTCGACTCCTTAACCGCGCCGTTATTCCGCCCATGCGCGGATATACTGGTCGCGCAGTTTTGAAATCCCAAATCGGAGCGAACAACATTGGGACGGAAGAAACCACGGATCATCACAGATGCGACAGATCTGCGCGAATAATCCGTGACAATCCGTCCGCATCTGTCTAAATCTGCGGTTTCTTCCGCCTCAATCTCGCCTGTTTTGATAGAAATACACGTTTGCCAGGAATTTGTACGAGCGCGGATTCAGCAAGCCTGTGGTCATCGGACTCTTCCGGTTTTTGGACCGGCTGTTATGGCTGCCGGAAGACCCGGAAAAGGAGTTTGATGATAAAATGAGCGCATATGAGTTAGAACGGAAACGGGAGAGAACGGCTCCTGCGCGAGTCTGGGGCTTTAATTCCATTGCTCAGGTAGAGGGCTGAGATGAATATCCCACGCAGTAGCGCCGTCCCAATGACCGTTGACGAATATCACTTGCTGCCGTTCGAGCCGGGCTGGAAATGCGAGTACTGGGACGGCAAGGCTCATTACTCGCCGCGTTATCATGCCGTTGTCACGACCGTCGCCGTCGCCGCGCGCGACGTAGACACAGACTGCCTGCTCCGCCAGCCGGCCGAATCCGACATCGAAGCGCTCACGCCCGTTTACGTCGCGGCTTTCCGCGAGACCATCGAATATTTCGGCCACTCGCAAGCGCAGATAGCCGAGGCCGCTCGCAGAGACCTCAGGAATTATTTCGCGGGCGAACACGGCCAACCCACTTCGGCCTCCTGCCTGGCCATCGCCCCCGGATCGAATCCGGATGAAGGGACATTCGCTGGCGCGGCTATGGTCACCTCAACGGAAAACGGCGCGCTGCTCTACCTGCTCTTCGTTGCGCCACAATGGCAGCGGCTCGGATTGGCGACAGCGATGGTCTCCGCCGCGATTAACGAACTTCACGAATTGGGCGAAAAGACGCTCACCAGCAGATACCACATCGGCAACGAACAGAGCATGGCCTGGCATCAGCGCTTCGGCTTCGTCGAAGCGCCTGACCTGCGGCGGGCGCGACTCTATCTGCAACAAGCCAGGGTCGAGCTTTGGCGGCGCGAAAAGATCGGACACTTGACAGCAGAAGAACGCGCGAAACTGATCGTCGACCTCGCGCGTTGGGAGGCCGAGGTCAAAAAACTCGAACACCTCAAAGGTCAAGAGGGATTCGAAGCCGTTCATCCGACGGCGCGGCGCCGACCCTAATACTGCGGCCTGTAAACATCTCTAAATCGAGCCGCGCAAGATTGGTACAGTCAGTAAATCGCGAAATGGCTGTTCTTCACCGGAATCTCGGCAGTTTTTCTCCGCGGCAGTTGTTTTCTGAGCGTGGATCGGCGCGGGTAGCGCAAACTGGCAGTTTGCGCGGCTTCCGAATCATAACTATGCGGAGCAACTAAGGCCGATGGATAATTGGCGCGACTGGCGATCAGTTAACGAGTGAAGAAATGGCGCAAACTGCCAGTTTGCGCTACCCGCATCGCAAATTGCTCTAGTTTTCCGCGAAAAATTGAACCGAAATTCAACCCTTCCTTTACGACTGCCCGCCGCGGTTTCGCTATCCTCCGCCGCTGAGACTATTTCAAAACATAAGGCGGTTGAAAAGAAATGAAAAACGCACGCATTATCTTTGTTTTCACAGTTCTCTGCGCAGCGGCGGCGCTCTTCGCGCTGCCCTCGAGCCGCGCAAAAGACGCGAAGCCGTCGGCGAAAGGCGTCACATTCACGAAGGACGTCGCGCCGATCTTCTTCAAGAAGTGCGCCGAGTGCCATCGACCCGGCGAGGCCGCGCCGTTCTCGGCGTTGAGCTACAAGGACGCGCGCCCCTGGGCGAGATCAATCCGCGAGCAGGTCGTCTCGCGCGAGATGCCCCCCTGGCGCGCCGACCCGCACGTCGGCCAGTTCAAAAACGACCGCCGCTTGACCGAGGATGAGATCGAAACGATCACCGCCTGGGTGGATGGCGGCGCGGAAGAAGGCGATCCAAAACACCTGCCGCCTGCGCCGGAGTTCGCGGACGGTTGGGCGATTGGCAAACCCGATCTGATCATTCCTATGCCTGAAGAGTTCACGCTCGACGCTTCAGGGCCGGACGAGTACCAGTACTTCGTGGCGGACCCGGGCTTTACCGAGGACAAGTACGTTCAGATGGCGGAGGCGCGCCCCGGCAACCGCCGCATCGTTCACCACATCCTGGCCTTCGTTCAGCCGCCGTCGAAAGACGGCCAGTCGCCGAAAAAGATGACGGATGAAGAGATCGAGCGGATGGAGCTGGGATCTATTTTCTACCGCGACGGTTTCCTGATGCGCGCCAAGCCGGACGCGCCTGTCTATGATGACGGTTGCAGTCTCCCGAACGGTGGTCAGGGCGCCGATCGTGATGGCGCGCCCCAGGAAAGTAGGTTGAGCAGTCTGGGAATGATGCTCACCGGCTTCGCTCCGGGGATGAACCCGTGGGTCTGGGAGCCGGGCACAGTCAAGAAGATTCCCGCCGGCTCCAAGATTACTTTCCAGGTTCATTACTCCAAGGTCGCTGGTTCGACGCAGAAAGATCGTTCGATGATCGGCCTTGTCCTTGCCAAAGAGCCGCCGCAGCGCCAGATCATCACGCGCATGATTTCGAATAATTACTTCAGGATTCCGCCAGGCGCCGCAAATCATCGCGTGACGGCCTGTTGGACGGCCACGGAAGACATCCGGCTGACCGCCGCCATGCCGCACATGCACGTTCGCGGCAAGGCGATCGAAATCAAAGCCTTTTACCCCGACGGCCGCAGCGAGACTCTGCTCAACGCGCCGAATTACAGCTTCGCCTGGCAGACTTTCTATTACTTCAAACAGCCGCTCGCGATTCCAAAAGGAACAAGGCTGCTCGTCACCGGTTACTTCGACAATTCGCCGAAGAATAAATACAATCCCGACCCGTCTCGGGCAGTCCGCTTCGGCGAGCCGACTTATGACGAGATGATGGGCAGTTTCATCGACTACACAATAGAAGGCCAGCCGTTGAAGCCGGTCGCCTTGGGCAATGGCCGGTAATGTGGGTACGCATCGCTTCCAGCGTGCAGGATTGGGTAAAGATGGATTGATTGGAATCAGGCGACCCGGAAGTCGGCTCGATTGCGTCAAGTGATTGTCGCTCGCAATCACACGCATCATGCTCCAGGCGCGCTGCTGGCCTCCAATGGATCTTCTGCCCAAGCCTGCACGCTGGAAGCGGCGCGTACCCAGAGTTTTCCAAAGGAGCGCTTATGACGGAATTCGAGCATTCAACTGAATGTCAGGTCGGAAGAGATTTTGCCTGGAAGTTTTGGACGAATGTTGATAATTGGGTCCTTGTCGATCCGGCGGTTGAATGGGCGAAGCTGGAAGGCCCCTTCATTGCGGGAACAAAAGGCATGACGAAACCGCGAGGCGCTGATGCCAACGAGTGGAAATTGGCGGAAGTCGAAGAGGGAAAAAGGGCCGTTATTGAGGCGCCGGCGCCGGGGGCTACAGTGAGATTCCATTGGAGTTTCGCGGATCTGCCAGGGGGAGGCGTGCGCATGACGCAAAAAATAGCGCTCGAAGGAGAGCGGGCCGCGGAATATGAAGAAGGAATGAAACTGTTGGAGAAAGGGGTACCCTTCGGTATGGAAAAGCTCGCTGAAGCAATGCTAAAAGAGGCCCATCGTTGATCGACGTCGCTTTTCACGATAGTTCGTCAAGTAGATGGCCCATCTACTTCTAATCAGCAATCTGCAATCCGCAATCCGCAATCCAGCAGCAATTCGCCTTTGAGTCGATGATGAAGACGACTTGACGCTCGCCCTTCATCGCCCGTTCCAGCAAACGTTCCAATTGCGCGGAGCCGGCTTCACAGCCCACCGGACCAGGCGCAGGCGAAAGGCGCAGCCGCAAAGGCGCAACGAATCCACCGGAGGGGTTAACCCGCCGCAGGGCGCCGCCTTCTTCGTGGTTTGGCGCGATTGGGGCGATGAAACGATAGCCGCGCCGATGGGCCGTCTCGATGAATCGCGGGGCGGCCGGGTCGTCGCCCAGCGCCTTCCTGATCTCCGTGACGCACCCTTTGAGCAATGTGTCAGTCACGTATATCCCTGACCAGAGGGCTTCGATCAACTCTTCTTTTCTGACCAGCTCGTCGGGCCGCTCGGCCAGATATCGGAGCACGGCAAACGATTTGGGCCGCAGCGGGATCACTTCCTGATCTCGCATTAAGCGTTCATTGATCGGGTCGAGACGAAACGGCGGGAAGAGAATTTGTCGCATTTGAATCATGGTCGCTCCATTAAAACAACGTTGGCCGCAGGATACAGGCGCGCCACCACAGGATGAAGGTTATTCCTAAACCGATCAGACGTCTTGAGACCGAGATAAAAAAAACGTGAAAGATTCTTGAAATCGGCCATCATTTATCGCCCCGACCTGATATCAGCGCGCATTTTGTGGTTTTTTGCCCCTTTTTGCTTCCACTTTCATTTCCATATTGGCAGGGCTTCAACCTGAAAAGCAGTCGTCGCCGACGGCGTCATTGACTATTGACCAGCGTGGCATTTTCGGAATTCGGAAATTCCCACGCTCCTTCTGACGCGTTAGCGTAAAGTGTCCGCCTGATCCTGATGTCAGTCCGCTCCCGCTTCGGCGTAGGACATGACATCGAAATCGCGGCTTTGCTGGGATGAAATTCGCTGGCACGCAAGCGCAGGCGGTCATAGCCGGCCGCAACTGCGAGTGCGGTCGGCTAAATAGACGCGGAACGCCTCTGAGGCTAACCAGTTCTGTCGCTGTTGCCGGGTGATGGCGGTACAATCCAAGCCGGCCAGCCGATCTGATTCATGCGATCTGAGGCAAAGTACGACATGCGGATAAATATCAAAGAATCCAGATGGCGACGCCGCGAATTTCTTGAACTCGGCGCGACGACTACGGCGATGGCGGCGTTTGGCAGCATCGGGCAGGCGGACAGAGCGGCAGAGACAGTGGAACAAGGCGCGAAGCCGGTTTTTCGCACATCGTTATGCGATCTGCTCGGCATTGAATACCCGATCATTCAAGCCGGGATGAGCGGGGTGGCAGGCCCCGAACTTGTCGCTGAAGTGTCGAACGCCGGCGGCCTCGGCGTACTGACCGGCGCGTTGACGCCGCCCGCCGAGCTTCGCGAAAAGATTCGACGGATTCGCAAGCTGACTGAGCGCCCGTTCGGCGTCAACCTGCTGCTGCACGTCGACCTGCGCCCGCCGAAAGACCCCGCGCTAATCCCCGATGAGTTTGTGGCCAAAATCCAGGCTCAGCTCAATCGTTTTCGGGAGCGATTGGGGATCGCGAAGAGCGCGTCTCGTCCGGGCGCGATTCCCGACCTGGCCAACGCGGCGTTTGAAGTCGTCCTCGAAGAGCGCGTTCCTGTGTGGAGCATCGGCCTGGGCAATCCGACGCCGGAGATGGTCAGGCGTTGCCGCGAGCGCGGAATCAAAGTTATCGCGATGGCCGCTACGGTTGACGACGCGAAATCCGTCGCCGTTTCGGGCGTTGACGCCATCGTCGCGCAGGGCGGAGAGGCTGGAGGTCATCGCTCGACGTGGGTTAAACGCGAATCGCGCGAGCGGGCTAACATCGGCGGAATGGCGTTGATCCCTCAGATCGTTGATGCGGTCAGGGCGCCGGTGATCGCCGCCGGAGGGATCACCGACGGGCGCGGAATAGCGGCGGCGCTTGCCCTGGGGGCGTCAGGCGCCCTGATCGGCACGCGCTTCATCGCAACGCGTGAATCGGGCGCGCCCGATTTCTACAAACAGGCGCTGCTCAAAGCCGACAGCGACGCGACGACCGTAACCGACAAATTCACCGGGATGTACGCGCGAGTCCTGCGCAACGATTTCACCGAAGAGTATGAATCTTCGGGAGCGCCCACATTCCCTCCGTTCTTCCAGTTTCTGGCCATGGGCGACATAGTCAGAGCCACGACGGAAAAGGGAAGCGGCGAATATTTTCCGATGTACGCGGGACAGGGCGTCGGCTCGCTGCGCGATTTGCCGCGCGCGGCGGACGTCGTGCAGTCGCTGGTCCGCGAGGCGCGGGAGGTCATAACGGGTCTGCATCACCGAGTAAAGTCAGCTTAGCTGGGAGAGGGAGAAAAATCATTACCCATTGATTGGCGGAAAGGCTCTTCCTCAGAACATATCCCCTGCCAATCAATGGGTAATCCGTTGTGGGCAATGGGCAATGTGAGCCTTCGAACTCAGGGCGCCGAGAACTGGCGTTTGAAATCTTCGTGACGGCGCCGCGCAAGCTCCATCAACTCGGCGAATTCGGCCTCGCCGCGCAGATTGTCGAGCAGCGGGTCGTTCGTGAAGTACGGGTAGCAGAAGAAGCCGCCTTCGATCGAGCGCCGCAGCAGGCGCAGCGCCGGCGGCCGGTCGTTAAGCGCGGCGAAGGCTTGCGCGATTTTGTATACGCCCTCGGCGTCGGCCACGCCGCTTTTGATGATCTTTTCCTCGACGTCCTTCAATAGTTTGAGTCCAAACGCCGTCCGTCCTGCTAATCCGTGACTCAACGCCTTGCCGATCTGCGAAACCATCAACGTCTTATCCAATTGATCGGCCCGTTCGAAATATGCGGCGGCTTCCTTCCACTGCTTCAGATAGTAGTGTCCGAGGCCGCGATAGAATGTGACGTAGGCGGAGTCTTCGCGCGCCGGCAGGCTTTGTATGAATTTTTCGTACTGGCCGTCGTAGAGGTAGCCGTTGAAGACTGAGTTATCGGCCTTGATTTCGCCGTTAATTTGTCGCGAGCGTTCGCCCTCGTTGATCGATTCCCGAAGCAATCCGCCGAAGCGGTAGGCGTAGGCCAGATTCCAATGAGCCTGCGACAGGTTCGGGCTGGTTCCGATCACGCCGCGCAAGAGCGGCACAGCCTCCTCTACTTGTCCGGTGTCGGTGAGGAGGTTGGCTTTGAAGATGCGCGCCTCGATTTGCGACGGGTCGAGTTCCAGCGCGCGGTCGTAGGCCTGCCTCGCCTTGTCGTAATACTCCCGGCCCTCGAAGTAGATCGAAGCCAGAGTAGTGTCGATCGCGCCGAGGTAAGCCCACGAGGGTGCGTAATTCGGATCCAGACCGACCGATTTCTCGAACATCTTGCCGGCCGTCCTCAGGTCGTCTCTCTGATAGAGGTCCACGCCATACAGGTGATACTCGTAGGCCTGCAGGTTGCTTGCCGCGCCGCGCTGCAGTCGGTCGGATTCGGCGGGCGTGAGTGAGACCCTCACTCGCCGGACCACTGCTTGCGCCACCCGGTCCTGGACCGTCATCACCTTATCATATTTCAGGTTGAGCGGTTCACTCCACAGGGCCTGGTTGGCGGCTACATCAATCAGTTGCAGGTTGATGCGCAATTCGTAGCCCTCTTTGACGTATGAGCCGGTCAGCAATATGTCCACTTTCAATTCATTAGCGACCTGCGCAGGGTCTATCTCCCGGCCGGCGTATTTCCGGACGTAGATCGAGGGGCGCACGGTGAGGGCGCTGATGTAGTTGAGTTTGACGATCACCTCCTCGGCCAGCGAGAGGCTCAAGAAATCGTCGCGCTTGTCCGGCCCCAGGTTGCGGAAGGGAAGCACCGCCAGTCGCCTTTTGACTTCGGATCGCGACGGCGACGTGGAGCGGAAGAGAAGATAGGCTGCGCCGGCGGCGACGACGATCAGCGCAATGGCCGCCCAAACCGCGACAGGTTTGCGCCGCCCGGCGGCCGTCACGAGCGGCGTTATCGAAGACTTTGCCCCGTTGGAAGTGAGCGGAAAATCAGTACCGCGAGCGGTAGCAAGTGGGTCTTGATCAGCAGACCCGCTTGCTACCACTCGCGGTACTGACTCATTGATCGGCTGGTGGACTGGCGCTGGCGCGGGTTCGGGCGCTTCATTTGCGCGCCGCTCGAAGGCGCCGTCTCGTTCGGGGCCTAGCGGCGAAAAGGCCGACTCGCCGCGCGCGACGGTCGGCTGCTCCTCCGCGCGCAGCCGCACTTCGGCGGTGAAGCGGTAACCACGTTTCGGCACGGTCTCGATGTACGGCTTGCCGTTTGGTTGTTCGCCTAGCGCACGGCGCAGCATTGAGACGTTCTGCGCCAGATTGCTCTCTTCCACGAAGCTGTCAGGCCAGAGCCGCCGGATCATCTCGTCTTTGGTCAGCAGCAGGTTGCTGTTCTCGACGAAGAGCAGGAGCGTGTCGAAGACTTTGGGTGTGAGCGGCATGACCTGACCCTCTCGCGTCAGTCGGCGCTCGGACGGGTCGAGGTGGAAAGGGCCGAATTCGTAACGCTGTCTTTGGGATTTCATCATTGACGCTATCACGAGCTTGCGCGCAAAATTTCCGGGCGCGTCGCTGATCTCCCGCGCCCCTCCTGGTTTCTATCATGGCGATGCAAAGAGGTTGCATAGGCGGTTCCACGGAACCGCGAGCCCCGCTCATTGTATAGCATTTGGGAAAATGTTCCAGGCGCCTAATGAACATGAATGAGGACGAATTCCGCCCGGCGGTCGGGCTTTGAGGAGAGACCATGACCAATTCGATTCCGGATTACATCATCGTCGGCGCCGGCTCGGCCGGTTGCGCGCTCGCCAACCGTTTGACCGAAGACTCAAATGTCAAAGTACTGTTGCTCGAAGCCGGCGGCACGGATAAGAAAGCGAAGATTCAAATCCCGGCCGCTTTTCAAAAGCTTTTCAAGACCGAGTGCGACTGGGCATACGAGACCGAAGAACTTGAACACATGAACCGCCGCCGGATGTACTGGCCGCGCGGGCGCGTGCTCGGCGGGTCGAGTTCGATCAACGCCATGGTCTACAGCCGCGCCAACCGCAGCGACCACGACCGCTTCAGCGAACTCGGCGTCGAAGGATGGGGCTACGACGACATCCTGCCGTACTACAAAAAATCCGAGAACAACGAACGCGGGCCGAGCGAATTTCATGGCGTGGGCGGGGAATTGAACGTCGCCGATCTGCGCTTGGTCAATCCGCTGACCCACCGCTTCATCGAGGCCGCGCAGGGCGCGGGATTGAAATACAACAAAGATTTCAACGGCGCGTCGCAGGAGGGCGTCGGCTATCCTCAAGTTACTCAGAAGGACGGCAAACGCCACAGCGCCGCCGCAGCTTTTCTCAAACCGGCCCTGTCTCGTCCGAACCTGACGGTCAAGACGAGCGCGCACGTCATGCGATTGCTCTTCGACAAAAATAAAGTCGTCGGCGTCGAGTTCGTTCAGGACGGCAAAACCGAGCAGGCGCGCGTCAACCGTGAAGTCATCATGTCGGGAGGGGCGATCAATTCGCCGCAGACGTTGATGCTCTCAGGGCTAGGCCCCGCCGATCACCTGCGCGCGATGGACATCCCCGTCGTCGCCGACCTGCCAGGCGTCGGTCAGAACCTGATGGATCACCTGCTGATCGGAGTCGAATACGAGTGCCGCGAACCGATAGGACTTCACAGAGCCGACAACGTAAAAAACATCCTCAATTATTTCCTCTTCAAAAAAGGCCCTCTCACGTCGAACGTGGCCGAGGCGATCGCCTTCCTCAAAACCGATCAGTCGCGGACCGCGCCGAACATCGAGCTGGTATTCGCGCCTGTCTTCTACATGGACAACGGCTTCGGAAATCCCGACCTGCATGGTTTTTCAATCGGCGTCGCGCTGCAGAAGCCCGAGAGCAGAGGTCACATCAGGCTGAAATCAAAAGACCCGTTCGTCGCGCCGGCGATTCAACCCAACTATCTGGCCTCGGAGGCCGATATGGCCGCCTGTGTCGAGGGCGTCAAACTCGCGCGCGAGATTTTCGGCTCGAAACATTTCAACCGGTTTCGCGGCAAAGAGTGGTGGCCGGGCGAGGCCGCGAAGACCGACGGCGACTTCGCCGAACACATCCGCCAGACCGCCGAGACGATCTATCACCCGGTCGGGACGTGCAGGATAGGAAATGACGCGACGGCCGTTGTCGATGATCGGCTGCGCGCGCATGGCGTCGAAGGGTTGCGCGTGGTTGACGCTTCGATCATTCCGATTCAAATCACCGGACACACGAACGCGCCGACTATCGCGGTTGCGGAGAAGGCTGCGGATCTGATCAAGGGCCATTCCGTGTTGCATCAAGCAAAAATCTAAACGAAATGGGTATCGTTGCATCAAGCAAAAATCTAAACGAAATGGGTATCGTTGCATCAAGCAAAAATCTAAATGAAATCTTGTGACTAATTCTACCCGCTATTGGGTAAAATCGCCTTCGCCTGCTCGGAGGATAGGGCAACGCTGGCGAGCGACCCGAGCGCCGCAGCAGGTGGTAGACCGATGAAGGGCCGCAGCCAAAACTGCGGCCTTCTCTCATATGAACCTCATCGGGATACCCCCAAAGCGATAAACGCATACCGCTCCCACTCGTCGAATTCCGGTTCAGTAATCGCCCATCGTTCAAGCCTGGATCAATCTCTCAGGAAGATTGATCGCAAGCCGAGAGTCTATTTGTTACTCGATGCGCTCCTCCGCCAGGGATGATTGGCCGCTGGAGCCTTGCGCCTAGATCCTCGGCTGGGAGCCTCCTTGCCAGGGATTGAAGTAAGTTCCTGCCGCGGCGCATTCCTCTTCGTTGCCAAATCGAGCAGTTGGTCTTGGAGTCGCGTGATCTCTCGCTTGAGATGAGCCGGGTTGAGATTTTCATAAACTCCTTTGAGCCGCTCTTTCTTTCTCTTATCAATCCTGGTTGAAGCCAGGGCGCGCCGATAAGGGGTCTGCGCGAGGTCGTATTTCTTGCGGACTCTCGCGCCATCACGTTCTTTCGAACGAAGCTTCATCACCGGTTGGAAGAAGTTGGTGTAAAGCCGCAGATTCCGATAAAGCTCGTTGAGCAATTCGAGTTCTTGCTGTGTCTCGTGGCGCAGGTATCCAACATTGCGCCGGACGACCGAATAATTCTTCTGCTCGACAAAACAGTTGTCGTTCTTGCGATAGTCGCGCGCCCGGGTGAAGGTGATCTGCTCCTTCAGACAGTAGCGCAGGAGATGATTGTTGATAAACTCGCCGCCGTTGTCCGAATCGATTCCCAGAAGATCAAAGGGCAACTGCTCCCGAATCTCGATGAGCGCTTCAAAGACCGCAACCTGAGATTTGTTGCGCACCCCCATCGTTTCCGTCCAGGCAGTGCAGACATCGGTTACATCGAGTGTGTGGAGATATTCCCCCTGGGCGTCGCCTCCGTCGTGCGCTACCAGATCGATCTCGACAAAGCCCGGCCTGGCGTCATCCCATTCGCTAAAGGTGCGGATCGGAATCTGGCTCTTGAGCAATGTCCCAGGCTTGGTGTGTGAACGAGAGCCGGCAGAAAGAGTTTTCTTCTCTTCAGCCAGCAAGCGATCAATGGTCGCTGAAGAGACCTTCAGCAATTTCTCTCGAACCTCTCTTGAGAGCTTGATCTCGCGATGTTTCTCCAATCTCGGGATGATCTCGCTCAGGATCGGTTGGAGGCGCTTGCCGCAGACGCAATCCATGATCATCCAGATTCTGACGAGCTCCCGCTTAACTTTCTCGTCGTAATAAGGGGCCGTTGTTTTCTTGCTCGGTGATGGGCTCCGAGCTTTCTCTTTGCGCTTGAGCGCTGGCTTGTAATGGCGCAGCAAGTGCGAAGCGTAAGCCCGGTTATAGCCGGTTAGCTGACAACACTCATCCAGGATTTGGCGCTTCAGCTTTTTGCGCGCTTTCCGATATCTCTCTTGCATCACTGCAATCACCGACTGCCTTTCTTTCATCGTTAGCCTCATCTTCAGGGCCTCCTTTTGGAGACCCAATTTGGTTTAGATTTTCTCGATGATGCAACGATTCAGTTTCGTTTAGATTTTCGGTGATGCAATTCGCTCTTTTGACAAGCCACA
>Ga0207428_10004855_pt1 | contig 12677 bp, 10 predicted proteins | sample RhiMethybrSRZTD1_FD_187600 | JGI IMG/M metagenome (GOLD analysis project Ga0207428, IMG submission 187600) | Populus rhizosphere microbial communities from Tennessee, USA - Rhizosphere MetaG P. TD hybrid SRZTD1 (SPAdes) (version 3) | ecosystem: Host-associated > Plants > Roots > Rhizosphere >... | reverse complement strand
CGCAGTTACCGCACGTTCCGGGTCAGCGCTCTCTCAGGTGTTGCGCGCCGGCGTATCCTCGAGACACACCGAAGGCGGAGCAAATCCGGCCCCATCGACCCGTTTCGGAGGAGCGAAGGATGGCGCAGCACTTCACCAGCGTTGACGAATACATCGCGTCGCAGCCCGCCGAGGCGCAGCCGATACTCCGGGAAATCCAGCGCAGGTGCCACGCGGCCGTGCCGGAGTCCGGCGAGATGATCAGCTACGGCATCCCGACCGTCACCCTGGACGGCAAATACGTGGTGTATTTCGCGGGGTGGGCACATCACATTTCCGTCTATCCCGTGCCGGCCGGAGATGCGGCCTTTCAGGCTGAAATCGCCCCGTACCGGTCGGCCAAGGGAACTCTGAAGTTCCCGTTGGGCAAACCGGTACCGTACGAGCTCATCGAAAAGACGGCGGCGCTGCTTGCGGCCGAACGCCGCCGGCAGTAGGGGCAGGCACCCGCCGCCGGCGAAAGCGTACGCGTACGACCGCGGCCTGCCCCGCCGCCGGCGAAAGCGTACGACGGCGGCCAGCACCGCCGTCGTCCGTCTGTGAAATCAGCGCCGCGGGATGTTTCGCAGGTTGCTCCGGGCCATGCTGACGGCCTCGCCGGCGCCACGGTTCAGGACCACTTTGGACATCGCCGTGGCGAAGCCGAGGACCTGTGCCCCCTTGATCTTCGGCGGAATCGAGAGCGCCTTGGGGTCCGTGATGAGTTCCACCAGTGACGGCCCCGGGTGGGCGAACGCCTCGCGGTAGGCCTGCTCGATTCCGGCCGGATCCGTGACGCGGACCGAATGGAAGCCGAGAGCCTGGGCGACGGCCGCATAGTTGGCGTCGGGCACATCGACACCGAAGTCCGGCAGCCCGTCCACCAGCATCTCAAGCTTGACCATGCCCAGCGTGGAGTTGTTGAACACCACCACGTTGACCGGCAGCCGGTAGGCGGCGACCGTGATGAGCTCGCCGAGCAGCATGGACAGTCCGCCGTCGCCCGAGACCGAAACCACCTGGCGCCCGGGATAGGCCAGTTGCGCGCCGATCGCATGCGGCAGGGCGTTGGCCATGGAGCCGTGCAGGAATGACCCGATCAGCCGGCGGGTGCCCAGCGGGTTGATGTACCGCGCAGTCCAGACGTTGCACATCCCGGTGTCGGCGGTGAAGATGGCGTCCTCCGCCGCCACCTGGTCCAGCAGGGAGGCGGCATATTCGGGGTGGATCGGCTGCTTCTTTTCCACTTTGCGGGTGTACGCGCCCACGGCTTTGTTCATGAGCCGGTCATGCTTCTTGAGCATCTGGTCGAGGAAGCGGCGGCTCTTCTTCGGCGTGAGCAGGGGCATCAGCGCGGCAAGAGTGGGCAGCACGTCGCCATGGACGGCGACGTCGACGTCGGTCCGCCTCCCCAGCTTGTGGGCGGCGCGGTCCACCTGGGCAGTGCGCGTGCCTGGCAGGAACTGGTCATAGGGAAAATCGGTGCCGAGAAGGATCAGCAGGTCCGCGTCCTCGATGCCTTCAGCCGCGGCGCCGTAGCCCAGCAGCCCGGTCATCCCGATGTCGTAGGGGTTGTCGTACTGCATGAAGTCCTTGCCGCGGAGCGAGTGGCCGATCGGTGCCCGGATCAGCTCGGCCAGCGCGATCACCTCATCGTGGGCGCCCTGCACGCCGGCGCCGGCGAAGATGGCGACTTTCTCCGCGGAGTTGATCGCGTCGGCCAGCTTCTGGACGCTCTCCGGCGCCGGCACCAGGGTTGCCGGCACGAACGCGGCAGGAAGGGGCGTCTCAGCTGTTGCGTCCAGCCCCGCGATGTCGCCCGGAAGGGTGACGACGGCGACTCCCCCGAGCCCCATGGCGTGCTGGATGGCGCTATGCACCACGCGGGGCGCCTGTTCCGCGGTGCTGACCAGTTCCGAGTACACCGAGCATTCGTTGAAGATCCGGTCCGGGTGGGTTTCCTGGAAGAAGCCGCTGCCGATCTGCTTGCTGGGGATGTGCGACGCGATGGCCAGCACCGGCGCCCCGGAGCGGTTCGCGTCGTAGAGCCCGTTGATCAGGTGCAGGTTCCCGGGGCCGCACGAGCCGGCGCACACTGCGAGCCGGCCGGTCAGCTGGGCTTCGGCCGCAGCGGCGAAGGCGGCAGCCTCTTCGTGCCGGACATGGATCCAGTCGATCCCGCCCTGTTGGGAGCCGCCCGTCTTGCGGACAGCGTCCACGATCGGGTTGAGGCTGTCCCCCACGATCCCGTAGATTCGCTGCACTCCGGCAGCCTGCAGTTGTTCGATGAGCTGGGTTGCAAGTTCCTTGGCCATGGGTGCACGCTCCCGCGATCGGATTGATGTGCTGACAGGGCCAATATAGTCCGCCCACCTTGAGGCGGTTTCCAGGGTTTTACCGGCCGACGGCGGCGCGCGGCGCGGGGGGCCGGCGCGCGGACACCCGCTCCAGTGCGAGAGCGTCCGTCAAAAACCCCGCAGGAAGTGAGAGAGCGTCCGTCGGGTCGGGTGCGTCCGCGGTGGCCCGCGCGGGATCCGAGCCGCTCAGTTCCCCGAATGCGCCTGCAGGAAGGTGTACACCTCGGTCTCGTCCACGCCGGGGAAGGCTCCCGGGGGCATGGCGGCCAGCAGGTGCGAGTGTGCGCGCGCCGAGGGCCAGGCATTGCCCGCCCACTCCGACGTCAGCGACGCCGGCGGGCGGCGGCAGCAGTTTTCGTCCGGGCACGTGGATTTGGACCGCTCGGTGGTTTCCCGGCCGCGGAACCACTTCACCTGGGCATACGGCACGCCGACTGACAGTGAGAACTCGCCGTTCGCGGAGCGCTCTGTCCGGGCCGTGCACCAGTAGGTCCCGGCCGGGGTGTCCGTGTACTGGTTGTACGCGCTGAACTTGTCCGGCACGTCGAACACCACCCGCGACGTCCAGTTCTTGCACGACGGCTGGCCCTCAATGGCGCCGGTGTGGTCCTGCGGGAACGTCACGCCGTCGTTCTCGTAGGCCTTGTAGATGATGCCGCTCTTGTGGGTTTTCTGGAAGTGCGTGCGGATGTCCAGGTGCTGCGTGGCGAGGTTGGTGAACCGGTGCGCGGCGGTCTCGTAGGACACGGCGAAGGCGTCCCGGATGTCCTCCACGGCAATTTCCTTGGCCTGCTTGGCCCGCTGCAGGAACTCCACCGTGGCCTGTTCCGGCAGCATGAGTGCGGCCGCGAAGTAGTTCGTGGCCACGCGCTGCATCAGGAAGTCACCGTAGTTGTTGGGCGTCTGGTGGCCCAGGACGTAGTGGCCCAGCGCCTGCAGCAGCACCGAACGGGGATCGTGATCGGTGCGCTGGTTCTGCGTGAGATAAATTCGGCGGTTCTTAAGATCCGTCACGGAACGGGTTGAATGCGGCAGATCGCCCACGTGGTGAAGGCTGAAACCGAGGTGCCCGGCGATGTCGGCGATGACGTGGTGGGACAGCGGACCGCTGGTGTGCCCCACCGAGGCCAAGACCTTCTGGGCCTCGGCCTCATACTCCGGGAAGTAGTTGTTGCGCTCCCGCATCATGGCGCGCAGTTCGGCGTTGGCGCGGCGGGCCTCTTCGGGCGTCGCCACCTGCTCGTTGAGCCTGCGCTCCAGCTCATGCTGCAGCCCCACCATCGACTCGAGGACATCCATCGGCAGCCGCGAGCTGATGCGGATTTTCGGCAGGTTCAGGGACTCGTAGAGGGGGCTGCGCTGGTACCGTTCCAGCTCGATCTCGAGGGCCGCGCGCCGGTTGGGCGGCTCCGCGCCGAGCAGCTGGTCGATGCTGACATTCAGCGCTGCCGCCAGCTGCTGCAGGAGCCCCAGTTTCGGTTCCCGCTTGCCGTTCTCTATGAGGCTCAGCTGACTCGGGGCGGTTCCGACGGCGGCACTCAGGTCATCGAGCGTCATACCCGCCGCTTTGCGCAGGTGGCGCACTCGGCGGCCCAGGCTGATGACGTCCAGTTCGGGGGCGGCAGGGGACGACGGCGGGGCGGCGGCTTTGCGATTCCAGCTCGTAGGCGACATTTATTGAGCATACGCGAAGAAACGCATTTCTTTCCATGGATTTTATCTAGCAAGCCTCTTGAAAGTGCAGAAAAGTAGGTGTCACGGAAAGAAACACCGCACCGGTTCGGCCGGCCGGAACTGCAAGGACGCAGCGACGGCCGGCCCGGACAACCCGGAGCACAAACAAGGAGACAAAGATGACTGCAGCATTTGAGCCCACCCAGCAGACGCCCGAAGAGCAGGCCGCCGCACTGGAGCTCGAGTGGGCCGCCAACCCGCGCTGGGAAGGTGTGACCCGTGACTACAAAGCTTCCGACGTCGTCCGCCTCCGCGGCCGCGTCTCCGAAGAGCACACGCTGGCCCGCCGCGGGTCCGAGAAGCTGTGGAAGCAGCTCACCGAGGAGCACAAGACCGGCGGGTACACCAACGCGCTCGGCGCCCTCACCGGCAACCAGGCCGTGCAGCAGGTCAAAGCCGGACTCCGCGCCATCTACCTTTCCGGCTGGCAGGTGGCCGCCGACGCCAACAACTCCGGCCACACCTACCCGGACCAGTCGCTGTACCCGGCGAACTCGGTTCCGACGGTGGTCCGCCGCATCAACAACGCCCTGCTCCGCGCCGACCAGATCGAATTCTCCGAGGGCATCCAGACCGTTGAGGACTGGCTGGTGCCGATCGTGGCCGACGCCGAGGCCGGCTTCGGCGGACCGCTCAACGCCTACGAGCTGATGAAGTCCATGATCCAGGCCGGCGCCTCGGGCGTTCACTGGGAGGACCAGCTCGCCTCCGAAAAGAAGTGCGGCCACCTCGGCGGCAAGGTCCTCATCCCCACCCAGCAGCACGTCCGGACCCTGAACGCCGCCCGCCTGGCCGCCGACGTCGCGGGCACCCCGTCGGTGGTCATCGCCCGCACCGACGCCGAGGCGGCAACCCTGATCACCTCAGACGTCGACGAGCGCGACCAGGAATTCATCCTCCGCGAAGGCGGACAGCCGGTCCGCACGCCGGAAGGCTTCTACAAGGTCCGCAACGGGATCGAACCCTGCATCGCCCGCGCCAAGGCCTACGCCCCGTACTCCGACCTCATCTGGATGGAAACGGGCACCCCGGACCTGGAGCTGGCCCGCAAGTTCGCCGAGTCCGTCAAGGCCGAGTTCCCGGACCAGATGCTCTCCTACAACTGCTCGCCGTCGTTCAACTGGCGCAAGCACCTGGACGACGCAACCATCGCCAAGTTCCAGCGTGAACTCGGCGCCATGGGCTTCACGTTCCAGTTCATCACCCTGGCCGGCTTCCACGCCCTGAACTACTCGATGTTCGACCTCGCCCACGGCTACGCCCGGGAAGGCATGAGCGCCTACGTCGAGCTGCAGGAGAAGGAATTCGCCTCCGAGTCCCGCGGCTACACCGCGACCAAGCACCAGCGCGAAGTCGGCACCGGCTACTTCGACGACATCGCCACTGCGCTCAACCCGAACGCATCCACCCTGGCCCTGGTGGGATCCACCGAAGAAGGCCAGTTCCACTAACTTCCCGACGGCGGTCCTCGCCTACGGCCTTCGGCCTCCCGCGTACGTCACCACTCGCCGTCGAACTTCCTTCTTCTCTAAGGAGATTTGAAATGAACAGCTTCACCGACAACTTCACCATCAACGGGATCACACTGACCGCCCAGCCCATTTGCCGGCAGAGCGAGGTACTGACGCCGGATGCGCTGGCTTTTGTGGCCAAGCTGCACAATGCCACCGCCGGGCGGCGCGAGGAGCTGCTGCGGGCTCGCCGGGCGCGGCGGGAGCAGATCGCCGCCGGTCAGGATCCCCGGTTCCTCCCGGAGACGGCGGAAATCCGCAGCGATCCCAACTGGCGGGTCGCGCCCCCGGCCCCCGGCCTGGAGGACCGCCGGGTGGAGATCACCGGGCCCGTGGACAAGAAGATGACCATCAACGCGCTGAACTCCGGCGCCAAGGTGTGGCTCGCGGACATGGAGGACTCCTCCACGCCGTCGTGGCGCAACGTGATCCAGGGTCAGCTCAACCTCACGGACGCGCTGGAACGCCGGATCGACTTCACGTCCCCGGAGGGCAAGGAGTACAAGCTCCGCCCGGCCGAGGACCTGCCCACCATCGTGGTGCGCCCCCGCGGCTGGCACCTGCCCGAGAAGCACATGCTGATCAACGGAACGCCGATCGCCGGCGGCATCGTGGACTTCGGCCTGTACTTCTTCCACAACGCCCGCCGCCTGCTGGCCCAGGGCAAGGGTCCCTACTTCTACCTGCCGAAGATCGAGAACCACCTCGAGGCCCGGCTGTGGAACGACATCTTCATCCTGGCCCAGGACCTGCTTGGCATTCCGCAGGGCACCATCCGCGCCACCGTGCTGATCGAAACCATCACGGCAGCCTTTGAGATGGAGGAGATCCTGTACGAACTGCGGGAGCACGCCTCGGGCCTGAACGCCGGCCGCTGGGACTACATTTTCTCGCTGATCAAGAACTTCCGGACCCGCGGCCCCCGCTTCGTCCTGCCTGACCGCGGCCAGGTGACCATGACCCAGCCGTTCATGCGGGCCTACACCGAGCAGCTGGTCCGCGCCTGCCACAAGCGCGGCGCCATGGCGATCGGCGGAATGGCCGCAGCCGTTCCCAACCGCAAGGACGAGGCCGCCAACGCCAACGCCTTCGAGAAGGTGCGCGCGGACAAGACCCGCGAGGCCGCCGACGGCTTCGACGGCTCCTGGGTGGCCCACCCGGACCTCGTACCGGTCTGCCGCGAGGTGTTCGACGCCGTGCTCGGCGACCGTCCCAACCAGATGGACCGCCTGCGCGAGGACGTTGCCCCGGATGACCGTGCGCTCATCAACGTGGCCGCGACCCACGGCACCATCACCGAGCAGGGCATCCGGAACAACATCGAAGTGGGCATCAGGTACATCGAATCCTGGCTCCGCGGCAACGGCGCCGTCGCCATCCACAACCTCATGGAGGACGCCGCCACCGCGGAGATCTCCCGCTCGCAGCTGTGGCAGTGGATCTACTCCCGCGCCATCACGGACCACGGCGAGATCATCAGCCGCGAATGGGTCGAGGAGATGCTGGACGAGGAGTTCACCCGGCTGGAACGCTTCGACGGTGACCGCTTCGCCGACGCCCGCGACATCTTCGAGGAAGTCACGCTCAGCGACAAGTTCCCCAGCTTCCTCACCGTTCCGGCCTACGCCCGCTACCTGCACGAAGCCCGCGAGGGCGCGGATGCCACGGCCGAGGCGATCGAGGACGAACTGGTCGCCGCCTAGATTTCCGTCAGCCGGGCTGCCACGCCTTCGCAACAGCACCCCCGAAATCCGGGGAGGCAGCCCGGCAACGGAGCCCACCGTTTCATAGCGCGAACGAACACTTGAGGCCCCTTTTCTTTGAGAAAGAGGGGCCTCAAGTGTTCGTTCGCGCCGTTGGGCGGGGGCTTAAGTGTTCGTTCGCGCTTGGTGTTGGGGGCGTACGACGGCGGCGCTTGCCTTAGCGCTGCTTCGGCACCTTCCGCACGGACAGCGTGGTTCCGAGGATGAACAGCAGCACGGAGCCCAGGATGATCAGCAGCGGACCGTCCCAGGAACCTGACGCACCGTGCACGTAACCCAGCAGCGTGGGTGCCACCGCGCCGAAGCAGTACCCCGTCCCCTGGACGACCGCCGACATCCGCCCCGCCGAGGCCTGGTCGCGGGCCAGTTTGATGATGGCGATGAAGATCAGGGTGATGCCGCCGCCCTGGGCGATGCCGCCGAAGGAGGACCACAGCCACCACAGCTGGGGAGCGAACAGCAGGCCCAGCGGCACGGTCAGCCACATGGCCCCCAAGGCGAGCGAGACCGCCGTCGTACTGGCAAACCTGGCCACCAGCGGAACGCCCATGCCGCCCGCAATGGCGAGGATCTGGAAGAGGGACGATCCCGCGCCGGCCGCCGCCGGAGCCATTCCCAGCTCATCCGACAGCAGCGTGGGAAGCCAGGCGGTGACGCCGTAATAGGAGATGGCCTGCCCGGCGAAACCGGCGGTCAGCCCCACCGTGGTCCAGCGTGAGGCGGGGCGGCCTGCTGCAGGAGCGCCGCCCGAGCCGTCGTCCGGTGCCGGGATGAACGCCCCGCGGCCGGCGGCGACCATCCAGAAGCCGATGGCGGCGACGGCGAAAACGGCGCTGGCCGCGAGGGCCGGACGCCAGCCTGCAGCCTCGGCGAGCGGTGCCGTGACCACGGACGTGATGAACGAGCCGATGTTCAGGGCAGCCGTATACATGCCCATCGCCGTGCCCTGGCGGCGCGGGGAAAAGTCCCGGCGGATGATCAGCGGCACCGCGATGTTTCCGATCGTGATGGCCACGCCCAGGATCACCGTGCCAAGCATCACCAGCGCGCCGCCGCCGGCGGACCGGACCACAACACCGGCAAGGACGCCCAGGAGGGTCAGGGTGATGGCCACTTCCGCGCCCAGCCGGCGGCCGGCCAGTGAGGCGAGGGGCGCAGCGAGGGAGAAGCACAGCACCGGAATTCCGGTCAGCAGCCCCAGCTCCACGGGCGAAAACCCCAGGTCCTGCTGCATGGGCCCGGCCACCGGCGCTACCGCCACGAACGGGGCCCGCATGTTCAGGGCGATCAGTCCGATGCAGGCGAGCAGAATCCAGCTGCTGGGGACCTTGGAACCCGGACGCGCCTTCATACGGCGGCTGGGGCGGCTGGCGGGTGCATGGTAAGGGGGCTCATCACTTTCATTGCTATCATGCCGCGGCCAAATCGATGGAAAAAGTCGGCGGGCAGGAGCACATCGCTGCACTCCTGCCCGCCGGAAACGCTCTTCAGTTATGCGGCCCTCAGGCCAGGTACCAGTCCCGCTGGGCGTTGGCGACGCCCGGCGCCTCCCGGAACTGCTTCGGCTGCGCCACCCAGCCCACCCCGTTGGCGATGACCTGCTGGATCTGGGGCTGGTGGTAGACGGGGTACTCCTGGTCGCCCGGGCTGAAGTAGAAGATCCGGCCCTTGCCGCGGGAGAACGTGACCCCCGAGCGGAAGACCTCGCCGCCCTCAAAGGAGCTGATGAAGATGAGGTCGTCCGGCTCGGGGATGTCGAAGAGCTCGCCGTACATCTCCTGCTTCGGGATCACGAGGGGGCTTTCCACGCCCGCGGCAATCGGGTGCGACGGCTTGACCGTCCACACGAGCTCGCGTTCGCCGTCGTTGCGCCACTTGAGCGAGCACGTGGTCCCCAGGAGCCGGGTGAAGATCTTGGCGAAGTGCCCGGAGTGCAGGACGATCAGCCCCATGCCGCCCAGGACGTGCCGCTGCACGCGCTCCACCACCTCGTCGCTGACCTCGGCGTGGGCCACGTGCCCCCACCACAGCAGGACATCGGTCGCGGCCAGGGTTTCCTCCGACAGACCGTGCTCGGGGTCGGCCAGCGTGGCCGTGGTGATGCCGGAATCCGGATAGAAGCCCTTCAGCCCGTCCGCAATGGCACCGTGAATGCCCTTGGGGTACATCTCCGCCATGGTCTCCGGCTGGTTGCGGGCCTCATGGACACCTTCGTTCCACACCAGGATGTTGAGCTTGTCAGTCATGTCAGAGCCTCACTTCGCGCTGTTCGAGGGCGGACTTGTAGCAGGCATCGAGCACCAGTGCACGGCTCAGTGCCAGGGCGCCGTCGTGGGCGCCCCACACAGTCTCGCCGCCGCGGACGGCTTCCACAAAGTCCTCCACCACGGCATCGTGCGCCCGACCCGGTTCGGCCACCACTTCGTAGTCCGCGTTTTCGCCGTCCTTCTCCTTGAAGATGCGGAGGTCCGCAACCGGGGCGTTCGAGGCGCCGACGGCGCGCAGTTCCGCACCGCCGTCGGTCCCGTAAACGGTGAAGTCCAGCAGGTCGTCCTCTTCCCGGTACGCCGCCCAGCCGGCCTCGAGGATCAGCGTGCCGCCGCCCTCAAGGCGGATGAACGCCGACGCGAAGTCTTCGACTTCGAACTTGTGGGTCGATTTCATGGCGGTGTACCGGGCGTTGCCGCCGAGGCCGCGGGGGCCCAGCTCGGAGTGGGTGGAGGCCGAGACGGACAGGACCTTCGGTTCGCCGAGGAGGTGCAGCGAGTAGTCCAGGACGTGCACGCCGATGTCCGCCAGCGGTCCGCCGCCTGCCAGCTCGGGGTTCGTGAACCAGCTTCCCAGCATGGGGATGCCCTGGCGGCGGAGCCAGGATGCCTTGGCGTAGTACGGGCGGCCGAGTTCGCCGTCGTCGATGATGCCTTTAAGTTTCTGGATGTCGCCCCGGCGCCGGTGGTTGAAGGCAACGTCCAGGACGCGGCCGGCCTTGCGCGCGGCCTCGACCATCTGCCGGCCCTCGTCGCCGTTGCGGGCCAGGGGCTTTTCGCTCAGGACGTGCAGCCCGCGTTCGAGCGCCGCGATGGCGATCGGCGCGTGCAGGAACGTGGGCACCGCGACGCTGACGGCGTCGAGTCCCTCCAGCTCGAGCAGGTCCTCCCACCGGGCAAACGTGTGGGGGATGCCGTACTCGGCCTTGAGGCTGCCCAGCAGGTCCTCCTCCATGGCGGCCACGGCCACGAGTTCCACGCCCGGAATATTCTTGTAGGCCTTGATGTGCTGTTGACCGGCCCATCCGATGCCGACAACCCCGACCTTCAGGGGTGCGGGCTGTGCCTGCTGCATGCTCACTGGAATTTCCTTTTCTTTGCTTTATTTGGGTTGTTGAGCTTGGTTGATGAGGGCGTGTCAGCCCTTGACGGCACCCGCGGTCATCCCGGCGACGATCCGCTTCTGGCAGACGAGCACCAGGATCACCAGCGGAATAGTGATCAGGACCGACGCCGCGCTGATGGCGCCGATCGGCTGATCGTATTCACTGGTGCCGTTGAAGAAAGCGATCGCCACCGGAACGGGACGGGACTCGGGGGACGTCGTCAGCGTGACGGCCAGCAGGAATTCATTCCACACAGAAATGAACACCAGGATGGCCGTGGTGGCAAGCCCCGGAACGGCCAGCGGGAGGATTACCTTCCGGAAGGCCAGGAACGGCGACGCTCCGTCGATGTACGCCGATTCCTCCAGCTCCCTGGGGATTTCCCGGAAGAAGGAGGTCAGCGTGTAGATCGCCAGGGGTAGGGCGAAGGTGAGCTTGGGGATGATCAGCCCGATCAGGGTGTCGTACAGGCCGATTTCCCGCCAGATGGAGAACATGGGCGCCGCGATGGCGATGGCCGGAAACGTGGTGACGGAGAGGATCAGCGTCAGGAGCAGGGCCTTCCGCCTCATCTTCAGCCGGGCCAGGGCGTAGGCGGCGAAGGAGGCAAAGACGAGCGCGACGGCGGTGGTCACCACCGCTATGATGACCGAGTTCCGCAGGGCCAGGAAAAAGTCCGGGTTGCGGAACACCACAAGGTAGTTGTCCAGCGTGGGCCGGCTGGGGAACAGTTCCCCGGCGCCCAGGCTCTCCCCTGCCTTGAGGGACGTGTTGATGAGCCAGTAGAACGGGACCAGCGAGAAGGCCATCACGGCCAGGACGAAGAACCAGGTCACGGGGTGGAGCCTGGACTCCCCGCGGCGAAGCGGCTTCCGGGCGGGCCGCTGGCGGGGCCCCGCCTGGGCGGCGGCGCGGCGTTCATCGAGGACAGTGCTCATTGCTTCTCCTGGGCAGCGGCGCGGATGTTCCCGCCGGCGAATCGGATGTAGATGACGGATACGGCCATGACGGTCAGGAAGGTGAGGATGGACAGGGCGGACCCCTCCCCGACCAGCCGGTTCTCCCGCAGCTCGGTGTAAGCCAGCATGGACATCGATTCCGTTCCGTTGGCGCCGCGCGTCAGGACGAACGGCAGGTCGAAGACCCTCAGCGCGTCCATGGTGCGGAAGATGGCGGCCAGCACGATCGCCGGCTTCAGCAGGGGCAGGGTGATGTTGATGAACGTCGTCCACTTGGTGGACCCGTCCAGCTCGGCTGCCTCGTAGACCTCGTCAGGGATCACCTGGAGGCCAGCGAGCACCAGCAGCGCGACGAACGGGGCGGTCTTCCACACGTCCGCCAGCACGATCACCGCCATGGCGTAGCCGGACTCGCCGAGCCAGACGATGTCGCCGCCCGGCAGGCCCAGTCCCCTGAGCACCGTGGTGACCAGGCCCAGCGTCGGCTCAAACATCGTCTGCCACGTGATGGCGCTGACCACAGTCAGGATCGCGTAGGGCAGCAGCACGAGGGTCCGCAGCAGCCCCCGTCCCCGGAACGTCATGTTCAGGAGCAGCGCCATGGCCGTTCCGAGGACGAGTTCCAACGACACAGAAGCCGCGGCGAACGTGAACGTCTGGCCGAAGGCCGACCACCAGGCGCCGCTGCTGAGCGCGTCCAGGTAGTTGTCCAGCCCGACGAACCGTGACAACCCGGCCTGCCGCACACTGTATTGGTGAAGCGACAGCCAGATGGCGTAGCCGATGGGAACCGCGGCCACCAGGAACATCAGGATCAACGAGGGCGCCACCATTCGTACCGCCAGCCGGCGTTCCGCGCGGTCGTACCCGAAAGTCCTCGGCCGTTCGGCCAGCTTCTGTGTCGATGTCATGGCTAGAAGCTGTCCTGTGCGGTCTTGATGTCCTCAGCCATCTTCTTCGTG
>Ga0207428_10004853_pt1 | contig 12683 bp, 9 predicted proteins | sample RhiMethybrSRZTD1_FD_187600 | JGI IMG/M metagenome (GOLD analysis project Ga0207428, IMG submission 187600) | Populus rhizosphere microbial communities from Tennessee, USA - Rhizosphere MetaG P. TD hybrid SRZTD1 (SPAdes) (version 3) | ecosystem: Host-associated > Plants > Roots > Rhizosphere >... | reverse complement strand
ATCTCGCAGTCGCCGGAGGGCCGGCGGCTGTTCCCGCGCATGTCGGTGCTGGAGAACCTCGAGATGGGTGCCTTCCAGCGCAGCGACCGACGCGGGATCCGCGAGGACCTCGACCGCGTCTACGGGCTCTTCCCGCGCCTCGCCGAGCGGAAGAACCAGAAGGCGGGGACGATGTCGGGCGGGGAGCAGCAGATGTGCGCCATCGGGCGGGCGCTGATGGCACGGCCGAAGCTGCTGATGCTCGACGAGCCGTCGATGGGGCTCGCGCCGATCTTCGTCGAGAAGATCTTCGAGATCATCCACGAGATCAACGAGCAGGGCACGACGATCCTGCTCGTGGAGCAGAACGCGCTGATGGCGCTCGACTCGGCCGACCGCGGCTACGTGCTCGAGACCGGCCGCGTGGCGCTCGCGGACGACGCCAACGCCCTGCGCGAGAACGAGCAGGTCCGCAAGGCGTACCTGGGCGAGGACTAGCCCGGGCTCACCCGCAGCGGGAAGTAAGGCGGTGAGAGAAGGTAGCCAACGCGCGCCTGGCCCCCTGCCCGGCCGTGGGCCATCTCGAGCGCGGCGGGAAGCCCTCGGGCGGGGACGAAGCCGAGCTGGCGCGCAGCGACCGCGTCGCGGCAGCCGGCCACGATCACCGAGCCGAGCCGGTCCAACGCGGGCGAGAGGCCGGCCCAGTCGACGAAGGGCAGCAGCGGATGGCACGTGCGACCCGCCCGGTAGGCGGCGATCGCCCGCTCGTCCGCGATGGCCTCCCGCTCGGCGCCGACCAGCTCCTCCGGCTCCCGTGGTCCCGTGCGCAGCGCGTAGAAGATCGTCCGGTACGGCTGCTGCGTCGGGTGCGCGAAGTGGCGGTGGAAGCGATGGAGGAGAATCGCGGTGCCGCCCTCGACGAGCGGGAACGCCTCACGCCAGAGGCGCAGCGCGAGGCCCAGGGCGAGATAGGCGGCCAGCAGTGGGTTCGGCCGCTCGCGCGGCAGGTGCGGCGTCGTCCGCGGGACACCGATCACGATCGCGTCGAGGCGCTGGTCGAGCGTCGCCGAACGGGCTTCGACCGCGCGCAACAGCGCCTCGGCGTGGGCGACGGACGGTGGCCCGGCAAACGCGGCCGTGGCGCTCAGCTCGCGCCGGATCGAGTGGATCATCCGGTTGCGTGCGAACGCCGGCAGCAGCGAGAACGCGGCTCGGAACGGCGAGCGGGCGATGCGCTCCGAGGCCGCCGGGTCGTACGGGTACCCGCGCGCGGCCCCGAAGACGCGCGGCTGGTCGAGGACGAGCGACGCACCGATCACGGGCACACGTCCGGACAGGCGCCGCTCCAGCTGGACAGCGAGCTGCCAGCCCTGCGAGGCGCCGGTCTCGAGCAGGGAGTAGGCGGTCGCAGCACGCAGCGCTTGCGGGCCGCCGGCGCCGAGGAGCAGCGCGGGCCCACCGTTGAGGACAGTCTCCGCCGCGCTGACTGTCACCACGAGGTCGGTGTCGACCAGCGCGGGGTGGACGGACAGCGGCGTCTGGCCGGAAGGCTCAAGCTCGACCAGCTCAGGGTCCTCGGCGTCGTGGATCGCGACGGTGCCTCGGAAGCGGCGGGCGAAGGTGGGGGAGACGTCGTGGATCGCGACGGTGCCTCGGAAGCGGCGGGCGAAGGTGGGGGAGACTGCGCCGAGGGTCTCGAGGTCGCGCTGCTGGGGCCGGCGCATCAGGCCGGTCGCGACGAGTAGCGTCTGTCGCTCCGTCGGTACGCCTGCGCGCTCGAGCTCCGCGGACGCCGCCGCGAGCGCGTCCTGGCGCGGGTCGTGCAGCACGGCCGGGAGCGGGAGGGAAGGCGGCTCGACGACGATCGTCGCACGTCCGCCGCGGGTGACGAGCGCTTCGAGCGGCTCGCCTGCGAGCGGGAAACGGAGGGCGTCGCGAACCGCCGCGCGCACGTCGGCCACCTGGTCGCCCGGCGGCGGCGGGCGGAGCACGACCGCTTCGTCCGGTACGTCGACGACCACCAGGCGCGAGCCGAAGAGCAGCGGGACGCGCTGCACTACGGAATGGACCGGTAAAGCCGCAGGAAGGTCGTGCGGAAACCGCGCCGCGGCCAGAACCGCGACGCGAGCAGGTTCGTGACGCGCCAGTCGGTCAGCATCGTCGAGTAGCCCTCCTCGGCAGCCCAGGCGAAGCCCGCCTGTGTCAGGGCGACGCCGAGATGCCGCTGCCCCTCGCCTCGGGCAGCGTCGAGGCGAAGCCGAGGAAGCTCGCGCGGTCGGCCCGCGTCAGGCCGACGTGCTCCCGCGACTGGTCGGCCGGCACGAACGCCCAGCAGGCCACCGGCCGCCCGTCGCGCACGCCGATCAGGATCTTCTCCTCGCCTGAGGCGAACGTCTTGAGCCACTCCTCGCGCGAGTCCTGCCGCGTGACCTCGCCGTGGCCGCCGAAGACGGGCGAGCGGACCTGGTGCTGAGGGAGGGCGAGGTCGACGTCGATCAGGTCCTCGATCTCCTCCTCGCGCGGCTCGCGGATCTCGAAGCCGTCCGGCAGGACGACCTCGACGCCGGGCTCGACCTCCTGGATCCCGTGGGCGTGCTGCACGCCGAAGCTCACGCGCCACCACGCATCCAGCACGTCCTTGTCGTGCGCCGGGACGAGGGCCGAGTGGCGAGGGCGTCCCTCCTCGACCCACCGACCGGCGGCGGCTCCGTACAAGTCGCGAACATCCTCCGCCTCCTCGACGGCGTGCCCGGGGGCCTCGATCCACGTGTTGTCGCCCCAGATCGGCTGCTGGCGCTGAGCGCCCACGAGATACCCGACGAGCCGGCCCTCGCGGAAGCCCGCTGCGCCCGACGCGCCGTCCGCGCGCCAGACCCGCTCGACTTCCTCGCGCGCCGCGGCGGCATCCTCGTAGCGCTCCGGCAGCAGCGGCTCGGACTGGCGGTGGCGCGCGTGGCGGGCCGCGAGCAGCGCGGCGGCGGCGTCGAGATGCTCGTCGGAGAACGGGACGACTTCGAGGCGAGCCATGCGACGTAGACTCGCAGAGATGTCTCCGAAGACGCTCACAGGGGCCGAGCTGCAGCTCGACGACGGCCCTGCGCGCGACTCGGAGCTCTTCCTCGTCGACGGTAACAACCTGGCTTACCGCGCCTTCTACGCCTTGCCCGAAGAGCTCGCGACGAGCGAGGGCTTCTCGACGAACGCGCTGCTGGGCTTCGCGAACATGCTCTTCAAGCTGCTCGCCGACTACCGGCCGAAGGGCGTCGCCGTCGCCTGGGACACGCGCCCGGTGCACCGCACGGAGCTGCTCGACACGTACAAGATCGAGCGCAAGCCGATGCCGGACCTGCTGCGGGAGCAGTTCCCGTACTTCCGGCCGATCGTCGAGGCCTTCGGCTACCGGAACCTCGAGTTCGAGGGTTGGGAGGCGGACGACGTGATCGCCACCCTCGCGCACCGCGCCGACGAGGCCGGGATCAAGACGACCGTGGTCTCGACCGACCGCGACGCCTTCCAGCTGGTGAGCGACAACGTCGCGCTGATGATGACCCCGCGCGGCGTCTCCGACGTCCACGTCTACACACCGGAGCGCGTCGAGCTGCGCCTCGGGATCAAGCCCGAGCAGGTGCCTGACTTCATCGGCCTCAAGGGCGACCCCTCCGACAACATCCCGGGGGTTCCCGGGATCGGCGACAAGACCGCCGGCCAGCTCATCGCCCAGTACGGCTCGCTCGAGGAGGTGCTGGAGCACGTCGACGAGCTGACGCCCGCGCGCTCGAAGTCGATCGCCGAGCATGCCGAGCAGGCGCGGGCGGCGAAGGAGCTGGCGACCATGCGCCGCGATCTCGAGCTCGACTTCGACGCGAGCGAGGTCGTGCTCTCGCCGCCCGACCGCTCGCAGCTGAAGGAGATGTTCAGGCGCTTCGAGTTCCGCGCCCTGCTGAACCGGGTCGACGAGCTCGACGAGGCGCTCCCTGCCGCGTCGCTGGCGCCCACCGGCGTCGAAGTCCCGTGGCGCGAGGAACTTAGTAACAGTCTGTTACTTGCTCGCGGGCCGGTGGCCATCGCCGCCGACGAGGGACGAGTCGCTGCGGCTGCGGGCGACGAGGTCATCGTTTCGCCACGGCCTGAGCGGTTGGAGGGCGAGCTGATCGCGCACGACGCGAAGTCTCTGCGCGTCGAGGCGGTGGACGACACCATGATCCTGGCGTACCTGATCGAACCAGGCCGGGCCGAGTACGCGCTCGACGATCTCGCGGCCGAGTACGGGGTCGAGCTGCTGCCCGTCCCCGAGGCCGAGGAGGAGACCGCGGCACTCGTTCGCCACGCGGCCGCGACGCTGCGCCTGCGCGACCCGCTGCTCGATCGCGTCCGCGAGCGCGGGGCGGAGCCGCTCTACCGCGAGATCGAGCTGCCCCTGACCGAGGTGCTCGCGTCGATGGAGGCCGCTGGCGTCAAGGTCGACACGTACCGGATGGGCGAGATCACCGCGCGCCTGGCCGACCGGGTCGAGGAGCTCGAGTCGAAGGCCTACGAGCTGGCGGGCGAGGAGTTCGTCCTCGGCTCGACGCAGCAGGTGGCGCGGATCCTGTTCGAGAAGCTCGAGTTGACCCCCGGCCGCAAGGGCAAGACCGGCTACTCGACCGACACCCGCGTTCTCCGCTCGATCCGGGGCGAGCACGAGATCGTGGGCGTGATCGAGGAGTGGCGCGAGTACTCGAAGCTGCTCAACACCTACCTCGGCCCGCTCCCGACGCTGATCGGCGAGGACGGCCGCCTGCACACGACCTTCAACCAGACCGTCGCGGCGACCGGCCGGCTCTCGACGACGAGCCCCAACCTGCAGGCGATCCCGATCCGCACCGAGCTCGGACGCGAGATCCGCTCGGCGTTCATCGCCGAGCCCGGCCACAAGCTCCTCTCGGCCGACTACTCGCAGGTCGAGTTGCGGATCCTCGCCCACGTGTCCGGCGAACCGAAGCTGCGCGAGGCCTTCGAGGCAGGCGAGGACATCCACGCGGCCACGGCGGCCGAGGTGCTCGGCAAGGAGCGCGCGGCACTCACGAAGGACGAGCGCAACGTGGCCAAGATGGTCAACTTCGGAATCATCTACGGCATCTCGTCGTTCGGGCTCTCGGAGAACCTCGAGATCTCACGGGAGGACGCGCAGGCCTACATCGATGCCTACCTCGCGCGTTTCCCGCACGTGCAGGACTTCATCCAGCGGACGATCGAGCAGGCGACCCGCGACGGCTACGTGACGACGCTCCTCGGCCGGCGCCGGCCCGTGCCCGAGATCCGCGCCTCCAACCGCCAGACGCGCTCGCTCGGCGAGCGGCTCGCGGTCAACTCCGTGATGCAGGGCACCGCGGCCGACATCATCAAGAAGGCGATGGTCGCGATCCACCGCCGCCTGCGCGATGAGGGCCGTGCGGCGCGCCTCGTGCTGCAGGTCCATGACGAACTCCTCCTCGAAGTGCCCGAGGCCGAGGTGTCCGCGGCGAGGGAGCTGGTACGGGCCGAGATGTGCGACGCGTATCCGCTCGACCCGCCGCTCGACGTCGACATTGGCGTCAGCGACGACTGCCGCTCGACCCGCCGCTCGACGTCGACATTGGCGTCGGCGACGACTGGAACGACGCTAAACGGTGACCCCGGCCGGCTTGCCGGCCAGGTGGCTCAGGCTGCGACTGCGACTCGCGTTCCGGAGCGCTTTGCTTCGTACATCGCCTCGTCGGCGATCCGCAGCAGTTCTTCCGGCTCCCGGCCGCCGGCGCTCGGCGCGATGCCGAAGCTCGCGCTGAGGGTGCGCACGAGCGGGTCGAAGTTCACCTCGACCGCGCCTACGATCCGCGCCACGACCTCGCGCGCTTCCAGCTCGCCGGCGCCGCGCAGGAGGAGCGCGAACTCGTCGCCGCCCACACGGAAGGCGTCATCGCCGCTGCGCACCAGTTCGACGAGCAGCATGGCCAGCTGCGCCAGCACGCGGTCGCCTGCCGCGTGGCCGTGGCCGTCGTTCACATCTTTGAAGTTGTCGAGATCCAGGAAGACCAGCGCGAGCGGCTCGTCCTCGGTCGCGGCTGCGGTTAGCTCACGCAGCAGCGCGCGACGATTGAGCAGCCGCGTCAGCGGGTCGTGGTCGGCGAGGAAGCGAGTCTCCTCGAGCTGCGTCGCCACCGCCAGCGCCTCCATCGCGTGGTTGGCGAAGATCCGCAGCGCCTGCAGGACGTGCTCGCTCGGGAGCAGACGCGAGTGCGGCTCGTCTGCCCAGAGAACGCCGCGCACGTCGCCGTTCGCGTCCCGCAGCGGGACGACGAGCCAGTGATGGTCCCAGGCCTGAGGCCCGCGGCCGTTCATCACGGAGCGGTAGATGACCTGGCTGGCCCCGACGCGCTTCGCGGCCTCGGTCCGCGGGACGAGGTAGCAGCCCGCGATGTCGAACTCGGGCTCGAAGAGCCGCGAGATGCGGTCGAGGTGCAGCGTGCCGCTCGCCTCGACCTCCTCGGCGCTGAAGCCGGCGGCCGCGGCGGGTTGCAACGTGCCGCTCCCCGGCTCGACGAGCTGGATCAGGACCTTGTCGAACTCGAGCGCGTCCGAGATCGCCTCGCAGACAGAGGTCAGCATCGCCTCCGTCGAGATCGTCTGGGGCAGCTGCGACGTCACGTGAAGCAGCTGCTCGAGCCCGAGCTGGTGGCGCTGTGAGCGGGCGCGCTCCTGTGCGGCCTCCAGTGCGAGCGCCGCGTGCGAGGCGAGGGCGGCCGCGACCGCGAGCTGCTCGTCGTCGGGCCGCCGCCCGTCGACCGGGTCGCCGAAGGACATGATCCCGACGATCTGGCCGTCGGAGTGCTCGAGTGGGACGAACAGCTCGTCGTTGGGGTGCCAGCCCTCGGGCCCGGCGACCGCCGGCTCTCCGGCCGGGACGAAGCGCTTGCCGACGTCCTGTGACCAGTCGAACGCGTCGTTCGGGATGAAGTACACACCCGCGCGCGCGAACCGCTCGTCCAGAAGCGGCGTCCAGCTGCTCCACTCGTAGACCGAGCCGAGCAGCGCATCGCGAACCGGGTCGTTGCCGTGGACGGTCGCGACGTAGAAGTCGTCCCACTCCGGCCGGTAGACGTTGAGCACGACTGTCTGGAAACCCAGGGTCTCGCCCACGACGCGCGCGATCGCGTCGAGGACGGAGTCGACGTCGGCCCCGCTGCGCACCGCCTTCGCGATCTCCAGCAGGGAGCGCAGGGAGGACGCGAAGTCGCGCGCGGCGACGCCCGCGCCCCGCGGGCGCGGTTCGTTTTCGGAGAGGTGGGTGTTTGTCATGGCCGCAGTGCCGTTAGAGACACAGCATCGAATTTCCGGCCGTTACCCACATCACCCGACCGAGGGACGCGCGGGTTTTGCCCATTGGGGCGGGAACCCAGAGCGGAAGCGGTACGCGGCTATACTGAGCGACTTCTCGATGGCGAGTGAGACCGTGAACAGAGAGGGCACGCAGCTCGACGACGCCTCCGTCTGGACGACGACGGAGGACGGCGAGCGCATCCCGAACTACGAGGCAACCTTCCCGACGATCAACGAGGGTGAGGTCGTCCACGGCACCGTGGTCCGCGTCGACAAGGACGAGGTGCTGGTCGACATCGGTTACAAGTCGGAGGGAGTGATCCCGGTAGCCGAGCTCTCGATCAGGCGCTCGGTGAACCCGGCGGACGAGGTGAGCCTCGGCGACGAGATCGACGCGCTCGTGCTGACGAAGGAAGACGCCGAGGGCCGGCTGATCCTGTCGAAGAAGCGCGCGCGCTTCGAGATGGCCTGGAAGGCGATCGAGCGGGCGGCCGAGTCCGAGGAGCCGGTCGACGGCAAGGTGATCGAAGTCGTGAAGGGTGGGCTGATCCTCGACCTCGGCGTTCGCGGCTTCCTGCCGGCTTCGCTGGTCGACATCCGCCGCGTGCAGGACCTCGACGAGTTCCTCGGCCAGGAGCTGCGCGCGAAGGTGATCGAGCTCAACCGGTCGCGCAACAACGTCGTCCTTTCGCGCCGCGCGGTGCTGGAGGACGAGCGCAAGGAGATGCGGCAGGCGATCCTCGACCGGCTCAATCCCGGCGACGTCGTCGACGGGCAGATCTCGAACATCGTCGACTTCGGCGCCTTCGTCGACCTCGACGGCATGGACGGCCTGATCCACATCTCCGAGCTGTCGTGGTCGCACGTCAACCATCCCTCCGAGGTGCTCGAGATCGGCCAGGACGTGAAGGTGAAGGTGCTCGACATCGACCGCGAGCGGCAGCGCATCTCGCTAGGCCTGAAGCAGACCCAGTCCGATCCCTGGCAGCAGGTGCTCGAGACCTACCACGAGGGCGACGAGGTCGAGGGCAAGGTGACCAAGGTCGTCACGTTCGGCGCCTTCGTCGAGATCATGCCCGGCGTCGAGGGGCTCGTTCACATCTCCGAGCTCGCGCAGCACCACGTCGAGAACCCGCGCGAAGTGGTCTCGCAGGGCGATCTCGTGCGCGCGAAGATCATCGAGGTCGACGCCGAGCGGCGCCGCCTCTCGCTCTCGCTCAAGCGGGTCGAGGGCGGCGGCGTGCAGCAGCGCGTCGACGATGCGGAGGCGGTCGAGGGTACGCCGAATCTCGACCTCTCGGAAGAGGTGTTCCCGGAGTCGTCGGAGCCCGTCGCCGAGGTCGCGGAAGCCGAGGAGCCTGAGGCTCCCGAGCCAGCCGCGGAGGCAGAGCCGGAGCCCGTCGCCGAGGTCCCGTCGCCGAGGTCGCGGAAGCCGAGGAGCCTGAGGCTCCCGAGCCAGCCGCGGAGGCAGAGCCGGAGCCCGTCGCCGAGGAGCCCGTCGTCGAGGCGGAGCCCGTGGCCGGTCCCCGGGAGCCCGTTGCCGAGGAGCCCGAGCCCGCAGCCGAAGAGCCCGCTGCCGAGGCCGAGCCGGCCGCCGGGGCCGAGCGCCCCGTCGAAGAGCCCGAGTAGCTTGGCCCGCCCGATCGCCGTCGCCATCACCGGCGGCATCGGAGCCGGGAAGAGCGAGACGCTGGCTGCCTTCGCCCGTCACGGCGCGGCCACGATCTCCAGCGACGACATCGTCCACCGCCTGCTGCACGAGGACGACGAGGTGCACCACGCGGTGGTGGAGCGCTTCGGCGACCGCGTGCTCGATCCGCGCGGCGAGCTCGACCGCGGTGCCATCGCCGACATCGTGTTCGCAGACCGCGAGGCGCTGGAGTGGCTGGAGGGGCTGCTGCACCCGCGCGTGGTGCAGGAATACATGGGCTGGCGCGAGCAGCTGGCGGAGCAAGACGACCCGCCGGCGGTCTGCGCGACGGAGGTGCCGCTGCTCTACGAAGTCGGCGGCCAGGACCGCTTCGACGCGGTCGTCGTGGTCACGGCGCCGCCGAACGTGCGGGCAGAGCGCACGCAGGTCGCGGCCGACGAGCGCGAGCCGCGCCTGCTGCCAGACTCGGTGAAAGTGGCCCAGGCCGACTTCGCCTACGTGAACGACGGCTCCCTCGAGAAGCTCGACGACTTCGTGCAGGCCGTCCTCCGGGAGCTCACGCGCTGAAGAAGCTCCTCGCGCTGCTGCTCGCGGGCGCCCTTCTCGGAGCCGCCTTCGCCTACGTGAATTCGTCCGAGCCCGCCTGGTACGTGCGGCTCCGCTACCCGCTGCACTACCAGTCGATCGTCCGTGCCCACGCGCACAACTACCGCCTCGACCCGGCACTGCTCGCCGGCGTGATCTACCAGGAGAGCAAGTTCCAGCCGCACGCGCGCTCGAGCTCCGGAGCGATCGGCCTCATGCAGCTGCTGCCCGACACGGCGAAGGGGATCGCCGTGCACACCGGCGGCTCGAAGTTCCGCGTCTCGGACCTGGACGACCCCGAGATCAACGTGCGCTACGGCTCGTGGTACCTGCGCCACCTGCTCGACAAGTACGGCGACGAGGAGACCGCGCTGGCCGCCTACAACGCCGGGCAGCAGAACGTCGACACCTGGCGCAGCGAAGGGAAGGGAATCGCGTTCGCGGAGACCCGCCACTACGTCTCCCGCGTCGAGCACCTGAAGACACTTTATCGGCGTGGTTACGGGGATCAGCTCCACGCGACGGGATGACTTCACCGATGACTATTAACTGACGCTTGACAGACACTGTGAGTGATGTCATAGTGACATCACGATGCAGCTACAGAGATTCGTCGATTCGCTCAAGGCCGACCTGACCGCGGTCGCGGAGCTGGGTGACGAGACGACGGCCGACGCGGCCGGACGCCTCGTTCTCACGCTCCAGGCCTCCGTCGGTCTGCGCCTGCTAGACGCGCTTTCGGAAGCGGCGCTCGAGCTGAACGACAAGCTTCCGTCCGGTCACGTCGAGGTGCGGCTGACCGGCCAGGACCCGGAGTTCGTGTACGTCGGCGACGAGCCCGAGGCGCCCGCGGCGGCGGCCGACGAGGCCTTCACCGCGCGGATCACGCTCCGCCTGCCCGAAGGCCTCAAGGAGACCATCGAGAAGGCGGCGTCGCGCGAGGGCGTCTCCGTCAACACGTACATCGTCCGCGCGCTCGGACGCACGAGCACGTCGGCTCCGACACAACAGTCAGGCAACCGGCTCACGGGCTACGCCCGTGGCTAGGAGGGGAGGAACAATGGTGCGCTACTACCCGATCCCGATGGGTTACGTCGAGGTCCGTGTCGACAGGCGCCCACAGCGCCCGCCGTACGTGCCCGCTGGAAGGCGCGGACGGTGAGGACCGAAACGTTCGAGACTCCGGGCGACGTTCGGCTCGAGATCCGGCTCGGAGCCGGCGAGGTCCGCGTCGACACCGCCGACGTGAAGGAGACGAAGGTCGTGCTCGAGCCGCTGCGGAACAACGACGCGAGCACGGCCGCCGTCGCCAGCGCCCGGATCGAGCTACGCGAGCGTGGCGGCGGTCACGAGGTCGTCATCGATGCCCGCGACCGGGGTCGCGGCCTCTTCCGCAACGCCGAGGTGCTCGTCACCGTCAACTCGCCGCACGGCACAAGCGTCGAGTCCAAGACCGGTTCCGCAGACATCACCGGCCACGGCCGCTTCGGCGCGGTAGAGATCGAGACCGGCTCCGGCGACGTCGAGTTCGACGAGGTCGCCCGCGAGGTCCGCGTGAACGCGGCCAGCGGCGACGTGCAGATCGGCGAGATCGGCGGCGACGCCCGCCTGAACACCGCGTCGGGCGACGTGCAGGTCCGTTCCATCGCCGGCGAGGCGAAGGTCAACACCGCTTCGGGCGATCTGATCATCCGCGAGGTCACCGGCGAGCTCTCTGCGAATTCGGCCTCCGGTGACATTCTCGTACGCGAGGCGCGCGCCTCGGTCAGCCTCAACACGGCGTCGGGCGACCAGGAGATCGGCAAGGTCACCCAGGGCAGCGTCAGCCTCAAGTCCGCCTCCGGCGATCTCCAGATCGGCATCGCCGAGGGCTCGTCGCTCTTTGTCGATGCGCGCTCGCGCAGCGGCGAGGTCCGCTCCGAGCTGCCCGTCAGCGACATTCCGCCCGAGAACGGCGGCCCCGCAGTCGAGCTCAGCGCCAACACGATGAGCGGCGACATCACGGTCGCGCGCGCGTGACCCAGACAGGCTCAACCCTCGCCGCGCCTTCGCCGCGGCGGCTTCGGCTTCCCGTCGTACTCGGCGACCGCGAGTTCCGCCGCTTCTGGTCCGGCGAGACGGTCTCCCTCTTCGGCGACCAGATCACGATGATCGCGCTCCCGCTCGTCGCGGTCCTCGCACTGGACGCCAGCCCGGCACAGATGGGCTACCTGGGGGCGGCGCTGTTGATCCCGAACCTGCTCTTCGCGCTTCACGCCGGCGCGTGGGTCGACCGGCACGGCCGCCGCAGGCACACCATGATCTTCACCGCCCTCGGACGCGCCGCGCTCATCGCGACCATCCCGCTCGCGTACTGGCTCGACCTCCTGACATTCGGGCAGCTGTACGTCGTCAGCTTCCTGATCGGCACGCTGAGCCTGCTCTTCTACGTTTCGTACAGCACGCTCTTCGTCTCGCTCGTGCCGCGGGAGCGCTACCTCGAGGCCAATGCGCTGCTGAACGGCAGCCGCGCGTTCTCCTACGTCGGCGGACCGAGCGTCGGCGGGCTGCTCGTGCAGGTCTTCTCGGCTCCGGGCGCGCTTGTCGCGGATGCGCTCTCGTTCCTCGTCTCCGCGTTCACCATGAGCTCGATCTCAGCCGTGGAGCCGCCCACCGAGCAGGCTGAGCGGGGTCACCTGAAGGCCGGCATGGCGTACCTCTGGCGGTCGCCGCTCATTCGCTCGTCGCTGCTGGCGACGGCCACGATCAACTTTTTCAACTTCATGTTCTGGGCGCTGTTCTTCCTGTACGCGACCCGCACGCTCGACGTCGGGCCCGGCCTTCTCGGGCTCGTGCTGGGCGCTGCGTCGGTCGGCGGTGTGATCGGCTCGATGGTCACCGGACGGATCAGCCGCCGTATCGGCGTCGGGCCGGCTTTCGTCCTCGGTTGCGTCCTGTTCCCGGCGCCGCTGCTGCTCGTGCCGCTGGCCGGCGGGTCCGACTGGTCGATCCTCGCGCTGCTCTTCCTGTCCGAGTTCGGCTCGGGCTTCGGCGTGATGATTCTCGACATCACCGCCGGCTCGATCAAGGCGGCGCTCGTGCCCGACCGGCTGCGCGCGCGCGTCTCCGGCGCGTACATGGTCGTCAACTACGG
>Ga0207428_10004850_pt1 | contig 12686 bp, 16 predicted proteins | sample RhiMethybrSRZTD1_FD_187600 | JGI IMG/M metagenome (GOLD analysis project Ga0207428, IMG submission 187600) | Populus rhizosphere microbial communities from Tennessee, USA - Rhizosphere MetaG P. TD hybrid SRZTD1 (SPAdes) (version 3) | ecosystem: Host-associated > Plants > Roots > Rhizosphere >... | reverse complement strand
GACGCGTGAGCCGCTTTCGCGATCTCAAGGCCAAGACCGGAGGTCCCGCCGATGACGACGAGATGACTGTTCGCTGTGGGCATGAATCCTCCTGCGTTTTGTCGATTCGAGTCGGGATTTGAGGCTGTTCTTGATCACGCGGGGGCCACCACGGCCAAATCCTTCGTCGCGATAGCCCGGCTCCAGCGGCTGGATCAGATGGTCGCGCATAACATTTGCTACCGGCAGCGCCAGGTTCGCTAATTCCGCGGCCTTCAGCGACAGCTTAAACGTCCTTCAGCCCCAAGATACGACGAAATTGGCCGGGACGTAGTGGAGCTGAATACGTGGCGGCGGCAAAGTCGCTAACTAACATTATGCGAAGGCTGTCCGAAACCTTTGCTCCGTCGCACGGTACTGCACTGAATTGAACGATGACGGCCAAGTAATGTCCGGGCGGCCACATCTCCTCATTGTGCCTTCTCATCGTCAGATGAGCTTTTAATCTCTACTGTGCGTTCGGCTTTGCGTTGCGCAGATTTTTCTTCTCGCTTTCTCTGTTTTTGTTCGCTCCGTGCCTGCGCTGCACGTTTGCGATCAGCGCGTTGCAGACGGTAATTCGGTTTGTAAGCCATGTAGTTTCCTTTCGGAATTGAACACTTTGCAAACCAGCTAGCTGTCGATACCAATGCGATGTTGCCCGATCGCGAAAAATTATATCTTCTTGGCGCCGGCGCGGGTGATGCTCTTGATCGCCAGCGGTGCGCGGCCGGATTTCTCGGCGATTTCGCGGTCCTGCTCGATAATGAAGCCGCGGGCGGGTTTGTCCTTTTCCAGGCCGCCGAGCAATTCGGCCGGCACGCGCCGGTTGGAGCGCTGCGAGCCGTCCTCATAGACGACGTCGAAGAACACGAATTCGCCTTTGGGATTGGTGCCCGGTTTTTTCGCCATTGTACTCGAGAATCCCGTTCCTGCTGGCCAAACCCACCGCGGATCGCGCCACGTGATTCCTAACGCCCCCAAAAACTAGCCATCAAGACCAATCATAATGGCTTCCGTGATTCAACGATGGTCATGACCGCCTATAGGCATGGTCTACGGGCATCCGAAATCGTTGACCTACTAAACAATCAAAGCAAATCAAAGCCGGAAAACAGGAGATATTCCGCGAATTTTTGAAACCCTAATCCCGCTTCTGCTATTATCTTCTACGCCGATCCCTGGTCATCTGGGGAATGTCGGATAAAAGGTGCCCAATTTCGGCGTGGACCAAGCTTGTGCGGACAGGCACTATTTGGAGCTCCACAAGAGCAGCTCACGTTGGGGCACGGCCGGCAACGCTGCCCTTTTCAAGAACGAGGAAACTCGGCCGCGGCGGCTTTACGACGCTGCGAGCGAGCCGGGTACGCTGGCGGCAGGTTGCGCCGGCGAGACAGGATAGGAATGCAGGCGAGACGGACGGGCAGAAAAAATATCGGGTCTGCGAAGCAGTCCCGCGCCGATGAGCATTTGCCCTTCCGCGACACTGCCGATCCCGGCACACCGTCCCCGCGCGGCTTTTACGATCCCGCGCTCGAGAAGGATTCCTGCGGCGTCGGCTTCATCGCCGATATCAAGGGACGCAAGTCGCACAAGATCATCGACGACGGCCTCACCATTCTGCTCAACCTCGAGCATCGCGGTGCGGTCGGCGCCGATCCGCGCATGGGCGACGGCGCCGGCATCCTGGTGCAGATTCCGCACAAGTTTTTTGTCAAGGAGGCCAGGATCGGCTTCAAGTTGCCAAAGCCGGGCGAATACGCAGTCGGCTATTTGTTCATGCCGCAAGATTCGAACTGGCGGCAGATCATTCGCGACGTCTATGCCGAGGTGGTCGCGCGCGAGGGGCTTTCGATGCTCGGCTGGCGCGAGGTACCGGACCGACAATTCAACGCTCGGTGAATCGGTCAAGCCAACCGAGCCCAAGCACATGCAGGTGTTCATCGGCCGCGGCAAGAAGAAGTTCTCCGAGAATGAGTTCGAACGCCGACTGTACATCCTGCGCAAGTCGATCTCCAACGCGATCTATCGCCGCCGCGAACGGCGCACGTCGGGCTATTACCCGGTATCGATCTCCTGTCGCACGGTAATCTATGGGGAAGGGAACTAAGATGTCTTACGCAGTAGTGACGGCAGTGATCTTCGCGTTCGTGGCGATCATGCACGGTTGGAGGATTTATAAGCAATGGACAGTTCAGATCGGACCCCATTTTGTGTCCATGACTGTTTCGTGGATCGGCGTTGTCGTGTCTGCCCTGCTAGCGATTTGGGGCTTCTTGTTGATCCGCTAGCGAGCCCACATAACGTATGGTTTTGTATGATCTACAAGCCAGCGAAATCCCGGGTACAGCCTACTTTTCGGGGAGAGGGCGATCTTCCAAAAATGTGCAGCTTCAAGGCCAAGATGACGGAATGGTTCGGCGGATAGAATCACGCTTCGGTCTAATTATCAGCCTTAGGAGAAGCCCGTGGGCTTGGTTTTCTGGCCTTATATTCTTGTTGGGCCTCTACTCACTCATTAGAGGGGAGTTCTATCCCCAGTGGCCAGCTTTAGGTCAGTTTATGCCGCTATGGGCATACGCGATTTTGGGATTTGGCTTTTTGTGGGTGGCAACTTTTGAGACGGCGTATCGCTATATCCGCTCCATACAGCCGCCACGTATCACATTCTTACAACTGACGACTTCAGTATCTTCCAAGACTTCTAGCGCGTGCGGCATACCGGAAGGAATAAGCGCTGCCATGCCACTGCCCATAATTGTCGGCTTGCCGTCAAGGGTGAGACGGCACTTTCCAGTTAAAACGAGAAGAATTTGCTCATGAGGATGGGCATGTTCTTTGGCTCCTTCACCAGCTTTATATCGTAGCAGTCCGACTTCGACCTGCGTGCCGGTGATCAAACGGCCATAGGCCGTGGAATGCTTGGGCGTGACAAATTCCTCTGGAATATTTTCAAGTTGGTAGATGGGCATAACAACCTCATAAAGTGTTGGAACGCGTTTATGAAACCGCGATCACCCCGAGGGCACATATTCAGGCCGCGTTAGCGTACCGGAAGATTCTAAAAAGCAGTGGTTGATTGGAATTTAGTTTCCGCGTTCACGGCTGAATCGCAGGATAGTGAACAATTGTTAATTTGTGCGGAAATGAGTGTGCTGTAAAAATCATGGCCGCTCTCGTCCCCAAAGAGAGCGCGGCCCCGATCTCATCCGTCCCACTGTCCCCGAAGGTCGGGGCCGCCATTCCTGCAATGAATTGTGACAAAGAAACTCGACGCGCCTTACCGCTCGGGTTTGTCCGCTAATGACCCAAGCGGACATTGGCGACTACAATTTATTCTTCCTGACCCGGATGGCGCAGGTCATAAAGTCGTCCTAACGGAACTCTGCATATCCGACACATTAAATTGTGGCTTAGAGACATAAACACTCAGCCGCAAAGGAAACTTAACTTGCTCATGCAGTGTTCGATTGTTGCACGGAGGGATACGCCGCGGTTCTGCAAACAGAGGATAGTATTTCACGTCAAAAAAAGCAGCCGAGCACCATAAGAAGGCCGCGGAACATCATACGCATGCCGCGCATCATCACGGTGAAGCAGCTTATGAAGGCAGGCGGCACGAAAAAATGGTCACATTACGCGCGTTTGCTACAGCCGTTCTCGCGCTGCTCGCTGTCTCGCCGATAGCCAACGCGCAGGGCGCTGTACGGCTTCGCGGCACGGTCGATCGGATGGAAGGGCCGATGTACGTGATAAAATTGCGCGATGGTACGGAGGCAAAGGTGTCGCCTACCGAAAATGCGCTCATGGTAGCGATCGTCAAGGCGTCGCTATCGGATATCAAGCAGGGTTCGTTCGTGGGCTCAACTGGAATGCCGCAGGCCGATGGAAGCCAGAAGGCAATCGAGGTGCATATCTTCCCCGAAGCGATGCGCGGAACGGGCGAAGGGCACTACCCCTGGGATCTCCGACCACAAAGTACGATGACCAACGCCAATGTCGAACAGACCGTGGCCGGAGTTAATGGACAGATGCTGACCGTGAAATACAAGGACGGAGAAAAGAAGATCCTCGTCACGCCGGACACCATGATCGTCACTTATGTGCCGGGCGACAAAAGCGAGATCACGCCGGGGACGAAAATCTTCATCGCCGCTGCGAAGAAGCAGGAGGACGGAACGTTTCAGACCCCGCGCATCAATTACGGCAAGAACGGGCTCGGGCCACCAATGTGATTTAGGATCATGTCTGCTTTTGACCCAAGGCGGACATTCGGGAGCACAGCCTTGCATACGGAGCCAATCGGCGCGCCGTTTAGTTCCCGTGAGCTTGCGCGATCTGGCCCACCAGCTTGGCCCAATCCATCTCGATTGCTTCATAGACCTTGCCGGCCTCGGGTCGAGTGTTGTCTTTGAGAATCTCGATCATAAGAGTCGCGTAGTCTGACAGGATGACGCCAGCTTGCATCATCCGTAGCAGGCCCACCTGATGTTTGGTCTTGCTGAACGTGCCGCAGGCATCCACGGCGACGTAAGCATCGAGGCCCTTACCGACGGCAGCGATGGCGGGGAATGCGGCGCAGACCTCTAACGACAGACCCGCAAAGATCAGCTTCCTTCGGCCAGTCGCTTCGATAGCGCCCGCGACGCGCGGGTCATCGAAGGCGTTGACAGAGGAACGGTCGATGATTTTGACCTCGGGCAGGGCTTCGACCAGCTCAGGAAATGTCGGTCCCCACATGCTGTCCCGGGCCGTCGTGGTCAGTACGATTGGCAGCTTCAGCGCCTTCGCGGCTTTGGCGAGTGCGACGACGTTATGCTTAAGCTCCGCGATCGAATAGTCACGCACTCCGGTCATCAGTCCTACCTGGTGGTCGACTAGAACCAACGCGGCGTTTTCGGATGTAAGTGGCTCGTAAGGGCGAATCGGGTTCGACATGGATATTCTCCTCAAACAGGTAAGGCGCCCCCGGACGTGGCAGCTGGACGATCGGCCGAGAAGTAGCGAAAATCGTAACTCAGCGTTCAGTGTAATCGACGATGATGAGGTCGCGTCCGCAATGGTCCAAGGAGCGCTGGCAGCCAGCGAAATCCAGGCGCGCAATCAGGCGAAGGTCAAGCGCGCCTATGATTATATCGTCATTGGAAGCGGTGCGTCCGGCGCGATCATTGCTGGCGAACTCTCCAAGACAGGCGCCGAGGTCCTCGTCGTGGAGGCGGGCGGCGAAGATGTTGGCGCGACGATCACCGATCCCAGCATCTGGTTCTATAATGTCGGCGGTCCCTTTGATTGGGCGCTACCGATCGTTCCGGTGCCCCAGCTAAACAACCGCCGCTTCAACATGGCGCTCGGCCGTGTTCTCGGTGGCGGCAGCTCCGTTAGTGTACCGAAAACCTTATCCGCATTGTTTAGCTGAGAGAATCGCCTAACGTCAGCGCACAATGTTGGTGCTGTTCCACCTCGGAGTGAGCCATGAGCGTCCAACCAGCCGATCAAGGACAACCCCGACGTCAATGCCGGTTGCGAGAACCAGAAGAAACGTGACGACCGGATCGGTGGCGCGCATGGATCAGGGCTCCGCATGGCGCAAAGCCATCACATTATTGTATGCGACCAACTTAGCCGCAAGACGACTCTCTCGAATGTCCGCTAAGGGCCAATAGCGGACATTGGTCCCTATTCGATCACCTCGTCGGCGTGCAGCAGGGTAGACGCTGGAATGACAAGCTCAATGATCCAGCCTTCTCTGCGCATTGCCTTTGCGACGTCAGGCAGATTGCCCACCCCAAAAAGAATCTATCGTCCTACCCACACGTTCTTTCGTATTGTGAGCGCGTCGACACCTCTTTTGACGAGGCCCCCTCCATGCAGATGAAGATCGGTCGATGGGAAGGTCTGTATCCGCGGATACAGAGCGCAGCAAAGCATATCCGCTGCGGTTTCGTTTGCGGCTACCGGAAAATTGCCGGTCAGTTCCGATCGGAACGGAGCGCGATCATTGGTGCCGCTCAACAGGGTGTACACGGTCCTGACCCAAGCGAGGACCGGGCCACCAAGAAGGAGCGAGAGCAATGAGAGCATGGAGCACATCGGCACCCATGTGCTGCTTGCTGTAACCGTTTCGACTTATTCGGGGACTGAGGGTCCCCACGACGAACACCCGGCGACGACGATGCGACATCCCACGACCTAGCCTGAGCCGGTGACAGCTTGCCGCGGTGGCGGTTGTCCATCGATGAACAGGTGCGGTCAACATGATCGCCGTGTATCCACAAATCGAGGAAATAAAGGAGAGTCGCAGTTGGAATGCCTAGGGAAAGTCACAATTCGCTGTAGGAATGTCGGCCACCTTTGGGGATTTGTGACGGACGGGAAGATCGGGGCATGCACTGCACGATTACGGCTGGACTATTACTTTCCAGCGTAAGTATCGCATCGCTACCTTGCAGCGACTTCGATCAAATAATTGGCTTCGAGCAGATAGCTGAAGTCGAGAAACCAAACCTTGCTGAAGTCGAGAAACCAAAAGTTCAGGTAGCCAGTGTCGATCATAGCTACGTCCCGCTGCCACCATCACAGCCCAAAAAATCAGAAATCAAAATCGGGACGACAACTATAGATCTAGAGCAATCAAACATAAAAAATATGTCCCTGTTAGTAGTTCACACTCCCGATAATGTTCTTAAAACCTCAGTTGCATCAGAACACGCCAGCAAGTTTGTCTGCCTATTAACGAAACTGGTGGCTTCGGGTTATCCAATAAAAGACATAGGGGGTTATAGCTATCGAAAGATTTTCGGCACAAATTATTTGAGCTTACACGCATACGGAAAAGCTCTTGATGTAAACCAAGTTCGATATAATGAAGTTACTGTACAACAGCCAAAACACACGATTGAGATGGCGCACGAATGTGGATTGGACTCTGGAGCAGAGTGGAGGACTCCAGACACTGGTCATTTTGAAGTGCCGACCGAAGGTTATGGCACCCGTATTGCTCGAAGCGATGCCACAGGTTACGGAGGCATATTGTCGTATGCGTCCAGCAAAATACAACAATTCTGGAACTGGAGTGTTCACTGAATTTTAGCCGAATGCTGCAGGTGCTGACTCGCGTCGCTCTCCGTGAGCGCGGAACGGTACGAACCTCAACGAGGAAGCGAACTCCAACCGATTGCAAAACCCGACAAACTCCTCGATGGAGCGCGTGGAATGACCAATCGTAAAAAACGCTCCGGCATGCACTTGTCTCATCGTCGACTCTGTCCCCCCTAGGGTGCCGAGGCTCAGGTTTTGTCAGCAGGGTGCCGCCACCAAATTTCGCAATTTGCCACCTTTGAAATCCACGCGAAACCAAATAATAGCTACGTCGCGCGCCCCGAGTCTCGTGTTGATCGGCCTGCTGTGTGACGCGCCAGACGAATTGAGTGACATCGCGCCGCGGCCCGGGAGCGTTCGGATCGCAGCAGCGGCAATTTCGATTGGCTGGTGGCAAATTTCGAAATTTCGTGGCGCGTTACGACGAGCGCACTTTTGAATGCACAAAGTGCGCTTATGCGGAAACGCTAACCGTCCTGTTCAGTTGATTCGATCTGCGATAGAAGCATTATCACTCCGCACAGCGGGCATGGCCCCCTGCTGACCAAAACATGAGCCTCGTTCACCCTTGCAGCCGATGCCGCCCGCAGGACAACGACGCTGACCAAACTTTGGAGGCCTCGTTCCCTTGAAAGAGAGAGGTAGCGACTCGAAAGGATGCTTAGGGCTGCTATTTTTTTGGCCGCGGCGCGCGGTAATTGTCCAATTCCGATAGAACGCACGACCGCTCTTTTGCAGTGAATAAGGGTCGGCTAAAGCGGATCAGTTAATTGCGTTGATTGAAGATTGTATCCGATCTGATGCTTCCGCGAATTTATGCAAGACGGTCACGGACTCCTTAGTGAGAGCGATTTGCGAACGGGGCGGTGTGATTGGCGCTCAAGCTGGCGCGGATCGCGATGCGCTAGTCCGGCGTTATTTGATGCTATGCTCGAGACCGCCAAAAAAAGCTGGGGCGTTTCGAGTGAATAGGGAAGATCGTTTCATCGCCTCCTGCGCGTCTTGGAGCGGCTTTTGGGAGCGCAGCACAACTACCTATTCATATCGAAGCGCATCGATGGGATCCATTCGTGCTGCCTTTCGTGCCGGATAGAATCCAAAAAAGCAGCCGACGGCAGCGGCAAAGGCCATTGCCAGCAGAACATTTGCAATGTTGACGACCACAGGCCAGCCGCCAAGCTCCGCGATAAGTACGCTAAGGGCGATGCCGACCAGCACCCCTAAGATGCCGCCCAGCAAAGCCAGCGTCGTCGCTTCGGTGAGGAATTGTAACAGCATGTCCCATTCGCGTGCGCCTACCGCAAGCCGCAACCCAATCTCCCGGGTACGTTCGGTCACCGTTACGAGCATGATGTTCATAATCCCAATGCCGCCAACGAGGAGCGACACAGAGGCCACCGCCGCGAGCAGCAGCGACAGCGTGCGTGTGGCCGTCGCCTGAACATTCGCCGCCTCGGCGAGGTTGCTAACGAGAAAGGTTTCTTCCTGTCCCGGCTGGAGTCGATGGCGCTGGCGCAGCAAATCGCGAATTGCCGACATTGTCGCCTCTGCCGATATTCCTTCGGCGAACTTGACGGTAATATTGTGGACCAGCCGCGGACTGGCGCGACTAACGCCGACAAAGTGCCGCCGTGCTGTCGTCAGAGGAACCAGTGCCACGTCGTCTTGATCGTCGCCCCATACGTTCTGGCCCTTGTGGTCAAGCAGACCGACTACGGTGAACGGCACGCCGCGGATGCGCACGGTAGCGTCGACGGGGTCGGTTTCTCCGAATAGCTTCTCACGCATGGTGGTGCCGATCAGCATGACTTTGGCGGCGCGGCTGTTGTCATCGGGCGTCATCTCGCGTCCACCCGTCACGCCCCATTCGCGGGCGGTGAAATAGCTGGCGGTTACGCCGCGAATGTTGCCGGCCCAATTGGAGGCTCCAACGGTAAACTCGGCTCGTGCGTAAAGCACTGGCGCCACCACCACAACGCCAGGAACCTCCAACTCGACCGCCAGTGCGTCGTCTTCGCTTAGTCGTGGGGATTGTATATTTGAGGCTTGACCCACTGCGGGCAATTGGGTGGCTCGCTGTTGTTTCCCGCCGCTACCAAGTCTCACGCTGGTCATCAGAGCGCTGCCCGGACTGATGCTGATGAGATTCGCGCCGAGGCTACGTATTTGCGCCGCTATCAGCTCGCTTGCGCCACTGCCGATTGCATTCATCGCTACGATGGCGGCAACCCCAATGACAATGCCAAGCATCGTAAGTGCGCTGCGAAGGCGATGCGTACGCAATACGCGTAGTGCGATTCTTACGTTAGACAGCAGCATTTGTGATGCGCCCCGCAACTACGGAAGGGTCATGGGTCACCTGCGACGACGAGCGATGGGGGTTGGGCCCGCCGGGCTCCCCGTTTTTTGCGTCTATTTCGCTTGTCCTCGACGATACAGCCATCGCGAAAGTTGATGATTCGTTCGGCGTAGGCGGCCACCTCGGCCTCGTGCGTCACCAGCAGGATGGTGAGCCCCTTCTCACGGTTGAGCTCGCGGAAGATCGACATGATCTCCCCGCCCATCGTCGTGTCGACGGAACCGGTCGGCTCATCGGCCAACAACACCAGCGGATCGTTGACGAGAGCGCGGGCGATTGCGACGCGTTGCTGCTCTCCGCCTGAAAGTTTGGCCGGCGTGCGAGAGGCCAGATCACGCAGCCCCAATGCGTCCAAAGATGTTTGGGCGCGCTGACGCCGCTCGTGTCCAGTCATTTGTTTATACAGGAGCGGAACCTGAACGTTCTCAAGCGCGCTCATTCGCGCAAGGAGGTTGAAATTTTGGAAGACGAACCCGAGCTTTCGGTTCCGGATTGCCGCGAGTGCATTGCGCTGAAGCTGGGAGACGTCGATTCCGTCCAGTTTATAAGAGCCGCTAACGGGCTTAGCGAGGCACCCCATGAGGTACAAGAAAGTCGACTTGCCAGACCCAGAAGGTCCGGTCACAGCTACGAACTCGCCACGTTCAATGGTTAGGTCGATGCCGTCTACCGCCCAGACGAGCGCGTCGCCGTCATGGTAGCTGTGGCGTAGGCCCTTGGTCTCGATCAGCGACATGGTCGCAGCGTCTCATCGCAAACGGAATTTGAGCAGGGAAGATGTCGCATCGGGGGCCGGTCCCCGTGGCGCAGCGGATCCGATAAGGACCGTCTGGCCCTCCTTGAGATCGCCGCTAAGCACCTCCGTCGCACGACCGTCGGTGATGCCGAGCCGCAGTTGGACCAACGTTGGCTGCCCCTTAGGATAGAGCACGAATACCCGGCCGGACACTCCAGGTTCGTCGGCGCTGGTCTCTGTTGTGGCCCGCGCCGCGAGCTTTTGCTCGTTCTCCGACACCTGACCGGTCGGGTGGAACCGCAATGCGGTGTTAGGCACTTTCAGCACGCCCTCCCGTTTTGCCACCACGACCTGCAGGTTGGCCGTCATTCCAGGCAGCAGCACCTCGTCGGGATTTTTGGCCGAAATCACCACAACGTAAGTGACGATGTTCTGTACGATCTGCGGCGCTTTGCGGATCTGCTTTACACTGCCGGTAAACAGGCGCCCAGGATAGGCATCCACGGTAAAGGTGACCGGCTGCCCGATTTCGAAACGGCTCACATCCGCTTCCACCACTGAGGCTTCGACCTGCATCTGCGTGAGGTCTTGCGCAATGGTGAACAGGGTCGGCGTCTGCAGGCTGGCCGCGACGGTTTGGCCGCTGCTGACAGCGCGATTGACCACCGTGCCGGTGACGGGCGCGCGAATATAGGTACGGTCGACGTCAATTTGCGCCTGCCGGAGCACCGCTTGCTTTTGCTTAACTTGTGCCAATGTGTTGGTGAGTTGCGCCTCGGCCATCTTGAACGCCGCCTCGGCGGCGCCGATTGCCGCCGCCTGGGATAGTTCTGAGGCGCGCGAGGCGGTCACCTGCGCCTGCGCCGATCTGTGCGCGTTTTGGACCCGCTCCCACTCTGCGGCCGTGACAATCTTAGTTTGCACGAGCAAGCGCTTGCGCTCCAGATCCTGCGCTGCGTCGTCGAGTGCCACTTCGGCGCGCGTTGTCTGCGCCTTGGCCGATTCCTCCGCGGCCTTGGCGTTCTCCACGGCCGCGCGTTCCCGTTCGATTTGTGCTCGCTGCACTGAAACCATTGTCTCGGCCATCTCAACTTCCGCCTGCGACTGCAACAACTTGGCCTCGTAGATCTCGGGCTCGACCCGGGCGATGACCTGACCCTGCGTAACAGGAGAATTGAAGTCGGCGTAAAGCTCCTTGACCTGGCCGGAGATCTGCGAGCCGACGTCGACCATCACGACAGCATTAAGGGTTCCGGCAGCTTGTACCATCGCGACGATGTCACCCCGCTCGACCGCTGCTGTGCGGTAACCCGGTGCATCGATGCTCGCCGAGGAAAAGGAAGGCGTTACCGACAACAGTGACGGAGACAGCGGTGGCGGTATTCGTAGAGAGGATACCGTCACCGCGCCGATTAAAATCACTAGGAGTGGACCGAGCCACTTCATAGCATCATCATCCGATGGGGGAGCACGCCAGCTCCCGCTTCAGCTGATGCTTTGTCTACTTACACTGGCCGGGAGGGCCACTGCATTTGGATGTCGGCTTATTGTTGAGGTTTCCCTGCCCAGTATCGGTGGTCGTCGTTGTCTGACAGCTGTCGTTTTGGCAGTTTCCGACGGGCTTTGGTCCCAGCACACAGACCTTGGTACCGGATTCGTTGCTGAACGTTCCGCCTTGCTCTGTACACTGTTGCTGTGAGGGCGACGCTGCCAGTGTCGCCGTCGTTCCGAAGGCGAACAACGATATCGATCCGAGTAACATTAAAGCTGTTCGTGACATTGTACGCATGTACTCCTCCTTTGGGTGCACGCAAAAAAACGCGCTTTTTTTCGTGTCCGCAGTGAGAAGCCGGACACGAGCAGACCACATCTCGATTGGCAGAAAGGGCACTAAGACGGGATGTAGCCCAAATTTCGAGGTTACTCGGCTGGGGAGTGTAAAACTGTGATCTATAACACAATACCATGCGGCAGCGCACAAGAAGCCCGCTGACATACCGAGTAATCCATCCTGCGCGTGACTCCCGTGTCCGGCTTCCTGTTGATGGCGGGCGCCCTGGCGCTCGGTGGTGCGCCTCCCTTCAACACCGGCGACATATTCGTCCGACGCGTTCGCTCGCTTGGCATTCGTAGGCCAACGCATTAATTGCCGATGAGGCCAGGAAAAAAAGAGGAATTTTGTGACGGCTGTCACAGCGGTTTGGCGCAATCGGTCCTATTCCTAAACGATGGGAATAGAGGGACACCTAGACCCATAGGGGACCAAGCCATGCCCCACGTATCCTCTGTAATCATCGCTGCCGCGTTGCTCACCGTCGCTGCGGTCAATGTAATCGCCGCCGGGGCTAAAATGGATGCCAGAAACCACTACGCAGCACCTGTGGCTAGCATCTCAGTAGCACTGCCCAGCGGCATGAAACACTTTCCAGTTGAATTGCCGGAGTGAGGCCAAGCAACCGCACGCCAAGGCTGATG
>Ga0207428_10004846_pt1 | contig 12693 bp, 10 predicted proteins | sample RhiMethybrSRZTD1_FD_187600 | JGI IMG/M metagenome (GOLD analysis project Ga0207428, IMG submission 187600) | Populus rhizosphere microbial communities from Tennessee, USA - Rhizosphere MetaG P. TD hybrid SRZTD1 (SPAdes) (version 3) | ecosystem: Host-associated > Plants > Roots > Rhizosphere >... | reverse complement strand
CTTCTGGACCGCGACGAAAGCCTTGGCGTTCTTCACCGTTCCCGCGACCTTGAGGCGGTTGCGCACGATGCCCGGGTCGCCCAGCAGCTTCTCGACCCTGGCCGGGGTGAAGCGCGCGACCCTGGCGGGGTCGAAGTTCGCGAACGCCTTGCGGTAGTTGGCGCGCTTGGCGAGGATCGTCGACCACGACAAGCCCGCCTGCGCACCTTCGAGCGTGAGGAACTCGAAGAAGACGCGATCGTCATGAACCTGCCGCCCCCACTCCTTGTCGTGGTATTCGATGTATTCGGGACTTCCCAGGCACCAGCTGCATCGCTTGCCCCGGTCACTCCCCCCGACTCCCCCCGACTCGTTCTTCCCGTCTTGAGTCATTTGCCTTTGAAATCGGGTTTCTGCTTGGCGAGAAACGCCTGGTAGCCAATCCGAAAATCCTCGGTGCCGAAGCAGTCGAAGCCTTCGAGGTATTCCTGCTGCGTGAGCGGCTTGCCCTCGCGCAGCCGGCGCGCGAACTTCTTGTGCCAGCGCGCGACGAGCGGCGCGCCGTCGGCGATGCGCTGCGCGGTCTCGCGGGCTTCCTTTTCCACCTGGTCGTCGGGCACCACCCGCGTGACCAATCCTTTCTCGAACGCTTCCTTCGCGTCGAAGACGCGCCCCTCGAGCAGGATCTCCATCGCCACCGCCTCGCCGGCGAGCGCGATGAGCGAGCCGATCTCGGCATAGGCCATCACCAGGCCCAGCTTGTTGATCGGCACGCCGAAGCGGCTCGACTCGCCGCAGATGCGGATGTCGGCCAGGCCCGCGATCTCGAGCCCGCCGCCCACGCAGATGCCGTGGATCTGCGCGACCACGGGATGGCGGCAAGAGCCGATCGCATCGATCGTGCGCCGCATGTCCTCGCCATAGGCGCGCGCCTGCTCGACGTTGGAGCGCTCGGTGGCGAACTCCGAGATGTCGTTGCCGGGCGCGAACGCCTTCTCCCCCGCGCCACGGATCACGATGCAGCGCAGCGCCTCGTCGCCGGAGAGCTCGTCGAACACCTCGCCCAGCCGCTTCCACATCGGCCGCGTGAGGGCGTTCAGCTTCTCCGGGCGGTTCAGCACCACGGTGGCGACGGTGCCCTCGCGTTCGACCCGGATCGTGTCGGGCATGGCCTTCAGGCCGCGGCGGGCTGCCTGCGCAGCGCGCCGATCGCGCGGCCGATGAGCGGCCAGAACAGCAGCACGAGGGCGAGCGTGGCGATCGTGCCCACGAGCCCGTTGGACCAGAACACCCGCAGGTCGCCGCCGGCGCCGATCATCGAGAGCCGGAAGGAGTCTTCGGCGCGGCTGCCGAGCACGAGGGCGAGGGTGAGGGGTGCCATCGGGATGCCGATCTTCTTGAAGACGTAACCCACCACGCCGAAGAGCAGCATCAGCCAGATGTCGAACATCGCGTTCTGGATCGCGAAGGCGCCGATCGCGCACGAGACCACGATCATCGGCGCGATCGCGGCGAAGGGCACGCGCAGCACCGCGGCGAAGAGGGGGACCGTGGTGAGCACCATCACGAGGCCCACGACGTTGCCGAGGTACATCGAGGCGATGAGGCCCCACACGAACGTCTTGTGCTCGACGAACATCATCGGCCCCGGATTGAGGCCCCAGACCATGAGGCCGCCCAGCAGGATCGCGGCGGTGCCGGAGCCCGGGATGCCGAGCGCCAGCATCGGCAGCAGTGCCGCGGTGCCCGAGGCGTGCGCCGCGGTCTCGGGGGCGAATACGCCCTCGATGCGCCCGGTCCCGAACGACTCCGGGTCCTTCGACATGCGCTTGGCGAGGTTGTAGCCCATGAAGGACGCCGCGATCGCTCCCCCCGGCGTGATTCCCAGCCAGCAGCCCACCGCCGCGGAGCGCAGCAGCGTCCACCAGTACTTCGGCAGGTCCTTCCAGACGCTCCAGACGACCTTCAGGCTGATGCGCGCCGCGTGCCCACGCAGCGCCAGGCGCTCCTCCATCGTGAGGAGGATCTCGCTGATGCCGAAGAGACCGATCACGGCGACGAGGAAGTTCACTCCGCGCATCAGGGGCTCGGTACCGAACGTCATTCGCAGCTGGCCCGAGACGGTATCCATCCCGATGCCGGCGAGCAGGAGTCCCAGCGCCATCGAGATGATCGTCTTGTGCTTGGCCTCGCGGCCGAGACCCACGAAGGAACAGAAGGTGAGCAGGTAGACCGCGAAGAACTCGGGCGGACCGAAGCGCAGGGCGAAGTTGGCGATCCACGGCGCGAGGAAGGTGATCAGCAGGACGGCGCAGAGCGAGCCGATGAAGGACGAGGTGAAGGCGGCGGTCAACGCCTCGGCCGCCTGGCCCTTCTGCGCCATCGGATAGCCGTCGAAGGTGGTCGCCACCGACCACGCCTCGCCCGGGATGTTGAACAGGATCGAGGTGATCGCCCCGCCGAAGAGCGCGCCCCAGTAGATGCACGACAGCATCACGATGGCCGACGTCGGATCCATGGTGAACGTGAGCGGAAGCAGGATCGCCACGCCGTTGGGACCGCCCAGTCCCGGCAGCACGCCCACGAAGATGCCGAGCGTGAGGCCCAGCAACATCAGCGCGAGGATCTTCCAGGTGAACAGCACCTTGAAGCCCATCCCCAGGAGGCCCAGCGCTTCCATGGCCTAGGCCGTTCGGAGGGCGGAGCAGGGGCCCCGCTTGCGGGGATGCGACCCCGGAGGACGGCCGGGGCCGACGAGACGGTGTTCGCGTTTCGCGAGGTTCATCGGAGGCCCTAGCGGCCGAGCAGCCGCTCGAGCGGCCCCTTCGGCATGATCACGTCGAAGGCGACGTCGAAGGTCACGAACATCGCCACCGCGAACACGAGCGCGGTCACGATCGACACCCACCACTTGAGCTTGCCCACCCAGCGCATGAATCCGGCGATCAGCAGGAAGCTCGACACGTAGACGCCCAGCCACGCGGTGGCGGGAATGAACGCGAGGGTGGGGATGAAGACCTGCAGGACCCGCCGCAGCTCGTTGCGGCGCACGAACGCAGGCGACGACTTCGACCGCTTGAGGAACTCGCCGGCGATTCCCCACAGGCACGCGCCGGCGAGGATCAGTGCGACATAGAAGGGGAAATAGCCCGCCTGGGGGCCGGTCGACTCCCAGCGGTTGCCGGTTCGCGTGTTGTCCCAGGCCATGAGGAGGGCGAACGCGAGCACGATCGCCAGCGTCGCCACCTCGACCGCCCGCCGCCCGACGACGGCGGGTGAATCGGCCTCTTCCTCCTCGGGCGGCGGGTTCGGGGCCGGTGCGTCGCCCACGCTCACTGCGCCACGAAGCCGGCTTCGGTCATCAGTCCCTTGTTGAGGGCGTCATCCTGCTCGAGGAACTTGAGCATCTCGGGTCCGGTGAGGAAGACGGGCTTCAACGCCTGCTTCTCCATGTAGTCCTTGAACTCGCCGGTTTGCGTGATCTTCTTCATCAGGTCGATGTAGAACGCCTGCGCCTCCGCATCGACCTTGCCGGGCAGGAAGAACGCCCGCAGCATCTGGTAGGTGATGTCGAGGCCCTGCTCGGGACAGGTGGGGATGTCGTTCCACGACATCTCGCCCGCGACCTTGCCCTTGTACTGGATGCGCTCCTTCGAGAAGAGGCACAGCGGCCGCACCTGGCCCGCGCGCCACACCTCGAGGTTCTCGGAGGGGTTGTTCACGTTCGCGGCGGTGTGGTTGCCGACCAGCTGGGTCGCGGCCTCGCCGCCCGACTTGTAGGGCAGGTAGGCGAACTTGGCCCCGGTCCTCTTCTCGAGGAACACCGTGAGGACGTGGTCCTCGCGCTTGGAGCCGGTGCCGCCCATCTTGAACTGGGGCTCGGCCTTCTTCGCCGCGTCGACGAACTCCTTCGTGTTCTTGTAGGGCAGCGTGGTGTTCGTCCACAGCACGAACTCGTCCAGCGCGGTGACCGCGACCGGGGTGAGCTCGCGCCAGTTGAACGGGATCTTGGCCGACAGCGGCAGCATGTAGATGAGCGAGTAGGCGAGCAGGACCTTGTTCGGGTCGCCCGTGCTGCTCTTCATGTACATGAGCGCCTCGCCGCCCGAAGCGCCGCCCTTGAGCGTCACCACGACCGGCTGCTTCATGAGGTTGTTCTTCTGGATCGCGGCCTGCATCATGCGGGCCATCTGGTCGGAGGCGCCGCCGGCGCCCGCGGCGACCACGATCTCGATGGGCTTCGTCGGCTCCCATGCCGCGGCGGGCGCGGCGGCAAGGGCGAGAGCGGACAGCGCGGTGAGGGCAAGGGATGAACGGTACTTTTGCATGGTCTCCTCCATGGTGTTCAATGCAAGGCGTGTAGGCGAAACGTCCCGCCCTGGTGCTCTCTCGTCAGGATTTTTGAGCTTGGACCCGTAGTTTAGAACGCTGCTCCACCCGGAGTCGATACGCGGGCGCACAGGCTCGATACAATTTGCCGATGTCCGCCGCAAATCCAGCCGCCCCGACCAGCCTGCGCAACGACGCCACCGTCATCTCGCTGGTTGGTTTCGCGCACGGCACCTCGCACTTCTTCCACTTCGTCGTGCCGCCGCTGTTTCCGTACCTGATGGCGCAGTTCGGCCTCTCGTTCACGCAGGTCGGCGCGCTGATGACCACGTTCTTCGTGGTCTCGGGGATCGGGCAGGCGTTGGCGGGATTCGTGGTCGACCGCTTCGGCGCGCTGCGCGTGCTCTACGGCGGCATGGCGCTGCTCGCGTGCTCGGGCCTGGCGCTCGCCTCGGCGGCAAGCTATCCCTGGCTGATGGCCGCGACCGCGATCGCGGGCCTGGGCAACAGCGTCTTCCATCCCGCGGACTACACGCTCATCAACCGGCGCGTCTCCACGGCCCGGCTGGGGCACGCCTTCTCCGTCCACGGCCTCTCGGGCAGCCTCGGCTGGGCGGCGGCACCGGTGTTCGTGCTCGCGCTCGCGGAGGTATGGGGCTGGCGCGCCGCGGGCCTCGGCGCCTCGGTAGTCGGCTTCGCCGCGCTCGCGCTGCTCTTTCTCAACCGCGGCCGGCTCGAGATCGCTCCCCTGCCCACCGAGCACGCGCCAAAGAAGGGCGGCTCCTTCGCGTTCCTGGGCACGGGCGTCGTCTGGATGTGCTTCCTCTTCTTCGTGCTCACCGTGATGGCCTTCGGTGGGCTGCAGAACTTCGCTCCGCCGATCCTCGAGCGCACCTACGGAGTGACGCTCGCCGCGGCCACCACTGCGCTGACTGCCTACCTGCTCGGCAGCGCCGGCGGCATCGCCACGGGCGGGTTCCTCGCCTCCAGGGGCGAGGGCCAGGAGAAGCTCATTGCCGGAGCGCTCGGTTTCGGCGCGTTGTGCGCGCTGCTGATCGCTTCGGGTGGGGTGCCGGGGTGGACGCTCGCCGCGCTCATGGCCCTGATGGGATTCGGCGTGGGCCTCGCCGGCCCGTCGCGCGACATGCTCGTGCGCCGCGCGGCCACGAGCACTTTCGGGCAAGCCGCCTTCGGCCGGATCTACGGCTTCGTCTACTCGGGGATCGACACCGGGCTCGCCATCGCCCCGATCGCGTTCGGCATGCTCATGGACTCGGGGCGCTTCGCCCAGGTCCTCTGGGGCGTGGCGGCGTTGCAGGTGCTCGCGATCGGCGCCGCGATGCTCGTCGGCACGCGCTCGCGCAGCTCGACGTAGCGGTACGAGAGCCACGAGATCGAGAACACCGCGACGAGGTAGAGCGGCAGCGCGAGCCACCAGCCGGTCAGCGCCGGTGCGTTGAGGTTCCACAGGAACAGCAGCGGGAGATGGTAGAGGTAGGCGGAGTAGCTCACGCGGCCGGCGAACGCGAGCGGCCGGCTGGAGAGCAGGCCGTGCGCCCACGGCAGCCCGCGCGCGACGAGCGCCAGGAAGATCGCTGCGAGCGCGGCCAGCGCCAACACCCAGGTGACCTCGCCAAGGATCCAGCCGCCGGGCGAATGCAACACCCACAGGACGAGGCAGGCCGCGATCGCGATGCCGAGCCACGCGGAACGGTCCCGCGGCCCCGGCGGCCGCGCGCGCCACTGCAGCCACGCCCTTGCGGCGAGCATGCCGGCGGCGAAATGACCGAGGTATCCCGGCAGCTGCGTGTAGAGCAGTTGGCGCGCCGCCGCTTCCGGCACGTTCCATTGCGGCTCGATGGCGCGCAGCGCCGCGACCCATCCGTCCATGTGCGAGTGCGCGGCCCAGCGCCAGGCGATCGCGCACGCCAGCAGCGCCACGGCAATTCGCCAGGGCGCGCGCGCGAACACGGGCGCCAGCAGCGGCAGCAGCAGGTAGAACTGCGCCTCCAGAGCGAGCGACCAGAGCGAGCCGTTCAGCGACAGCGATGCGCTGGTGCCCGGGGAGAAGTAGTGCACGAGGAAGATGTGCGACGAGAGGTTCTGGAACATGTACACGAGGTTCCGGTACCAGAACTCGAAGCCGCGCAGCAGCGGCACGAAGACGAAGAAGAGCACCAGCAGCTGCACGTAGTACGCGGGCAGGATGCGCTGTGAGCGCCGGCGATAGAAATCGAGCGCGGACGGGGCCGGCCCCTGGCCGGCGGCCTCGCGCAGCCACGGCAGCACGAGCAGGAAGCCGGTGATGAGGAAGAAGAGGTCCACGCCGATCATGCCGTTGCGCACGATCACGCGCGTGACCAGGGAGCCGTCGATCGCCGCGAGCCAGGGGTCGGCGAAGCGCGCGTCCAGGATGACCGCGTAGTGGAACAGGATCACCAGCAGCACCGCGACGCCGCGCAGGCCCTCGATCGGCTCGATGAAGCCGACCTGCTCGCGCACGCCCGCGTTCGCGCTCATCAGAATGGCACTCGCTCGGCGTACCCGGTGAGCTCGAGGTAGCCCACGCCACCCGGCGCGCCGCGTCCCTCGACCTTTACCGCTCCCTCCCAGTACAGCGTGCCGGTGCTCGCGCGCGCATCGAGCTCCTGGTCGTCCAGCAGCGGCTCCACGCGCCAGGCCTGCTCCCCCACGGTGATCTCCATCGCCACCGGATAGCGCACGCCGGTGCGCGGGGAAGTCCAGTGGCGCAACGGGCGAAAGCTCGCCTGGAGCTCGCGCGTGGCCGGGCGACCGGCAAGCGGGCTTTCGCGCAGCGTGGCGTTCGACCAGAGGGTGGTGCCATCCTTCGCGCGGATGCGGAAGGCCATCAGCGCGCCGCCGCCGTCGAGGTTGGCGCCGAGCCAGTCCCAGCCGGCCGCGTCGGCCGCGAGCAGCTCACTCGACCATTCGTGATCCAGCCAGGCCACGCCCTTCACGTCGCGCGAGGCGCCGCGGGCCACCACGCGGCCCGAGACCGCGAGCTGCGGCTCGCTGTAGTAATAGCTCGCGTGCGCCGTCGACGACCCCTTGCGGCTGAAGCCGCGATCGCCCTGCAGCAGCACGGGCTGGGTAGGTTTCATGGCGAGCTCGAGGGCGAACTCCGGGGTTCCGATGCGCGTGCGGTAGGCGCCATCCTCGCGCACCAGCGACCACTCGTCGAGCCGCAGGGCCGTGTCCGCAGGGGAGGCCTCCACCAGCCCTTCGAGCATGCGCGCCGACTTCTGGCCATGCAGCAGCCGCCCGACCGCAGGATCAGCGAGCGCCGCGTGCGCGAACAGGAGTTGCTTCGGTGCGAAACGGCTGGGGTTCGACTCCGCATCGGGATTGCGCACGCGGAAGAAGGTGACCTGGAATCCGAGCGGCTTGCCGTCGGCCTCGAGGTGGCCGGTCACGTACCACCACTCGATCCGATGCCCCGGGTGCGCCCCGTAGTCTCTCGGGAAGGCGAGAGCCCTGCCGGGCACGACCGCGTCAAACCCCCAAAGCGGGATCACTGAGAGCACAGAGAAGGCACTGAGAACACTGAGAGAGAAAAGCTTCATGAATAGCCGTGCCTGCGTCGATCGGTGCGCGGATCGGAGGCACGAACACGCCCCTTCTCGCTCAGTGCCCTCAGTGCCTTCTCTGTGCCCTCAGTGAGGAGCTTTTGACCTTGCATCAAGCATCGTCCTTGACGGCAAGAATGGCCTCGCGCCGCACGGCATACGCGCCGCTGAAGCGGGCAGCGAGGGCGCACAGGCCGACGAGGGAAGCGAGGAAGACAGCCACGACCGCCACCGGCCAGTGCAGCGTGAGGCTCCAGTGGAACGACTGCCGGTTCACGACGTGCACCAGCACCGCGCTGATCGCCACGCCCGAAACGAGCCCCACCAGCGCGCCCAGCGCGCCGGCGGCGGCGCCTTCGAGGGCGAGCATGCGCAGGATCTCGCGCCGCGTAAGGCCCATGAAGCGCAGCACGCCGAACTCGCGCCGCCGCGACCACGCGAGCGCCGCGAAGCTGCTGGTCACCCCCGCGAGCCCGATCGCGATCGCGATCGCCTCGAGCGCGTAGGTGACCGCGAAGCTGCGGTCGAAGATCTCGAGCGAGCGGCGCACGATCCCGGCGGCATCCTCCATGGCGATAGTGCGCGCTTCGGGCAGCGCGCGTCGCACGGCCGCCTGCATCGCCACGGAGTCGGTCCCGGGAACGAGGTGCAGCGCCACGTCGTTCACGCGCTCGTCGCCGGTGGCGGCGCGGTAATCCTCGATCGGGACCAGCGCCGCGCCCCAGGTGCGCCCGTAGTCGCGCACCACGCCCGCCACGCGCGCCTCGTAGAGACGCCCAGCGACCGGGAGCTTGATGCGGTCTCCCGTCGACCAGCCGTGGAGGTCGCGCGCGGCCTCCGTGATCCACGCGACGCGCTCGCCGGGCGGACGCGCAGGCATCCCGCGCGGCTCGACCTGGAAGCCCAGCAGGATGCGCTCGTCGATCGATCGGGCCACGAGCGTGAAGGGGGAGGTGCCTGCACCGATCACGAGGCGGTCGTAGCGGATCAGGTCGGCGCGGCGCACGCCGGGCAGGGCGGCGAGGCGCTCCTGCTCGGCGCGCGTGAAGAAGCCGGTATCGCCCTGCTCGCCGGAGCGCACGTACAGGTCGGCGCCGACGACGCCGCGCAGCCACTCCTCGAAGGAGACGCGGAACGAGAAGACCATGATCGCCATCGCCACGCAGAGCGAGGCGCTCACCACGATGCCCGCGATGCTGGCCGTGAGGTGTCCGGGAAGGTGGCGCAGCTGGGCCATCGCGAGCGCGGCGGTGGGCGCTTCGGGGGCGATGCGCGCGAGAGTGGCGCGGCAGATGGGCGCCACCGCGGCGACCGAGGCCGCGACCCAGAGTGCGATCGCGCCATAGCCCCCGAGGGGCAAGCCGTTCACGGGCGGCAACAGCAACAGCGGCAGGCCGGCGATCGCGAGGCCTCCCGCCACGACGAGCGACGTGGAGGCGCCCTGTGGCAGGTCGACGGAGCGGTCGCGGAGCGCCTCGGCTACCGGCATCCGGCCCACCACGCGTGCGACCCGCAAGGCGCCCGCAACCGCCATCACGATCGCGATCGCGGCGATCGCGGACAGCCCGAGAGGGTCGGGCGAGAATGCACCGGCGTGCCCGGCGAAGTATCCCGCGCCGAGATCGGCGCCGCCGCGCGCGAGCAAGGCCCGGCTGCCCGCCAGGGCGAGGAGGATGCCGATCGCCGCTCCGGCCGCGCCCACGAGCGCGCCCTCCAGCGCCATGAGGCCCGCGAGGCCGCGGCGCGTGACTCCGAGCGCTCGCAGCAGCGCGAACTCCTGGCGGCGGCGCGCGGCTTGCAGGGCGAGCGTCGAGAACACGAGGAACGCACCGGTGGCGAGGGCCACGAGCGCCAGCGCGTCGAGATTCACGCGGTAGGCGCGCGTTACGTCGGCGGCGCGCCCGGACACGGAGGCGGCCGGCGAAATCGTGACTCCGGGGGGCAGTATCCCCGCGATCTCGGCGCGCCAGCGCGCCTCGTCCGCTCCGGGCTTCAGGCGCAGCTCGATGCGCGAGAGCAGGCCCACGCGCCCGAAGAGCGCTTGCGCCGCGGCGATGTCGACCACCGCGGCATCGGCGCCCCCGCGCAGGCCCTCGAGCACGCCGGCCACCTCGAGCTCGACCAGCCCGGTACCCGCGACCACGCGCAGCCGCCCGCGGTCGGTGATGCCGAGCCGGGCTGCCGCCCTGGGCGTGAGCCACGCCGCCTTCGAGTCGAGCAGGCGCGGCGCTCGCCCCGCGCTGGCCGCGCCGACGTCGGCCACGAAGGCAGGCTGCATCGCGATGGCGCGGAAGGGATCGATGCCGAGGATGCGCAACGTGCTGCGGGGTTGCGTGCCCTGGGCCTCGAGCGCGGCGTCGAGCTCGAGGACCGGACTCGCGGCCGCGACTTCGGGACGCGCGGCGATGCGCGCGAAGAGCGCGTCGTCGAAGCCGCTGCGCGGCCCGCGGATCTCGATCTCCGCCTGGCCCGAAAGCGCGCGCGCGGCGCGGTCGACCTCCGCGAGCGCCGAGGCGTGGATGGTATGCACGGCGCCGGCGAGGGCAACGCCGAGCGCGATGCAGGCGAGCGTAAGCGCCAGGCGCAGCGGGCTCGCGCGCAGCGTGCCCCGCAGCAGTTGCAGCAGGAGTCCGGTGCTCAAGGGGTGAGGCGTCCCTGCGCCAGCCGCAGGACGCGGTCGGCGCGCGCCGCCGCGAGCCGCGAGTGCGTCACCATCAGCGCCGCCGCCCCCGCGTTGCGAACCGCTTCTCCCAGGCAGTCGAGCACCACGGAGGCGGCGGCCTCGTCGAGGTTGCCGGTCGGCTCGTCGGCGAGGAGCAGGCGCGGCGAGTGAGCGAGCGCGCGAGCGATCGCCGCGCGCTGCATCTCGCCGCCGGAGAGCGTGCCGGGACGGCGCGCATCGAGGCCCGCGAGCCCCACCGAGGCGAGGCGCTGCGCGGCGCGCTCGGCGCGCTCGCGCGTGCCCGCGCCGAGCAGGGCGAGCGGAAGCGCCACGTTCTCGCCCACGGTGAGGTAGGGCAGGAGGTGGAACGCCTGGAACACGAAGCCCAGGTGGCGGCGGCGCCAGAGGGCGAGGGCGTCGTCGTCGGCGAAGTCGATGGGCTTGCCGTCGAGCCGGACCTCGCCGGCGTCGGGCCGGTCGAGGCCGGCGACGATGTTGAGCAACGTGGACTTGCCCGAGCCCGACTCGCCCACGATCGCGACCCATTCGCCGGCCGCGACCTCGAGGCTCACATCATGTAAGAGCGGGATCCCGGGAGCGAACGACTTGGCGAGGCCGCGAATCTCGAGCATTGGCGGCGATGTTAGCCTGCATGGGGCGGCGCCGTCCGAACCGAACTACTGACCGCTGATGTAGTGCTCCAGCTGCTCGATGGTGAAGTCCTGGTCCGCGATGATGTCGCTCACGATGTCGCGGATGGACACCATGCCGACCACGCGGCCCTCTTCCACGACCGGCAGGTGGCGGATGTTCTTCTCGGTCATGAGGGCCATGCAGTCGCGCGTCTTGGTGCGCGGGCTCACGACCACGACGTTGGCGGTCATGATCTCCTCGACGCGCGTGCTGTCGGAGGAGCGGCCCTTGAGGACCACCTTGCGGGTGTAGTCGCGCTCGGAGAAGATTCCCGCGAGGCGATCGCCCGAGAGGACCACGGCGGCGCCGATGTTCTCGCTGGCCAGGACCTTGATCGCCTCGAGAACGGAGAGCTCGGGGGCGACCTTGATGATCGCCCTGGCGGGTTTGCTGCGAAGCAGCTCGGCTACCGTCTTCATCGCAACCTCCTGTCGCTCGCCAGCTACATGTTCGGGTAGTTGGGCCCTCCGCCGCCCTCCGGCACTACCCATTCGATGTTCTGCTTCGGGTCCTTGATGTCGCAGGTCTTGCAGTGCACGCAGTTCTGGGCGTTGACCTGCAGCCTCGACGTTCCACCCTCCGTCACGAACTCGTACACCCCAGCTGGACAGTAGCGCGTCTCGGGCCCGTCGTAAACCGCCAGGTTGACGGAGACCGGGATGGACGGATCCTTCACCTTCAGGTGCGAGGGCTGGTCCTCCTCGTGGTTGGTGTTCGAGACGAACACCGAGGAGAGCCGGTCGAACGTGAGCACGCCGTCGGGCTTCGGGTAGGCGATCGGGGTGCACTCGGACTTGGGCCGGAGCGTCTCGTGGTCGGCCTTCGCGTGCTCGAGCGTCCAGGGAGCACGCCCGCGGAAGAGCACCTGGTCGATCCCCACCATGAGGGCACCGGTGTACAGGTTCCCCGACATGAGCGGCTTGAAGTTGCGCGCGGTGTAGAGCTCGTCGTAGAGCCAGCTCCTGCGGAAGGCCTCGGGGAACGCGGTGAGCTCGTCCTGGACGCGCCCGGCCGCGAGCGCGTCGAAGGCGGCCTCCGCGGCCAGCATCCCCGTCTTGATCGCGGCGTGCGAGCCCTTGATGCGCGCCGCGTTGAGGAAGCCGGCATCGTCGCCCACCAGCACGCCGCCCGGGAAGGCCGTCTTCGGCAACGACTGCAGCCCGCCCGCCGAGATCGCGCGCGCGCCATACGAGAGGCGCCGCCCGCCTTCGAGGAACCCGCGCATCGCCGGGTGTGTCTTCAGGCGCTGCATCTCCTCGAAGGGATAGAGATACGGGTTGCTGTACCCGAGGCCGACCACCAGGCCCACCGACACCTGGTTTTTTTCGGCGTGATACATCCACGAGCCGCCGTAGGTGCCGGAATCGAGCGGCCAGCCGGCGCCGTGCATCACCAGCCCCGGCACGTGCCTGTCGGGCTTCACCTCCCACAGCTCTTTCACGC
>Ga0207428_10004838_pt1 | contig 12715 bp, 9 predicted proteins | sample RhiMethybrSRZTD1_FD_187600 | JGI IMG/M metagenome (GOLD analysis project Ga0207428, IMG submission 187600) | Populus rhizosphere microbial communities from Tennessee, USA - Rhizosphere MetaG P. TD hybrid SRZTD1 (SPAdes) (version 3) | ecosystem: Host-associated > Plants > Roots > Rhizosphere >... | reverse complement strand
ACGAATCACCGGCAGGCTGGCCTTGCGCGCCAGCACCTGCTCGCAGGACGCCTGCATCCGCACCACCCACTGAGCCAGCCTGGCCTCGTCGGGTTTCTTGCGCAGCTCAAGCAACTGCCGCCGCAACCGGTGGCGGTCGGCGAGCATGGCGTGATCGAGGTTTTTCAGCAGTTTGTCGATGGAGGGCGATTCGTCGGTCATCGGGTACGCAATTCAGTCGTCTAGTGGCGCAAGGGGGCGATTGTCGCAGATTTGAAGGATGAGCGAGATCCCCCGTAGCAGCTGTCGAGCCTTGGCGAGGCTGCGTTCGGCTGTTCCTGACGCACCGCGACGCCCGGTTTTGCGAGGACTGCGTCCTCGAACGCAGGCTTCGCCAGCTGCTACAAGCTTGTGCGGAGCCGGTTATTCGTTATCGAGGCCCTTGCGGCGGTAAGGAAACACATCGATCACTTTGCCGGCGCGAATCGCCTCCTGCAGGCTTTTCCAGTAGTCAGCGTTGTACAGCTCGCCATGCAGTTGATCGAACAACTTGCGCTGCCCCGAGTCGGCAAACAGGAACGGCGGAAACTCTTCCGGGAACACGTCCAGCGGCCCGATCGAGTACCAGGGTTCGGACGCCATCTCATCTTCCGGCGTGCGCGGTTGCGGGATGTGGCGGAAGTTGGCTTCGGTGAGAAAGCAGATTTCGTCGTAGTCGTAGAACACCACCCGGCCGTGACGGGTGACGCCGAAGTTCTTCAGCAGCATGTCGCCGGGAAAGATGTTGGCCGCCGCCAGTTGCTTGATCGCCAGCCCGTAGTCTTCCAGGGCTTCGCGTACCTGCGCTTCGTTGGCGTTTTCCAGGTACAGGTTAAGCGGGGTCATGCGCCGTTCGGTCCAGCAGTGGCGGATCAGCACCGTGTCATCTTCCACCGACACCGTCGACGGTGCGACTTCCAGCAGTTCCTCCAGGCACGCCGGGTCGAACTTGCTCAGCGGGAAACGGAAGTCGGCGAATTCCTGGGTATCGGCCATGCGCCCGACCCGGTCGACGCTTTTCACCAAACGGTACTTTTCGATCACCGTGGCGCGGTCGACGTTTTTCGATGGCGAGAAACGGTCCTTGATGATTTTGAACACGGTGTTGAAACCCGGCAGGGTGAACACGCTCATGACCATGCCGCGCACGCCGGGGGCCATGATGAACTGGTCGTCGGTGTTGGCCAGGTGATTGATCAGCGCCCGGTAGAACTCCGACTTGCCGTGCTTGTAGAAGCCGATCGAGGTGTACAGCTCAGCGATGTGCTTGCCCGGCAGGATGCGCCGCAGGAAGCCGATGAACTCCGCCGGCACCGGCACATCCACCATGAAGTACGAGCGGGTGAAGGAGAAAATGATCGACACGTCCGCTTCGTCGGTAATCAGCGCATCGATCTGGATGCCGCGGCCTTCCAGGTGCAGCAAGGGAATTGCCAGCGGCCATTGCTCGTCGGCGGTGTAGATGCGCCCCACCAGGTACGCACCTTTATTGCGGTACAGCACCGAGGAAAACAGCTCGACGCTCAGCTCCGGGTCCTTGCACACCCAGTCCGGCAGGTTCTCGCGCAGTTGCGCTTCGAGGCGTTTCAGGTCACCGGACAGATCGGCGTAATCCTCGCTGAAGCGGTAGTCGGCGAAGATGCTGGCAAGCATCGCCGACAGTTGGCCTTGCGGCTTGTAGGTGCGGGTTTGTGCGGCCCGGGCACGGCGCAGGCTCGGCCGGGTGGTGTGGATGAACATGCAGCCGTCGCTGATCAGGTCATGGCTGAACAGCCCGCAGAAGATCGAGTTGTACCAGGTCTCGGACAATTCATCGTCGAAGCGCAGGTCGATCAGGCTGATGTAGGCACTTTTCACCAGTGGCCAGCAGCTGACGTCCAGGGTGTCGGCGTCAAACGCGGTGCGCAGTCGCTCCACGGTTTCACTGACTTTATCTTCGTACAGATTGATCCGCGCCGCCGACGCCGATTGCGTCTCTTGCCACCGGGCCTGTTCGAAGCGGGCCCGGGCACCGTCGGTGATCTGCCGGAAATGCTCGCGGTAATCGTCAAAGCCATCGAGGATCAAACGGGCGATGTCGGCGGCTGGCCATTGCTGCGGCATGGTGAGACCTCTGCGGGAATTCGGGAGGCTTGAGCTTAGCCAGTGAACCGGGTGCAGGAGAAGCGTAATTTTCCAGGCGCCGCGTCATCGACGCCCTGAAAAGTTCAATGCCCGGTTTTCGGTTGCCATCGATCACGCACTCAGCAACACTTTCGCCCCTTCATCATGGAAGGAACGCGCTGTGAACCCCGTCGATATTTTCCGTTTACTGTCCCTGGCGGCCATTTGGGGTGCGAGTTTTCTGTTCATGCGCATCATCGCCCCGGTGATCGGCTCCCTGCCCACGGCGTTTTTTCGCGTATCGATTGCCACCGTCGGGTTGCTGGTGATTCTTGGCCTGATGCGCATCAGCTGGGACTTCAAGGGCAAACTCAAGACCGTGATGCTGCTCGGGGTGATCAACTCCGGCATCCCGGCGACCCTGTACTCCGTTGCCGCGCAGGTGCTGCCTGCCGGTTATTCGTCGATTTTCAATGCCACGACCCCCTTGATGGGCGTGCTGATCGGCGGCCTGTTTTTCCATGAAAGGCTGACGGGCGCCAAGCTCGGTGGCGTGTTCCTGGGGTTGTTCGGCGTGGGCGTGCTGACCCGTGCCGGTCCGGTGGCGTTCGACATGTCACTGCTGATGGGGGCCGTCGCCTGCCTGCTCGCCACCACGTGCTACGGATTTGCCGGATTCCTGGCCCGCCGCTGGCTCGATCAGGCCGGCGGTCTCGATAGTCGTTTGTCGGCACTGGGCAGCATGCTCGGCGCGACCTTGTTCCTGCTGCCGCTGTTCGGCTACAGCGTGATCAGCCAGCCACCGGCGAGCTGGGGCGGCTGGAGCGTGTGGCTGTCGTTGCTGGGGTTGGGGCTGGGCTGCACGGCGTTTGCCTACATTATTTACTTCCGCCTGCTGAGTTCGATTGGCCCGGTGAAATCGATGACCACGACCTTCCTGATCCCCTTGTTTGGCGTGTTGTGGGGAGCGCTGTTTCTCGATGAGCCGCTGTCGATGGCGCATATCTATGGCGGGGTGTTGATTGCGTTGGCGTTGTGGCTGGTGTTGAAACCGGCTGCGGTGAAGCCGGGTTTGGTGGCTGAGCGGTAGAATTTTTGCGTCGCCGATGACGCCTTCGCGAGCAGGCTCGCTCCCACATTTGATCCGGGGGTTCACAAATCATGTGTTCACCGAAGATCCCTTGTGGGAGCGAGCCTGCTCGCGAAAGCGGCAGATCAGGCACTACAAGGCTGAATCACTCACCTCCCCATCCACCAACCGCCGAATCCCCAGCGGATTGCCGTTCTGCAACGCCTCGGGCAGCAGCGCGTCCGGATAATTCTGGAAGCACACCGGCCGCAGGAAACGATCGATCGCCAGGGTGCCGACCGAAGTCCCCCGCGAGTCGGAAGTCGCCGGATACGGCCCGCCATGCACCATGGACTCGCAGACTTCGACCCCGGTCGGATAGCCGTTGAGCAGGATCCGCCCGACCTTCTCTTGCAACAGTTCCGCCAGCCAGCGGTACTCCAGCAGTTCGTCGGCTTCGCCAATCAAGGTCGCGGTCAATTGCCCGCGCAAGCCCTGCAATGCTGCCGCCAACTGGGCCCGATCCTCGACCTCGATGACGATGGTGGTCGGCCCGAACACTTCCTCCTGCAGCAATTCATCGCCCTTGAGCAACAGGCTGGCATCGGCCTTGAACACCTGTGGCTGCGCCTGATTGCCCTGTTGCGGCCGGCCCGCCAGATGGCTCAGGCCCGGATGTTCGTGAAGTTCGCCAAGGCCCCGGTTGTAGCTGGCCAGCGTGCCGGCATTGAGCATGGTTTGCACCGGCTGCTGGTTCATGTGGGCGCAGAAAGTCTCTAGAAAAGCACTGAACTGCGGCGAGCGCACGCCAATGACCAGCCCGGGATTGGTGCAGAACTGGCCACAGCCCAGGGTCACCGAGCCTGCCAATTGCGCCGCGATCTGCTCACCGCGCACCTCGAGGGCTTGCGGCAGCAGGAACACCGGATTGATGCTCGACATCTCGGCGAACACCGGGATCGGCTGCGGCCGGTTTGCGGCCATGTGGCTCAGGGCATTGCCGCCCTTGAGTGAACCGGTGAAGCCCACCGCCTGAATCGCCGGATGCTTGACCAGCCATTCGCCGACGCCACCGCCGTAGATCATGTTGAACACACCGGCCGGCATCTCGGTTTTTTCCGCGGCCCGGATGATCGCGTCAGCCACCCATTGTGCAGTTGCCATGTGCCCGCTGTGGGCCTTGAACACCACCGGGCAACCGGCGGCCAGTGCCGAGGCGGTATCGCCACCGGCGGTGGAAAAGGCCAGCGGGAAGTTGCTCGCGCCGAACACCGCCACCGGCCCCAGAGCGATGCGGTACTGACGCAGATCCGGACGCGGCAGCGGTTGCCGGTCCGGCAGGGCGCGGTCGATGCGCGCACCATAGAAGTCTCCGCGACGCAGCACCTTGGCAAACAGGCGCAACTGGCCGCTGGTGCGGCCACGCTCACCTTGGATACGCCCGGCCGGCAACGCCGTCTCGCGACACACGGTGGCGACAAACGCATCGCCCAACCCGTCGATTTCATCGGCGATGGCGTCGAGAAACCGCGCGCGCTTTTCCGCACTCAGGTGGCGGTAGGTCGGGTAAGCCGCAGCCGCCGCTTTGGCAGCGGCATCCACTTCGGCTTCACTGGCCTGGAAGAAAGTTCCGGGCAAGGGCTCGCCGGTGGTGGCGTCGAGGCTTTGCAACTGCAACGTGCCGTTGGCGCTGCGGCGACCGCCGATGTAGTTGTGTCCAGGAAACAGGCTCATGTGGATTCCTTGATCGATTGCAGACCTGCAGGGGTCAAAGTGTGCGTACCTGACCGATTGCCAGTGGCTGGGCGCTCTCGCCGATGCCGTTGACCAAAGGCGCACCGAACTCATCGAGACTGATCTGGAAACTGTCCCCCGGCTGAGTCTTGACACCGTCGGCAAACGACAGCGTGGCGGTACCGAAGTAGTGCACGTGAACATCGCCTGGACGCAAAAACTGCGCGTACTTGAAGTGATGAAATTCGAGATTGGCCAGGCTGTGGCACATGTTGTCCTCGCCGCTGAGAAACTCTTTTTCCCAGATCGTCTGGCCGTTGCGCGTGATGCGGCTGGTGCCGACCAGATGTCTGGGCAACTCACCGACGCGCAGCTCTGGACCAAAGGAGCAGCAACGCAGTTTCGAATGAGCGAGATACAGGTAGTTGCGCCGTTCCATGACATGGTCGGAGAACTCGTTACCCAACGCGTAACCGACACGGTACGGCTGGCCGTCGTCGCCGATCACATACAGGCCGGTCAGTTCCGGCTCCTCACCGGCGTCCTCGGCAAACGGCGGCACCGGGAAATCCGCTCCGGGACGCACGACGATGCTGCCGTCGCCCTTGTAGAACCACTCCGGTTGCGCGCCGACCTGCTCCGCCGCCGGTTTACCGCCCTCCAAACCCCACTTGAACATGCGCATGGTGTCGGTCATGCCGGCTTCGACTTCACCATCGTGCTGGTGCATTTTGTCCCGCGTCGCGGCGCTGCCCAGATGGGTCAGGCCCGTGCCGCTGATCAGACAATGGGCCGGGTCTTCGTGGTCCAGCGGTGGCAGGACCTTGCGCTGCTGCAACAGCTGCGCGTAATCCGGACCGGGTTCGCTGCCGCGCCGGGCGATTTCTTCTTGCAGGCTGCACTGGGCACGGATGGCGGCCAGGGCCAGTTCACGGGTACTGCGGGTATCGCGCAGCACCTGGACCCGAGCGCCCTCAACCACGCCAACCTGGCGTTGCCCGTCGCTGTTTTCAAACTGAATCAGGCGCATGTCGGCCCTCCGAAAAGTCGTGGTGGGCACCGCAGGGGAGCGGCGCCGGACGGTCACTCGATGATGTTGAAATCGCTCAGGTACTCATCGGAGATTTCCAGGCCCAGGCCCGGCTTGTTGTCATCCAGCTGGATGTAGCCGTTGACCGGTTGCGGCTCGCCCTTGAACACGTAGTAGAAGAGTTCGTTGCCGACTTCGACGTCGAACACCGGGAAGAACTCGGCCATCGGCGAAGCCGTGGTGGACATGGTCAGGTGGTAGTTGTGCATCTGCCCGGCATGCGGGATGACCGGCACCGACCAGGCCTCGGCCATGGCGTTGATCTTGCGCGCGGCGGTAATGCCGCCGACGCGGTTGGTGTCGTACTGGATCACGTCGACGGCGCGGCGTTCAAGCAGGTCTTTGAAGCCGTAGGAAGTGAATTCGTGTTCGCCGCCGGAGATCGGCATGATCCCCATCTTCTTCAGCTCGATGTAGCCTTCGATGTCGTCGGCGATCACCGGTTCTTCGAGCCAGCGCGGCTCGAACTCGGCCAGTTTCGGCAACATGCGCCGGGCATACTCGAGGGTCCAGCCCATGTAGCATTCGAGCATGATGTCGACGTCGGGGCCGGCCAGCTCACGCAGGGCGCGCACTTGTTCGATGTTGCGGCGCATGCCCGCCGGACCGTCCTTCGGGCCATAGCCGAAACGCATCTTCAGCGCGGTGAAACCCTGGTTCAGATAGCCTTGGGCCTCTTCGAGGAACAGGTCGAGATTGTCGTTGGCGTAGAGCTTGGACGCGTAGGTCCAGATCTTTTCCTTGGTGCGCCCGCCCAGCAGCTTGAACACGGGCTTGTTCACCGCTTTGCCCATGATGTCCCAGATCGCGATGTCGATCGCCGAGATCGCCGCCATGCCGATGCCCTTGCGCCCCCAGGCGTGGCTCTGGCGGTACATTTTCTGCCAGATGTATTCGTTGTCGAACGGGTCTTCGCCAATGGCGATCGGCGCCAGGTAGGTGTCGATGATTTCCTTGGCCACGCGCGGCGCCAGGGCGCAGTTACCGATGCCGACGAGGCCGGTGTCGGTCTCGACTTCCACCACCAGCCAGCCGTGGAAACGGAACGAGCCCATGGCGTCGCCGCGCTCGAACAGGATGTCGCTGGCGTTGGTGCAGAAGTGCGCCTGGGGTGGCACGACCTTGCCTTTCCACTCGAAAACGCGGGTACGGATCGCTTTGATTTTCATGAATACGGTTTCCTTGCGCTGCCGGCTTCTTGTCATTGTGAGTCGCTGCGCAATGCCGCTCGGGTGGCGGTCTTGCGCATTCGATGGAGCGACTTTAGCCAGCGGCCACGGGCTGCGGATAATCACTTATGCGTATCCGGCGATAACCTGGGGTGATAGCAAAAACTGATTAGTGGGTATGTCGGGTTATCAGGGTGAAACAAAAAAGATCGCAGCCTTCGGCAGCTCCTACAGAGGAATGCGATCCCCTGTAGGAGCTGCCGAAGGCTGCGATCTTTTGATCTTTCAACAATCAGTAACTGTTGCCACCCATCCGGCACGCGATCTCGAACGCCTGGCGGATCGCGCCGACATTCGCCTTGCCCTGCCCCGCGATGTCGAACGCAGTGCCATGGGCCGGCGTAGTGATCGGGATCGGCAGGCCGCCCTGCACCGTCACCCCACGGGAAAAGCCCATCAACTTGATCGCGATCTGCCCCTGGTCGTGGTACATCGTGACCACCGCGTCGAAGGCACTGGCATCACCTTGGACCTTGAGGAAGATCGTGTCGGCCGGATAAGGCCCGTCCGCCGCGATCCCCAGTGCCTGCGCCGAACGCACTGCCGGGCCGATGATGTCCAGTTCCTCGCGACCGAACGAACCGTTATCTCCGTTATGCGGATTCAGCCCGCAGACGCCGATGCGCGGCTTTTCCAGCCCGTTGCGCTTGAGCGCGGTGTCGATCAATTGAATCGCCTCCACCACCCGTTGCTGGCTGAGCAGGCCCGGCACATCGGCCAGGGCCACATGGGAGGTCACCCGCGAAGTCCAGAGATTGTCGAGCACGTTGAATTCGCAGAACGGTCCATGGAAATCCAGCAGTTCGGCGAACCAGTGCAGCTCATCGCTGTGGGCCATGCCGGCCATGTGCAGTGAAGTCTTGTTCAATGGCCCGAACAACACGGCGTCGGTGATGCCCGCTTCGGTCAGGCGCAGGGCTTTTTCCAGGGTGTCGAGGCTGTAGCGGCCACCGATGACGCTGGCCTCGCTCCGCGGAAACTCACCGAGGGTGTCGCCGCGAAAGTCATAGAACAGCGGCGTGTCATCGACGAATGCCAACTGCTCCAGGGACTCGACGCGACGATAGGGAAATTCCATCCCGGCAATGCGCATGCCACGACGCATTTCCGCTTCGTCGGCGATCAGGATCACATTGGCCTGGGCACGCACTTCAGGCTCGCCCAGCAGGCGCGCGATCAGCTCAGGGCCGATGCCCGCCGGGTCCCCCAGGACCATCGCGATGGTGGATTTGCTCATGCTTCACTCCTCAAGGGTTCAGGCTGCGCCCGCTCATTGGCGCAAGGTTCGCAGCGATAGACCCGCTGCGCGTTGCTGTAGAAAAGTCGTTCCTGATCGGCTGTCGGCAGATCGGCGACGATGGATTTGAAACCGCTGTAGATGTCGTCGAACGAGCCGCACAGGCTGTCCACGGGGAAGTTGCTGGCGAACATCGCCCGGTGGCTGCCGAACATGGCGATCACCTCGCGCACGATCCAGGCGTTGTCCTTGGCGCGCCAGCGCTGGCCGCCCTGCCCCAGGCCGGAAATCTTCACCTGCACGTTCGGCCACTGCGCCAGCCGCGCCATCGCCAGACGCCAGCCCGCCAGGCCTTCGGCACTGCGGTCATTGGGCAAACCGGCGTGGTTGAGAATCAGCGTGATGCCGGGAAAATCCCGGGCCAGGCGTTCGGCCTCGTGCAGGTTCCACCAGGGTGTCTGCAAGTCGAAATGCAGGCCCAGCCCTTCGAGCGCGGCGTAACTGCGGCGCCAGTGTTCGTCACTCATCAGGCTGCGCAGGTGCCCCACCTGCGCCGGCGCGATCGGGCCACCGGGTTTGTGGCGCACGCTGCGCACATGCTTGAAACGCGCCTGCTCGGTGAGCACATCGATAGCGTCCGGATGATCGAGCCAGGCTTGCGCCACGACCGCATTGGGCACGCCGTAGCGGGCGGCCAGTTGCTCGATGAAACGGGTTTCGCCAATCGGGTCCTGGGGGTTCCACTCGGTCTCGACGTACACCGTTTGCACGACGTTATGGGAACCTGCGTCGGCGAAGTAATCCTCGGGAAAATAGCGGCGCTTGATCGCGCTGTAGTCTCCGTAGCGAAAGGGTATGTTGGCCTCGGGGGCAAGCCATGGGTGGTCGTTGACGGTCGGGTCCCAGAAGTGATGATGGGCGTCGATGATCGGGCCGTTCCACAACGCATTAGTCATGACGCACCTCGTCGAGGCTGATGAACAAGGTCGCCAGCACGAAGACTGCCGAGCACGCTGCGAAGAACCCGAGCACCGGGGCGAAGCCACCGGTCGCCTGCAGGATCACGCCCACCAGGATCGGCACCGCGATGCCGCCGCAGCTGCCGGCCATGTTCATCACGCCGCCGATCAAACCGACCCGCGCCGGCGCCGCCAGCAGCGCCGGGAAGCTCCAGTAGAGGCTGCCCCACATCAGGAAGAACGCGGTCATGGCCAACAGCGCCACCGCCGCAAAAGGATTGCTCAAGGTCGGCAGCAACAGGAATGCGCCGAGGGCCACCAGCCCGGAAAACGCCAGCAGGCTCTTGACCGCCACCCCGCGACTCACGCCTTTGCGAATCAAGCCATCGCAGAGGAAACCACCGGTCAACGAACCCAGTGCACCGCAGACAAAAATCACGAAGGTCGCCGCACCAATCCCCTTGATATCGAAACCCCGGGCCTGGGCCAGGTAACTCGGGCCCCAGGTCAGCAGGCCGAAATACACCATCGCCCAACTTGCCCGGCCGATCAGCAAACCGCTGAGCGAGCGTGGCGCAATACCCAGCCCCTTGACCGGCGCCCGGGCCGCTTCGGCGGCGGGCGTTGCGCGGCCGGCGTTGATTTTCTCAAGCTCCGCCGCATTGACTTGCGGGTGACCGGCCGGGTCATCGCGCAGATAACGCCGTGCCAGCCAGGCCAGCACCAGGGTGGCGATACCGGCGATCACGAAGGCCAGGCGCCAGGAGTCCAGCGAGGCTATCAGCCAGGCAATGATCAACCCGCCAAGGGCCACGCCCAACGGGCTGCCGCTGTCCATCAAGACCGCGCCGCGACTGCGCTCGCTCGGGGCCAGCCACAGGGAAATCAGCTTGCCGCCCGACGGGAACAGCGGTGCTTCGGCGGCGCCCAGTGCAACCCGGGCAAACAACAACGACAAGCCGCCCGTGGCGAACGCCGCCAGCACCTGAAACGTGCCCCACAACCCGGTGGACCAACTGATGACCCGATGCGGGCCGAAGCGGTCGATCAGCCAGCCGCCGGGAATCTGCAACAGTGCGTAGGCCCAGAAAAAGCTGCTGAGGATCAGCCCTTGCAGGCTCGGCGACAGGGAAAACTCATGGGCGATGGTCGGCATCGCAATGGACAGCGACACCCGGTCGATCAGGTTGACCATGGTCAGCGCGAAGATGATCGCGAAGATCCGCCAGCGCACGCTGCTGGCCTTGACGGCGCAGCTCTGCGCGGGTGCCGCGGCCTGGGGCTGGATATCCGCGCCGGCCAGGTTCAGGGATGCACTGGAACGAGCCATGGTGCGTACCTCTTTTATTATTTTTGTGGGGACTGCAGCGCCGCTTCCTGGCGACATTTGTGAGCACTATCGAAGGCTCGCTGATAACCGTCTAATCAAAACTTGAAATCAGGCGATAGCCTCGGGTTATGTCATGTCCTGCTTTCAACGACCTTTCAACGCTGCCACGCATTCTTCTGTAGGAGCGAGCCTGCTCGCGATGGTCTTCAACGAAAACACGTGCTTCCTGAATTAACGCGGTGCCCTTGAGTCCATCGCGAGCAAGCTCGCTCCTACAGAGTTTGCCGAGCTATAACCCCAGGCTATCGGTGTATGTATTGTTTTGACTAGACGCCGTGCCCGCACCTTCACACACTCGGGCCAGGCTTGCGGCTTTACCGCGCAAACAAGCCGCTCATAACAATTACAAGAACATAAATACGAGGCTCTTCCATCATGCGAAATGCATTCGTCCGTCGTACATCCCGTCTGTTTCTTGGTTGCGCACTGATCGCCGCCGGTACCCTTCCCGCTCTCGCCAACGCCGCCTGGCAACCGGACAAGAACGTCGAAATCGTCGTCGCCGGTGGTCCCGGTGGCGGTACCGACCAGCTCGGTCGCCTGATCCAGTCGATCATCACCACGCACAAGCTGCTCGACGTGAACACCATCGTCCTCAACAAGGGCGGTGGCAACGGCGCCGAAGCCTTTCTCGACCTGAAAATGAGCAAGGGCGATGCCGACAAACTGGTGATCGGCACCAACAACATCTACCTGTTGCCGCTGGTGTCCAAGCTCGGCTACGAATGGCAGGAACTGACCCCGATTGCCGCCGTGGCCGAGGATGACTTCATTCTCTGGAGCTACAAGGGCGCGCCGTGGAAAGACGCGAAAAGCTTCTACGAAGCGGTCAAGGCCGATCCATCGAACCTGCGCATGGGCGGCAGCCAATCCAAGGACGTCGACCAGACCCTGACCCTGCTGCTGAACCAGACCAACAACAGCAAACTGGTGTACATCCCGTTCAAGAGCGGTAGCGAAGCCGCGACGCAACTGGCCGGCAAGCACATCGCCGCCAACGTCAACAATCCAAGCGAGAGCATCAGCCAATGGCGTGGCGATCAGGTCGAGCCGCTCTGCGTGTTCAGTAAGGAGCGCATGGGCTATACCGATAAAGTCGCCGGCGACAAATCCTGGGCCGACGTCCCGACCTGTCACGAACAAGGCCTGGGCATCGATCAGTACCGCTTCCCGCGCACCGTGTTCATGCCCGGCGACGTCACCGCCGAGCAGCGCGCGTTCTATGTCGAGTTGATGCGCAAAGTCACCCAGACCGATGAGTTCAAGGCTTACGTGAAGCAGAACGCTCTGGTGCCAACCTTCCTCGAGGGCGAGCCGCTGACCGCCTACATCGAAAAAGACACCGCCCGCGTCACGCCGGTGTTCAAAGAGGCCGGCTGGCTGAAAAACTGAGTTGCTCACGGCCGCCCGCCCTGCGTACGGCCGTCACCTCTGGAGGTGCTTTCATGTCCCAATCTTCGGATTCACCAGCGCTGGTCGGTACGCGCTGGGTCGAGCTCGGCCTGGCACTCTTCACCACGCTGATCGGCGCGGTGGTGATGTTCGGCAGTGTCGAACAGGGTATCGGCTGGGGTGATGCCGGCCCCGAGCCGGGTTACTTTCCCTTCTACATCGGCCTGATGTTGAGCGCCGCCAGTGTGGCCAACGGCGTGTTGACCCTGGTGCGCTGGCAAGCCCTGGGCCTTTCATTCGTCAGCCGCAGTGCGTTCAGGCAAGTGCTGTCCGTGTTCGTGCCCATCGCGCTATTCGTCGGTGCGATGCCGTTCACCGGTATCTACGTCGCTTCGGCCTGCTTCATTGCCTGGTTCATGTGGCGTGACAAGGTCCGCGCCAAGCCTTACGGCAAATGGATGATCGGTAGCGTGTCCCTGGGCGCGGTGCTGGCC
>Ga0207428_10004833_pt1 | contig 12718 bp, 8 predicted proteins | sample RhiMethybrSRZTD1_FD_187600 | JGI IMG/M metagenome (GOLD analysis project Ga0207428, IMG submission 187600) | Populus rhizosphere microbial communities from Tennessee, USA - Rhizosphere MetaG P. TD hybrid SRZTD1 (SPAdes) (version 3) | ecosystem: Host-associated > Plants > Roots > Rhizosphere >... | reverse complement strand
GCCGCACCGGCTGGCCATCGACGGCTACCTCGAGCGCACCTGGACCGAGCTCGCGGCGCTGGCGCAGGGCTGCCGCGAGGCGGGCGTGGCGCTGCGCGCGGTGCTCGTGCCCGAGTGGTTCATGGACGCCGACGGCCCGTGGCGCGACTACCTCGTCGAGAACGCCGCGCTCGGCGCGCCGCCCCCCGGCACGCCGCGCACCGAGCCGATCGAGGCGCTGGCCGAGAAGCTGTCCTCGATGGGCATCCAGAGCTGGTCGATGGTCGAGGCCCTCAACCTGATCGGCACCGACCACGCCCGGTACACCGGCGACGGTCGGCACTGGACGCCGGCCGGGCACGAGGTCATCGCGATGGCGATGCTCCAGCAGCTCAACCGCGAGACGCTGCTCGACGCGCTGCGACAGCGGCGCGCCAGCCACCCGCGCACACCGTGAGCTTCCACTCGTGGCAGTACGGGGTGCTGCTCGTCGTCACCCTGATCGCCTACTGGTGCCTGGCGCGCCACCGCACCGCGCGGCTGTGGGTGATGGTCGCGGCGAGCATGTTCTACTACGGCTCGTTCGCGCCGTGGTTCCTGTGGCTGCTGCTGATCACGATCGCGGTCGACTACTGCGTCGCCCGCGCGATGGAGCGCACCGAGGACCACCGGCGGCGCAAGCTGCTCGTGACGGTGAGCCTGGTCAGCAATCTCGGGCTGCTGGCCTACTTCAAGTACACCGGCTGGCTCTCGGGGCTGGTCGACCCGGTGCTGGCCGAGTCGGGCTCGCCCACGCGCCTCGCGCAGCTCGCCTGGCACTCGATCGTGCCGGCGGGCATCAGCTTCTACACCTTCGACACGCTCTCCTACACGATCGACGTCTATCGCAAGAAGATCCCCGCGGTGCGCAGCCCGCTCGAGCTGGGCGTGTTCGTCTCCTTCTTCCCGCACCTCATCGCCGGGCCGATCATCCGCGCCGCGGACTTCCTGCCTCAGCTCGACCTGCGGCCCTGGCTGCGGCGGGCCGAGTTCCACGAGGGGCTGTGGCGCTTCGGCCTCGGGCTCGCGAAGAAGACCCTGCTCGCCGACCAGATCGGCCAGCTGCTCGTCGACCCGGTCTACACCCAGCCGCAGAACTACCACCCGCTGCTGCACGCGGCCGCGATCTACGGCTTCGCCTTCCAGATCTACTGCGACTTCTCGGGCTACTCGGACATGGCCATCGGCTCGGCCAAGCTCTTCGGCCTGACCTTCAAGGAGAACTTCGACTCGCCCTACCGCAGCCGCTCGTGCTCCGAGTTCTGGCGGCGCTGGCACATCTCGCTCTCCTCGTGGGTGCGCGACTACCTGTTCATCTCGCTGGGCGGGTCGCGCGGCAGCGAGTGGAAGGTCGCGCGCAACCTGATGATCACGATGATCATCCTGGGCCTGTGGCACGGCGCCAGCAACCTCTGGCTGGTCTACGGCACGCTGCAGGGCGCCGCGCTGGTCTTCGAGCGCTGGCTCACGCGGCGCCAGGAGGCCGCCACGGGGAAGAAGGTCGAGAAGCGCGGGCTGCTGGGCTGGTTCATCACCTTCCACTTCATCGTGGTGACGACCGTGTTCATCCGCGCCACGAGCTTCGCGCAGGTCGAGGGGCTGTTCACGCACGCGGGGCCCTCGCGCGACATCCCCGGCATCGCCTGGGCCGCGCTGATCGTGGCCGCGATCACGCACTTCTGGCCGGACCGCTGGTTCGCGGCGCTGCGCGAGCGCGTCATGGCGCTGCCCACGCCCGTCATGGGCGCCGGCCTGGGCCTGCTCGTGGGCACCCTGTTCGTGGTCATGCAGGGCCAGACGGGCTTCATCTACTTCCAGTTCTGAGCGCGGCCGGCGGGGGACTGGTCAGGGCCGCTGCCGGCCCCTACGCTGCGCGTCCGATGTCCGCGCAGCCCCCGGCCCCCGACTTCGCCGCCCTCGCGCGCCGCCTCGGCGCCGAGCGCGCGCGGGCCGAGCACGAGGCGCTGTCCCGGCTCGCCGAGCTCGTCGGCGTCGTCTACCGGCTGCGCGACAAGGACGGCTGCCCCTGGGACCTCAGCCAGAGCGTCGACAGCATGGCGCTCAATCTCGTCGAGGAGGCCTGCGAGGCGCACGAGGCCGTGGCCAACGGCGACGACGCGCACGTCGCCGAGGAGCTGGGCGACACGCTCATGAACATCGTGCTCATCGCACGCATCGCCGAGCAGGAGGGCCGCTTCGACCTCGGGGCCGTGGCGGCCGGCATCGCCGAGAAGCTCGTGCGGCGCCATCCTCACGTCTTCGGCGACCGCCAGGCCGCCGACGCGCAGGCCGCCCTGGCCTCGTGGGACGAGGTCAAGGGGCAGGAGCAGTCCACCCAGCGGGCCGCGCGCTCGAGCGTGCTCGACGGCGTGCCCGAGTCGCTGCCGGCCCTGGCCGCGGCGCTGCGCACCGGCGAGAAGGCCGCCAAGGTCGGCTTCGACTGGCCCGACGCCCAGGGCGCCCTGCTCAAGCTCGACGAGGAGCTGGCCGAGCTGCGCGCGGCCGTGGCCGGCGGCGACCGGGCCCGCGTCGAGGACGAGCTGGGCGACCTGCTGTTCTCGGCCGTGAACGTGGCCCGCAAGCAGGGTCTGGATCCCGAGCTGGCGCTGCGGCGCACGATCGGGAAGTTCCGCCGGCGCTTCGCCGTCGTCGAGCGCGCGCTGGGCGAACGCCTTGGCACGGCGCCGCTCGAGGAGCTCGAGCGCCACTGGCTGGCCGCGTCGCTGCGCGAGCAGGCGGACAGACCGCCGGCCGAGCCGCCCGTCCTGCCCTGATCACACGCGAGCCGTGCGGTCTCCGCAATCGGCGCTCACCTCGCGCGGTGCGAGCCTCGCCTGCATTGGCGACCGCGTCAAGAGCGAGCCTCGCGTAGACCGCGATTCATTTTCGCGCTCACTTCTTGACACGTCGGCCAGCTCTCGTCCTACCCCCTTGCGCCGCGATCGAGTCGCTACCATGGCCCGATGCTTGCGCCCCCGCCCTGGTTCGTCGAGGCGTTCACGTCCGCCTACCTGGACGTCTACGCGCACCGCGACGAGACCTCCGCGCGCGCCGAGGCGCGCGGCGCGGTCAACCTGCTGCGCTTCCACGCCGGCAAGGGGCGCCTGCTCGACGTGGCCGCGGGCGCGGGCCGGCACGGCGTGGGCTTCCGGCTGCTCGGCATCGCGGTCACCTGTCTCGACCTCAGCCACGACCTGACGCGCCTCTCGCGCGCCCGCGGCCTCACGACCGTGCGCGGCGACATGCGGGGGCTGCCCTTCCTCGACGCGAGCTTCTCGGCCGTGACGTGCTTGTTCTCGTCCTTCGGCTACTTCGATGACGACGCCGAGCACCAGGCCGCCCTCGACGAGATCGAGCGCGTCCTGCTGCCCGGTGGCGCCGCCCTCCTCGACCTCATGGACCCCGACACCGTGCGCTACAAGCTCGAGCTGCAGTCGGTCGACCTCGTCGACGGCAAGCTGATCGAGGTCGAGCGCGGCCTCACGGAGGGCGGGCGCCGCGTCGAGAAGCAGATCCGGGTCGTGCGCGACGGGACCCAGACGCAGGCCTGGAACGAGTCGGTGCGCCTCTTCACCGGCGATGAGCTGCAGGAGCTGAGCACCCGCGCGCGGCTGCGGCTCGAGGCCACCTACGGCGATTTCGACGGCCGCCCGCACGAGCCGGGCGAGACGCGCCGCCTGATCGTCCTGCGCAAGCCGAGGGCCGCGTGAAGCTCGTGGCCGTCACCCGCAAGAGCGCCCGCGTCAAGTGCCCCGACGGCCTGACCATGGGCCTCGACCTCTTCGTGCCGGAGGGCGAGAGCCGGCCGCTGCCGGTCGCCGTCGTGTGCCACGGCTTCAAGGGCTTCAAGGACTGGGGCCTGTTCCCGCCGCTCGCCGAGCGCCTGGCCGCGTCGGGCCGCGCGATCGCGCTCTTCGACTTCAGCCACAACGGCGTCGGCGTCATGCCCGGCGAGTTCAGCCGCCTCGACCTCTTCGAGCGCCAGACGGTGAGCCGTCACGTGGCCGACCTCGGCACGGTGCTCGACTTCCTCGACGGCCAGGGCGACGGCGCGGCCTTCGCGACGGCCTGCAACCTGCAGCGCAACCGGCACTTCAACGTCGTGGGCCACAGCCTGGGCGGGCTGGTCGCGGTGCTGCGTGCCGCGGACGACGCGCGCGTCGTGCAGGTCGCGGTGCTCAACGCCCTGGCCGACCTCGAACGCTTCTCGGCGGCCGAGCTCGACGAGCTCGAGCGCACGGGGCGCGTGCTGATCAAGAACCAGCGCACCGGCCAGGACATGCCCCTGGGCCGCTCGTGGCTCGAGGACGGCCGGCGGCACGACGTCGAGGCCGCGGCCACGCAGGTCTTCGTGCCCTCGCTCGTGATGTACGGAGAGGCCGACGAGAGCGTGCCGCCCGAGCACAGCCGGCGGCTCAACGAGTGGATCGCCGGCAGCCGCCTGGTGGGCGTGCCCGGCGCGAACCACACCTTCGGGGCGAAGCACCCCTTCGAGGGCTGGACGCCGCCGCTCGAGGCGGTGGCCTCCGAGCTCGACGCCTTCCTGCCGCACGTGGGGAGGCTCGGTGGCATCTGAGCGCGAGAAGCTGCTGCCGCGGCGCACCCCGCTGGTCAGCGAGAGCCAGGTCGAGGCCATGATCTCGCTGCTCACGGACGACAGCCCGATGGTCGTGTCGGGCTGCCGCAAGGCGCTGCGCGCGCACGCCGAGATCGCCGAGCCGCTGCTGCGCGAGCGGCTGGCGGGCACGACCGGCGCCGAGCAGACCGCGGTCGTCGCGGCGCTGCTCGACGTGGTCGGCACGAAGATCGAGGAGCCGCTCGTCGAGCACCTGCTCCACGCGCCCGCGCTCGAGGCCGGCAGCCTGCTCATCGGCCGGCTCATCGATCCCTCCGAGAGTCCCGGGCAGGTCACGGCCGCGCTCGACGCGATGGCCGACCAGCTCGCGGCCGAGCTGCCGCTGGTGCGCGACCCGCGCGTCGAGCTCGACCTGCTCGGCGACGTGCTCGCGCGGCAGAACGCGCTCTCGGGCACGGTCGTCGAGCGCGCCGACCCCTGGGACGCCGTGCTGCACGGCGTCACGCTGCGCCAGCGCGGCCTGCCGCTGGCGCTGTCGATGACCTGGGTGCTCGTCGGCCGCCGCGTGGGGATCCCGCTCGTCGGCGTGAACATGCCCGGGCACTTCCTCGTGCGGCACACGCACGGGGCCGTCGTCGACCCCTTCCACTCCGGGCGCGTCGTGCAGCCGCCGCAGCTGCGCGAGCTGCTGGCGCGCGCCGGCTACCCGCCGCTCGACGTCAAGCTGCTCGACGCGACCGACCGCGACATGCTCGTGCGCACGCTGCGCAACCTCGTGCTCATCGCCGCCCGGCGCGGCGAGCGCGAGCTGGCCGGCCGCTGCGCGCGCATCGTCGACCGCGTGACCCGCGCGCAGGGGGCGTCGCGATGAGCGCGCGCGTGCTGCTCGTCTGCGTCGAGGACCCGCGGCGGCGCCTGCTCGAGGACCTGCTGGCCGACCTGCGGCCCGTCGTGCGCCCGCTCACGGCGACGGCGGCCGACGTGCCCTGGAGCGGCCCGGCCCCCGACCTGCTCGTCCTCGGCGCCTTCGGGCGCACGGCCCTGGCGGCCGAGCTGGCGCTCACGGCGCTGAACGCCGAGCCGAACCTCTCGGTGCTCGTCGTGGACGAGCCCGAGAACTGGCCCGAGGCGCTGCTGCACCGCTCGGGCGTGGCGGTGGTGGGGCTCGGGGCCCGCGGCGGCCTGCTCGCGGCGCGCGAGCGCCTGCTCGAGCGGCGCGCGCTGCTGCGCGAGGTCGCCGCGCGGCGCGACGCGCCCAAGGACAAGCTGGCCGCCGCCGCGCTCGAGGGCGACCTGCCGCCCGTGCGCGAGATGCGGCTCATGCTCCAGCGCTGCTCGGAGAAGAACGGCAGCATGGTGCTGGCCGGCGAGCCGGGCACGTTGCGCCGGCGCATGCTGCGCCACCTGCTGCGCCGCGAGGAGGACCTGGGCGTCGACGGCGAGCTGCTGCTCGTCGAGGAGATCGACGAGCTCAACCCGGTGCAGCAGGCCTCCATCGTGCGCCTGCTCCAGCAGGGCCGGCGCGTGGTCGCCTCGGCCACGCCGCACTTCAGGCAGCGCGTGGCCGACGGCAGCTTCCGCAGCGACCTCTACTACCGCCTCGGCGGCCAGCCGGTGGCCGCGGTGCCGCTGCGCGAGCGGCGCGCCGACATCGAGCGCCTGGCGCGGGCGGCCGGGCTGCCCGCGGCCGAGGACGGCGCCTGGCGGCGGCTGGCCGCCTACGAGTGGCCGGGCAACCTGCGCCAGCTCGAGCTCGTCGTCGAGCACGCGCGCATCCTGGCCAACGGCGGCGCGGTCGACGAGCGCCACGTGCAGCTCCCCGAGTCGGCGCAGCCGCTGCCCGCGGGCTCCTTCGTGCTGCAGTTGCCGGCGGGCGGCGCCTCGCTCGAGGCCATCGAGCGCGAGGTCCTGCGGCAGGCCTTCGAGACCGCGCGCGGCAACGTGGCCGAGGCCGCGCGGCTGCTCGAGATCGACCGCGGCAAGCTGCGCTACCGGCTCCAGAAGTTCGGTCTCGGGCGCTGAACCCGCCCTGGCAGCCGACGGGCTGCGAGCGGTCGCGATCTCGACGGAGTCACGGCCCGCGGCTGAAGGGCGAGGGCGATGCGGCTCGGACGCCCAGCGGCCTGTCCCGCAGGACGAGCGCGAGGCAGACCCCCGCGGCGACCGCCGAGAGCAGCAGGCCCACCCGCACCGAGAGCGGCTCGTAGCGGAACTCGACCGCGCGGTCGCCGGGCCGCACCGCGACGGCCCGGAAGGCCACGTTCGCGCGCAGTGTCGTGCGCGGCGAGCCGTCGACGAAGGCCGACCAGCCGGGGAAGTCGGTGTCGGCCAGCGTGAGCAGCGCCGGCACGTCGGGCGCGACTTCCACCACGATGCGGTCGGGGTGGTCGCAGGTGATGCGCGGCGGCGGCGCCGCGCTCGGCAGCACGGGGCTCGGCGCGCCCTGGGCGAGCACGACGGTCGTCTCGCGCGGGAAGCCGGGGCTCGCGAGCCGCTCCAGCGCACGCTCGTCGTCGGGCTCGACCTCGGCGCCGGTCACCAGCCGCGCGCGGGGCAGGAAGGCCTCGTTGGGCGCGTCGCTCAGCAGGCCCCCGACGCCCGGCACGCCCACGAGGACCTCGACGGCCGCCAGGCCGAGCAGGCCCCGGTCGACGTCGCGCCGTCGGGGCAGCTCGTCGACCGTCGCGTGGCCGCCGGGCCGGTCGGCCGCGGCGCGCAGCAGCTCCGCCACTCGCGCCGGGGCGATCGCGTCGTACCCGGCCACGTCGCGGATGCCGTACCACGTGGCGACCTCGCGCGGCAGCCGCCAGGGCTGCAACGCGAAGACGCGGCCGTCGGGCGCGAGGTTCGCCAGCCCGAACAGCTGCTTGGTGTCGGGGTAGTGCAGGTCGGGCGGCAGCGTCGGCAGCAGCGCCGAGATGAAGGGCAGGAGCGTGCCCAGCACGGGGACGAAGACGGCCGCGCGCAGGGTCGCGAGCAGCCCGCCGTGCGCGTGCAGCGCGAGGGCCGCGAGCAGCACCGCGACGCCCAGCAGCAGCGCCTGGCGCGCGCCGTCGCCCGGCGCGGGGCGCCAGGGCAGCGGCATCCACTCCTCGAACTGGTCGTTCGAGGGCGTGAGCACGTCGGAGACCGCCACGCGGCCGTCGCTGAGGATCGCCACGAACTTCGCCCGCACGTGGCCCGAGGCCAGCGCCACGGGCGGAACCAGGGCCGCGAAGGAGTAGCGGCGGAACGAGTCCCCGGAGCCCTGGGGGTCGGGCTCGCCGCGCGCCTCGGCGGCGCTCTCGTGAGGGAGGCTCAGCGCGGTGCCCGCGCCCTCGGGAGCGTAGTCGAGGTAGGTCCAGTCGGGCGCGGCGGGCAGCCAGGCCCAGCCGACGACGCCCTGCGGCAGGCTCTCGGCGCTCGCGATCCCGAACTCCTCGAAGCGCTTGGCCAGCTCCGGCGACAGCGTTGCGACGTCGCCGCGCGGCCCGAGCGCGGCCTTGACGCTCACGTCGCCGTCGGGCGTGGTCGGGTTGATGCGCAGCGTCGTGATCTCGAGCTCGACGCCCACGCCAGTGCCGACCCAGGCGCCGAGGGCCAGCGCGCCGACGAGCAGCGGGGCGCGCGCGCGGGCGAAGCGAGCGCGGGGCACCTGGCCGAGCGCGTCCAGGCCCAGGCCCGCGAGCACGGCGAGGCCGAGCAGCGTCCAGAGCTGCAGGCGCAGGTTGGCGGCCACCTTGAAGACCGGCAGCACGGCGAGCAGGTGGTCGAGCAGCGGCGCGTTGAAGCCGGCCAGCACGCCGAGCGTGGCCAGGCCGGCCGCGACGCGCACGACGCCGCGCGGCCGGCCGTGCACGCAGCCCACCGCCGCGAGCGCGAGCGCGGCGCCGACGTAGGTCCCGTTGCGCTCGACGTAGTTCGGCGGACCGAGATAGGCGATCGCGTCGCCGTACCAGTTGCTGGCGAAGGGCAGCAGGGATCCGGTGTCCTGGGTCACGGTCATGTACGCCAGCACGCCGGCGAACACGGCCGCGCCCAGCAGCGCCGCCCACGGCCAGGGGTTGCGGCCGTGCGCCACGCGCCGCGCGGCGACCACGGCCACGACGAGCGCCGTCGCGAAGGCCAGCGACTCCCACGGGTAGTCGACGAGGGTCGTCACGGTGTGCTCGGTGCGCTGGCCGAGCGCGTCGCTGTGCAGGATGTACTCGGCCACCGGCAGGATCTGCACCGCGCCGAGCAATGCGCCGAGCACCAGGCCACCCGCGAGGGCGCCGGCGCGGCGCCAGCAGGCCGCGGCGCCCAGCGTGCCGCGCAGCGACAGCAGGCGCGCCGCTCCGAGCAGGCCGACCGCCACGTGGCAGTGGAAGGCGGTTTCAGGATGCCCGCCGAGGTGCTGCAGCCCCGCGACGAGCGCCAGACCGGCGATGTCGCGCAGCCGCCCGCGCAGCGCGAAGCGGTCGGTCATCAGCACGAGCCAGGGGAAGAACATCGAGACGTTGGTGAGGGCGTGCATGATCCAGGTGGCCTCGAAGCCGCCCAGGCCGAAGGCCACGCCGCACAGCACCGCCGCGAGCCACGAGAGGCCGAGGTGGCGCCCCAGCAGCCAGGCGCCGAACATCCCGCCCACGAGCTTCATCAGCGCCACGGCCGCCGAGATCCAGACCGGGGCGCCGAGCAGGACCGCCAGCAGGTTGGGCGGGAAGAGCAGCGCCGACTGGCCGTTGCCGAGCAGCGGCGCGCCGCAGTTGGCGGTCGCCTTCCACAGCGGGAACTCGCCCCAGCGGGCCCAGCAGGTGGCCGCGTAGTGCAGCCAGGGCGCGAACTGCAGCCCCTCGTCGGCCTGCAGGCGCCCCTCGGACGACACGCGCAGGCGCAGCGAGGTGGGGAAGGGGCCGGAGTCGGTCCAGGCGTGCGAGGCGGAGAGCACCTGCCCCTCGACCAGTGACGGCCAGAGCAGCGCGATCGCGATCGCGGCGAAGACGAGGAGAGCGGCCAGGCCCGACGGCGCTCGGCGGAGCATCGCGCGAGTGTACCGACCGCTCAGACGTGCAGAGCCGACGCCATGACCCGCAGCGTCTCGGCGTCGGTGCCGCAGCAGCCGCCGACGAAGCGCGCGCCGCGCTGCACGGCGGCCCGGGCGAAGGCGGCCATCACGTTGTCGTCGACGCGGTCCTCGGGCGGGCCGGTGCTGGGCTTGAGCCAGCGCGGGAAGGACGGCAGGCCCAGCGCGAGCTTGTAGGCCTCGTGCGGGCCGCGGCAGCAGTTCAGGCCCAGCTCGACGTCGCGGTCGCTGGCCGCGACGAGCGCCGCCACCTCGGCCACGCGCTTGACGTCGGCGTGGCTGCCGTCGGTCGAGCTGGCGCAGATCACCGCGGGCAGGCCCGGTGCGATCTCGGCGTGCACCTCGAGCGCGATCTGCGCGTCGTGCGCCTGGTTGCAGGTCTCGAAGACGAGCAGGTCGACGCCCGCCTCCACGAGCGCGCGCACGACCTCGGTCAGGCGCGGGCCCTGGAAGACGAGGTCGTAGGCGCCCAGCGAGCCGGCCACCAGCGCCGCGCCGGCGGCGGCCTCGCGCGCCAGCCTCAGGCCGGCGCGCACCGCGTCGAGCCGGCGCTCGTCCGAGAAGGCCGTGCCGAGCAGCGCGCCGAAGGTGTTCGTGTGGAGCACGGCGGCGCCGACCTCGCGGTACGAGCGGTGCACCGCGGCCACGAGCTCGGGCGCGTCGAGGTTGGCCAGCACCGTGGGCTCGCTGACCGGCCAGCCGCGCTGACGCAGGGCCGTGCCCATGGCCCCGTCGAGCAGGACGGGGCCGGGGCCGGGCAGCAGTCGGTCCAGGGCGGGACGCATCGAGTCTTCCTTAGCAGCCCGGGCCGCTAGTCTCCCGGGGGCAGCGCCTCGCTCAGCGCCGTCCGCACCGAGGCGTCCGACTCGACCTCGAGCCGCGCGCGGAGCTGGCGGCGCGAGGCCTCGTCGCCGCGCGCCCCGAGGAGGGCGGCGGCTGCGGCCCGCACGACGTGGCTGTCGTCGCTCAGCGCCTCGACGAGCAACCGCCCGATCGTGCCCTCGGGGTCGGGCCGCTGCGCCAGCGCGTCGAGCGCGGCCGCGCGCACGCCGGGCACGGGCTCTCCGCGCGCGGCCGCCAGCAGGAAGCGCAGCGACTCGGGTTGGTCGTCGAGCCCGGCGACGAGCCCGACGACGGCCGCGTCGAGCTGGTACTGCCGCGTTCGCTCCGCGACTTCCTCGCACAGGCTGAAGAGCCGCGGGTAGCCGCGCTGGGCCAGCGCGCCGAGGGCGGCGGCCGCGACGGCGGAGTTGCCGTCGTGCGTCGCGGCCACGAGCGTGGGGACCACCGCGTCGTCGCCGTGCGCGCCCAGGGCCGCGATCGCGGCCTCGCGCGTGATCGGGTCCTCGACCTGGGACAGCTCGAACGCCAGCCGCGCGCAGTCGCCATCGCCCGCCGGCTCGGCGGCGAGCGCGCGCAGCGCGGTCGCGCGCACCGCGGGCAGCTGGTCGGCTCGCGCGGCCTGCTCCAGGGCCTGGCGCGAGCGGAGCGTGAGCGTCGCGCCGGCCTCGCGCGGCGCGGCGCGCACGGCGGGGTCGCCGGCGAACCACTGCGCGGCGAGCAGCCGCGTGACGCCGTCCCTCGCGCGCCGCAGCTGCGTGGCCCACATCGCCTCGTCCTGCTCGAGATCGAAGCGCGCGGGCAGCGAGGTCGTGGCGTCGAAGCGCACCCAGTCGAGCGGGCCCTCGCCGGGCAGCTCGACCGCGACCCGCTCGCGCTCGACGAGCACGCGGCGCGAGGACTCGACGCCGCCGCGCGACCAGGCCACCGTGACCGGCACGCGGAAGGCCGCGCGCCAGCCACGGCGGCCCTGGGTCTGCGTGACGAGCAGCCGTCGGGCGCCCTGCGGGTCGTCGCCGCCGGCCAGGCGCAGCTCGAAGCAGGGGTATCCGGCGCCCGTGACCCACTGCTCGAAGAAGCGGTCGAGGTCGCTGCCGCTCTCGGCCTCGAGCGCCGCCTGCAGGTCGCCGGTGTCGACGATGCCCGCGGCGTGCTCGGCGACGTAGCGCTGCACGCCGCGGCGGAAGACGTCCGGGCCGAGCAGCTCGGCGAGCAGGTGCAGGCGGCTCGCGCCGCCGGGATAGGCGTGGTCGTCGAACATCTCGTCCGGATCGGTCCAGTCCTCGCGGACGATCGGCCGGCTGTGCGCGTCCTCGGCCGCGACCGCGCCGCGCTGGATGGCGAGCAGCGCCTGGCGGAACTCGTCGGGGCCGCCGATGTGCTCGATGTAGAGCGCGGTCAGATAGGTCGCGAAGCCCTCGTTGAGCCAGATGTGGCCCCAGTCGCGGCAGCCCACGAGGTCGCCGAACCACATGTGCGCGGCCTCGTGCGCCACGAGCTCGAGCGCGTCGAGCTGCGGCGCGTCGGCCGGATCGGCGAGCAGCTCGTGGAACAGCGTCGTGGCCGAGATGTTCTCCATGCCGCCGGCCGTGAACTCCTTGACCAGGCACTGCGCGTACTTGGGATAGGGGTAGGGCCGCGCGGTCCAGTCGGCGAAGAAGTCGAGGACGTCGCGCGTCGGGGCCAGCGCGACGAGCGCTCTCGGCATCGCGGCCGGCTCGGCGACGACGGGCAGCGGCAGCGGGCCGCCGGGCAACAGCGCGACCTGCAAGCCGCCCGCGACGAGCGTCATGAGCGAGATCGGGTGGGGCGTGTCCATGCGCCAGTGGTCGGTGCGGCGCGGGCTGCGGCCGGCGCGCTCGATGCGCGTGCTGCCGGTGAGCGTGCCGGCGGCCGAGGTCAGGAAGCCGTCGTCGACCGTGACGTGCAGGCTGTGCGTGGCGCGGTCGTCGAGCTGGTCCCAGACCGGCACCCAGTAGCGCGTGTCCTGGGCCTGCCCCTGGGTCCAGAGCTCCCAGGGCCGGTCGGGGTCGATCGCCGTGGGCGGCACGAAGAACAGGCCCTTGCGCGGCGAGCAGGCGTAGTCGACGCCCACGATGCCGGTCTCGCCGGGCGCCAGCGGGCGGGCGAGCGTGACCGTGAGCCGCCGGCCGTCGTGGGACCAGTCCAGCTCGTCGCCCTGGTCGTCGCTGGCGCGCGCGATGCTCATCTCGACCGCGTCGAGCACGAGCTCGGTGGCG
>Ga0207428_10004832_pt1 | contig 12718 bp, 9 predicted proteins | sample RhiMethybrSRZTD1_FD_187600 | JGI IMG/M metagenome (GOLD analysis project Ga0207428, IMG submission 187600) | Populus rhizosphere microbial communities from Tennessee, USA - Rhizosphere MetaG P. TD hybrid SRZTD1 (SPAdes) (version 3) | ecosystem: Host-associated > Plants > Roots > Rhizosphere >... | reverse complement strand
GAAGAACACTATCTTGTGCTTGAGACTGCACGTAAGTGAGCTGAATCTGGTTGGGATCACGTGAGCCGTTTGAGTTGGTGAGACATCATCTTTTCAGCGCTCAATTCATGGCCGGTCAATTCGTGACATTCGATACGAAGGGGAGCCCAGATACAATACTTCTAAGCCGTGGGCAAGCCCGGGGCAGGCTCACTCTTCCAACGCAATAGTCTTCAAAATCACTAGCAGTCGCCGGCCGTCATTACTGACGCCCTGTTCGCGCGGCGAGTATGCTCGGTCGCCGGTCAATTCCAGCTTCGCGACTCCCTGCGACTCGGAAGGCATCGGAAATTCGAAGGTTCCCGAGAACGGATTGCTATCCAGGACCGATATTGAATTCGAGACTACCGTTCCCGTCTCATCCTTCAAGAACAGCCGAGCCGGATAGCGCAAAGAGGGCGGCAAGAGGATTTTCCCATCCAGCCGCATTCTGGCCAGCTTGGCGTGGCTGTGTACAACCAGAGACAGCCCATCTTCCACCCAGCCATCCGCGTCAATGGCGCCGGCTGTCAAATGCTCGAAACGTTTGTACACCCTGGCGCGACCATTGTTGGGAATCGGCTCGTCCAGGAATAGTTGAAACCCGCCGCGCCCGGCTGACAACCAGCGATTCACTTGCGGCGCGAGGTGATTGTTGGGCGCCTGGTCCGGGCCTTGCCATCCGTCGACCGTGACGACATAATCGCAGCTCTTCACGAATGAATAGAGTTCTTCAGCGTCCCTGGCATAGCCGATACGCGGCATTCTGAAGCCATTCCTCCACTCGGGAAATGCGCCATTCAGAGTGTAGAAGCGCAGGTTTTCACAGGTGTAATAGGGATGGATGGGCGTGCTGCCTACGAGGACTTCGTTATAGCCTGAACGGCTGGCATCGTTCAGTACCGCTTCCATAGTTTCTCGCACCCGCCAGTTTTGGCGCTCATCCGGCGGCGCCGCTCGCAGCAGTGCATTGAAAGAGCGGCTGCCCGCAACGCCCGTCAAAAGCAGCAGTGTTACGACGACAATGGATCGTTCGAGTTTGACTCGGACACTAGCCCGCTGTCTCTGATCGAAAAAGTAGGCCGCGGGAATGAGGAAGTAAAGTGGAACCAAAGAGTAATCCACTACGAAAACCTTGGACGGATACGCGGAGAGAACGACATATTGGCCGGCGAGGATGAGACAGAGATACCCGCAGCGCGGCGATCTCCAGAATATGCCTGTTCGAACACGACTCACCACCGCAAGCAGAAGTATGACCAATAACGAGCCCCAGATGAGCCGCCCACCGACACCTTGAAAATGAAAACGGGCAATGTTGCGAAAGTAGTACAACAGTCCATCCCACGTCGAAGAGATTCCGGCGACTGACGTCGTAATCACGGAGCGCGAACCCGCCCATCCGAGGTAGTAGGCCAAGATCTGCCGAATGTTGGCGACATAGAACCACCCCACCATCAGGAGCCCTATGACCGTCAACCGCAAGAAATTCAGCCAGCGTCCGGTTTGTTTCGCGCGGCGGGAAAAGAGCCAGTTTGCCAAGATGGCGCCATGAGGCAGGTAGTAGAGGATCAGGGAGGATTTAATCAAGAGAGAAAATCCCACGCTGACGGCATAGGCTGTGGTCTTCCTTCGGCTTGTTAGAGATCGAGTCCGCAATAGCAAAGCGGTGGCGTACAAGTAGACCGCGGCGGCCGCATAGTCGGTCATGTAGTGACGTAGAGCGTAATCTACCGTGGAGGGTGTGAACGCAACCAGGAAGGTGCCCAACACGGAAACAAACCGGCCAGCTCGTGCATACCGAAACAGCAAATAGCAACTCCACGAGAAGACAAAGTGGAAGATGGCATTGATGGCGTACGCGTTCTCCGCGGAAAGCCCCAATAGCAGATGAGCGCCGGTCCCAAGGGTCATATAGAGTGGCGGCACATGCCAATTTCCGGCCGAGTACTTCTCCAGGTATTTCTTCCAGCCACCCGCTTCCAGCAACAGGAGATCGTCGTAGCTTTGGTTGTGATACACCAAGGCGTCGTAGGATGGCGGATTGATGAGGGTGTTCCTCAAGAGCCATTGGCGCGTCATCATTCCAATCAACAGTGAAACGATGACCAACGTCCACCACACTCTTTTGGCGCTCAAGTATCCTTGGACTCTTCTGACCACAGGAATCACGGAAGCCTCTTCTTGTACAGCATCAACTCGGAGTTGTCTGGCAGTCGTAATGGAGAGGCCCACATGGGCTCAACTCCGAGTCCAGGCTCCTGCTTTAGGAGCGTGTAGAATTGAGGCGCCTTCTCTGAAATCCAGCTTACAGCAGGCCCTCCCTCACCAGACTTGACCAGCAGATGAGTCGCAGCTTGAACGGAAGGGTGCGACAGATCCTTTGTGGGTGGCGTGTAGAACAGGGTCTTCGAGGTATTGCCGATGGCGTGCTCCAGGCTCAGCGTCTTGAGCATTTCGGCTCGCACCGTGTGGTAGTTGATCACGGTATGGCTTGCGAGCACCATAACGTCCACTGGGCTTTTGTTGTCTGCTTCCAATTGGATCGTCTCCGCAACTTTTTCCAATCCCCAGGAACTTGCTCTATCAACGCGGTGAATAGGAAGGCCAGCCCAGCCAGCGCCAGGAGTCTTGATGGCACTTCCCAACGAGGTTAGTAGCAAACCAACGGAAAGCACGAAGACCATCATGTCAGCAGGCCGATTTTCAGACCTGGAGACAATTGAGATCCAAGGGACGAGTAGCAAAGGAATCACAAAAGCCACGAAGGAGAAGTCTCCCGCCGGAGTCCTCACCCCATAGAGAGCCAAGGCGACCATTCCAAAGCCCCAGTAGGTAAAAACAAGCCTCAGAGGCCGAGCAACCGTGTGCCTCAGCGTCTTGCTGTGCAAACCAATTCTCAGAAGAGAGTAAACGACGACGATGGACTGCAAGATCAGAAAGCTTTCCGACAAATGAGTCGACAGGAGGTTGGCTGGATAGTAAAGCAGGCGGCCTATGAGACCACTGGACAACGCATCTCCTGAAACAAGCTTTTGTCCGTAGGCTTCATAAGACTTCCCGTAGGCTCCGTAGTACCCGAGAAGAGGAAGGATGGACGGAACCAGCAACAGCCCGATCAGACATGCACAAGCGAACAACGTCACTCCATGCGGCCACACGTTGTTGCGCAAAGAGTCTTGCTGACGACGCGAAAGCAGAAAATCTACCGTGAGCGGAATCAGCAGAACGGCGGATACCGGTTTCGCCATCACGCAAAAGATCATCAAAAGGGAGACGACCACCGTGTGAGGAAGGTCTTTCCAGATGCGACGGCTTAAGAGGGCGGCAGTCAAAAGACTCGTGCACGCCATGAGGGGCAGTTCGGTCCGGAACTCTCGCGCCATGCCAATAACGCTGGGCCAACTCAAGACGAAGGCTGCAGGCCATGGCCAGCTTGCTTTCCAACCCAGACTTCGAGCTTGCCATTGAGCGCCGACGCCCAACAAAGTCAGCCAGAAGGCATTGACTGCGGCCAGAACAACGGTGTAGGAATTTCCCACGAGAAGCATTGCCAGAACGCCAGACCCAACAAGGGCAGAGGATCCCGGGACATCCGGACGCCGCACGAAGTTGCCAATAGCCGGCCATCCAGCAATTTCGAGGGCCCGGAGGTTGTCCAGGCAACGGGCAAAGTAGGCAGCAGAGTCAAAGCGGAGCGGAGGGTAGTTCGGAAAGTTACGGTTCAGCCATTCAGCCTGGATGCCAGCAATGACCATCCCAATGATTGCCGGGCCAAGACAATAAAAGAATCGGCTCACAGCCCGAGCCTGAGCAGGCGAACTGGATCCTGAGTCCTGCAGCGTCTCTAGTTCCACTTGCGACTAATCTGGAACACTCTAAGGTATCCACCGATGGTACGGAGGATCTTCATTTTGCTTTTTCCGATTCTCTGCGATCCATCCAGCGGCATGGCAACTTCAGAGATCGTTGCTCCGACCCTAATAAGCTTCGCCAGCAGCTCTATCATGCATTCAAATCCGGAGGTTTCTACAATCTCTGCCCCGTATCTTTCTTGGAGCTTTAAGATAATGGGCCCTCTATATAGCCGAAAGAAAGAGCTCATCGTGAAAATGCCACGAATGCCCAAGAACTCCTTGATCAGAGTGTTGGCGATGTGACTCAGAAAAATGCGAAACAGGGAGGTTTGGGTAATACCTCCCCCGTAAGCGTACGGGCTCGCCAGCACGACATCGAAACCTTCCAGCCGGCGCACCAACATCTGGCGCAACGTCTCGATTCTTGAGGTGTTGTCGCCCTCGAGCGTTACGACCCAGTCACTTTCCTGCAACAGCGGACGCAAGTGAGCAAATGCCGAACCGAAGGCAGCTCCGGGCCCGCGATTGATCGGATGCGTCAAAACCTCGACAGAGTGTAAACCACGATGCCGCGTGATCTGTGCCACGGTATCGTCCGTGCTGCCGTCGTCCACGAAAAGAATTCGGCATGCGAATTGTCCATCAAGACTGCCGCGAAGTTCCGCGAGATTGCTCATCAATCGGGGAATATTCGGAGATTCGTTGAGAACCGGGACAATGAAGAATAGCCGAGGCGAAGAAAGCATCTGTTAAGTCTTGGGATTTTCCTCTTCCTGGAAAAACTCCGGATTCAGTGCGCGGATGTTCTCCAGGTTGTTTCGGAACCACTGGACTTGCAACTGCATGCCCTCTTCCAAGTCGACGCGAGGACGGTATCCCAACAGGTAATTCGCCTTGGAGCTGTCGACCCGGCGCTGAAGCGGATCTTCGTAAAGCCGGGAAAAGTCTGTATAGGGAATAAAACGCAGCTGAGGCTTTTTCGGAATTCCTACAAGGCGCCAGATCAGGTATGCCAAATTCACAATGCTGATCTGGCCGGCACTGCCGACATTGATGACCTCGTTATCGGCATACGGAGTTTCGAAAATCTTTAGCGTGGCATCGACTGCGTCGGAGATGTATGTGAACGGCCGGGTTTGATTTCCGTCGCCGTGAATCGGAATCGGTCGATCCGTCAACGCGGCAGCAATGAAGAGATCTTGAGCACCACTCAGTCTCGACAGGTGGAGGGTTGGACCATACACTCCGGAATAACGAATGATTGCAACGGGTATGCCATACTTCTCCGCATACGCAAAGCACAGGTGTTCGCCATAGATCTTGGAAGCGGCAGCTCCCCAGCGATGGATGCGAGATTCGCCCAATACCAAAGGGCTTTCCTCGGTAAAGCTGGTGTCGAGACCCTTTCCGTAAACATCGTCAGTCGAAGCAAAAATCAAGCGAGCGTTTGCACTCCTGGCACACTCCAACATGATCTCTGTTCCCTTCATGTTGACGTCCAGAGATCTCAAATAGCCGCCATAACGGGGAATCTTTTGAGCTGCCAGATGAAAAATGACCGAAACTCCTTGGCAAGCCTCATTCATCTTGGCTGGATTCAGGATGGAATCCTGGCAGAAGCGGAACCTCTCATGGTGCAAATACGGTTCGACATTGGCCTGCACGCCTAGGGACAGATCATCAACTCCCAACACGTCGTGGCCTTTGTCGAGCAATGCCTTGGCCAGATGGGATCCGATAAGGCCCGCCACGCCCGTGATTAGAACCTTTTCCCTCATGACCGGCTCTCCCCAAGGTTCGTAACGGAGCGTTGCCATTCGATCGTTTTGCGCAAGCCCTCTTCAAGATCAACCTGTGGTTCAAAGCCCAACAAGTTTCGGGCTTTGGAGATTTCCGGAACACGATTGCGCACGTCTTCATACTTTCCGAATGTTTGATAAGAGATGAGCTTCAGTTTCGGCTCGCCCTTGCCAGCCAATCGCCAAACCAGCAACGCCAGATCGAGAATGCTGATTTCGTGAACGTTGCCCAGGTTGAAGATCTCTCCGGCAGCTTTCGGCGAAAACATCGTTCGCAGGATGCCATCGACGTGGTCAGAGATATAGGTGAAGCTGCGTGTCTGCTGGCCATCACCGTGGATCTCCATCGGCTGGTCCCTGAGGGCGGAATCAATAAACACCGACTGCGGACCTCCCCACCACGTGGTGTTCTGTCCCGGCCCATAGCCACCAAAGAATCGGAGCGCCGTGACTGGAACATCGTATTCTTGCTGGTAGGCAAACGCGTAGTGTTCGTCCATGATCTTTGAAACGGCATAAGCCCAGCGCTTCACGTTGGTCTCACCCAGGTAGAGGTCGTGCGTCTCGGCAAATGGAAGATGAGGGTTTCTCCCGTACACGTCGGATGTAGAGGCAAAGACAACTCTGGATTTACGTTCTTTCGCGGCTTTCAGTACCGATTCTGTCCCGTGGACATTGATTGTCAGGGTATCGAGCGCATTTCCATAGCGCGGAATCTTAAACGCAGCCAAATGGACAATCATCCAGGCGTCTTGCGCAAGACGGCGAATCGCCTCCTCGTTCCGGACGTCTTCCTGAACGAACTCAAACCCAGGAGAGCCAAAATGCCTCTCGATGTTCCGCGTGGTGCTTTGCGAAAGATTGTCGACTGCGCAAACGGCATGCCTCTTTTCCAACAGAGCACTGCATAGGTTCGAACCAATGAAGCCTGCCGCACCAGTCACCAAAATCTTTTCTAGGCTCATTTCACCGTTCTCCAATGTCACCTGAAGAACTCGCGCATTGCAGCAGTAACCAAGTCTATCTCAACCCCCGGCATTTCCGGATAGATGGGCAAGGAAATGATCTCCCCCGAAACGGCCTCCGCAACCGGAAAATTGGTGCCCTCCGGCACATAATGGCGGAAGGCAGGCTGCAGATTCAGGGGAAGAGGATAGTGAATGGCGTGGCCTACTCCTTTGCTCTTGAGAAACTCCGCCAGCGCGTCGCGACGAGGCGTACGAATCGAGTACTGGTTGTAGACATGCCGGACGTCGGGGGCACAGTATGGCGTCACCAATTCCAAGCCTCGCAGAGCGTCGTCATAGCGATGGGCAATCCGGACGCGCGCTTCAGTCCAGGCTTCCAGGTGTCGCAATTTGACCCTGAGCACCGCAGCCTGCAGCGTGTCGAGGCGGCTGTTCACACCCAGGATTTCGTGCTGATACCTCTTTTTCGATCCATGGACCGTGACCATGCGGCAACGTTCCGCCAGCGCGGCATCGTTGGTCACCATTGCGCCGCCGTCGCCATAAGCGCCGAGATTCTTGCTGGGGAAAAAGCTGAAGCAACCGATGTCGCCAAACGTTCCCACACTGCGCCCATGGTAACGGGCGCCAATCGCTTGCGCCGCATCTTCGATGACTTTCAGACCGCGCTCTCCGGCCAGTGCCAGCAGCGGCGCCAAGTCTGCCGGCTGGCCGTACAGATGCACGGGAATGATTGCCTTTGTTCTGCCCGTGATGCGCGCCGCAATCTGTTGGACGTCCAGATTGTAGGTCTTCGCATCGACGTCGACGTACACAGGAGTGGCACCGAGTAACGCGATGGTTTCGGCAGTTGCCACAAAGGTGAACGGTGAGGTGATAACCTCGTCGCCGCGACCGATGCCCAGCGCCATCATGGCCACCTGCAACGCGTCGGTGCCGGAAGCGCAACCGATCGCATGTTTCGCGCCGAGGTACGTCGCAAGATCTGTTTCAAATTCCTTGACTGCGGAACCCATGATGAAGTCAGTGGCGGCCAACACGGACTGAATGGCTTCGTCAATTTCGGTTTTGATGCTTAGATACTGGCGGTGGAGATCCACCATCTTGATCGGCATGCTTCATCAATCCTTCCCAGGCTCAATGTTGGATATTCGGAGCTATCGCTGTCATGCTATTTAAGATGTGCAAATCATAGTGACACTTTGGTGAGATGAATCTGCGAAGCGATCGTTCCAAGAATCGGCTCCCCTCGTCCCAGGCAAATTCTAGACCTGGGTCAGACGCCTGAGCAGTACCTCCGTAATCCGCTCGGCAGTTCTTCCGTCCCAATAGGATATCCGTTGCGCCTTCTTGCCTTTGTCTTCGCAAACAGTGTCCACCCAGTGCAGCACCGCTTCATCAAAGTCAAACCCCATCAGCATGTTTGTTCCCAGTTCGACCGTCACCGGTTGCTCCGTCTCCTGTCGCAACGTCAAACACGGCACGTTTAGATGCGTTGTTTCTGCTTGTACGCCGCCGGAATCCGAAATGACACCACGCGCATGCTTTATGAGACAGAGAAAATCCAGATAGCCGAGCGGTTCGGTCATCTGGACTCCGAATGCTGTTCTCAATTCATTGAGAAGTCCAAACTCATCCAGCTTTCGCGAAGTTCTGGGGTGAACGGGAAATATCAACGGCGCACGAGTCCCGATCCTTGCGATTAAGGGGACCAATTGTGCAAGCGTCTCCCTGGAATCGACGTTGCCCGGTCGATGCAGGGTCATCACAAAATAGTTCCGGGGTTGAATCTGCAGGGTCTTCAAGATCGAAGAGCGATTCGCTTTGGCCTCAAACTGCATCAAAGCATCGATCATAATGTTGCCGGTCAGGTGAATGCGATCAGGGGCAACCCCCTCTTTAAGTAGATTCTCGACACCGGCCCGCTCGGTAACAAACAGAACGTCCGACACCTGGTCGGTCAACACTCGATTGATTTCTTCCGGCATCCGACGATCAAAACTCCGTAGCCCGGCTTCCACGTGCGCCAGGGGAACATGTTCCTTGGCGCACACCAATGCGCAAGCCAGCGTGGAGTTCACGTCGCCAAACACCACCACACAGTCCGGTCGCGCGTTCTGAATCACTTCTTCAAACCGCATCATGACGCGCGCTGTCTGCACGGAGTGACTGGCTGATCCTGCCTCAAGATGAAAATCGGCCTTCGGCAGTTCCAGGTCTCGGAAGAACGCGTCCGACATCGCCGGGTCGTAGTGCTGGCCAGTGTGAACAATCAGGCTTTGCAGGCGATCGCGATGTTTCAAGAACTCCTGGTGAAGCGGAGCCACTTTCAGGAAATTGGGCCGAGCGCCCACCACGGAGAGGATGGTCTTAGTCATGGGCCGGCATCACACCGCTACATCGGCGGGCTGCACTTGCCCGTCGACCTTCTGATAACGGCTGTGGCAGGCACTGCAAGCTGCCTGTGACGCACCGTCCGCAAACAACAGGCGGTTGCCGCATTGACACATCCATCCGGTACGCTTTGCCGGATTGCCCACCACCAGCGCATAGTCCGGAACATCTTTGGTCACAACGGCTCCGGCGCCCACAAAAGCGTAGCGCCCAATCGTGTGTCCACACACGACGGTAGCATTGGCGCCAATCGAAGCGCCCCTCCTCACAAGGGTTTGGCGGTACTCGTTGCGGCGCACAATGTGGCTGCGAGGATTGATCACGTTGGTAAATACCATCGACGGCCCCAGGAACACGTCGTCTTCACAGATCACCCCAGTGTAGATCGAGACATTGTTCTGCACCTTGACGTTTTCTCCAAGAACGCAACCTGGCGAAACCACGACATTCTGTCCGATATTGCAGTTCGATCCAATCTTGCAATCCTTCATGATGTGAGAGTAGTGCCAGATCTTTGTTCCTGGTCCAATCTCGGACGGTTCGTCAACGCAACTGGTCGGATGGGCAGAGTATCCAGGGCTGGCCGCCAGGACCGGTGCGCCAGGGGCAATCTGCCGCCCCTGCTGCTCCAATGATTCCTGGCAGGCATTTAGCAGCCGCAACACTCGCAGACCTTCTTCACCGTCGGTGCGCGGCGCATTCCGTGTTTCTATACATTCCAGAAAATGCCGGCATTCCTCCTCCAAAGGTTCCCTCTCCTCAAAATCTACGGGAACACCCTCGGCTTTCTCTGGAACGGGCATTCGATTCACCCACTGGATGCGGTGAGGGTAAAGCGTCAACTTGTTCGACGAGACCATATCGTCAAATACAGCCATCTGGCGCTCGCCCACCACGACGAGCTTTTGTTCCTTGAAGGGGTGCAGCCAACTCACAAAGATATGTGCGTTTGCACCGCTGGCAAATTGAAAGTTGCTGACGGTGACATCGGCTATCGAGCGGTGCAGATAGTTGCCACCCTGCGAGGCAACCTGCACTGGCATCTCGTTCAGCAGCATCAGCATCACTGAAATATCGTGTGGAGCAAAACTCCACAGGATGTTTTCTTCAGTTCGAATGCGCCCGAAGTTAAGCCGGTTGGAATAGACGTAGTTGATCTTTCCCAGTTCCCCACTCTGAACCATGTCCTTCAGCTTGAGCAGAGCGGGATGGTATTGAAGGATGTGCCCTACCATCAGTATGCGCTGGTGCTCCCGCGCAAGGTTGACCAACTCTTCTCCATCGTCAGTCGTCAACGCCAGCGGCTTTTCAATGAAGACATCTTTCCCCGCCAGCAAGCACTCCTTCCCCAGTCGGAAATGGGTCTCGGCTGGAGTCGCTATGATAATTCCGCGAATGGCCGGATCGCCGGTCAGGTCGCGCAACAACGGGGTGAACCGGATGTCTGGGTGTTCGTCTTGAAACCGACTGCGCCGCGTGTCGTCAGCCTCACACACGACAGCTAAGACTCCGAGGCGTTTCCAGACCCTCAGATGATTTTGCCCCCACGCTCCCGCACCGATCAGGCCAATTTTCACAAATTTATCCTTACGACAATCCTTATTACCTCAAATCCTTAATCGGCAGTTTCTCCGTCACGGCGAAGTCTGCCATAGGCACCTCTTTGAAAACAAATCCGCATTTTTGATGAGAACCTACAGTGCGCAGGTTGACACCACCTGCATCCAAGGGAAGTAGACCGGATGTAGGAGCCTGGCTCCTTCTTCCAGTCCCTTCATGAGAGTTTTTGCAACTTCGGAACCAAAGCAAGACGTGCGAGCGCAGTTATCCGAAGGCCCTATTCCTGACGATGGAAAATCTTGTTGGATGGCCTGTGGGCGGAACTCGGGTCGGATCAAGCACCCTACTCAAGTCGCTTCACTGGATACTCTTCCCCGCCGAGATGAAATGTGAACCCGACGGGCTTTCCGTCGGCTGCAAGCTCAAATAGCAATTTCCCCGCTGTCCAGCGGAGAGAGAACTCACGCTCAGAGTTAGGGACGAGCTCAATATCGGACGTACCCGCAAAGTTCGCGCGCAGTTTTGCTCCGTCACGCTTGATGGCAAAAATCTCCTTATTGCCCGTCTGACGCTGATACTTTCCAAGAAAGCGATCCAGGTCCTTGCTCTGTAAGACCACCACGGGATCGCTCTTGGCGTTTGCGGGACCTGGATCATTCCATTCGGGAAGCTCGCGCAGCCAGATGTTTCGAAAACGCACGGGATTTCCGTGGTCCTGAAGCGAAATGGGCAAACGGTCGGGATGGGCAAAATAGGGCGAATGCTGCAGCCAGTTTGTTGGTCCCCACAATTCGACGTTGTCTTGAACCAAAACACCGTTGTGCAGGAGTGTGACGCGCGCGGGCTTCAATAGTCCACCATTCCGGTCAAAACGCGGGCGGCGAAAGACAATCTCGTAGGTCTGCCATTCACCAGGAGGACGGCAGACATTGACCAGTGGTGGATACTGGCCATAAACGGATGCGGCCTGCCCGTCGGGATAGGTGTCATTCTCGTAGGAATCCAGGACCTGAATTTCATACTGTCCCATCAAGAAGACACCGCTGTTGCCGCGGCCCTGGCTCTTCCCCATGGCAGGCACGGGGGCAGCCCATTCCACATGCAACTGTACATCACCGAAGGTGCGCCGGGAAAAAACGTAGCCGCTTCCCTTGACCGACTCCATATAGCCGTTGGCAGCCACCCATTTGGCCGGGCTGCCATCCTCGCTTCGCCATTGCGAGAGGTCGCGACCGTCAAACAGAATTACGGCATCTGAAGGGGGTGCAATAGGAAGCTTCTGCTCCGAGGGCTTGAGGATCGGAGGGCGCGGGCGGTTCATGTCATGCGCCTTCCATTGAGCCGGAGACTGGCCTAGGGCCGGAAAACTAAGAACGAGAATACCTGCGGCAACCAATGCAGGTTGTTTCATGATTCTAACCTCGCTATGAATTGGAGTTTTGAACCAGAACCTCAAGGCAGGATGAGTGTGCGATTCGTCATCGGACCCTAAATCCCCGATTGATTGACTTTCTCCATGGCCACAGAGAATGCATCGATCAGTGTGGTATACACATTTGGTGTCACACGGATCCCTTGAAACTCTTCGTGTGCGATGGGGGTGACAATGATGCGAGATTGATTGCCTTGAGGACTTTGAGCCTACTTCCCACCGGCTATTTCACCATAGGGCTTGTTCATGGTGACTTCCTTGTAGACGATTTCAACTTGACCGGGCAGCCCGTCACCCGTCCAAGTCTTCACGGCATCGGAGAGATGAATACTCGTGGCAGCGGCTTTATCATCCTTTTTGGTAACCAAGTCTTCCAGCTTCTTCCCGCCCTTAACAGCATCACCTACAGCTTTGCGTAACTCCACAAAGAACTGCCGCTGTCCGGACAAGACTTCGCCGCCGCCTGGGGTGCCATGACCCGGCAATATGGTGGACGCCTTCAGGTTCTTCGCTTGATCAATCACGTTAGGCCAGTTGGCTGAATTGGCATGACCCAAATAATTGAAGGGCCCATTCACTATAGCATCGCCGGTGCAAAGAATAGCTTCCTTTGGCAGATAAACGAAGCCATCGCCGCGTGTGTGCGCCCAGCCAAAGAAATGGAACTCCACTCTGCGGCTGCTATCCTCC
>Ga0207428_10004828_pt1 | contig 12728 bp, 10 predicted proteins | sample RhiMethybrSRZTD1_FD_187600 | JGI IMG/M metagenome (GOLD analysis project Ga0207428, IMG submission 187600) | Populus rhizosphere microbial communities from Tennessee, USA - Rhizosphere MetaG P. TD hybrid SRZTD1 (SPAdes) (version 3) | ecosystem: Host-associated > Plants > Roots > Rhizosphere >... | reverse complement strand
GGCCCGCGACCGCCGGATCGCCACCACACCGATGACCACAAGCATCAGGCCCAGCACGCCGACGGCCGCCACCAGGTAGGTGATGTCGTCGATCGTCAGGTTCGAGGTGAGGCCGCCGCCGTCGTCCTCGTCCTTCGCGCCGCCGGCGGCCTGGCTCTTCGCCGGCGCGGCCGGCGCGGAGGGCGTGTACCGCAGCAGCGGCGCCGAGCGCCCGGCCGTCACCTCGGACACCGTGATGAACGTCTTGCCGTCCCGGGAGTAGGTGATCGACTCGCCCTGCGGCTCGTTGGGCAGCGGCGTCACCCGCGGCTTGCCGGTGGTGATCGCCTTGACCACGTCGCCGTCGGGAACGTCCCACTCCATCGCATCGGCGTACGTGCGCAGCACCACCCGCTTGCCGTCCGGCGCGGTCGCCCCGCCGCTGACCACCGAGCGGCCGATCTGCCCCAGCGGGTTGCTCGTCTGGCTCGCCGGCAGGTCGAACTGGCCGACCCGCTTCAGCGGCACGCCCGCGTTGCTGCGCGCCACCAGCGGAGCGCTGGGCAGGTAGATGCCCGGCTTGCCCGCCTCGCGGGTCACGATGATCGGCGTGCCGTCGCCGTTGATGAGGATCGCCTCGGCGTCCTTGGCCCCGTCGGGATAGGTGAGCCGGTGGATCACCGGGGTCTTCTCCCCCGGCGCCAGCTTCCACAGCGCCACCGTGGTGCGCTTGGCGTCGTTGTCGCCGGTGTCGGCGACCCAAACCGTGCCGTCCGGAGCGACCGCGACGTCCTCCGGGTCGCGCGCGTCGGACGGGTACGCCGTCGTCCCGGTGACCTTGCACTGGTTGTCCAGCCGATAGATGCGCATCACCGACGGGTCGGGGTTGCTGTCGTTGATCGCCAGATACCCGGCGTCGACGGCGGCGAGGCCGGAGATCTCCTGCAGCCGGGAGTCGTTCACCGAGCAGATCTGCTGGCCGGCGCCGGGTGCCGGGGTGGCCGCCGCACCCGATGCGGACGGTGCGGGGGCCCTACTGAGGCCGCCGGCGGGTACCGCGGCAGCCGCGGTACCTCCCACCGACACAGCGACGACCCCGCATACCGTCGCTACCACCAGTCCGACTCGCCGCATCGGTCAAGAATGACAGAGCGTCGGGACTACCGGTGTTGTCCCTACGGGCACTTCACTCTCGGTGTTCACCCCTCCACCGCGTACGGTGCCAGCTCCGCTGCCAGGGCCTCGTCGACGCGGGCATGGACGAGCGTCCCTTCCCCCGTGTGGGACGTCGCCAGCACCTCGCCGCGGGAGTGCACCCGGGCGAGCACCTCGCCGCGCGCGTACGGGACGCACGCGTGCACCTCGATGGCCGGCCACGGCAGCCGCTGCTCGATCGCCGCGCGCAGGTCGTCGATGCCGGCGCCGGTGCGCGCGGACACGAACACGGCCTCCGGCCACATCCGCTTGAGCCGCAGCAGGGTCTCCTCGTCGGCCGCGTCGGTCTTGTTGACCACGAGCAGTTCTGCGACCCCGTCGGCGTCGACGTCGGCCAGCACCTCGCGCACCGCGCGGACCTGCTCACCCGGGTCGGGGTGCGCCCCGTCGACGACGTGCACGACGAGATCGGCCTGCCCGACCTCCTCCAGCGTCGACCGGAACGCCTCGACCAGCTGGTGCGGCAGGTGCCGGACGAACCCGACGGTGTCGGACAGCGTGTAGACCCGCCCCTCGGGCGTGCGCGCCTGCCGGGTGGTGGTGTCCAGGGTGGCGAACAGCGCGTTCTCGACCAGCACGCCGGCGCCGGTGAGCCGATTGAGCAGGCTCGACTTGCCGGCGTTGGTGTAGCCGGCGATCGCGACGCTGGGCACGGAGTTGCGCCGGCGCCGGGAGCGCTTGGTCTCGCGGATCGTGGCCATGCCCGCGATCTCCCGGCGCAGCCGCGCGATCCGGGTGCGGATGCGCCGCCTGTCGGTCTCGAGCTTGGTCTCGCCAGGGCCGCGCAGACCGACGCCGCCGTTGCCGCCGGCGGAGCCGCCGGCCTGCCGGCTCATCGCCTCGCCCCAACCGCGCAGGCGCGGCAGCAGGTACTGCAGCTGGGCCAGCTCGACCTGGGCCTTGCCCTCCTTGCTCTTCGCGTGCTGGGCGAAGATGTCGAGGATCAGCGCCACCCGGTCGACGACCTTGACCTTGGTTTCCTGCTCGAGGTTGCGCAGTTGGCTGGGCGAGAGCTCGCCGTCGCAGATCACGGTGTCGGCACCCGTCGCGATCACGACGCCGCGCAGGTCGCCGACCTTGCCGCGGCCGATGTAGGTGGCCGGATCGGGCCGCTGGCGTCGCTGGATCAGCGCGTCGAGCACCTGCGCGCCGGCCGTGTCGGCCAGCGCCCCGAGCTCGGCGAGTGAGTTCTCCGCGTCTTCGGCGGTGCCCTCGGTCCACACCCCGACGAGGACCACCCGCTCGAGCCTGAGCTGGCGGTACTCGACCTCGGTGATGTCGGCCAGTTCCGTCGACAGGCCGGCGACGCGGCGCAGCGCGTTGCGCTCCTCGAGATCGAGATCGCCGGTGCCGGGTACTGCGGTAAACAGATCGGTGTCACGGTCGGTAAGTCGCAAGATGCCCTCCAGTTCTTCGATCGTGGCACGCGCGACGCCCCGATGCACCCGCATTCCCGACCGGTCCGCCCCGGTGCGCCGCGTGCGGCCACGAACGGGCGGACGGGCCGTTCGCGGCGCAGACGGACCCGTTCGGCGCGACACCGGCCTAAACTGGGCCGCCGCCACCGGAACGTTCCAGAGGAGCATTGATGAGCAGGGGTCGGCTGCCCAGCGCCGGGTTTTCGATCACCGTCCGGGTCCAGGTGCCCGCCGACGCGTCGGCGATCGGGCGGCTGACCACCGCGGTCGGTGACGCCGGCGGCGTCGTCACGGCCGTGGACGTCGTCGACTCCGACCCGACGACGGTGGTCGTCGACGTCACCTGCGACACCGCCGACACGACCCACGCCGACCAGGTCGTCGACATCCTCGAGGACCTGCCCGGCGTCGACGTGCGCAAGGTGTCCGACCGCACGTTCCTGCTGCACCTCGGCGGCAAGATCGAGGTGACGTCGAAGGTGTCGCTGCGCAACCGGGACGAGCTCTCCCGCGCGTACACCCCCGGCGTCGCCCGGGTCTGCCTCGCGATCGCCGCAAACCCCGAGGACGCCCGCCGGCTGACCATCAAGCGCAACACCGTGGCCGTCGTGACCGACGGGTCGGCCGTCCTGGGGCTGGGCAACCTCGGGCCGGCTGCGGCCATGCCCGTCATGGAAGGCAAGGCCGCCCTGTTCAAGCGGTTCGCCGGCGTCGACGCGTGGCCGGTCGTCCTGGACACCCAGGACACCGAGGAGATCATCAATGTGGTCCGGTGCATCGCGCCGGCCTACGGGGGCATCAACCTCGAGGACATCGCCGCTCCCCGCTGCTTCGAGATCGAGGCCCGGCTGCGGGAGATGCTGAACATCCCGGTGTTCCACGACGACCAGCACGGCACCGCGATCGTGGTGCTGGCCGCGCTCACCAACGCGCTGCGCTGCGTGGAAAAGTCGATCTCCGACGTGCGGGTGGTGGTGTGCGGGGCCGGTGCGGCCGGCACCGCGATCGTCAAGCTGCTGCTGCGCGAGGGTGTCGGCGACGTCGTCGCGGTCGACCGGGCCGGCGCGCTGTACCGGGGCATGCCGGCGTCGAACCCGTCGTGGGACTGGCTCGCCGAGAACACCAACCGCGACAACCGCGCCGGCGACCTGCGCACGGTGCTGCGCGGCGCCGACGTGTTCATCGGCGTCAGCGCACCGAACCTGCTCACCGGCGACGACGTCGCCACGATGGCCCCGCGCTCGATCGTGTTCGCCCTGGCCAACCCGGATCCGGAGATCGACCCGCGGGAGGCGCGCGAGCACGCGGCGGTCGTCGCGACCGGCCGGTCCGACCAGCCCAACCAGATCAACAATGTGCTCGCCTTCCCCGGCGTCTTCCGCGGCATGCTCGACGCGCACGCCGAGGAGTACACCGACGAGATGGGTGTGGCCGCGGCCCGCGCCATCGCCGACACCGTGGGCGAGGACCGGATCAACCCGACGGTGATCGTGCCGAGCGTGTTCGACGCGCGGGTGGCGCCGGCCGTCGCGGCCGCCGTCCGGGCCGCGGCGAAGGGCGAGCCGCTGCCGCCGGTCGACCCCGACGCACCGGTCCCTCTTGACCCGCCGTTCGAGACCGAACCGCCGCAGTCGGTCCACCTGTGAAGCATTCGCCTGTCGACAAATGCTTCGCCGGAAAACACTTCGCCGCCAGCACGAGGCGCCGATGACGGCGGTATGCCAGCGGACGGACAGGTGGATCACGAGGACCGGCGGACCGTGCTCGAGGCGGTGCTCGCCAAGCATCCGGACGGCCTGATCAGCGCGATCGACGAGAACGGCCTGTTCGTTCCCATGCCCGCATCCGTGCCCATGACCACCCAGCGGGTGATCACCGGACGGGCGTCCGCGCTGCAGCTCGTCACGGCCGAGGACCGCGTCGTCGTGATCGACGCCTGGACGCGGGCCGGCAAGACGGGCGTCGCGAACGCCCTCGTGCACCCGGAGGCCGACCCCAACCAGACCGTCCGCCTGCACTTCATCGACGTGCGCGCCCAGCACGGCGTGTTCGTCGGCCTGCTCACCGACTTCGCCGGGCTCGCCGGCTTCGGCCAGCGCCTTTCCATCGGCGAGATCGCCCCCAAGTCCAGCGCCGTCCGCAAGGACGCCGTCGCCGTGATCACCTCGGTCGACGTCGCCACGCCGAAGATGCTCGGCTGGACCGAGGAGGAGCTGCTCGGCCGGCGCACGCTCGAGCTGGTGCACCCCGACGACCACCAGCGCGCCATCGAAAGCTGGATGGACATGCTCGCCGCGCCCGGCGGCACCCGCCGCGTCCGGCTGCGCCACCAGCACCGCAAGGGCCACTACCTGTGGCTGGAGATCACCAACCACAACCTCCTCAACGACCCCGAGCACGCCTGTGTCGTCGCGGAGATGGTCGACATCTCCGACGAGATGGCCGCCCAGGAGGCGCTGCGCGCCAACGAGCAGCTACTGCGCCGGCTCACCGAGGCGCTGCCCCTGGGCGTCCTGCAGATCGACAGCGATCGGCGGGTGATCTACCAGAACGAGCGGGCCGTCGAGATCTTCGGCCTGGCTCTGGACGAAGCGATCGGCGAGGCGGTCGTCGCCGACGCGGACCGGCCGGCGCTGCGCGCGGCGCTGAACAGGGCACTCGCCGACGGCGGGGACGCCGACCTGGAATGCGGATACGGCGGCGACCGGCTCTGCCACGTCAGCGTGCGCCCGCTGACCGCGCCGTCCGGCGACGTCACCGGCGCGGTGCTCTGCGTCGCCGACGTCACCGAGGCGGCCCGGCTGCGCGCCGAGCTGACCCACCACGCGACGTACGACGCGCTCACCGGCTGCCTGAACCGCGCGTCGATCATGGCGGCCACGACGAACTACCTGGCCGACGCCGGCGCGCCGGTGGGGGCGGGCGGGCCCGGCCGCAGCGGCGGCGTCGCCGCGATCTTCATCGACCTGAACAGGTTCAAGGAAATCAACGACACGCTCGGCCACGCGGCCGGGGACGACCTGCTGATCTACGTGGCGTCGGCGCTGCGCGGCGCGATCCGCGACACCGACCTGCTGGGCCGCCTCGGCGGCGACGAGTTCCTCATCGTGGCCCGCGACGTCCCCGGCCTCGACGAGGCCGCCCACCTCGGCGAGCAGCTGACCGCCCACCTGTCGACATGCGGCCTGGAACTCGCCGGTCGCTGGGTGAACGTGCAGGCCAGCATCGGGGTGGCCTGGGCCGCCGCCGGCCGGACCGACGTCGACGCGCTGATCGCCCGCGCCGACGAGGCCATGTACCAGGCCAAGCGGCAGCGAACGGGTCCGCTCGGGCTGGTGGTGAGCCCGGCACAGGCTGCGGCGTGAGGTGCGGTTCCGCGCAGGACCGCTAGCATCGACGCGTGCGGGTGCTCCTCATCGGTGCTCCGGGCGCGGGCAAAGGCACGCAGGCCGCTCGGATCGCCCGGCATTTCGGGCTGACCCACATCTCCAGCGGCGACCTGCTCCGCGAGCACATCCGCCAGGAGACGCCGATCGGCCGGTCGGTCAAGGAGTACATCGACCGCGGCGACCTCGTGCCCGACGCGATCATCATGGACATGCTGTACAAACCGGTCATCGCGGCGAGCGCGTCGGGCGGCTACATCCTCGACGGCTTCCCGCGCACCGTTCCGCAGGCGGAGACGGCCTACGCCGTCGCCGGTGAGCTGGGCGTGCAGGTGCAGCTCGCTGTGCACATCGTGGTGCAGCGGGAGGAGCTGCTGCGCCGGCTCACCGGCCGGGGGCGCGGTGCCGACGACGACATCTCCGTGGCCAAGCACCGGCTCAAGGTGTACGACGAGATGACGCTGCCGCTCGTGGGCTACTACGCCGAGCGGGAGAGGCTCGTCGAGGTCAACGGCGGCCGCCCTGTCGACGAGGTGACCTGGTCGATCGTGGTGCAGCTACAGCAGGCGAAGCGCAAGCATCTCGTCGAGTAGCCAGGTCCCCTCGGCCACCAGCACGGCCGGCCCGGTGAGCCAGCACCGGTCGGCCTCGACCGTCACCGTGACCGTTCCGCCCGGCACCTCCACCGGGACCGTGCCGGTGCCGCCGTTGAGCAGTACAGCGCCGACCGCGCAGGCCCCGGTGCCGCACGACAGCGTCTCACCCGAGCCGCGCTCGTAGACCCGCATCCGGCCGCCGCTCGCGTCGCCCTGCATCACCTCGACGTTCACGCCATTCGGGAACAGCGCGTGGTCGTAGCCGGGCGGCTCGCGCAGGTCGACCACCGACACGTCGGGCACCCGGCAGACGAGGTGCGGATTCCCGACGTCGACCGCGTCGCCGCTGACCGTCAGCGGCCCGAGCTGCGCCTCGCCCCGGCCGTGGATCCGGGGCCGGCGCATCGACACCGATACGGCGTCGGGGCGGACCACCGCGCGGGTGACGCCGGCCCGGGTGCCGAACTCGAACTCGGGGCCGAGGACGTAGTCATGGTCGACGAGGAACCGGGCGAACACCCGGGCGCCGTTGCCGCACATCTCGGCGAGACTGCCGTCGGCGTTGCGGTAGTCCATGAACCATTCCGGGTCCTGCGTGACGGCGCTCGTTCCGCTCGCGCGGGCCCAACCGATCGCGGCGGACCGGACAACGCGCAGCACCCCGTCGCCGCCGATGCCGAAGCGCCGGTCGCACAGCGCCGCCACGACGTCGGCGGTCAGGGTGAGCGCGCCGTCGGGGTCGGGCAGCACGACGAAGTCGTTGCCCGTCCCGTGGCCCTTGAGGAATCTCATCCGCGCACCGCCTTCACGGCGGCCTCGACCAGATCCGGCCGGGCCGCGTCGAGCCAGCGTACCGAGGGGTCGCGACGGAACCACGAACGTTGCCGGCGAACGAAGCGACGCGTCGCCCGGACGGTCTCGGCGCGGGCCTCGGCCTCGGTGCACTGCCCGTCCAGGTGCTGGAGCACCTGCTGGTACCCGAGGGCCCGGCTGGCCGTCCGGCCGGTCCGCAGCCCGTGCCCGGCGAGGTCGGCCACCTCGGCCACCAGGCCCGCGGCCCACATCGCGTCCACTCTCTGCTCGATGCGCTCGTCGAGGTCGGCGGTGTCCCTGTCGACGCCGATCTGCACCGCGTCGTAGTGCGGCGTCGGATCGGGCAGTTCGGCGGTGAACGGCCCGCCGGTGATCGCGATGACCTCGAGCGCGCGCACGATGCGGCGTCCGTTCGTCGGCAGGATGCGCGCGGCCGCGACCGGATCCCGGTCGCGCAGCCGCGCGTGCAGCGCGGCCGGGCCGTGCGCGGCCAGGTCGGCCTCCAGGTCCGCGCGCAGGTCCGGGTCCGTGCCCGGGAACTCGAACTCCTCGAGCACCGCGCGCACGTACAGGCCCGAGCCGCCGACGAGCAACGCGACGCGGCCGCGGGCCGAAACGTCGTCGATGGCCGCCCGGGCGAGTCGCTGGTACTCCGCGACGGAGGCCGGCTGCGTCACGTCCCAGATGTCGAGGACGTGGTGCGCCACGCCCTCGCGCTCGTCCGGGCGCAGCTTGGCGGTGCCGACGTCCATGCCCCGGTAGAGCTGCATCGAGTCGGCGTTGACCACCTCGCCGTCGAGGGCGTGCGCCAGGGCGAGCGAGAGCGCCGTCTTGCCGGTCGCGGTGGGGCCGACCACCGCGATAACGGTCACGACCAGCTCGCGACGAGGTACCCGACGCCGTACGGGGCGTCGTGGTAGAGCAGGCGCGGATGGGCCGGCTTGACGATCCCGGCGGCGCCGGCGAGCACCTGCCACGGCGCCCGGCCGGTGCACTCCAGGCCGGCCGCGGTGCGGTCGTCGATGGCGAGCAGCGCGGCGCCGTCGCCGGCCTCGAGCGCGGCGGCCACGGCGGCGTCGAACGCGGTCGCCGCCGGGCCGCGCCGCTGCTCCCGGTCGACCGCGGCACCGTCGCCCATCACCAGCAGCGCGACCCGCGCCGGCCCGGCGACGAGCGCGCGGCCGAGGGCCGCGCAGTCGGGCGCCGGAAGGTCCGCACGGACCACCTGGCCGCGCACCGGGCGCGGCGGGACGCCGAGCAGCCAGGCGCCGACGGCCAGGCTCAGCGGGAGCCAGTCCTTGTCGGTCTGCCCCGGCACGCCCAGCGACACCGGCACGTCGACGCCCCACGGCGCGAGGGTGCCTCTCGTGCCGGGCGGCACCTCGACCGTCTCCGGACCGCTGCCCACGATCACGAACAGGTCCGGCGCACCGCCCATGAGCAGGGTGACCGCGGCCCGGCAGGCGGCGCGGACGCCGTCCATCTCGGGCGCCGGACCGCCGGCGAAGCGCGGCACCAGCAGCGGTGGATGCGGGCAGAACGCTGCGGCGGCGAGGGGCACGGACCTACCGTAGCCGGGCCGCCGGCCGGCCTCACTTATCCCCCGCCACTGCGGACAACCGGCGTGTAACGTGCCGTAGCGCGTCCATGAAGGTCACGAATCGGCCGCGACGGGTCGACGTAACCCCGGGACGACCTGTGAGAATGCCGGTCGGGGACAATGCTGGTGCGATGGCGGCAACCGGGTGGGTCGGGTTATCCGCATCTGCGGCGGTTGGCCGGATGGAACGAGGATGGGTATGAGCGAGCGCTCGCGCGAGCGAATCATCAACTCAGCGCGCTGCGAATGCATCGCCGAGCGAAGCGAGGCGATCGCATGAGCGAGCGGAGCGAGCGAATCATCAACTCAGCGCGCTGCGAATGCATCGCCGAGCGAAGCGAGGCGATCGCATGAGCGAGCGGAGCGAGACTGATCCGGCGGCGTTCGGTCGGGTCGACTCCGACGGCACCGTGTACGTCAAGACCGCCGCCGGTGAGCGCGTGGTGGGCTCGTGGCAGGCGGGCACGCCGGAGGAGGGTCTGGCACATTACGTGCGCAGGTACGTCGACCTCGTGGTCGAGGTCGACCTGCTCGAGGCCCGGCTCGGCAGCGGCGCCGCCGACGCGTCCCAGACGCTGACCAGCATCAGGCGGCTGCGGGCCGGCCTGGACACCGCGGCCGTCGTCGGCGACCTGGACGGGCTCGGCGCCCGGCTGGACAAGCTCGCCACCAACGCCGAGGAGCGCGCCGGCGCCGCCCGCGCCGAGCGGGAGGCGGCCAAGGTCGAGGCGGTGGCCCGCAAGACCGGGCTGGTCGAGGAGGCCGAGAAGATCGCCGCCGACGCCACCGGCTGGAAGGGCGCCGGCGACCGCCTCAAGGAGATCCTCGAGGAGTGGAAGACCATCCGCGGGGTCGACAAGAAGACCGACTCCGAGCTGTGGAAGCGCTACGCGGCCGCCCGCGACGGGTTCGCCCGCCGGCGCGGCGCCCACTTCGCGACCCTCGACGCGTCGCGCAAGCAGGCGCAGGGGCGCAAGGAGGAGCTTGTCGCCGAGGCGGAGTCGCTGTCCGACTCGTCCGAGTGGAACGCCACGGCCGACCGGCTCAAGCAGCTGATGAGCGAGTGGAAGGCGGCCCCGCGGCGTCCAAGGAGGCCGAGCAGAAGCTGTGGGAACGCTTCCGGGCGGCGCAGGACGCGTTCTTCAGCCGGCGCAGCGAGGTCTTCTCCGCCCGTGACGCGGAACTGCGCGGCAACCTGGAGCGCAAGCAGGCCCTGATCGTGCAGGCCGAGGCCATCGACGTCGACGCCGACCCGAAGGCTGCCCAGGCCACGCTGCGGGAGATCCAGGGGCAGTGGCACGACGTCGGGCGGCTGCCGCGCGATGCCGGCTCCGGGCTCGATCGCCGGCTGCGCGCCGTGGAAGACAAGGTCAAGACCGCGATGGACGCCGCCTGGCGGCGCACCGCGCCGGCCGACAACCCGCTGCTGGCTCAGATGCGCGAGCAGGTGGCCGAAGCCGAGCAGCGGCTGGCACGGGCCCGGACGGCCGGCGACGCGCGCCGGATCCGGGAGGCCGAGCAGGCCCTGGAGTCCAAGCGCAAGTTCCTGACCCTGGCCGAAGGCGCCAGCTGACCCTTCGGCGGGATCGTGGGGTCCGGTGGTAGCCAGCGCTGCCACAGGACTCCAAGATCCGGGTAGTTACGCGGGAGTGCCCACCTTCGGCATGCCCAGGAGGACGCCCGCCGGCCTTGCCCGCGCGGCGGCCCAGGCGTCGCCGGCCCGGGTGCGCCGGTGCGCCAGCAGCGGCCCGTCGGCGTTGACGTGGTGCGGCGCGGCGTACGTCACCACCGTCTCGACGACGTCACCCGGCCGGACGTCGGCGTCGCCCGTCGCGAAGTGCACGAGGCGACCGTCGCGGGCCCGGCCGGACATGCGTCCGGTCGTCGCGTCCTTACGGCCCTCGCCGACCGCGGCCAGGACCTCCACGCGGCGCCCGACCAGGGTCTTGTGCTCGGCCCAGGTGATCTCCTCGAGCTCGGCGACGAGCCGGTCGTAGCGCTCCTGGACCACGGCCTTCGGCACCTGGCCGTCCATCGCGGCGGCCGGCGTGCCCGGGCGCTTGGAGTACTGGAACGTGAACGCGCCCGCGAACCGCGACTCGCGCACCACCTCGAGGGTGCGCTCGAAGTCGGCGTCGGTCTCGCCGGGGAAGCCGACGATGATGTCGGTGGTGATGGCGGCGTCCGGCATCGCGGCGCGCACCTTCTCGATGATGCCGAGGTACTTCGTGGCCCGGTAGGAGCGGCGCATCCGCCTGAGCACCTCGTCGGACCCGGACTGCAGCGGCATGTGCAGTGCGTGGCAGACGTTCGGCGTCTCGGCCATGGCGGCGATCACGTCGTCGGTGAAGTCGCGCGGGTGCGGGCTGGTGAACCGGACCCGCTCCAGCCCTTGTACGGCGCCGGTTGCGCGCAGCAGCTTGCCGAACGCGAACCGGTCGCCGAACTCGACCCCGTACGAGTTGACGTTCTGCCCGAGCAGGGTGATCTCCAGGACGCCCTCGGCCACCAGCGCCTCGACCTCGGCGAGGATCTCCCCGGGCCGGCGGTCCTTCTCGGTGCCGCGCAGCGCCGGGACGATGCAGAACGTGCAGGTGTTGTTGCAGCCCACCGAGATCGACACCCAGCCGGAGTACGTCGACTCCCGCTTCGTGGGAAGCGTCGACGGGAACACCTCGAGTGCCTCGAGGATCTCCACCTCGGCCCGCTCGTTGTGCCGGGCCCGCTCCAGCAGCGCCGGCAGCGAGCCGATGTTGTGGGTGCCGAACACGACGTCGACCCACGGCGCCCGCTTGACGATCTCGCCGCGGTCCTTCTGGGCCAGGCAGCCGCCGACGGCGATCTGCATGCCCGGGTTGGCGTTCTTGACCGGCCGCAGGTGGCCGAGGTTGCCGTAAAGGCGGTTGTCGGCGTTCTCCCGCACCGCACAGGTGTTGAACACGACGACGTCGGCCTGGCCGCCCGGCTCCGGGCGCACGTAGCCGGCGGCTTCGAGCAGGCCGGACAGGCGCTCGGAGTCGTGCACGTTCATCTGGCACCCGTAGGTGCGAACTTCGTAGGTGCGCTGCGTCATGATTGAGGACCAGCGTATTCGCTCAATTCATCCAGCGGCACGTCGATATCGGTCGCCTCGGCGGCCGGCCGGATCGGCGTGACGGTGACGTGGTGGCGGGCCAGCCAGTACTCGTCGGTACCCTCCTCGAGCGCGGCCGTGTTGTCCTCCAGCGACATCCGCAGGAAGCCCTCGGCGCGCTCGGCGACGATGAACTGCACCGCGCCGAACGAGGCCAGCGACGTGCGGCGGATGCCTTTGAGTTCGCCGTAGGGCACGTCCGGGACGTTGACATTGAGCAGCACTCCCTCCGGCAGCGCGCAGATCGCCGGCAGCAGCTGCGCGACCACCGCGGTCGCCGTCGGCCAGGTCGGGTTGTCCGGCCGGCGCACGCTGTGGCCGATCGAGAACGCCGCCGCCCGCCGGCCGCCGAGCGCCGCGGTCAGCGCCGCGCCGACCGTCCCCGAATGGGTGACGGCCCGGCCCGCGTTGACACCGTAGTTGATCCCGGACAGCACGAGGTCCGGCTCCGGCCCGATCCCGCCGGCCAGCGCGATCAACACGATGAAGGCAGGCGAGGCCGCCACCGACACGGCCGGCACGCCGGGCAGGTCGGGCAGGTCCCGCAGCTCGGTGAGGATCCGCCCGTCGCGCTCGACACCCGTGATG
>Ga0207428_10004827_pt1 | contig 12729 bp, 8 predicted proteins | sample RhiMethybrSRZTD1_FD_187600 | JGI IMG/M metagenome (GOLD analysis project Ga0207428, IMG submission 187600) | Populus rhizosphere microbial communities from Tennessee, USA - Rhizosphere MetaG P. TD hybrid SRZTD1 (SPAdes) (version 3) | ecosystem: Host-associated > Plants > Roots > Rhizosphere >... | reverse complement strand
GCGTGGCCGCGGGCAATACGATTCCGACATACACCAGCTCGACGGAGACCTGGGCGTCAATGGCCTCGGCCAGCTACATCACCGGCTCGCACGCCTTCAAGGGCGGCATGACCATGATGTGGGGCCAGAACTCGCGCACGTTCTCGTCCAACGCGCAGATCAACACGCTGGTGTTCAATAACACTCTGCTCGGCGCGCCACAGAGCGCCACCAACCCGGTGCCCTGCACCGCGCTGCCCTGTCCGCTCGCCGTCGCCGTCAGCAACGGTCCGACGACCCTCGAGCAAAGGGTCAAGCACGACTTCGGCGTTTTCTTCCAGGACACCTGGACGATGAACAAGCTGACGCTGAATCTCGGCGCGCGCTACGACATGTTCAATGCCGAAGTGCCGGCCGAGTCCGCACCGGCGGGCAACTGGATCCAGGCGCGCAACTTCGCCGCCATCCCGAACGTGCCGAACTGGAATGACTGGTCGGTCCGCCTGGCCGGCGCCTACGACCTGTTCGGGAATGGCAAGACCGCGGTCAAGGCCAACGCCAGCAAGTACATTGCGGCGGCGGCCGCGGGCTTTGCCCAGACCTTCAACCCGATGAACTACAGCACGCAGACGCGCGCCTGGGTCGACTTCGACGGCAACAAGACGATTCTCGACTCGGCGGGCAACATCCAGTTCAACGAAGTGATCGGCGGCACGTCGAACTTCGGGCAGATCACCAGCCGTCCCGATCCCGATCTCCAGCGCGGCTACAACTGGGAATACAGCGCGTCGGTGTCGCACCAGCTGATGGAGCGCGTCTCGGTGACCGGCGGCTACTACCGCCGCAACTTCTCCAACCTCGACGTCACCGACAACCTGAATCTCGCGGTGACCGACTGGAACGAGTTCGGGATCGTGACGCCGACCGATCCGCGGCTGCCGCTCTCGGGGCAGCCGATCACGATGTACAGCCTGAATGCGAACAAGGTTGGCACCGCCACCGACAACCTCCGCACGTTCTCGGACATCAACACCAGCGTCTACAACGGCCTCGAGTTCAGCGCCAACATGCGCAAGGACAAGCTGCTGATGTTCGGCGGCGTCACCACCGAGCGCCGCGCCACGACCTCGTGCGACGAGCGCGACAACCCGAACAGCCGCCGGTTCTGCGACTCGACACCGCCGTTCCGCACCACCTACAAGCTGTCGGCCGCGTATCAGATGCCGTGGGAATTCCAACTGAGCGGCTCGTTCATCGCCACACCGGGGCCGAGCGTCTCGGCGAACTACACCGTGACCGCGGCGGTCGCCGGCCGGACGATCATCGGCTCGACGGCGGGCGCCACCACGATCGGCGTGAACCTCGCCGAGCCCAACACGATCTTCCTGGACTACAAGAAGCAGTTCGACCTGCGCCTGGCCCGCAACTTCCGGTTCGGCAGCCGGCGCATCCAGGGCTTCATGGACATCTTCAACCTGCTGAACTCGGGCACCGTGCTGCGCGTCAACGAAACGTACAACCCCGCGGCGAACGCGTGGCTGACGCCGCTGACGATCATGGACGGCCGCTACGTGCGCTTCGGAGTACAGATGTCGTTCTGATCGTTCCGAGGACACGGAGCAGAACGGAGGACACGGAGGGTAGCTCCGCGTTCTCCGTCCTGCTCCGTGTTCTCCGTCAGTCGGCGCGCAGCGTTTGCGCCGGGTCCACGCGAGCCGCGCGGCGTGCCGGAATCCAGGACGCCGCGGCTGCCACACCAACCAGCAACGCAATCACGGCGCCGTAGGACCACGGATCGAGCGGCGACACGCCAAACAGCAGCGTCGTCAAGCCGCGGCTGGCCATGGCCGCAACGACCACACCAATCACGACGCCGGCAATCGACAGCCGCACGCCCTGTTTCAAGATCATCGCGAGAATCTGCGGTCGCGAGGCGCCGAGCGCGGTGCGCACGCCAATCTCGCGGATGCGATCGTTGACGCCGCCCGCGACCACGCCGTAGATCCCGATCGCTGTCAGCAACAACGACACCAACCCGAACGTCTCGAAGAGGATCATCGCGAACCGGCGCGTCGCCGCAGTGCTTTCGACCCACCGTGAGAGCAGCGCCACGCGGACAATCGGCTGATCCTTGTCCACCGACCAGATCGCCGATTGCACCGCGGCAGCCAGCGCCGCCGCATCGCCATTGGCCTTGATCACGAACCAGCGCGCCTGATCCGCGAAGTGCCACTGCTCCGCCGTCACATACGCGGCATTGAACAGATCGGATTCGAGCGACATCTGCTTCACGTCGCCGGCGACACCAACGATCGTGAACCACGGCCGATTGGTGGGCCCGATGTGGACGCGCTGTCCGATCGGATCGCCGTTTGGGAACCGCGCCGCCGCGAACGATTCGCTGATCACCACCGCCAGCGGATTCCCCTCGCGATCCTGTTCGGACAGCAGGCGGCCGCGGCGAAGCGGAATCCGCATCGCATCGAAGTAGCCGGGCGTCACGGCATATCGGAACGCAGCGCCGTCGGTGGCCATCTGCTGCGCGCTCGTCGACTCGAATTGCAGCCCGTAGATGTCGGAGTCGCCGCTCAGCGGCAGCTGCGTCGTCAGCGCTGCTCCTGCGACGCCAGGCACGCGTCTCACTTCGTCGAGCGCCTGCTGAAAGAACCGGTGGATCGCGGCCGGATCGCGAAAGCGCGGCCCGGCCACCTGGACTTGCAACGTGAGGACGTTGCGATCGTCGAATCCCGGTGAAATTGCGAACAGCTGCTGCAGGCTGCGGAGCAATAAACCGGCGCCGACCAGCAACACTAACGCGAACGCGATTTCGGCGACGACAAGCGAACGGCGCGTCCGGTGATGCGATAACGCGGCCTGCCAGGCTCCTTGCGGCACGCCGCCTTTCAGATCGGCATTCGAAAACGCCGGGGCAAATCCCACGAGCATGCCGACGACAACGGTCACGGCCAACGCGATCGACAACACCGGTGCATCGAGCGCGGCGCCCGCCTGCGGCAAGAGGTCTGGGCCGAGGATCGCGAGACCGCGCAGGCACGCCTCGCCAATCAGGACGCCGCCGCCACCGCCCAGCGCCGCCAGCACCAGCGTCTCGATCAGGAGCTGGCGGATCAACCGCCATCGCCCCGCACCGAGCGCGGTCCGCATCGCGAACTCGGCGCGGCGCTGCGCGTTGCGCGCCAGCAGCAGGTTGCTGACGTTGACGCAGGCAATCAGCAGCAGCAACCCGGCGGCCGCGGCCACGGCCAGCATCACCGGCTTCGCCGAGTCGGTCAGCGCGTCGTGCAGCGGATCCATCACCACACCCTGCCGCATCGACGCCCACGGCGGCCGCGTGAAGCGCGCGACCGGATCGCGCGCAATCTGTTGAAGGTCGGCCAGGGCGGCGGCTTCAGTGACTCCGTCGCGCAGCCGGCCGAACATTCGCAAGTGATGCCCCCACTCCCGGCCCTGCGAGCTTGGCAGGGTGCGGTCGTACTGAATCGCGCGCCACACGTCCACCGGCGCCATCAAGCGATGATCGAAGGTCGACGGCATCACGCCAATGACCGCATAGGCATTGCCGTCGAGCGTGATCTGCTTGCCGACGATCTGCGGATCGGCAGCGAAGCGGCGGCGCCAGATGCGGTCGCTCAGGATCACGACCGGCGGCGCGTTGGGAGCGTCCTCCTCGGCGGTGAAGGCGCGCCCGATCCGCGGCGACACGCCGAACACGCGGAAGTAGTCGGCGCTGACGCCACGGCCCTCGAGCCGCTCGGGCGTGAACCCGCCCGAGAGCGTCGGCTGCCAGGTACGGGCGACGGCCATGGCCTCGAACATCACGCTGCGCTCCTGCCACTCGAGGAAATTTCCAAACGTGATTTCGGCGCGCGTTCGGTCCTGGGTCTGATCCCAGATCGTCTGGATACGATCGGCGCGCGGGAACGGCAGCGTGCGCACGAACACCGGCAGCGCGAGGCTGACGATCGCCGTGGCCGAGCCGATGCCGATGGCGAGCGTGGCGATGGTCACGACGCTGAAGCCGGGATTGCGCCACAAGCGGCGCACGCCGTAGCGAACGTCGGCGAGCGTGGTTTCGACGAGGTGCTCCCACCCGGACGCGCGGACCTCTTCGCGCATCGCGAGCGGGTTGCCGGCTCGCAATCGCGCCAGCCGCCGCGCCTCGCCGGGAGCGACGCCGTCGCGCTCGAGCTCGGACGCCGATTCGTCGAGGAACGCCGCCAGCTCCTCGTCCACATCCCGATCGGCGGCGCGGCCGCCGACCAACGCGCGAACGCCGTGACTGATCTGGCGCCAGAGCGACATCGTTCTATCCCTCGGCTTTCAGCAGGCGGGCAATCGCCGACGCGCGGCGCGCCCAGTCCGTCGTCTCCACTTCGAGCCGCTTCCGGCCCGCCCTCGTCAGGGTGTAGATGCGGGCGCGGCGCGAGTTGGCGGTCTGGGTCCACTCGGCATCGAGCCACCCGGCGCGCTCGAGCCGCTGCAACGCCACCAGCAGCGACCCCGGATTGACCTTGAACACGCCCTGCGACAGCTGCTCGACGCGCCTGGCGATGCCGAAGCCATGCATCGGCTCCAGGCTCAGGGTCTTGAGGATCAGCATGTCGAGCGTGCCCTGGATGACGTCGGTGTTGGGCTTCTCCACGGCCGGAGCATGCACCCTCTCATCTTGATTGTCAAGATGTGGGCGTCAAGAGTGGCATACCATGGGACGTGCTGACGCCGCCGATCGAGCCCATGCTCGCCAAGCTCGTCGACGAGATCCCGGCGACCGATGGCCTGCTGTTCGAACCCAAGTGGGATGGGTTTCGTTCGATCGTGTTCCGATCGGCGGATGACGTCTACATCCAGAGCCGCGATTTGAAGCCGCTCGATCGCTACTTTCCCGAGCTGCATGCGGCGCTGCTCGAACGCCTCCCGCCCGGCTGCATTGTCGACGGCGAGATCGTGATCGCCACCAACGACGGACTCGACTTCGACGCGCTGCAACTGCGCTTGCACCCGGCCGCGTCGCGGGTCGAGAAGCTGTCGAAGTCCATGCCGTCGTCGTTCGTTGCCTTCGATCTGCTGGCGGCCGGCGGCGCGTCGATCATGGATCGCCCGCAATCGGCGCGGCGCGCAGGGCTCGAGACACTGCTGGCGAAGGTGACGCCGCCTCTCTATCTCACGCCAATGACGCGCGATCGCAAGGTCGCTGCCGAATGGCTGCAGCGCTTCGAAGGCGCCGGTCTCGACGGCGTGATCGCCAAGCCGGCAGATGGGAAGTACCTGCCCGGCAAGCGCGCGATGTTCAAGATCAAACACGCCCGCACGGCCGATTGCGTGGTGTCGGGCTTTCGCTGGCACAAGAAGGAACCCGGCGTCATCGGCTCGCTGCTGCTCGGCCTGTTCGACGACCAGGGACGGCTCCATCACGTCGGCGTCACGTCCTCGTTCACGATGGAGAAACGCAGACAGCTCGTCGCGGAGCTCGAGCCGCTGCGAAAAGACGCGATGGCTTCGCATCCCTGGCGTGACTGGGTTGAGGCCATGGCGGCGACGACACCGGAGGAGATGGCCAAGGTTGGCCAGCGCATGCCGGGTGGACAGAGCCGATGGAGCGCCGGCAAGGACCTGTCGTGGGAGCCGTTACGAATCGAGCGCGTGTGCGAAGTGAAGTACGACCACATGCAGGGCGATCGCTTCCGCCACGCGGCGACCTTTTTGCGGTGGCGAAACGATAAGGCGCCGAAAGACTGCCGCTACGACCAGCTCGAAGTCACTCCTGCTTACGAGCTCGCTTCGGTCTTCCGTGCCACTGGGAAGGATCCATCCCGGCCCACGGATTAGGAATCGGCGGCAGCTTCGGCTGCTTCGGCCGCAACTCCTCGGGCACGTGCTGCAGGTTGATGCGAATGCGCCACCACGCGGATGATCGTCCGCGCATCGAATCGGTCAGGATGTCGGCTGGTTGAAGGTGTTGAACGACCGCCGGATTGTCGGCTTTCCATTGTTCCAGCGTCGCAAGGGCCTCCTCCTTTTTCGTTGAGTGAGTAATAACGATTAATGGATGTTTCGGAATCCGGCGGCCCGTCGGACTTGGGGCTTGGGACTTGGGGCTTGGGGCCTTCCTGGCGCGTGAGGGCTGAACGCGTGTCGGCTCGCCCGGCATCTTCTTGTATTGCGGCGGCCACGGCGCGTCGCCCTGTCCTTCCTTCTCCTGCTTCGCGGAGAGCTCGAGCAGTTTCTCGAGCGAGCACGGATGGTTGTTGATGTCTGCGTGCCGATCGCCGTTGGCCTTGAACCACGCCGGCATGGTCTTCATGGTGAAGTCGGCCGGATCGCACACGTCGATCTCGTCCCACCTGAGCGGCGTCGACACGCGCGCGTCGGGGCGCGGCCGCACTGAAAACGCCGAGCACACGGTCCGGTCCTTGGCGTTCTGGTTGTAGTCGATGAACACGCCGTGACGCTCCTCTTTCCACCATTTGCTGGTGGCGATCGCGGGCGCGCGGCGTTCGACTTCGCGCGCCAGCGCCACCGCGGCGCGCCGCACGTCGTTGAAGTTCCATTTCTGGTGGATGCGGACGTTGACGTGAATGCCCCTGGACCCTGAGGTCTTCGGCCAGCCAATCAGGCCGAGATCGTCGAGCGTGGCGCGGACGACCTTCGCGACGTCCTGCACCTGGCGCCACTCAACGCCCGGCACCGGATCGAGATCGACGCGCAGCTCATCGGGATGATCGAGCTCCTCGGCGCGGACCGGATGCGGATGCAGCTCGAGGCACGCGAGGTTGGCCATCCACGCCAGCGCCGCGGCATCACGAGGCACGACCTCCTCGGCGGTGCGGCCGGATGGAAATTTCAGCGCGACGACTTCGATCCACTCCGGACGCGAATCGGGCGCGCGCTTTTGATAAAAGAATTCCTCGCCGATTCCATTGGGGTAGCGGACGAGCACGTTTGGCCGCCCGCCCGCGCCGCGCAGCGCCCCCTCCGCGACCTCAATGTAGTACCGAACCAGATCGAGCTTTGTGTAGCCGGCTTCTCGGAACAGCACCTTGCTGGCATTCGATATCGAGACCTCACGCCCGGTGACGTTGAGGACCGTGGCTTCCGCTTTTTTAGGCATGTCTGTGTTATCTGTGCCTTCTGCGGCCCTGGTGTTTACGTGATCGGCTGCCGAGGCTTGGCATTCTGTGGCCCGGCGCGCAGGTACTGCGCGGGCCACGTGATCTCCTGGCCCAACTCGCGCGCCGCTCGCATGGGGAAGTACGGATCGCGTAACAATTCACGCGCAATGATGACCGCGTCGGCCTGGCCGGATCCGACGATGTGCTCGGCCTGCACCGGCGAGGTGATCATGCCCACCGCGCCGGTGAGGATGCCGGCATCCTTGCGAATGCGCTCGGCGAACGGCGTTTGATAGCCGGCGCCAATCGGGATCTTCGCCGTGGCGACGTTGCCGCCCGACGAGCAATCGATCAGATCGACGCCAAGTGCCTTCAACTGCCGCGCGAGCTCCACGGACTGATCGATGTCCCATCCGCCGGCGGACCAGTCGGTCGCGGAGATGCGCGTGAACAGCGGCAGGTGTTCGGGCCACACATGGCGGATCGCCTTCGCGACCTCGCGAACGATGCGCGTTCGATTCTCGAACGAGCCGCCATAGTCGTCGGTTCGTTGATTGCTCAACGGCGACAGAAACTCGTGCAGCAGGTACCCGTGCGCCGAATGGATCTCGAGCACGCGAAAGCCGGCGGCCAGCGCACGCGTCGCGGCTGCTGCGAACGCCTGCGTCGTGGCGGCAATATCCTGCTTCGACATCTCGCGCGGCTGCGGATAGTTGTCGGCGAACGCGACCGCGGTCGGCGCCAGCACCTCTTTCCATCCACCGTCGGCCTCGCCGATCGCGCCGTTGCCGCTCCACGGCCGCCAGGTGCTGGCCTTGCGGCCCGCGTGCGCGAGCTGCATGCCGGCGATGCTGCCTTGCGCGTGCACGAAGCGGACGATGCGCGCGAGCATCTCGACATGCTCGTCCTTCCAGATGCCGAGATCTTCGGGGCTGATGCGCCCTTCGGGCGTGACCGCCGTCGCTTCGGTGAACACGACCCCAGCGCCGCCGACGGCGCGGCTGCCGAGGTGAACGAAGTGCCAGTCGTTGGCGAAGCCGTCCGTGCTCGAGTACTCGCACATCGGCGACACGAACACGCGATTGGAAAACGTGACGCCGCGAACTACCAGCGGCTCGAACAGGTGAGGCATCTCAAAAAATTGTAGTCGTTTCGTAGCACTCCATGGGCCGTTCCGTAGGAACGGACCGCAGGTCGTTAAAATAACTTTCGATAGTCGGCGTAGTGCACGGGTACGGCCACGACCAGGCTCTTCTTCTGCGCGACCGCGCGCTTGACGGCCGATGCCATTTCGTCGGGGTTCGACGTGCGCAGTCCCTCCACGCCGCAGGCCTCGGCCATCTTGACGTTGTCGATCGGGCGGAAATCCATCCGATACGGCTCGAGCTTCTTGTTCTCCTGCGAGAGCTTGATCAACGAATAGCTGCAATCCTCGAGCACGACCGTAATGAACGGCGCGCCGACGCGCTCGGCGGTTTCCAGCTCCTGCGCGTTCATCGAAAAGCCGCCGTCGCCGACGGCGGCGAGCACGGGCACGTCCGGGCGCGCGAGCTTCGCGCCGATCGCCGCGCTCAATCCATAGGCCATGCCCGACAGGCCGTTCGACATCCAGAAGGTCTCGGGATGACGGCTCGGCCAGTACTGCCCGAACAGATATTTGTGCGATCCGACATCGGTCGTGACGATCGTCTCGCTCGGCACCGCGCCGGAAAGCGCGCGGATGATGTCGCCCGGCCACATCGCCCCCGGCGCGCCGGCGCTCCCCTGCAACATGTCGCTGCGTTTCTGCTGGAACTGGGCAAACGGGCGATCCCACTTGCGCGGCGGACGGCCCGCCAGCAGCTCCGCGAGAAGCGGCACGTGATTCACGAGCGACGTATCGTTCGGCAGCACGCCGGTGGCGTTGCGCTCGTCGAGCACCCATTGAATGGGCAGCTCGGCATGCCAGGTCTTGTCGATCTCAACGGGATCCAGCCCGAAGCCGACAAGGAGATCCGCGGTATTCAACGCATCCACCATCACACCGTCGGCCGCCATGCCGCTGATCACGCCGACGAAGTTGGGACTGGCCTCGTCGAGCAGGCCTTTGACTTTCGGCGTGACCGCAAACGGCAACTGCCACTCGTCGAGCCAGCGGCGCAGGCTCGGCGCGCGCTCGGGCTCGACGCCGAGTCCGACGAGCACCAGCGGGCGTTCGGCCATCGCGATGCGCGCGCGAAGATCGGCGGCGCGCGCCGCGGGGTTGGCCATCGGCCGCGTCGGCGGTCCCTCGTGGTACTTCGGACCGATCATCAGCAGCGGTTTGACCGCCTCGCGCGCCGAGAGCGTCAGGTACGAGACGCCATACGGCCGATCGAAGCACGCGCTGAGCGCCTGGCCGACGATCTCACCGGCATTGCGTTGCGTGATCGTGTCGACTACGCGGCACATCGGCCGGAAGGTGTCGTGCAGCGGCAGCAGTTGGTGCGTATGCGTGACCGGAAAGTCGCCGGGGATCTGCGCCGTGATCGCGAGCAGCGGCTCCTGATCCAGATAGGCATTGGCGATCGGCAGCAGCAGGTTGGCGGCGCCCGGGCCGAGGGTCGCAATCACCAGACCGGGCTGGCGATTGAGCTTGCCGTAAACCGCCGCGGCAATGCCGGCGTTGGCCTCGTGCCGCATCAGCACGAAGTCCACGCCTGCCTTCCTCAGCTCGTCGATGAGGACGAGCACTTCTCCGCCAGGTAATCCAAACGCCTTCTTGATGCCCGCTTCCGCAATCGCCTCCGCCACCGCCCCCGCCGTCGTCGTCGTCATCGTGCAGGAGTATACCGGGAGCGTGAGAAACTGCCATCCGCTGGCCGTCTACTCCCCGTGGACCCTCGCCAAGGAGACTGTGTATGAAGCGTCTGGTGATTTGCGCGGACGGCACCTGGAACACCCGCGATCAAATGAACGACGAGCGCAAGAAGCGCCGCCCGACCAACGTCACGAAAGTGGCGCGCGGCGTGAAGCCGAGGGACAAGCACGGGGTCGATCAAGTCGTGTTCTATCACGACGGTCTCGGCACCGGCGGTCCGCTGGATACGGTCACCGGCGGCGCTTTTGGCACCGGCATTGAAGACAACATCCGCGTGCTCTACCGGTACCTGATCTACAACTGGGAGCCCAACGACGAAATCTACATGTTCGGCTTCAGCCGCGGCGCGTTCACGGTCCGCACGCTCGCCGGCTTCATGAATCTGGTCGGCCTGGTCGACAAGAACGGCGACTACTTCGTTCCTGATCTCTACGAGTGTTACGAGAAGAAATCGAAGAAGGACTCCGAGGAGTGGAAGCACGCCTTCCGCCACATCGACAAGCCTCGACCGTGTCCGCCCATCAAGTTCATGGGCGTCTGGGATACCGTTGGATCGTTGGGCGCGCCCGGCCTGATCGGCTACTTCTCAAAGAACAAGTACGAATATCACAACGTCGGCGTCACGCCGGAGATGCAGCATTGCTACCACGCGCTGGCGATCGACGAGCGGCGCAAGCCGTTCAAGCCGACGCTGTGGGAGCGGCCGGACGGCTGGAAGGGCACGCTCGAACAGGCATGGTTCTGCGGCGTGCACACCAACGTCGGCGGCAGCTGCACGTGGGACGGGCTGGCGAACGAGGCGCTGTGGTGGATGATCGAAAAAGCGGAGGACCACGGCCTCGAATTCGACCGCGACTATCTCAAGAAGTTCACGCCGTGTTTCAACGGCGACTTGTACGATTCGATGAGCGCGAAATACAAGGTGCTGGGCGAATATACCCGGCCGCTCGGCGAGCACAAGGCGGATGGTGAAATGGTTCATCAATCCGTACTCGATCGCCACGCGCACGCGGAGTCGAAGTATCAGCCCGAGAACTTGAAGAAATACCTGGCGATGGGACCGCCAGTGGTCACGGACACGAAACGGACGCCGCGCGGCACGCCGTGCCCGCCGATCGGGAAAGCCTAGTAGCCGGCGATCTTCTTGATGTCCGCCTTGCTGATTGACAGCTTGGCGGTCTTCTTTTTCCGCGAGGCCTTGATCGCCTCAACGGACGGGCGCAAATCGGGATCTGATTCGAGCTGGGTGATGTCCACGCAGGACTGTTTCAACCGCTCGTCGCTGACCCGGCGCGACAATTCGTCCGCCGCCGCGTTATTGAGGAAGGAGTCTTTCTTCATTTCAGCCATATTCATTTTACCGCGTTCGCCGCCCTCACGGGCCGGCTCTGAAATGACTGATAGCCCGCAAAGACCGGGAAATGCGCTTTTCGGCTCACGTCGCTGCCCTCGATCGTGTATTCATCCCGGGTTTTGCACACCAGGCTGAGCACGCAGGCATCGTGGTCCTTGTCGAGGCACAACTCCTGCTCGCCGTACACGGCATCGCGCCAGAGCGCGATGAAATTGGACTTGTCGTCCTCGGGCTTCACGTCGGCGGGCTTGCTGCGCTTCGACATGCCGAGGCTGGTCAGGCTCAGGACCGAGCATCCCGGGTCTTCGGCGAGGACCGATGCGTAACGCGACGACCACCGAGACTTCAGCTGCGGGCCGTCCATCAGCAGGGCGAAAATCAGGTTCGGTCCCACGGCCCGCACGACTTCCGTGACCGGCTCCTGTCGCGCGAGGTCCTCACAGATCAGGGTGCTGATCGTCAGCCACGATGTGAGCGTGACGAAGTGAATCTCGCGTTGGCCGAGGTGCGTATTCTCCCAGCAGTCGTAGGACGCGGGCAGGCGTCCGCCAAGTTTGTATTGCATGACCTGGCGACGGTCGAGACACCACCGGTGATGCTTCGATTGCGTGCGCCGGTGCGCATCCAGATCCTGCTGCCGGGGCTTCGGGGTGACCTCGCGATGGATGCTCAATCCATACGGCTGAATGGCGCAGGTATTTGCCGGCATGTTGCACGTGTCCGGACAGGCGGCCTTGCGGACCCCCGAGACCAGGATGGCGTGCTTGCCGGCGACGAATTTCTCGATCGCCGCAAATTCTGATTCGTCCAGCGCCAGCTCGGGGAGCACGACGGCGTGCACGCGATCGACGTATTTCTCCGCTTCAGTGATCGCTTTCTTCACGCGCGTCAACGCGTTCGGCTTGGCGTGCGGCTTCGGCTTGTAATCGAAATAGCGCTGCCCCGACATCTGCAGCACGCTGAAGTCGACGTCGGCGACGTCGACCGGCCAGGGCAGCAGCAGCACGTTGAAGACGTCGATCTGCTCGTGCGCGATCTGGATGGGCGCGGGCCACACGGCCTGGATTTCCGTCGGCGTGTAGAGCGCGAGGTGGTGCGTCAGCGACCGGATCGAGCAGCCGCGCTGCGGCGTGTGACGCTTGCCGAGGACCGCGAGCTTCGCCGGCGGGATGTGCAGGCAGTAGCTGCGGAACCGATTGGGCTCCTTGCCGGAATTGCGTTCGGCATAGGCGAGAAACGGCGACACGCCGTGCTCTTCGCCCTCGTAACGGCTGTCGGGATCGACGCCGACGCCGAGGCCCTCGCACGCCGCATCGCTGACGGTGCAGAGGTTGATGGCCGCCGCGGTCAAGTGCCGGTGCTTGCGCACGTCCGCGAGCGCGACACCGCCGTTGCCGCGAAGCAGGTTCCAGGCGTCGCGGATCACT
>Ga0207428_10004825_pt1 | contig 12733 bp, 10 predicted proteins | sample RhiMethybrSRZTD1_FD_187600 | JGI IMG/M metagenome (GOLD analysis project Ga0207428, IMG submission 187600) | Populus rhizosphere microbial communities from Tennessee, USA - Rhizosphere MetaG P. TD hybrid SRZTD1 (SPAdes) (version 3) | ecosystem: Host-associated > Plants > Roots > Rhizosphere >... | reverse complement strand
GTATAGGGATCACCATCTTGTACCTCAATACCTGGAAACGTCATTGTGTAACTGACTTTATCCTGTCCTTGATTTTCTGGGTCTTCAGCATTAAACAGTTTTATCTTTGTCTGATCTTCCACATTAACCAAAGTTAAAACGTCCTTCGTTGAATTTGTTATCCCAAATAGAGTTACAACTACTTTAAAGACATCTTTTCCGACTCCTGATTCTGCTTTTACGCTACCAAACAAGCTCACATTGGTGAAAATGACCGAGATAATCAGTGCACCTACCAACGTTAATTTTGTAAAATAATTTGTATTCAACGCTAAAATAATCGCATTATAGTTCTTAAGCATTCCCTGTTCGCCAAAAGTGTTAACTTGATTATATTCACTTGTAAATTACTGGCGTCTTAATTGTATGTAGGCAGTCCACTAAGTTCAAGAAATTTAAAATTTATTTTGTTGTATAATTAAAAATATCTGGACAGATCAGTTGTGCTAATTGAGGATTGTCCGAGGTTAAATTTTTAAAGTATTCTTCGCTCATTATACTAAGATTGATAGATTGATTCCCTAATTTTGTAATATTGCTATTGATACACGATAAGTTTGCACCAGATATAGATGGAATAACTCGATGTATGACGGGAAGTGTAGTCACAAAAACCAATATTATAATTACAAATGCCCAAAAAACATTCATTTGTATAACATGAAACAATTGCCTAATATGTCAGATGGAACAAATCATACGAACTTTAGTTTGAGGGAAATTTCTTTTGCATTTCATAAGAATGTAATTGCGTATTCACTTCTTTAAGAAGATCGTGTATACCTATTGGTTTTTGAAGAAATGCGTTTATAATTTTCTTTTTAGTATATTCGCGAAAAACCTTATCTTCTATTTGAAATGCAGTCATCAATATCGTTCTTACAAAGCTGTTCAGTTCCTTTATCTTTTTTAGAAATTCCATACCATTCAATCCAGGCATCTTAAAATCTGATAATACCAGCACATAGGCGTACTCATTTACTTGAAAATGCTCTAGCGCCAAAATAGGATCTGTAAATGTAAATATTGTTATCCCTGAGATGCTTTTTAAAGCTTCATGAAAAAGCATAATGATATCTGGATCGTCGTCTACAATACTAACCATCCTATTCTCGACAGACACTACAGATTGCGCCCCATCCTAACCTTTACTTCCCCTATTTTCTGAAAACCTACTTAAATTCTATTTGTTTTATATCCAGCGGAACTAGAGCCGTACGCGATAACGGACGAAAATAGTTCCGCCAGCGAACGTATGAGGTATACTTCAACACGTTCGTCATAATCTTGCCAACAAAATATAAAATAATTTAAACTGTTAAAAAGACAAGATCCGGAAATCCATTCCTGACTTTTCTAAATGGTATCCATATTTTCAGGATTCCTTTTTATTCTCTCTGTAGATGCCAAGTTCTTTTAAAACTGTAATAACAGTAGGTATGTCCAAGTCAACTTGCATAGATATGAATTCTACATCTATCCCAGATACGTATAAGTTCATAATAGCATCTTTCTTGATTTGTTGAATCATTTCCATGTTGAGGTTTAAATCTCTAAAAGATCAGATGCTACATTGTATAATACAGTTTAGACGCTGTTATGATTACGTGTGGAAGTTAATTTGTTATTTTCTATTTTTTCAATTGCTTATAATGTTCAAAAATTATAGACATAAGAATCGGATGCAATAAGACAGGCATGCAAATCGTTACTCCAGCGGCATTATACAGGCGGGAATAAGACATCATTTCATCAAACAACTTTTTTTCGCTGTTGTCCAATTCTTGTCTAAATATTTTCCACTTTCTTCTTTCTCTTTCTGATGCAAGTCTATATTAAGGAATAGTCCGACCCATAATTTATTATCACGAATTATCAATTTAATACCCAAATCACCGACAAGTGTAGAGTGGAGGGCGATATATGATTCTAGTAAATAATGGACTTTAAATTAATAACTCACACATCGAACTGTTACTAACTAAAGAAAAAAGTAAAATGGGTAGTGACTTGACACATGGGTGCCTATAGTGTCCGAAGACTTGATCTCTGTTATCCCAGTCTTATGGAGGGCAAGCACCATTAGTATCGAATGGATGGTTTGCTAAGTGACTGTTTGCTGCATTTTGGGACAGGCTTAATGTTTGCGATTGTTGTGGGTTTCCAGTTGGTCTATGACAGATCAAGACATCTCCTGGTTCATTACTTACACCATCTGATACAACGTCGTCATCGCCGTTAGCCGGAGATTCAAGGAAGTTGTCGCAACTAAATTGATTGTTGTCAACGGGGCTACCCTCGGAGCCTATGTGCTTATATTCATTCTCTGCCTTACAGTCATCCTCCTGTATTAATTTGTGGGTCCTCTCGTTACAGTTGTTGTCATCATTGTCTTCGCACTCTTCCTTGTCAGCAAATGCTGGTGCTACCTGTGATATCCCTGTTCCTGTTAGCGCTGTCAATATTCCTAAGGACAGTGCTACGAACATTAATACGTTTTTTATGTTCAAGGTTTGTAATCGCAAAATGATACTAAGCAAAGTATAAGTGGATTGAGTAAGAACATGTACTAAAAAAAGAACAGAGTCTTCTCTACTACCCTAAATCTGAATTTAAGAATAGAATATTATTCATTCATGTTAATTAAATTGCTGTACCAGAAAACTATGTCCGTGAATTCTGGTAAATTCTTCCAAAATTCGTACATAGTGTCCTCGCCATTCCCTCCTGTCAGGTTCTTACTTTTTTATAATTTATTGACGAATGTATTTTACCAACATGCAACAATGTGGACTGGATACAATGCCGGTGGACTACTCCGCCCAAGGCTTGGCCCATCAGTTTCTAATATTCCATATAAGCAAATTAAATTTTTTATACACGATTAGGAATTATTTGTCGGCATGAAAACCATTTGAAATCAACATCTCCACGATACCACTTGTAAACCATACGAGGTGCGCCCCAGGCTCCAACCTCATAATCTTCCCCTTCACAAATGGCCTTTGGTCCCCATTTATAGAACCTAGTGTCATTAACCTCGTTTACTTTGATCCAAGTTTTGCCATCACCGTTGAAGTCCATCCATTGCTCCAATTTGACCTTTGGAGCATCCATATCACGAGACAATATAATGTGGATATATTTGATTCCAAACCAACCATGATCTGCCAATATGGTTGGAGGAACTATCGTTTTGACTCCGGCAGGATCATTATAATACTTGCCGGGACTTTGCTTGGTGAATTTAACTTTTGAACTTTTCGTAGTAGAATTGCAATCTGTTTCACAGTCATAGTTGAATTCTTCGCAACAAAGATGATCGGCTTCATCATGGTGATTACATGGACCCCTTAGATAGATACCATCATGTTCTGTAGGCTTGTGAACATTAAAGAAACCTGTCAACTCTACGTTATCAAGGTCGCTTTTATCATATGTATAACCTCGGGCCATCGAATCCCTAAAACTCATATTGCAGCCACCGATCGCATCTTTATAGTCAGGATCAACGTTCAAATTAAACTTCACCCTTTTATTATCGTCAGTAGTCCACGAACCGTCTTTATTCTTTACTAGTTCATCATAGGTAGAACCGCCGCCTCTTTCAAAGTGTGAATCAAATGGATGATCATGGTCCATGTACCAAACAAAACCCCTTGGTCTGGTAGGATATACAAAGGCCACGCCGTCAGGTCCTACCATGTTGGTTCGTTTGACAATTACTGGTTTACTAGTTGCAGGAACCTCCTCACCAAAGACCCTTAGCACAGATACTAACGGGAGTAACATGATCGAAGTTCCAGCGCCTCCCACCAATTTCAAGAAATCAAGACGGGATATTTTTTTGCGATTTGAGTCATTAACCAAGGAAGGTATCTTACATACTGCAGCATTAATTTATTAAAGGATGTGATACAACTCTTTAAATGTTATTTACTAGCTTTTAAACGCATAATGAGTTTGCTTATATTTGCAAATCCAACAATGACGGTGGGTTCATGTTACCCTAAAAAGTATCTCTGACTCTTCTCTCAGATGGTTACAATAATATAGAAAATTGCGACTACTCAATTATCTTAAATGGATATTCGTCACAAATTAATTAATTCCTATTTGGAACTATAACATCTGCTTTCTAATTTGTGGAAAGGCTATATTGATCAAAAAGCTCTTCAGGATTATGCTGACAATTTTTTTCATTGAGATGTCTATCTAGTATATTCAGCAGGTGAGATGCTTTGTCACCGTTAGTCCTTTTTGTCATACTTGTGCCAGTCTATTGACCAATAAACTTGATAAAGCTTCTAATTACTTGAACTACTTCCTCTCAACTACCTTCTCACTAATCAGTTTAAACAATTCGTATACATGATTCATTTTTAATCTATTATAGTCTTTAGCTCTGAGGCAACAAGCCTAATAGCAATTAGAAATCCTTCTTTATACGTTTCATCGATTTTTAATTTTTTAATTCCGATATAAACTGTATAATCTTGCTTTCATCATTATCTATATCTCTACCTGCAAATTCAAAATATTTCTGCAAATAAAGCAAATAATGTTTTCGTGTTTCTTCAGACTTTATAGAATCCAAAAACAATGATAATGACTTTCATTTTTTATCATATTCATAACTTTAAAAGTACCACATACTCCATGATGTTCCATTTTCATGAAACGTACGAATGAAGAATAGTACGTGTTTTGTCCAATCCCAGATCAGAAATATATCCACCTAACTTTGGTCCACTATCGGCATTTATCAACATTCGGTAGAATAATTTGAATATCCTCTTTGGTTGCTCCTCGTGGTGCTTTGAAGTCTCATATATCAATTGTTGAATTTTTTCTGCATCAAGATTGTTCTCTGGAGCTGCTGCTGTTTCTAGATTATCTACTATATTTTTTACTATTGTCTTTTCCTTATCGGTGAGAACTACGTCAAATTTATCTGTCGAGATGTAGTCGTCTGACCAGTTACATGCTAGCTGGATTTTCTGCTGCAAGTCCGGGGTCAGTTCAACTGCTACTTTGTATTTTAATAACCTTTCAAAGATCTTTTCTACTCGATCAGATCCGGAAAAAAATGATGCCTGTTGAACCATTAGCATATAAGGAACATGTTGTGACAATTTATCGCCTGTTTTTAGATGATTAATATACTCATATATTCCCCTTATTTTAGAGAGTCTATCTTCATTTTCTTCCTTCTTTTTACCAAAATAGAGATCCTCATAATTGTCATACTCTTCCATCAAGGTCGCAATATCATCAGTCCCAATTTGTCTAGTGCCAGTAATTCGCTTGAATAATAGTAACAATAAGGATTGGGGAGTTCCATAACGTAACCATACTTGGGGTGTCAGCACATTTCCTGTAGACTTGCTTATTTTCTTGCCTCCTTTGTCAAGAAACATCTCATATTTTACATGCAACGGATGTGCATAATTTAGTATGACATCCGACACCCAGTCATTGACCCTAACCGATTCCATTATGTCTTTACCGTAAGCTTCAAATCGGATATTAAGTGCACTCCACCTTGCGGCAAATTCTACCTTCCAAGCAAGTTTTCCCTTTCCCAAAGATATAGGAATTTCACCAGTATAACCGCACCCTTTTACCTCATTGTTACCTAATTTGGTTCCGTTACAAGCGTACCTTACTTTCTTTTCATCTCTAAGGTAATTTTCGGCGTGTGCCACGTAAAGGCGTCCGCATGATTCACAAATGGGAAAATATGGAAGTGATTCCTTATATTTCGTTTGACCAACGATTTCTTCTATCTTATTACCCAGATTGGAAGCGTTCGATAGAATCATATCTATTTGGTTTGTTAACATTCCATTGCCATAGACTTTGGCAGCATTCAAAAATTCATAGTCTATATCAAGTCTATTTAATGCATCAAGCAATAGACTGCTCATGTGAGCTCCATACGAATCATGACACTGGCCTATAGGATCAGGAATACTTGACACTGGCTTGCCAATATAATCACTCAACCACTCAGGAAGTCCAGATGGGATTTTTCTCAGTCCGTCCAAATCATCAGAATACGCAATTAGCTTTGAGTTGTATCCTAAATTCTTTATTGCAAGAGAGACACCATATGCCCTCACAGCATCACCAAGACTCCCGATATGTGGAAAACCAGAAGCTCCTAGACCGCTTTCAACTGGAATCAAATCCAATTTTCTTCGGATATTTTTTTCTCTATCAATGATCGTAGAAGCTATCTTATCAATCCAAGTTCCTCTTCCTATTATTTCTCTTTTCAAATGTTATTACAAATCCTTTGAAACATATGGTCCATTCATTTTATATCCGAATTTCCTGTAATACTCCCTTGTCCCTATTGCACTAATTACTGAAATAGAATTCAATCCAAATTCATTTTTAACAATATTTTCAGCAATCCCTAGCAATTTAGAACCATAGCCCTTGTGCTGAAATGAGTTTGCCAATAAATCATTATTGTTACCAACATCAACCATCTGTCCGAGAACGTGCAGTTCACGAACAATAGCTGCAGGATTTCCGTTCTTGTCGATCAACTCATGCCTATGTGGCATTGCTAATCTTCTCAATCTCAGAAATCCGAACAATAACTTATTATCATTATCCTCTAGACTCAAAAATATTTCCTTTCCTTTTGAAGAAGCATAGTCGATTCTATTGGATGTTATCTTAATATTCATGTTGTTTGCTAATTTTTTTATTCCCACTTCTCTACATCGAATACAACGGCATTGTAAGCCTTGTTCTTTCAACTTTTGTTGGAGTGTCTGTCGGATATTACTACTTTTACACCCATGTAGAATATCATCCGATTCTATTTCGCGCTGAATTCTCATTATTCTTAACCAGGGAGGAACTATTTTTTTTATTTCAAGAAGTAATTCGGTAAAAACATCGTCAGAATACGGTTGGTAAAGATCTCTTTCATACAATTTTGCCAAACCAGTATTCTTAAGCAGTAATGTAGGGTAAATTTTCAACATATCAGGTTTTAAGCGTGAGTCATCAAATAGTTTCTTAAAATCAAAAAGATCTTTTTGCGGATCAGAACCGGGCAATCCAGGCATCATATGAGCTACAATTTTGTATCCCGAATCTTTCGCAATTTGGAATGATTGATAGACATCATCGACGTTATGACCCCTGTTAATATTTTTGTAAACATTATCACTTAAAGTTTGAACTCCAATTTCTACTCTGGTGATACCCAATTCAAGCATCAAATCAATGTGCATTTCTTTGCAGTAGTCTGGTTTCGTTTCCACGGTAAATCCCACGCAACGAATGTCACTTAATTCATTGAGTTTCTGTGCTTGTTGAAGAGAAGTGGATTTAACTCCGTTCAATGCGTCATAGCATTTTTTTACAAAATACCGTTGGTAATCTGATGGCATAAAAGGAAAGGTTCCACCGACAATTACTAATTCTACCTTCGAAATATTATGACCTCTTGAATATTCTTGATCTAATTTGGAGATTATCTGGCTTCTTGGATCAAAATCCAATTTTTGCGCCAATCGTGTTACCGGTTCCTTTCCGGTATAACTTAATGGTACGTTAAGTTCTTTACCGCCGGGGCAGAAGATGCATCTACCATGAGGACAGTCATATGGTTTTGCCATGACCGCAATAATTAATACGCCTGAGGCAGTCTTGATAGGTTTAACCATCATTGCTTTTCTAATATTACTATCAATTGGTAAATATTTTAGGATATCACGAAATCTGGGAGTTTTTGATAAGTGATATTTGGATGAAGTTCTTCTTATAAATGTAGAAATATTTTTTAGTGAAGATTCTTGAAGTTGATTTAGTTTATTACCTATTTCCCTGCAAGCCAAATCATAATTATCCGATCCTTTTTCAATAACTGAGTTACTTGTAGCCCTCATCTACGACATCATTGTTTTTACAATACCCATATTTCTTATATACTATGATATGTATATTTTGATTTCCGACAAATAACAAGAGCCGTGCCTCGATCTCCCATTATGCATATTATTCAGATGACTTAGCCAATGTCCTCGGTTTCACAGGAGTGCTTAAATTCGAATTTGTACTATTTGACAATTTTTACATACTATAAAGATGAGATTAACAAACACATTGAATACTAGTAATTTTTACAAATAATTGACTACTAATAATGGAATGTTGGATAAAGACATTTTCACAATAAATGTTTTGAAAATATTCTATATTTAGTCTATATCTAAAGCATCGCCTATTTTAATCCGAATAGTTGCTTAAGAGCTTCAAGTATTGGATTACCTCCTGTAGGTATTGCCGGTGTGGTCACGTTTGTTGTTACATTTACTGTTGGCTCTATTGCCGGTGTGGTCACGTTTGTTGTTACATTTACTGTTGGCTCTATTGCCGGTGTGGTCACGTTTGTTGTTACATTTACTGTTGGCTCTATTGCCGGTGTGGTCACGTTTGTTGTTACATTTACTGTTGGCTCTATTTGGGGCGTGGTAACATTTTCAACTGCCAATTCTTTTTCAGGGATGAGGTCTCTTACATAGAGATAATTGTCTTTTTCATTATATGCAAGATCCGATATGGTTATAACCTTAAATTTATGATCATGAAGATATTTCATTTCCTTTTGGAAGAGATAAGTATCAGTAACAGAATTTTTTTCTCCACCAATATCATGATACATTATAATCGGAATCGCATTTATTGTTCCGTTTTTATTGTACTTTAATTGACTATTCACAACTTCAATGAATCTTTGCAATGCCTGTGAATCGCTGTAAGAATTCTCCACAATTTCAAAATCATGGCTCCAATTCCTAATAGAATATTTGTTGGCATATGTTGGGGTACCACTATCGGTAAAGGTCTTACAATCCTTCTGACCATATTGCTTCATTCCGTCGCATCTTAGAAACATGAGCGGATCATTACCTCGGGTTGCAAAATCATAATGTTTTGCAACAATATCAACTATGGCTTTATCATCTGATCCGGTGCTAAATGGATACTCAAAGCTCTTTGGATCTATTCCGTAATCATCCAAGCATTTTTTTGATTTTCCGACTTCGTATTCAATTGAGGCCTTCGACAGTTCTGTAAGCCGAGCATGAGACATACTATGCGAGCCAATATCATGACCATCATCGTGTAGGGTCTTTATTTCATTCCAATCCATATACCCATTTTTTTTTCCAACATAGTTACATACTACGTCAAATGTCCCCTTAAATCCATATTTATCGAGAATTGGTTTTGCATTTGTGAACTGGCTTTTGAGACCATCAGAGAAAAGAAAAATTATTGCCTTATCACCTGTTTTCTTGTTTTCAGCTGATTTTGTAGACAGACCTGAAACGACATTATGTTCATAGGAGAGAACAGATAAAAGCGTCATTAAAAACCCCACGAGTAGTAGTGGCAATATGTTGGTAAAAAAACGGAAGTTCTTCAATCTTAAACTACAGGTTCGTATTTAATATAATAAAAAGATATTTCAAGGTTAGAAAAAATGATAAAGCGCTACTTGATGTCGGAAGTAAGGATTCTGATGTCTAATTTATATTCTAGCAGGATGTCTAATATTTGATGGCTCCTGATTATGAGAAAGCCAGATTGAAGGAGCTTATAATAGACAAAGCTCTCGTTGTTCGACGTGAACCGATTACCCTCTCAAGTGGCCAAAAAACCAATCATTATTACGATTTAAAGAAAGTTCTAGCTCATGGTGAAGGGTTAAAACTTACAGGAATTCTAATGCTAGAAGAAATGCTCAAGATGGGGCCAGTCAAATCAGTGGGAGGCCTTGAAACTGGTGCTATTTCGATATCAGTTGCAATATCAAGGGAAAGTCTTGGACATGACAACATTAGTTGGTTCTTTGTAAGAAAACAACCAAAAGGTCACGGCCTGCAAAATATGATAGAAGGAAATGTTTTGGAACCTGTAGTCGTAGTGGAAGATGTTATCACAAAAGGTGAATCAGTTCTAAAAGCAATTGAAGTGCTACAATCAAAATGGAAACATATGTTAGGAGTTGTAGCCATTATTGATAGAGGAGGCGGAAAAGACAATTTGCAAGCTAAACACAAAATAAAATTCACCTCTCTATTCGAAGACAAAGACTTTGAGGATGTGGTAAAAGAACGATTGGCAAAACTAAACGTCTGACGTAGTCTTTAATTCAGTCAGAAATTTTCTTCAACAATTATTGATAATTCCAAAATAGTTCTATCAAATTTTGATTCTAATATATCAATCCTAATGAAACAAACATTTGATATAATTTGGAATTTTGTTGGAAAGGAAAAATCCATATATTATAACGATGATGGGAGCAGACGCGAACGTAAACAGTCCTGGTTTTAAGATTACATTATCTAGGCTGCAAGCCAATAACAGTAACTATTGTAACTTAATAGAAAAATCTACTGCTTGAATGTGTAGCTTCTCTCATGTAGACTTTATGTACTGAAACTTGGGTGCCAAGATAATACTCCAGTCGATTTTTGATAAATCATAGTTTGACTCATTTTGGACTTGGGTTTTGCAAAATTGTCAAAAAGCGGTCTTAATTAATCCCTATATGTATGCGTTGATATACTGTTACCAAAAACCGTATAAAACTGTTATAAAACAGATGCGTTTAGGCTACCAACTACGGGTTTCAGTGATCATTTCCCAATATTTGGTACCATAGAAGCACTACCGTGAAGATGTAGTGTTTCCATGCAGAATTAACCTAAACCTAAACCAATAAGATCAACATAATTTAATTGACCGTGCCAGGGTTATAGCTCTTTCAAGATCTTCGTTAAGTATTTCCTGTTTTTTATACTTATTATTGAAATATATCAGGTCTACAATTTTCGCATTGTCCATGTTAACTACCGTTGCAACGTTATTCCCATTTCTAGAACGACCTCCAAAAGTGCGATTATTACTACTCGTCAACACCACAAGTTTATCTACAATGTTAAGTGATTTTGATGCACTTGAAATTTGAGCTTGAGTTTTTGATGGCTCATCCTCTATGACTACCGACACTGCTATTTTCGATCCGTAACTGTCATTATATGTTAAATCTATTCCCTCACCAACAAGATTGTCAAAATTCAATTCATTTACATATCCTTCATAATTTGTTAATGTTAGGAGGTTTCTAACTGCTTCGCGAACGTTAGGTTCGATTACTTCCATATTGTTAACACTCTTTTTTATCTGGATGAAATCAGATAACGGCACATCCATTAAACTGCCCCTTATTTTAGAACCAGGATAGATATTTTTTATGGTATCGTCAATTATTGACTCATCTATTACAAACGACCCACGTATTGACGCCTCTTCTGTGGAGTGATAAAAGATGTTCAACATTGATCTTACATTTCTAAAATCTGGAAACTCGTCATACAGCAATTTAATTTTACTAGCAAGATCACTCTCAAGATCGGACGAAAATTGTTTGTTGTTATCATAATGTCTTACATACTCCGAGATAATGTCCTTTAATTCACCAAGTGTATTGGAACCAGCAAGATCAATTTTGTAATTAGCTTTTTCCATTCGATCGAAAACGGATGGATTCCCTTTTTTGATCTCCTCATATGATGACGGAGTTAGTATCAACATTAGTATCGAAGAAGGTATGTGAGCATTAATTATGGCTTTAATAAATTCTAACGACTCTGTTTTAGAATCAAATTCATCAAATTGAAATATTGTTATCTTGTCCAATAACTTTAAATTCATATCGGCTATTGCTCTCAAACTGTTTATCACCCCCTCAAGCGACCTAATTTTTGAAACATCGTTACTCAATCTATCCTCTATCAATGATTTGATAATTTCAATCTCAATCTCTGAAAAGTCGGAAGCAAGTAGTTTTGGCACATGCTCAAAATTTAGTCTCTGTTTCCCGTGTAGTATTTCTTCTGCTCTCCGTTTGAGATTCTTGTTACCGCTCAAACTATCTATGAAGCCATAATTAAGTGCTTTTCGAACCGAACTACCGTTACTATCAGCCTTTTTACATAAAAAATAGAGTATATTTCTTCTCAAACCTTCAACGTCATCGTGACTAAAACCTCCTAAGACTGAATCGTAAATGTTGTGAATATCCCTAGGTGAGACTTGGGAAAGATCCACATAGGAAGTTACGGTTTTTTCTGCCAAGTCCGGCATACTTTTAATGTGATATGCAAGGTGGGTTTTACCAGAGCCCACATCTTGAATCATTGTAATCAATCTGAAATCTTTATCCGTTGGGTTTGATCCATTCACTTTTGCAAACAAATCAGAAATGCAGGTGACTATGGCCTCTCTTGCATCCTTGTGAGTAATTCCGCCAAGAATTTGACAATCGCTATATGAGGGGGTAGGACTGCTAGGATATGGATTTAATTTTAGACCGTAGGGATACAATCTCATATCCCTCTTACAAAGCCATGGAGTAAGCCTCTCAGAATTAGGCCTTCGCTTCCTCCAGTTGATAGTTCATACTCATTCTGGTAGGAGTTGACTAGCTGTTCTACAAGTTCGTAGAATTCATTCTTGTCTAAATCAAATTTTTGGCCTAGCTCACTCCTTACGTTTCCTAGCTCAATCCAACCTATTGAACTAGTTGATCTGGACAAGATGGTATCAAATTCGATTTTGAAATTGTCAAGATTGACAAGTGCTTTAGGTA
>Ga0207428_10004824_pt1 | contig 12733 bp, 11 predicted proteins | sample RhiMethybrSRZTD1_FD_187600 | JGI IMG/M metagenome (GOLD analysis project Ga0207428, IMG submission 187600) | Populus rhizosphere microbial communities from Tennessee, USA - Rhizosphere MetaG P. TD hybrid SRZTD1 (SPAdes) (version 3) | ecosystem: Host-associated > Plants > Roots > Rhizosphere >... | reverse complement strand
GCGCGGTGGGCCGATAGGTGGCGGGCTGGATCAGGCGCGGCGCCTGCGAGACGGCAAGGCAGCGATCCGCCAGCTGCGCCCATGCGCCGCCCGGGCAGGCGAGGGCCACCAGCCCCGCGAGCGCGGCAATCGACGGGCGGGCGGCGATCATGGCGGGTCCTCGCGGGCGGGCTGCGGGCCGATGATAGAGCCCGGCGTCGGCAGGCGCCACCAGGCAGGCTCCGTCACGGCAGATCGAGCAGCACGGGCAACAGGCCGAGCTGCTGCAGCGAGGTCACGAGCTGGGCGGCGGGCAGCGCCAGCAGGAACAGGCAGGCCTCCAGGAACGTGCGCCGCACCAGGCGCGGCTTGACGCGCAACTCGTCGGCTTCGCGCCATTGCGACAGGCGCGGCCAGAAACGCGGCACGCGCGCCGCGTAGGCGGCAAAATCGGCGGGAAAAGTTGCGGCCAGGAAGCTTTCCTCGTGCCGCGCCACGACCTGGAATACGGCCAGCGCCCCCGCCGCAAACAAAAGGGCGAGCAACGCGCTGCCGGTCTGCGCGCCGATCCCGGCGGCACCTAGCGCACTGAAGACATAGAGCGGGTTGCGGACCAGCGAGTACGGGCCGGCGGTGACGAGCTCGCGCTTCTTGAGGCCGCCGATGTAGAGCGTGCACCAGGTGCGCCCGAGGATCGAGAGCAGGATCAGCACCAGGCCGGCGCCCGCGATCGCCAGGTAAAGATGCGGCGCGCCGGTGCGCCAGCGCGACTGGGTGAAGAGCATGAGCAGGAGCAAGACGGCCCCGCCCAGCGTCAACACCAGCTTGCGCTTGCGCTGCAGCGCCTGCAGGTCGATGTCCGTTGCTGGACGAATGGGCGAATCCGGCATGAGCGTTCATCTCCCACAGGGGGGCAGCCGGTTCAAGCTCGCGGGATTGAGGCCTCTGGGACGCCGGCGGGCCAGAGTGAAACGAGGGCGTGGAAAAATGCCGCGTCCGTGCTCTTATTCGACCCCGCCTGTGACATAATTCGCGGGCAACGCTTGGTCCTACAGCACATTGCGACAAGAGCGGGATTGCCGCACGCCGATGGCTCACACGCGACGCATCCAGGCCCGGCCCCGCCGGCAAGGCTCCGGCTGGCTGGCCCTTGCCGGATACGCCGGCCTGGGCCTTGCCTGCCTGCTGCTGGCGCTCGCCACGTTCATCTTCGTGGCGGCCCCGATCGACGGCGTGCGCGATCGCCTCGCCCAGGACATCAAGGCCCGCACGGGCCGCGACTTCGTGGTGTCGGGCCCGACGTCGCTCAGCTTGCTTCCGCGGCCTGCCGTGTCGTTTGCCGATGTGTCGCTGTCGGCGGCGCCAGGCATGGGCGGAGAGCCGATCCTGCGCGCCAAGACGGTGGAGGCGGAGGTGGGCGTCCTGTCGCTCTTCTCGCAGCAGCCCGCCGTCAGGCGCCTCGTGCTCTCGCGGCCGGTCATCGAGCTCAGGGTCGATGCGCAGGGTCGGCGCAGCTGGGAGTTTGGCGCGCTGGAGGGACGGCGGGTGCGGGTGGCGCAGGCGGGCGGGCCCGGCGCGTTGCCCTCGCGAGCGCTCCGCGCGCCGGCGGGACTGGACGCAGCCCAGCTCGCGGCAGCCCTTGAAAAACTGTTGCCGACCAGCCTCCGCGTCGTTGATGGCACCGTGCGCTACATCGACGAGCGTGCGGGCATGCGCCATGAGGCCGGATCGGTCGAGCTCGATCTTGTCGCCAACGCTATCGGCGGGCCGCTCGAGGCCAAAGGCAGCTTCGCCTGGCGCGGCGAGAGCCTGGCGTTGCAAGGGGCTCTGGCGCCGATACGGGGCTTGCTGGAGGAGCGGAAGGCGCGCCTCAACTTCAAGCTTTCCGGACGCCCGGTGCAGGCCAACTACGACGGGTCCCTCGAGGTGGCCTCCGGGCTGGCGCTCGATGGGCTGCTGGACATCAAGGCGCCTTCGCTGCGGGGCCTTGCAAGCTGGGCCGGCGGTCGGATCGGCTCGGGATCGCAGGACCCGGACCCGTTCAGTCTTTCGAGTGCGATTGCCGGCGCCGACGGCCGCCTGTCGCTGTCGCGCCTGACGGCGAGCCTCGGAGCCAGCTCGCTCGAGGGCACGCTCAGCATCGAGACCAAGGGTGCCCGTCCCCACCTCGGCGGCAACCTGCATCTGTCGGAGCTCGACCTTGCGCGCATCCTGATCAGTCCCGCGCCCGCGTCCGCACCTCCGGCGGCCAGGCAGCAGAGCGACCCGATCGATGACATTTTGCGGCGCAACGACGCGGCGGGGAAAGCTCCCCAGCCCGGCCGCGCATCGCAAAAGCGGGCCGGTGCCGGCCGCGATTGGAGCGACGAGCGCCTCGATTTCAGCCCGCTAAGCCTTGCTGATGCCGACCTTGCCCTGTCCGTCGAGCGTCTTGTCCACAGGGACGTGAGAACCGGCCCCAGCCGCATCTCGCTCAAGCTCAAGGACAAGGTCGCGGACCTGACCCTGGAGGATATGCAACTCTACGATGGCCGGGGACGCGGCGTGCTGCGGCTCGACGGCAGCGGCGAGGTCCCCGCCGCCGGCGCCAACCTGACGCTCGACGGCGTCTCCGCGCAACCCCTGCTCAAGGATGCGCTCGGCTTCGATTGGCTCGAAGGGCGCAGCACCATCGCCTTAGCGCTTGCCGGCCAGGGCGCCTCCGAGCGGCAGATGGTCGAGACCTTGAACGGCAAGGTGGACATGGCAACCGTCAACGGCGCCATCGGCGGCATCGACGTCGGCCGGATGCTGCGCAACATCGAGCGGGGCCGCTTCGGCGAGCTCAATGCCTCGCCCGGGGACAAGACGGCCTTCAGCGAGTTTGCCGGCACGTTTGCTGTCGCCAACGGCGTTGCCAGCAACCAGGACCTGCGGTTGGTGAGCAATAGCGTGCGCGTCTCGGGCTCGGGCACCGTCAACCTTGCCGCGCGCAGCCTCGACTACACGGTGGTCCCCAAGATCCAGGCAAGCGCCAGCGGCGAGCGGTTTGCGGTCAACCTCGGCAACATCGAGGTTCCCGTGCGCATCGAGGGATCTTGGGACAGCCCAAAATTCAATGTGAAAGGCCAGGAGCAGATCATCGAGGCCGTCAAAGAGATCGGCAAGAACATCAAGTCGAAGGATGTCGAGGAAGCGCTCAAGGGTCTGTTCGGCAGCGGCGACGGCCAGCGCGTCAAGCCGCGCGAGCTCCTCGAAAAGTTTCTCAAGAAACAGTAGCTGCGCCGTGCGCTGCCATGCAGCGCCGCTCGCTCCTATCGACGCCGCTGAAAAAAATCGTCGCAGGCCCGCTTTCCCCTTGCACGAGGGGGCAATAGGCCTCATATGACGCGTCTCCGTTTGCCCTGCATCTCGTGAACGAGTCGCGGGGCAGCGGGTTATCTGTCTGCTGGTTGGGGAGGGGTCCTATGGCCTACACCGATTCCCTCTTCCAATTGGGGATGGACTTGACCCGTTCAAGCACCGCCCAAAAGGAAGATCATGGTCAATCCGCGCACGTAGCGCACGAAGACAGGAAAGACTACTTCATCGAGCGAGATGGGGTTCGCTGTGCGGGCACTCATCTCATCATAGACCTGTTCGGCGCCAAGCGGCTTGACGATCTCAAGCACATCAAAGAGACGCTGAAGCGGTGCGTGGAGGTGGCAGGTGCAACCCTGCTCCACATCCACCTGCATCATTTCACGCCCAACGGCGGCGTTTCCGGCGTGGCGGTGCTGGCGGAAAGCCACATCAGCATCCACAGCTGGCCGGAGGCCGGGTATGCCGCGCTGGACGTGTTCATGTGCGGTCATGCCGATCCGCACGCCACGATCGACGTCCTCAAGGCGGCCTTCAGGCCTGACCGGACGCTGGTCAAGGAGCACCTGCGGGCGAACTCGGTGAACGAGCGCACGTGGGAGATCGCCTCGCGCAAGAAGGCTCCGGCTCGCGAAGCCAAAGCGCGGCGGGCGGCCTAGCAGCCTCGCAAATGCTCTACCTGGGCGCGCGCACCCGTTTGGGCTGCGCGCGCCCGTTCATTTGCATGCTGGGCTCGGCCGGCATTTGGAGGTTTGCCCATGGTTCGCTGGGTCGAAGAGACGTTCCACCCCCACTGGCGCGTGCGGCTCGAGGCGACGCGCGTGCTGCACGAGGTCAAGACCGAGCACCAGCACCTCGTAATCTTCGAGAATCCGACTTGGGGGAAAGTGCTGATGCTCGACGGCGTATGCCAGCTCACCACATCAGACGAGTTCGTCTACCACGAGATGATGGCGCATGTGCCGCTGATGGCGCTGGCGCGGCCGCGGCGCGTATTGGTGGTTGGCGGTGGCGACGGCGGCGTGCTGCGCGAGGTCTTGAAGCATCATTCTGTCGAGAAGGCGACGCTGTGCGAGATCGACCGCGCCGTCATCGACCTCTCCCTGAAGCATTACCCTGAGATCGCCGGCGGCTGCCTGGACGATCCGCGTGCCGACGTCGTCATCGCCGACGGGCTGAAGTACGTGGCGCAGACGCGTGAGAGGTTCGACGCCATCATCGTCGACAGCTCCGAGCCGATCGGGCCGTCGGCCGTGCTGCACACGCGCGAGTTCTTCGCCGACTGCAAACGCGCCCTGAAGGAGGGGGGCATCCTGGTGACGCAGAACGGGCTGCCATTCCTGTTCCCCGACCATCTGAAGGCGACAACCGAGATCTTCACCTCGCTGTTCAGGGCGGCTTCGCCCTACATGTGCACCCAGCCCTGCTACTTCGGCGGCCCTTTTGCGCTCAATTGGGCGAGCGACGACGCCGCCCTGCTGGAGATCTCCGAGACGATCCTGGGGCAACGCATGCGCAAGCGGGGCATCGCAGCGCGCTACTACACGCCTGCCGTCCACAAGGCCGCCTTCGCCCTGCCGGGCTATGTCGCCGAGGCCATTTCTGGCGCAGCCCCGCACCGGCGGATGGCTCGCGGCAAGGGCCGCGCATCAGCGCGAAAGTCGGCGTCGAAAGCGGCCACAAGGCGTTGAATTGGCGTTGCTGCGGGCCTTGTCTCGGTATTCCCATCGGTTATACTACGGGTATGAAAGTCGCCATTTCCATTCCCGATGCGCTGTTCAAGGAGGCAGAGGCTGCCGCCAAGGCCTTGGGCATCTCGCGCAGCAAGCTGGTTCAGACCGCACTAGAGGCGTTTCTCCAGCGCAAGCGCGAAGAAAAAGTCACGGCCGCACTCAATCGCTCGTTCGCCAGACACCCCCCGGAAGAGGTCGATCCATTTTTGCAGCGTCTTGCTCTGGAGGCGATGAAGCGCGCGGAATGGAAAGAGTGAACGACAGGTTCGATCTCGGGGCTCTCGCGTCATGAAGACCGCTGTCTCCATTCCTGATCCGCTTTTCAAGGAAGCCGAAGCGGCCGCCAAGAAGCTTGGCCTGTCGCGCAGCAGGTTCATTCAAATTGCGTTAGAGGCCTATCTGGAGCGGCGCCGAGAAGAAGAGTTGACGGCTGAGATCAATCGCAACATTGAAAAATACGGTGATCCCTCCGATGGCGAGGAGGCGTGGCTCGAACACAGCCAACAACTCATTACCAGCCTGGAACGGGACGGATGAGGCGGGGTGAGATTTGGTGGGCAGGCCACGGTGAACCTGCTGGATCAGAGCCGGGATATCGGCGGCCCGTAGTCATTGTCTCTGCCAATTTCCTCAATGAGAGCCGTCTCAGGACTGTGCTCATTCTGCCGGTAACAGCCGACCTGTCGCGCGAGCACTACCGCGGAAACGTGCGTCTGCCCGCGACCAGGACGACTGGTCTCGGGAAACCTTCGGTCGCCGTGGCCATGCACGTGACCACGATGAACAGAAATATTCTTACTGAGCGAATCGGCAGGGTGCCTGACGATTTGATGCCGGCAATCGAAGCGGGGCTGCGGCTCGCCCTCGCCCTGTAGCGGCTGGCTAACCCCGGCTCAGCCCTTTCTGCACCAGCGAGGAGAGATACTCTGCCCAGCGCTTGTCGCGCTCGGTGTCGAGCGTCTGCAGGTAGGACCAGGCGTAGAGGCCGGTGTCGTGGCCGTCGTCGAAGACGATGCGCACGGCGTAGTTGCCGACGGGCTTGAGCTCCTTGATCTTGACGTTCCGCTTCTTGCCGACCGTGACGCGCTGGTCCGGGGAGTGGCCCTGCACCTCGGCCGAGGGGCTCATCACCCGCAGCATCTCCGCCGACAGGGCGAAAGGCTTGGCGCCTGCGAAACCGACACCGAGCTCGGCGCCGCCCGCCCTGACCTCGAGCTTGGGTGGCTCGAGGCGGGCAGCGGAGCTTCCCTTGAGCTCGCTCCACGCCTTGGCGGCGATGTCGCGGTAGATCTTGGCGTGCGGGCTGTCGGGGCTGGAGGCCACGATCGGCTGGCCCTCGTCCGAGGTGGCGCGGATGTCCATGTGCAGGGGCACGCCGCCGAGGAAGGGAATGCCGAGCTTGTCGGCTTCCGCCTTGGCGCCGCCGTGGCCGAACACGTCGGAGCGCTCGCCGCACTTGGGGCAGATGAAATAGCTCATGTTCTCGATGATACCGAGCACGGGCACGTCGACCCGGCGGAACATGTTGAGGCCCTTGCGCGCATCGATCAGGGCGAGGTCCTGCGGCGTCGACACGATGATGGCGCCCGACAGCGGCACCTGCTGGGCGATGGTGAGCTGCACGTCGCCGGTGCCGGGCGGCATGTCGATGACGAGCGCGTCGAGCTCGCCCCATTCCACGTCGCGCAGCATCTGGGTCAGCGCCGACACCACCATCGGCCCGCGCCAGATGATCGGCGTGCCCTCATCGACCAGGAACCCCATCGACATGGCCTCGAGCCCGAAGGCCTGCATCGGCCTCAGCCGATTGCCCTGCCCCACCTGCGGCCGGCCGGCGAGGCCCAACAGGCGCGGTTGGGAGGGCCCGTAAATGTCGGCGTCGAGGATGCCGGTCTTGAGCCCGATCGCCTGCAGGCCCAGCGCCAGGTTGACGGCCGTGGTCGACTTGCCGACGCCGCCCTTGCCCGACGCTACCGCGATCATGTGCTTGATGCCGGCGATGTGGGCGACATGGCCGCGCCCGGCGCCGGCCGCGGCAGGCTGTGCAGGGGCAGCCGGCCCGCCGCTCATGCCGCCGGCCCGCGCCTGCCGCACCCGGGCGCTCTCCGGCACCTGCGCGCCACGCGGCGCCGGGCCGTTGCCGCCGCCGGTCGCTCCCGGCCGCTTCTCCGCCGTCAGCACCGCGATCACGCCGGTCACGCCGTCGATCTCGCGTACCACCTTCTCGGCGGCCTGGCGCAGCGGCTCGAGCTCGCTCGCCCGCTCCGCCGGCACCGTGATCGAGAACGACACGCGGCCGTCCTTGAGCAGGATTTCCGACACCAACCCCAGGTCGACGATGTTGCCGTCCATGTCGGGTCCCTTGACCCGGCGCAAGCGCTCGACGATCTGGTCCTTGCTGGGATTCATCTCACTCTCTTCACACTTGTGGCGCGGCTGACCCGCATCCACGGAGCCGGCGCATACTGACAGAGGCCCCTATCCCTGTCACCGCGGGCCGCCCAATGCCAGCAGCAGGCGAGGCGTCGCCGCACAAGGCTGGCGGGTCGATCATTCCGCCCCGATACGCTTTGCGCCCTTGCGGAACAAGGCCGCAGCTTCCGCTTCGAAGTGGAAAGCGGCGAGGAAATCGTCGACGCGATAGCGCGGGATGGCCTTGCGGATCCGCGCCAGGTGCGCCCGCGCCTCTTCCAGCCGGCCGGCCAGCGCCAGGCAATAGGCGGCGATCGCCAGCACATGGGCGTGTGCGTTGGGGCGCGAGGCGGCCTTCAGGCCCCACTCGGCGGCTTCCTCGAACCGCTCGAGCCGGATCAGGGCCATGGCGCGAGCGCCCAGCATGGCAAACAACATCGGATCGAACGGGCTCAAGTGCCGCGAGTGGTCGGCAAACTCCAGCGCCGCGCGCGGGTCCCCGGCCTGCGAATGCACGAACGCCAGCGCGTAGTGGCCGAGCGCGAAGTTCGGGCTCAGGTCGATGGCCTGCTCCAACTCGAGGATCGACTGGTCCTGCCGGCCGTATAGCCACAATGCGCGCCCCATCGCCCAGTGTGCCGCCGGGTCGCGGTCGTCGACCATCAGGCTCTGTCCGGCAGCCTCGTACGCCCGCTCGATCTCCGGCTCTCGCTTTGCCCAGCCCTGGAAGGCGTTCTGCCAATGCGTGAATGAAAGGCCGGCATACGCGCGCGCGAAGGTCGGGTCGAGGCGGACGGCCGTCTCGAAGAACTGCTGCGCCCGCTCGTTGTCGGCCTTGTTGAAGCGGTACATGTGCCACAGGCCGCGGTGATGCGCCTCCCAGGCGTCGAGCGAGCTCGGCGGCTTCAAGATCGCGCGGTTGCGCTCGATGGTCTCGATCTCGCTGGCGACTGACGCCACGATGCTGTTGCCGATCTCCTCAAGCACGAGAAACGCGTCGTCCACCTTCTTGTCGAACACCTCCGCCCACACGATGCGGGCGGTGCGCGTCTCGGCGAGCTCGACCGCCACGGTCAGGCGCTTGCCCTTGCGTTGCAGCGTTCCGCTGACGACGTAGTCGACGTTCAGCGTGCGCCCGGCCTCTTCCGGGCCGACGCGGCGCTCGCTCAGCGCGAACACCGTGCCCTGGGCGATGACGAACAGGCTGCGCAACTTGGCGAGCCTGGCGATCACGTCGTAGGCAAGGCCCCCGGCCGGCCCGCCGCGGATCGGTTTGGCACTCCCGTCGACGAACGGCATCACGGCAATGGAGGCACGGCGGGAGGCCTTCGCCGGGCTTCCCGCGTCGACGGCGGGGGAGGCGGCTGTCGTCGGCGAGGCAGCGGCGGCCCGCGCCTTCGCCGAGCTCTCGCCCCTCTCCCTGGCAGCGCGCCATGCGCCACGCAGGGGCGCCATGTCGAGGCCCTCCGCGTCGAACAGTCGGGCCGCGGCCGCCAGGTGCTCCTCGCCTTCGCGGAGCCGGCCGCGCCGGGCGAAGGCGTCGAAGAGACGCTCGTGCACGCGCGGGTCGAACGGCGCAAGCTCCAGCCACTTTTCCAGATATGCGAATGCTTCGTCGCCGGTCACGGCCCCGACGAGGTGCTCCAGCAGGGCTGCGTGGCAGCTGCGAAATCGGCGCCGCTGCGCCGTCAACCAGGTGTTGAAGGCGGGGTTGCGATCGATCTCGAGGCCTTCGAGGAACTCGCCGTTGAAGCGCGCGCACAGCGCGCGCAGGCGCTCGGGCGAAAGCGCCTCGATCCCCTCACGGGTGGCCCGCTCGATCTCCATCGCATCGACAAAGCAGTCCGCCAGATCGAGCTTGACGGTATCCCCGCGCGCCTCGAGCCGGGGCCGGTCGAGGACGCCCCTGAGCTTGCTCAGGCACCAGCGCAGCTCCCCGCGCGGGTCGTTGGGCACGTCCCACAGCAGCTCGCAGAGGTGGCTTCGCGACACCGCCTGCGGGGCAACTGCCAGGTAGCCAAGCAACGCACGTGCCTTGCGCGATGCCGGCAGCGCCACTGCGGCGCCGTCCTGCCGGATCGTCAGGGGCCCCAGCAATTGCACCTCGAGCGACCCCGCGCCACGCGTCCGGCCGGGCCGATCGCTTTCCACGGGAGTTTCCACGCTGCCTACCACGTTCGCTTCCATTGGCGGCCGCTACGGTTGGGATCGACGGCAACAGTGCGCACAGCGCGCCAAAGCCAGTTCTCGCCGCACACGCGCACGGCAACACGCGCCAGGATCAACCGCCCGAACGGAGAAGAAGCATGCTTACTTCCACCGCTGCGATCGACCAGACCCGCCAACCACACCCAGTCGACCTTAAGGCGGTCAAGGCCCGCCAGCAAGGCGCCTGGTCGGCCGGTGACTACGGCATTGTCGGCACAACCCTGCAGATCGTGGGCGAGAGCCTGTGCGAGGCGCTCGATTTGCGATCCGGCTCGCGCGTCCTGGATGTGGCTGCCGGCAACGGCAATGCATCTCTGGCCGCGGCGCGCCGCTTCTGCGAGGTGATTTCCACCGACTACGTCCCGGCCCTGCTCGAGCTTGGCCGCAGGCGCGCCGAGGGCGACCGCCTCGGCATGCAGTTTCGCGAGGCCGACGCCGAGCATCTGCCGTTTGCCGATGCCGAGTTCGACGCCGTGCTGTCGACCTTCGGCGTGATGTTCACGCCCGACCAGGACCAGGCGGCCCGCGAGATGCTGCGCGTCTGCCGGCCGGACGGCAAGATCGGCCTCGCCAACTGGACCCCCGAGAGCTTCATCGGCCAACTGTTCCGCGTCCTGGGCAAGCATTTGCCACCGCCTGCGGGCGTGAAGTCTCCCTCCCTGTGGGGCACCGAAGCGCGGCTGCGCGAGCTCTTCCCCTCCGCCACGGCCGCCGTCTCGGCGCAAACCCGGCAGTTCGTCTTCCGCTACCGCTCGCCCGCGCATTGGCTGGAGGTGTTCCGGACCTACTACGGTCCTGTGCACAAGGCGTTCGCGGCGCTGAAGCCGGAGCAGCAAGTGCTGCTCGAACGCGACGTCATGGAGCTCATGCAGCGCCACAATCGCTCAGGCGACGCCACGCTCGTGCTGCCGAGCGACTATCTGGAGGTGGTCATCGCCAGGCGCTAGCCGGATCGGCGGTCGCGCGGCGCCTGCCGCGCGGCCGCGCTCGATCGCCTCCGGCGAAAAGCCTTGCCGTCTTGAAATTGACGACCGAAAGCGGCAGCACTCCCTGATTGTCTCGACACAGACGCTCGGAGGGCGGCGCTGATCATAAGGCGGCCCACGACTCCGGCGTCCGCCGATTTTACGCGCGGGAATTCGGTATTTCGTCACCCTCGACCTACGGGTAGTCCTGGATCGACGCCGGCGCAGCGTGGGGCCTAGGTTCGCGCCCCGACAACACTCGCGATTGCAGCCAAGACCGCCTTGCGAGACTACCCCCCGAGCGGCTGCTCCCGCTGCCGCTGTCCACGCCGAGTTCGGCAGCCCAGACGCACCGGAGGACTATCATGACAAGCAGATATTGGATGATCGCGGCGGCAGGCGCCTCTGCTTTTGCAATCATGACGAGCGGCGCGCAGGCGGCCCCTCTCGGAAGTGCGGCCATCGAGCCCGGATCGGCCGCTGCGGCTCGCTCCGGTCCCGAACGGGTCGCCTATCGGCTGTGCTGGACGGAAGGCGGCGCTCGGCAGTGCCGCTGGGTCGATAATGCGCGGATCTACGGCTACCGAGGCCCTCGCGGAGCCGCCGATCTAGCGGGTCCTCGCGCATACGGCGTAAGGCCCGCCCGCGTACTCGGCTATGCGGCTCCTCGCACCTATCGCTATCGGGCTGCGCCGGTGTACAGCTACGCCGCCCCTCGTGTGTATGGCTACCGCGCAGCTCGGGTGTACGGCTACGGCGCTCCCGTCTACGGCTACGGTGCAGCTCCGGTGTACGGCTACGCCGCCGCCCCGGCCGTCTACGGCTACCAAGCGCCGGCGCTCGGCTACGGCCCAAGGCCGCCCGTCGTGACCCTCTTTCGCCGGCCGATGGACTACGCCAACCCCGACGAGTACCGCACGGGCACGCCGGCCTGGTGGTCCGTCATGAACCGCCAGGGCCGCGGCGGGCAGGTGGATTAGCTTTCGTACGCGTCCGGCGCGAGCGGTCCCCGCCGCGCCGCGCTCCTCACAGCGTCTTCTTGCGCTGCTGGATCATCATGTAGTTGTCGTAGGTGTGGTCGGCGAGCTGTAGCCACAGGTACTGGTCGGCGCGGAAGGCCTTGACCGACTCCCAGTGCTTCCTGAAGTCCTCGTTCTTGGCGCCGATCTCCAGATAGACTTCGTTGGCGGCCTTGAAGCAGGCATCGAGGATGGATTCGGAGAAGGGACGCAGCTGCGTGCCGCTGGCAATGAGCTTCTTGAGCGCCACCGGGTTCAGCGCGTCGTAGCGGCCGACCATGGAGTTGTGCGCCTGCGCCGCCGCCGCCTTCAGAATGGCTTGGTAGGTCTTCGGTAGGCTCTCCCACTTCTCCTTGTTGACCTGCACGTGGATCATCGCGCCGCCTTCCCACCAGCCCGGGTAATAGTAGAACTTCGCCACCTTCTGCAGGCCGAGCTTCTCGTCGTCGTGGGGCCCCACCCATTCCGCGGCGTCGATGGTGCCCTTCTCCAACGCCTGGTAGATATCGGTGCCCGGCAGCTGTTGGGGAGCGACGCCGAGCTTGGAGACGACGGCGGCGGCAAAGCCGGCAATCCGCATTTTGACGCCCTTCAGGTCGTCGATGGTGTTGATCTCCTTGCGGAACCAGCCGCCCATCTGGGCCATGGTGTTGCCGGCGAGCAGGCCGTAGATGTTTTGCTTGGCGTAGAAGGCGTTCATGAGCGCCTCGCCGCCGCCCTCCAGCCACCAGGAGTTCTGCATGCGGCCGTTGAGGCCGAACGGCACGGCTGAGCCGAAGGCGAAGGTCGGGTCCTTGGCCCACATGTAGTACGGCGCCGTGTGGCAGGCCTCGATGGCGCCGCTCGACACGGCGTCGGTGACCTCCAGGGCTGGGAACTGCGCGTCTCCGCCCGGGATCGTCCGGATCTGGAACTTGCCGTCGGTTGCCTCCGCCACCAGTTTGACAAAGTGATCGGCGCCGCCCTGCAGCGTGTCGAGCACCTTGGGCCAGCTCGTCAGCATGCGCCATCTGACCTCCGGCGACGCCTGGGCGAGGGCCGGGGCGGCAAGCGTGCTTGCCGCGGTGCCGGCGCCCGC